>Ga0209415_10006617_pt1 | contig 20504 bp, 19 predicted proteins | sample PeaSoiSIISIP2007_FD_187696 | JGI IMG/M metagenome (GOLD analysis project Ga0209415, IMG submission 187696) | Peat soil microbial communities from Weissenstadt, Germany - SII-SIP-2007 (SPAdes) (version 2) | ecosystem: Environmental > Terrestrial > Soil > Wetlands > Peat | place: Germany...
GAGCCTCTCGAAATCCTCGGGAGTGCCGTAGTTGGCGTACACCAACTCGCCCTCAACATCGCCCGATGGCGACATTCCATTGAACGGCATGATCACGTTGGCATCATCCTGGTAGGGATCTCCCTCAACGTGTTCGCGCGTGGGCCCGTGCATCTCCACTCCCGCGGGCGCGGTCACGTCGACGCTGATCTCCAGCGGGTAGTTGATCCAGACTTTGTATTCCACGATTTCGGTATCGAGTCCGGCGGCGCGAAATTTCTCGGCCACGTAGTCGGCGGTGGCTTTGTCGGCGGGCGTGCCGGCCATGTGCGGCGCCCGCGTCAGGGTGCGGAGATGTTCCTCTGCCAGCTTGGAATCAGGGACTGCGAGGAAGCGGGCTTCCGCGGCGGTTTCGGCGGTCGCGTCGTGAAAACCAAAGATCGACGGTGGGCCTGCTGCCGAATCAGAGGGACTTCCGCCGATGCTCGCTGAAAAACTGGAAAGTGCGACTACCGCCGAAACCAGTGCTAGAGGAAAGAATCTCATCGGGCTCCCGTGGGGAAAGTAAGTAAGGTAGCACAGGGGCAGGGCCCCCGGAGCCATCACAAATCAGGCTGCCCCACTGGTCGCGGTTTTCGACGAGTGGGCGCCACCGACCTTAATTCCCAGGTGGCTTAGCCTATTTCACCAACTTCACCACTATCACCATCTTCACCAAGTGGTGCTATAATGGATTCATGAAACGCGCCACCGTGACGCTTCCCGATGACCTGGCCGAGGCCGCAGACAACTATCTGCGAGCGCAAGAGGCTCCGCCCGCGCTCACAACCGTGGTGCAGGCGGCGCTGCGCGAATATTTGGGAGAGCGCGGATTTCTACGGAAGCGCCGCGCGCTGAAAATCAGGCCGGCCAAACATGGCAGCGGGAGCAGTGACGGAAGTGTGAACCACGACCTCTACCTGGCGGGCATTAAGAAATGACGCGCGACGTCCTGGCGGATACGGGACCGCTCTACGCCGCAGTCGATCCTCACGATGCACACCACAAACAAGCTCTCGATGAACTGCGCAAACTGGCTCGTGAGAAACGGGAGGTAGTGGTGGCCTACCCGACTCTGCTCGAAGCCCATACCATGGTCCTGCATCGGTTGGGCCGGAACTCCGCTGCAGATTGGCTCGCCGACATGGGTGACGCGGCCCTGGTCAATCCCACTCCGGAAGATTACCGGCAGGCGGTGGCCAGAGTTGAATCGCGGGCTGACCAGCACATTACGTTGTTTGACGCGACCGTCGCGGCGTTGGCAACGCGTCTAGGATTAGAAGTCTGGACTTACGATCATCACTTTGACGTGATGAGGGTCGCAGTGTGGCGCTGAGACTCATCGAAGGGGCTACCGCACCTGCCCCGTCCCCACAATTTCATACTTCGAAGAAGTAAGCTCTGCTAGCGCGAACGGACCGCGGCAATGCAGTTTCTGCGTGCTGATGCCCATCTCGGCACCGAAGCCGAATTCCGCGCCGTCGGTGAAACGCGTGGAAGCATTCCAATAGACGGCCGCGGAATCCACGCCGCGGAGAAATTTGCGGGCATTGGCTTCGTCACGCGTCACGATGGCGTCGGAATGCTTAGTAGAGTAATGATTGATGTGGCTTATCGCGTCGTCTACATCGACGACGATGCGGATCGCGAGGCACAGGCGCAGATATTCTTCATACCAGTCTGGCTCGGCAGCGGGGCCCACGCTCAATCCGGCTGCCAAGCTGCGCGATTTTTCGTCGCCGCGAACTTCCACTCCCGCGTCGATCAGCTTCTTCACGATTCGCGGAATGTACGCAGCCGCGACTTTTTCGTGCACTAATAGTTTCTCCGCGGCGTTGCACACTGACGGCCGCTGGGTTTTGGCATTGATGACAATCGCATCCGCCATCTCGAGATCGGCCGATTGGTCGACGAAAATGTGGCAATTCCCGGCGCCAGTCTCGATCACCGGCACCGCCGAATTCTCCGCCACATAAGTGATCAGCCCGGCTCCGCCCCGCGGAATAATCACATCCACCAGGCCGCGAGCTTTGATCAACTCCTCAACCGATTGCCGCGTGCCGGCATCGAGCAATTCGATCGCACCCTCCGGCACTCCCGGAACAGTAGCCAAAACCTCCACCAGTCGCTGATTGCTGAGCCTAGCTTCTTTCCCGCCACGCAACACCACCGCGTTTCCGGTTTTAAGCGCCAGCACCGCGGCATCGACAGTCACGTTGGGCCGCGACTCGTAAATAATTCCGACCACCCCCAGGGGCACGCGAATTTTCCGAATGCACAAGCCGTTCGGCCGCGTCCATTCCGCCAGGGTCTCGCCCACCGGATCGGGCAGGGCGGCGACCTCCCTGACGCCACGCGCCATTTCGTCGATTCGCTCCGCGTTCAACAGCAACCGGTCGCGCATCGCGCCTTCAAGCCCGGAGCTTTCCACGTCTCGGCGATTCGCCGCCAGAATGTTTTCAGCGTCGGCCTCGATCGCAGCCGCCATGGCCAGCAGCATCGCATTTTTTTCCGCAGACGAAAGCAAGCCGAGCTTAGCGGCGGCCGTCCGAGCGCGAAGCAGCTTCTCTTTGGTCGAAGACGCGCTGATCGTGGGCGTAGCCACTAACTCTTCCCCTTGCGCGGAGGAAAGTAAGTTCCGATTTTGCGCTCCATGCCGAGCGTGATTCCCGCGCGATTCCGTCCATTCACAATGGCCACGTGCACACCCGCCTCGCTGGCGAGCTTCGCAGCTTTCAGCTTCGAAAGCATCCCGCCGCGCCCCAGCTTGCTTTTGCCGTTGCACTGAGCTTCCAGAGCCGAAGTCAGCTTGCGCACCACCCGCACCAGTCGCGGCTTCTTGCGTGCGTTGGGGACGAAGAACCCGTCTACATCGGTGAGCAGGAGCAGCCAGTCGGCCTTCACCGCGGTCGCGAGCAGCGCACTCAGTTCGTCGTTGTCGCCGAAAGCTCCAACCAGTTCACGCACCGAGACGCTGTCGTTCTCGTTGACGATTGGCACAACGCCTAGCGACAGCAACTCTGCCAGCGCATTCTGCAAATTGCGGTAGCGGACGGGTGAAGTAAAATCGTCGCTCGAAAGCAGCAGCTGCGCGACAATTTTCTTGCCGAAGAACAACCGCTCGTAAGTGTGCATCAGGCGGCTCTGGCCCACGGCGGCGCAGGCCTGCATCGCGGGGACGTCGCTCGGCCGCTTAGCCAGTCCCAGGCTGGCAATTCCCGCGGCAATCGCGCCCGAGGTGACAATCAGATACTCGTGGCGGCCGAGATCGAACTGATCTACTAACCCACGCAGCAGATTGGCGTCAATCTGCCCGCCCGGGGCGATGAGGCTGGTGCCGACTTTGATGACCACTCGCATGGTTTTTTCGCTAGTTCGATGGCCGGGAGTTCTTTTTTGTGGGTACCGCTGCGCTCACCGCGAAACATCCACGCAGAGAATCCGCCACCCGATCACGACAACCCTCTATCGTGCCGTTAGAATAGATTTCTGGCAAGCCGAATCGCCTTGCTGATCCGCTTGTTGAGCTGAACTCGATGCCTGCTTCTAACGCAACCAGCCGTTTTTCCGGCCGCGTGGAGAACTACATCCGCTACCGCCCGGGATATCCGCCCGAAGTGCTGCAGGCGCTGATAGCCGAATGTGGCCTCACCAACAGCCACGTCATCGCCGACATCGCCAGCGGCACCGGCATCTGGACGCGTCTGCTGCTCGAAAACGGCAATCGAGTTTTCGGCGTCGAACCCAACGCCGAGATGCGCGAGGCAGGTGAGCGGTTGTTGGCTGGCTTCCCCAGATTCACCAGTGTCGCAGGAACGGCAGAGGCGACCACCCTCGCGAATGAAAGCGTGGATTTCGTCACGGCGGCGCAGGCTGCGCACTGGTTCAATCGCGAGCGCTCGCGGCAGGAATTCGCGCGCATTCTCAGGCCCGGCGGCTGGCTGGTGTTGCTATGGAATGAGCGGCTCACCGATTCCACGCCTTTTCTGCGCGACTACGAGAATCTGCTGCTCGCTTTCGGCACCGATTATCAGGACGTCCGCCACGAAAAGACGACGGCCGTGGTCAACGAATTTTTCGATCCTGCTCCGTTTCAGGAGCGGGCGTTCCCCATGTTCCAGCGATTCGACTACGCGGGCCTCGAAGGCCGTCTGCTGTCGTCTTCGTATGTGCCCGGCCCGGATCATCCTCAGTATGCGCCCATGCTGCGCGAACTGCGGCGGGTCTTCGACGCGCATGTGGTCGCCGATCAGGTTACGTGCGAATACAAGACACGGCTGTATTTTGGTCAACTACGGCAAGAGTGACCATTGACATGACACGCTTCGACATTCTGTTTGAGACGGATCGCTTCAACGTGTCGGAAGTCGAGAGACACTTCATCAATCCGTGTTGCTTCGGTGAAGACCTGGCCGAATGGCTGCAGCAGCAACTCACAAAAACGGGAATCAGTGCTGGCGATCCTTACCAGGAGGACTGGGGCTGGGAGATGCCCGCTCGACAGGGTTCTCAACATTACTTTGTGGGAGTTGGTGGATATCTCCGGGAGGGCGGCGCCAGCAAGAATGATGGAGAGTGGCGGATTATGGTTGAGAAGAAACGTTCGATGTGGGACAAACTTCGCGGCAGGAACGCGATCACGGACGCCGAACCCATCCTTTCGATCGTAGAAGGTATTCTTCGCGAACAGGCTGACGTTCGCAAAATACGCCGCGAGTTCATGCGGCTTTAGTAGCAGCCACTTAGAGGACGTGAAGAACGATGTCCGAAGAAAAATCTTTCCACATGACGCCCGACGAATTCCGCCGCTACGGCCACGCCGTGGTGGACTGGATCGCCGATTACCACTCGCGCATCGAATCGTTCCCCGTGCTCTCGCAGGTGAAGCCGGGGCAGATTCGCGCGTCGCTGCCAGCGAATCCCCCCGCCCAGGGCGAGCCGTTCGACGCGTTATTAAAAGACGTGGAGAAGCTGATTCTTCCAGGCGTTACCCACTGGCAGTCGCCGAATTTCTTCGCCTATTTTCCCTGCAACGCTTCCGGTCCGGGAATTCTTGGCGATCTTTTATCTTCCGGGCTGGGCGTGCAAGGCATGTTGTGGTCGACTAGTCCCGCCTGCACGGAACTGGAAACGCATGTCCTCGACTGGCTGGTGTCGATGCTTGGCCTGCCGGAAAAATTCCTTTCTTCCAACACCGGCGGCGGCGTGATTCAAGATACAGCTTCGAGCGCCGCGCTCTGCGCCCTGCTCGCTGCCCGCGAGCGCGCCACCAACTACACCAGCAACCAGAAGGGATGCGACGGCCGCATCATCGCCTACGCCTCGACGCAAACTCATTCGTCTTTGCAAAAAGCGGCCATGATCGCCGGCCTCGGCGTTGAGAATCTGCGCCTGATCGAAGTGGACGAAAAATTCGCCATGCGCCCCGACGCCCTCGCCCGCCAGATTGAAGTCGACAAGCTCGCCGGGCTGGTGCCGTCGCTGGTCTGCGCGACGGTGGGAACGACTTCCTCGAACGCCATGGACCCCATCCCTGCCATCGGCGAAATCTGCCGCCAGCATAATCTCTGGCTGCATGTGGATGCGGCCATGTCCGGCACCGCAGCGCTCTGCCCCGAATTCCGCCATCTGCAAAACGGTGTCGAATTCGCCGACAGTTACAATTTCAATCCTCATAAATGGATGTTCACCAACTTCGACTGCAACTGCTTCTGGGTTGCCGACCGCAAAGCGCTTATCCAGACGCTGAGCATCCTGCCGGAATACCTGCGCAACCAGGCCACGGAATCGGGCGCGGTCATCGACTACCGCGACTGGCACATCCAGCTCGGACGCCGTTTCCGTTCGCTCAAATTGTGGTTCGTGATCCGCCACTACGGCGTGGAAGGCCTGCAGCACCACATTCGCCGCCACGTGGAACTGGCCCAGCAGTTCGCAGACTGGGTCCGCAACGATTCGCGTTTCGAACTAGCCGCGCCCGCTCCGCTGAATCTGGTTTGCTTCCGTCACCGAAGTGGAGACGCGGTGAATCAAATCATCCTCGATCGTCTCAATCGCAGCGGCGATCTCTTCCTCACGCACACGAAACTAAACGGCAAGCTGACATTGCGTCTCTGCGTCGGGCAGACCAACACGCAGTCGAGGCATGTAGAGAAGGCGTGGAAGAGAATTAAGGAAGAAGCGGAGGCGGCGGCTGGGTAAAACTTATTACGTAGGGGGCTCGAATTGCCGCGGTCCTGAGGGTAGCGAGAAAATGGATCGAAATCGAGAACTACAAAAGCCACAAAGGTACATGGAGCCCCGGACGCCCTCGTCCAGGGGACAGCGCCACCGCGGCCGGGCTTCGCCCTGGCCGGACGGACGAAGCGTCCGTCGCTCCATGTATCTTTAGTGTCCTTAGTGTCCTTAATTCAGATTTTCGAAAATGCCTGCGGCGCCCATGCCGCCGCCCACACACATCGTCACCAGCCCGTAACGTCCGTTGCGGCGCTTGAGTTCACGAATTACGGTCGCGGTCAGCTTCGCTCCAGTGCAGCCCAGCGGATGTCCCAGCGCGATGGCCCCGCCATTGGGATTCACTTTCTCCGGATCCAGCCCCGTTTCTTTGATGACTGCCAGCGACTGCGACGCAAAGGCCTCGTTCAGTTCGATCACGTCGATGTCGGAGAGCTTCAGTCCCGCCATCTTTAGCGCTTTCGGAATGGCGAACACCGGCCCGAGTCCCATTTCTTCCGGCTTGTAACCAGCCGTTGCGAAAGAAACGTAACGAGCCAGCGGCTTGATGCCGAGTGCCTGCGCGCGCTCGGCTGACATCACCACTGCAGCCGCAGCGCCATCGGACATCTGCGAGGAGTTTCCCGCAGTCACGGTGCCCTTGACGTGGAACGCGGGTTTCAGCGCGAGCAGAGCTTCGAGCGAAGTGTCGGCGCGCGGACCTTCGTCCATTTTGAAAATGACTTCCTGCCGCTTGGGTTTCGAGCCGTTGGGAGTGGTAAAGCTCACCGGCACCGGCACAACTTCCTCATCGAACTTGCCGGCCTGAATCGCGGCCAGCGCCTTCTGATGGCTGCGCAGCGAGAATGCGTCCGCGGCTTCGCGCGTGATGCCGAAGCGCTGGCCCACGCGCTCGGCCGTGAGGCCCATGTTGAGATACGCGTCTGGATAGTGGTCCACCAGCCAGGGGTTGGGAGAAATTTTATGTCCGCCCATCGGAATCATCGTCATCGACTCGGTGCCGCCGGCGACGATCACTTCCGCGCCCCCGCTCATGATGCGCTCGGCAGCCATGGCAATCGCCTGCAGTCCGGAAGAACAGAAACGATTGATCGTCAACGCCGAAGTTTCCACCGGCAGGCCCGCGCGCAGCGAAGCGATGCGGGCCACGTTCATCCCCTGCTCGGCCTCGGGCATGGCGCAGCCCAGAATGACGTCTTCAATTTCTTTGGCGTCAAGTTGCGGCACGCGCTCGAGCGCGCCCTTGATGGCGACAGCAGCCAGTTCATCGGGACGAGTGGCGCGGAGCGTGCCTTTGTAGGCGCGTCCCACAGGGGTGCGAACGGAAGAAGCGATGATGACTTCACGCATAAGCAGTTCTCGGTTCTCGGTTCTCGGTTCTCAGTTCCGTGCTCACAGCGACACAGATAAGTTGGATGCGCTTCGCACTCTCCCGGCTTCAGTCACGCTCGCATCACTTCTTTGTCTCACTTCCTTGGTTGTTTTCGCCGCCTGGCTTCGCCGGGGCGTAGAAGTAATAGTCGGCCCGGTAGCTGCTCTTGCTCTCGCCGTTGACGTGGGCCGCGTCGCAGACGTCGTCGGGCGGCATGCCGCCGTGGGTGCGAACGCGCTGAATAGTGGTGACGGTAGTGAGCAAGCCTTTGCCGGCGTGCCCTACGGCGTTCACCAGCAGCCACGGGATCGACTCGCCAGATAGAGAGTCCACGTGCGCAACCGCTTTCCCGGTAACTTCGCTGCCGTCTTTCAGCTTCCAGGTGGGACCAGCAGAGTGGCTTCCGATGACTTTATCTTTGCGGTCGTGCAGTTCGGCTTCGGGAGCCTTGAGTGTCCAGGCAAACTTCCCGTCCGCGGCGGCCTGGCATGTGTAAATCTGCGATCCTGTGGCGTGCGCGTAGAGGACAACCTCCTCACCCGCAGGCACTGCAATGACATCGGGAACGTCAGGCGGCTCTTCTTTGTAGGCAATTTCCTTCTCCGGCTTGCCTTGTTTCTGCGCTCCGGCTTGAGGGCTGGCGAAGGGGCTTTCCTGAAACCGGCTTGCGAAAATCCGGTCTCCGACAATCTGATTTCCAAAGACAATCTGATTTCCCAAAACCAGGACCAGGATGATTCCAGCTGTGCTGACGTGGGCCATCATGCTCCTCAATGATTCTCCATTCCTTGCTTTGCGTCCCGCCCTGCCCTGCGCCGGCTTGCGGCTACTGCGTTGCACTATTAGGCTGGTTGAGCGTGGCGTCGTACATCGCATCGAGCAGATCCTGCGATGTGCCGTCATAGTCCTCGTCCAGGGACCACAGAAACGTGCCGCCCAGACCCCGTTCCCAATCCGTATACCAGACCCGAAGGTAAGTGGAGGAGGGATCGTCGTAAGTGATGAAGCCAGGTTTGCCATCCGAGCGCAGCAGGTAAGGCACGCCGGCGATCGAATCGTAGCTGCGCACCCAACCCTGGTGATTGACGCGCTGCTTGATGTAGGTTCCGTAGTTTTCCGAGTAGACGGTCGCGCCGCAATTCGTGCAACTTCCCCAGAGCTGGCTCACATTCCGGTAATAGTAGCCATAGAACGGCGTGCCGATGTTGATCTGGGCAGCGGGCGCTACTCTGAGAAACGCGTTAATGGCTTCCTGAACGCTGCCCCCGGGCTGGCATTCCCACGGTTCGGGATCGTGCCCGTCCCAGAAAATAGGCGAATTCAGTTGCGCATCGTCGGTCCACGGGCCGGCGCAGTCGTAGGTCATGATGTTGAGGAAGTCGAGCACCGTGACGACCTTGTGAAGGTTGTACCCTGAACCTCCCCAGGGAGCGATGTCAGCGGAAAGCTGGTAGTTGGGCGACGGGAAGAAGCCGCGCAACGCGCTCATCAGTTCGTAGTAGCCCTTTGCGTCGGTCGCGCCCGGATACTCCCAGTCGATGTCGACGCCGTCATAACCGTGCTTCTGGGCGAAATCCCACAGGTTCGCAACGAAGAGATACCGCAGATTGACGTCGGCGGCCACGGTGCTGAACGCGCCCGCGGACCCGCCCACGAGCATGAACACTCTGACGCCAGCCTTGTGCGCCTTGGTGATGAGCTCCGGCTCGACGAATCCGTCAGGCACGTCGATGGAGCCGTCCGCGGAGCCATCAAGATTAATCCCGGCGTGCAGCACATGCGTGACCTTATGCATGGGAATCTGGGCGGCGCCATATGGCGGATCCTGATACTTCGACCAATAGCCGTAATCCGCAACCAGCCGCTTTGTCAGGACCGGGGACGCGTCCTGGGCCCACGCGCTGAGGAGGGTTATCGATGAGAAGCAAACCGCGATGCTGAGAATCAGCAAACTCGCTCTTAAACCCGCGCGTAACTTCGATGGCAGAACCTGTTGAGTTTTCATTGGAAGACCTCCCGGGAAGATGCCGGTCGAAGCGACCAAAACGCAGGAGCAGAGCCTGCTCTCACCCGGCAAGTTGGGCAAATTCTATCACGCCCCGGGCACCAGCGTGCCCCACGTCTCGCGTCCCTTGCCGAGACGTGGAGCTTTTTCTTCAAACCGTAATCAGTTCCTTAGCGTCTTCCCCGTCTTCAGCGTGTACTGAATTCTTTCCTGCGTTTTCTTTTCGCCGCACAATGATTTGAAGCCCTCGCGTTCCAGATCCAAAATGTACTGCTCGCTCACCGGCGTTCCCGGCGTAACATTTCCTCCGCACAAGACTTCGGCGATTTTTCCGCCCAGTTTCACTTCGTAGTCGGTGATGTAGTCGCCCTGGCGCATCATGTGGACGCCCAGTCTGAGCGCGGCCAGAAGACTTTCGCCGGGGGCGGGAATGTCGGTGCGGGGAACGGGCGGCTCGTATCCGGCGCGCAGCAGTTCGAGGGCGCGGGCCTTGGCGTCGGAGAGCACGCGCTCGCGGTTCATGGAGATGCGGTCGCTTTCGGCGAGGAAGCCGAGGCCGCGAGCTTCGTGCGCGGAGGTGGCGACTTTGGCGGTGGCGATAGTCTCGAAGGCTTTCTTCATGGCCTCGAACATTTCCACGGAGCCGGCGAGAGCTTCGCCGGAAGACTTGCCGCGCGCGGCGGCAGCGCCGTCAACCGCGCGCAGCAACATTTCTTTGCAGCCTCCGCCGCCGGGGAGCAGTCCCACGCCGACCTCGACCAGCCCCGTGTAAAGCTCAGCATGCGGCTGGCGCGCCGCGGCATGAAGCGAAATTTCCGTGCCGCCGCCCAGGCATAGTCCAAACGGCGCGGACACCACCGGCTTAGGCGAGAACTTGATGGCCTGGGTCATGCCCTGGAACTGCCGGATAACCAGGTCAACATCGTCCCACTCTTCCTCCTGCACGCTCATGAGCAGCAGCATCAAGTTCGCGCCAACAGAAAAATTCGTAGCATCGTTGGTGATGACGAAGGCGTCGAAGCTGTCACCGGGGCCGTTCGGTTTCAGCGTCTGACTAATCAGCTGGAGGATGTCGGCACCGAGCGTGTTCATCTTGCTGTGGAACTCGATGCACGCGACGCCGTCGCCGAGATCGACCACGGAAGCTCCGGAATTTTTCTTGACCACGCCGTTCGATTTTTTCGCAGCCGTGACCGACCATACTCCGGTGGGAACTTGGAGCAGTTGCCAGTTGCCGGTGGACAGTTGCCAGCATTTGCGGCCGGAGGGACTTTTTGGGTCATCCGTATACCATGACTTCTGGCCTGCGGCCAGCAGCTTTTCTGCGTTGGCTGCTACTGGTCTGCCTTCTTTTTTCATGCGAGCTACGGTGGCTTCGACGCCGGCGGTGTCCCAGAGTTCGAACGGGCCGAGTTCCCAGTTGAAGCCGAGGCGCATGGCGCGGTCGATTTCGACGATCGAGTCGGAGATTTCGGGGACGCGGTTAGCGCAGTAGGTCCAGAGATCCGACAGCGCGGACCAGAGAAAAGCTCCAGCCTTGTCATGCTTCTGCGGCTGGCCTTCCAGTCCTAACAACATGCGCAAGCGCGCGCCCGTGTCTTCAATGTTTTTCGCCATGTCGAGCGCGGCGAACTTTGGTTTCTGCCGGGGATGGTATTCCAGAGTCTTCCAGTTGAGAGCCAGTCGCTCGTCTTCGTTGCCATCGAGACTCTTTACTTTTTTGTAGAAGCCCCCCTTGGTTTTGTCGCCTAGCCATTTGTGCTGGAGCATCTGAGTGAAGAAATCGGGAAGTTTGAGGTCGCTGCGTTCGTCGTGGACGTTGCTTGTCATGTTGCCAACCACATTGCCGAGAATGTCGAGTCCGACCAGATCGATGGTGCGGAAAGTCGCAGACTTGGGCCAGCCCACGGCCTGTCCGGTAAGCACGTCGACTTCTTCGATGGTCAGGTCCATCTCCTGCATCAGGCGCATCACGTTCAACACCGAGAATGTGCCGATGCGGTTGCCGATGAAGTTGGGCGTGTCTTTAGCGAGCACCACGCCTTTGCCGAGTTGCACGTCGCAGAAGTGGGAGATAGCGTCGATGGCCGCCGGATCCGCCTCGGGAGTGGGAATCAGTTCCAGCAGGCGCATGTAGCGCGGCGGGTTGAAAAAGTGCGTGCCGAACCATGATCTGCGGAACTCGCCAGAAAAACCTTCGGCAATTTTGCCCACGGGCAGGCCGCTGGTGTTGGTGGTGACGATGGTGCCGGGTTTGCGGATGGCTTCGACTTTGCGCAGCAGGGCACGCTTGATCTCCAGATTTTCGACGACGGCTTCGATGATCCAGTCGACCTCGGCGAGTTTCTTCAAGTCATCTTCGAAGTTGCCGGCCGTGACGAAGCGAGCCAGCGACCCATCCATGAAAGCCGCGGGCTTGGATTTTTTCGCCGCTTCGAGGCCCGCGGCGGCGATCTTGTTACGGGCAGGCGCGCCCGCGCCGGCTGCAGCGTCGGGGGGAACAATATCGAGCAGCAAGCTGGGGACGCCGGCGTTAGCAAAATGTGCGGCGATGCGGGCGCCCATGGTGCCGGCACCCAGAACAGCGACTTTATGAATGCGCTTCATACAGGAAACCTCGGTCAGTCTGAAAAATGAATTCCGAAACGGTGTGTGGACAACTCTGCATTCTACCTGCGCGGAGCTTTTCGAGGGCGGTGGGCCGCGGAAGAGCTGTCGCGGGCGGGCGGAGCAAAATCGGGATGCGCACTCAGATAGTCGAGTGCGCGCCGGGCCATTTCCTTCTCGCCTTTGTAGGCCAGCCGTTTGGGGGCGTCATGAAGTGGAATCCAGAGGGCGCGTGCCACTTCTATCCGCATCTCGGGGGTCACGTCGTCGATGCGGCCAGACTTATAGCCCAGCAGATAGAAGCTTACAATCTTGAAAACTTTCTGGCGATCGCCCCACGAGCGCACGTAGACGTACTTACTATCGCCCAGCTTGGCAATGGGTGCGGCGGTGATTCCGGTCTCCTCGCGAACCTCGCGCAGGGCGCCCTCCAGCGGCTTTTCACCGGGGTCGACCAGGCCTTTGGGCAGGCACAAAGTGGGCTTCGCGCGGGCAGCCGCGCGCCTGGCGGGAGTAGGAATGGAGCTACGGGGTTGCGGAGGCAGCTCGATGGCCGCCATCCACCATTCTGCGTTCCGCTTTCGGATTACCACGCCACCCGAGGAAATCTCCCGTACCATGGCTGGCAAGTTACCAGAATCAGAGGAGTTAGTCACGGCAGGGTCAACCGCCGAAATTGTCGGTAACCACTGCCCTCTGTCGTACGTAACTGCAGATAGCACCTCTGTGCCCTGCAGCCCCGGCTGCGCTTATGGCATCTTACAGAGTAGGTTCGAGGTGGGGACACTTCGTTAGTGGGTGCCCGGAATTCAGGCAAGTCCGTTCAGGGAGATTTAGCCAAAGAGGCATCCTGAGACCGGGTCAGGTGGGGATGCAGTGAAAAGTCTTGACCGAATTCTGCGCACGGTTCAGGCCATCGGCCGGGAACTGTCCCGTAAAACAGTCGTGCCCCAGGAGCCGCGCCGCGTTCCGGCAATCGGCCTGGCGTTGGGCGGCGGCTTTGCCCGCGGTATTGCGCACATTGGCGTGCTGAAGGTTCTGGAAGAAGAGGGAATCCCTATTCGCGTGGTCACCGGGACCAGCGTGGGCGCCTTGATCGGCGCCGCCTATTGCAGCGGACTTTCCTGCGACGAACTCGACGATGTGGCGCACGCGGTGCGTTTCACCACCTTCGCCCGCTGGACCCTCTCACGTTACGGCTTTGCCTCGAACGACCGCATGGTCGCCTTCCTCGACCGCACCTTGAAGGTGAAGACTTTTGAAGAATTGCGCATTCCGCTGGGCGTAGCCGCCACTGACTTCAACACCGGCGAAGGCGTCGTCTTCCACTCCGGCGCCATCACTGACGCGGTGCGCGCCAGCTGCGCCTATCCCGGAATGTTTCTTCCAGTGGAGATTCGCGGCCGTTATCTGATCGATGGCATGCTGGCGCATCCCGTGCCCACGCGCCCTTTGCGCGAAATGGGCGCCGAGCGCGTTCTGGCCGTCCACTTGAAGAGCACATGGGCCAACGGCGGAGCGCCCCGCCATCTGCTCGACGTAATCGGCCAGTCGTTCGCCATCGCGCAGGATGCCATGTCCGGCCTGTGGCGCGACGCAGCCGATCTGGTCATCGAACCCGACGTTGCCGGCTTTGCCTACGACGATTTCAAACGCGCCGACGACCTGATTCACGCCGGAGAAGTAGCCATGCGCAACGCACTACCCCAAGTGCGCAAGTGGCTGGAAACTCCTGTGGAAGCAGTTGCCTCCTCAAAAACGCGGCCGGCAGTAGCCAAGCCAGTGCCCATGCCCGCGGATTAAAAGCCCTCTCATAGATTAGGTTTGGGTAGGTCCGTAAGTAGGTTTGGGAAGGGCACACCTTACCGCGGTGCCGCGCGAGTTCCTGGAACTCGGGCTTTAGCCTCTGACGTTCCGATTGCGTCAGGGCGCGCCCGCCGCCTGCTGGCGGCGGAAATCCGGAACCACCACGGCTTGCTCCAGCGAAGGCCGGTTCAGCTTGGCTAGCGCCTCCGCGGCCAGCTTTGCCTCGTCCGGCTTGCCAAGCTTCTGATAAGCCGTCACCAAGGTCCGCATGGTGAAGGGATCGCGAGCATCCTCTTCGAGATCTTGTACCGCATCTTCCCAGTTGCCTTGCGCCGCCTGCAGTGCGCCACTGGCGCTGTAGTAAGCGTGCATGATGGCCGGAGCCCGGCTGGTGTTGGCTAACCGGTTGAGTTCAGCGACCGTGGCGGGCGCCTTCTGTTTCTGCCCCGCATCGAGCTCACGCAGCACCAACGCGTAGAGCACCCGCGCCATCTCCTGTTCGCGGTCGGCATTGCTCATGCGTTTCCTGTCCTGGTTCAACACCGCCAGCGCTTTGTTAAGCAGCGCCAACCCAGCCTTCGGATCCTTCTGGTACAGTCCCATCCTGCGATAAGCTTCGGCTTCCAATTCTCCCAACCCTTTGGCATGAGCCTGCCCGGCCGCGGCGCGAAAAGCCTTGTCGGCGGCCTCGAAATCCTTCTCGCGCACGTAAGTGTTGGCCTCGTCCAAGGCCCACTCGGTGGCCTGTTCCCCGGTCGGAGCCATCTTGATCGCGTTCTCGTATTCGGCGCGCGCGCGTGGCTCGTCTCCCATCAGCGCGTAAGTATCGGCAATGCCGAGCTGCGACGACGAAAAAGTTGGGTCGCTCTGCAGCGCGGCGCGGTATTCGGCGAGCGCATCGTCGAAACGTCCCGTAACCCGCGAGAGCTCCGCAAAGCTGTCGTGCGGGTTGGGCTCGTTGGGAAGCAGTTCCAGATATTTTCGCGCCGCCGCCAGCATCTTCTCCCAGTCGTGGCGAGCGGCGTAACAATAGGCCAGCTCGTTCCAGGACCCGGCAAAATCGCTGGTCCGCTCAAAGAATGGAATCGCCTTCTCGTTCTCGTTCTGGTGAATCAGCCACCAGCCCGCAAACCAGGCCAGGTTCTGGTCATGAGGATAAAGAGCCAGCACCTGATTCATGTCGGCAATCGCCTCCAGAAAGTGGCCGTCGCTGGAATCGGCCATCCACGTAATCAGCAGCTGTTCGCCCTTCGAAACATTCTTCGCCAAGGCCAGCGCCTGCCTGCGATGCCCCCCCTGCACGGCCGGGTCGCGCGAAATAAAAGCAATCATTCCGTGCGCCAGGGCAAAGCTTGGATCTTTGGTGGTGGCCTGCTCCCAGGTTTTCACCGTGGTTTCGATTCGCAAGTCTCTTTCAAACCGCGACATCCCTTGTTCGAAAAATTGCCGCGCCTCGGCGGAACTCGTGGTCACCGGAAGCATCTGTTCCTCGGTCGCAGCAGCCAGGATGGCGCTTGCCGAGCACAGAGAAACAATCACTACTAACGCGAATAACGTCCGCCTGCTGAGCATGAAGGCCTCTATTTTTCGCAACACTTTTTCTGGCAACTCTATTTGCCTTGCGTCTATTTCCCGCGTAACAAGTATCCCGGTTCGAGCGGCAGTTTGTCGTCGATCTTCAGCACCTTGACGTCATGGGTGATGGAATACACGTCGATCAATCCAATGGCGCCCCGCGTGGACCCCACGATATGCAGCATATCTTCTTCCGAGGCCGCTACCACGATGGAGCCTTTGTGGGCAGCCACCAGCGCCTGCAGTTCCTGAGGAGCGATTTTGTACAGGCGCTCCATCACGATTTGCATGTCGGGAGAGCCTGGGTCGAGGATCACCACCGTGACCGAGGCGCCGTCAGGCCAGGTGCGGGTTTGCGCCTTTAACATTTTGATCAGCTCGGCAGAAGTGAGAGCCGTTGCCGGATTCCCTTTTTCCACGATCACCGCCAGCTGCTTGGCGCTGCAGCTGAGTGCGAAAGTTATCACCAGGAAAAAGACCATCCACCTTGCGTGGCGCGACATACCCCGATTATAAAAGCGGAACGGGAAAGATCGAGCAAACCAAGGTAATGCCAGACTTCGACTAGAGGAAAAGTTTTGGAGCTTCCACGCCCTTGTCGTCGGAGTCCTTCGTGATACTTCGTGCCCTTCGTAGTTATCGCTTTTTGCTGCCACTCCCACAGCCGCTTGCACCGTTCCACGCCAGAGGTATAATGCCCCCAGAGGAGGGTCCCATGTCCACTTCCCGCCTTCTCGCTCTTGCGCTGGCGATTTCGGGATGCGCTGCTGCGGCGGCGCAGTCTTCCCCGAGCACAAACTCCGCTCCTCAGCCGATGCAAGCGCTTTCCCTGCATTACGCGGAAGCAGAAACCCTTCGCGCCGGCGAACTTGAATTCGCTTTCCCGTCAGGGTCTCGCACCCACGTTGCCAATCGTGGACAAAACGATCGCACCTGTTATTCCATCCGCAGCTATCGCGTCACTCGCGACCATCCCGAGTCTGACTCCACCCGACCGGCAGGCTATTCCACCTGCCAGCCCGCCAGCCGGTTTCAAGTAAGAGAGACCGGTGATTCGCTGGAGATCGTTCCTCGCTGATCGAGACGGAAAACTTCCAGGGGAACTCACGCCAAGGAGAGAGTCATGAACCGTAAACTTTTTGTTCGCGCCCTATGTCTTGTCCTGCTGTCTTTTGTCGCGCTTCCGGTCTGCTCGATTGCACAGGACCAGCACGACAAAGATCAGCGCGATCAGCCTTCGGCCCGCTCCCAGGAGCGCATTGAGAAAGAAGTCCGCCACGAACTCCTCATGCTTCCCTACTTCGGGGTCTTCGATAACATCGCGTATCGCGTGGATGGCTTCAACGTCATCCTGCTCGGCCAGGTTACACGGCCGACCCTGAAGTCGGACTCCGAGAACGTAGTAAAACACATCGAAGGCGTCGAACACGTCGACAATCAGATCGAAGTGTTGCCTGTCTCGCCCATGGACGACCGCCTGCGCCGCCGTCTGTTCCGCGCCATCTATGGCTACCCCGCGCTGGAAAAATATGCGCTGGGCGTGCAGAAGCCCATCCGCATCATCGTCAAGAATGGCCGAGTGAATCTCGAAGGCGTGGTTGACAGCGAAGCCGACAAGAATCTCGCCGGCCTCCGCGCCAACGGCGTCTCCGGCACTTTTCAGGTGACCAACAACCTCAGAGTCGTGCCGAATTAAAAACCTTGGCGTTCGTATGAATCCGTGGCGCCTTGCGCCGACAGCAAGACACCCTCGGCACCTCACCGCGCTTTCCCCTGCGCGGACCCCCGCCTCCTGCGTATAATGCTCCCGAATTCTCCGCCACTCGAGAGGAGCCTCCTAATGAACCGCCGCACTTTTCTTGAAACTGCTGCTACCGTCACCACCGCTACGCTTCTCGCCAACAAGTTCAGCTGGGCCGCCGAACATCACATTGGAAAAGTCGGCGTGCAGCTCTACACTGTCCGCGACCTGATGAAGTCCGACTTCGACGGCACCATCGCCAAGGTCGCCGCTATCGGCTACAAAGAAGTGGAATTCGCCGGCTACTTCGGCCGCACTGGCCAGCAAGTCCGCGACGTCTGCAATAAGAACGGCCTCTCGCCGGTCTCTACTCACGTGCAATACGACGAACTCGACGACAAATTTCCCTCCGTCGTCGAAACCTCCAAGACCATCGGCATGAAATACATTATCTGTCCCTGGATCCCTGAGGAACTGCGCAAGTCTCCCGACATCTGGAAGAAGGCCGCCGAAAAATTCAACCGCTGTGGCGAGCAGAGTAAGAAAGCCGGAATGCAGTTCGGCTATCACAACCACTGGTTCGAATTTCTTCCCGTCGACGGCAAGCTGCCCTACGATGAACTGCTCAAAGAGTGCGACGCCAGCCTGGTAAAGATGGAAATGGATTTGTGCTGGATCACCGCAGCCGGAGGCGATCCGCTGAAATATTTCGACGCGTATCCCGGCCGCTTCCCGTTGGTTCACGTCAAGGATCTCAAGACGCTTCCCAAAATCACCGCTGGAGGGGCGCAGAACTACGGCGATACCGTCGACCTGACCGAAGTCGGCAGCGGCCTCATCGACTGGAAAAAGATTTTTGCCCAGTCCGACAAGGCGGGGATCAAGCACTACATCGTCGAGCACGATCACCCCAAGCAGCCCTTGGACAGCATCAAAACGAGCTACGAGTATCTGAGCAAGCTCAGCTGGTAGCGGTCGCTCGGACCAGTTGCGTTGTTTTAGGGTGGCGCAGCGCTTCAGCGCTGCGATCCACGGAGGTTTCCCCCAGCTCCATGCAAGTCGCCCGTTCCCCCAAAACCTACGACGTCTGCATCATCGGCTCCGGCGCCTCCGGAGGCACCGCCGCCAAAGTCCTCACCGAAGGCGGCCTCAGCGTAGCCCTGCTCGAAGCCGGCCCGCCGCTTCACCCCGAGGACGATTACAAAGAACACGTCTGGCCGTACGAACTCCCGCATCGCGGCGCAGGCGTCGGCGCCAAATTGCGCGAAGGCGTCGGCGACGAGTTCCTCGCCCCCAACGGCGCCTGGGAAATCGAAGGCGAACCTTACACTTCCGCTCCCGGCTCAACCTTCCGCTGGTTTCGCTCCCGCATCGTTGGCGGACGCACCAACCACTGGGGACGCATCGCCCTGCGCTTTGCTCCCGTAGATTTCAAAGTCCGCTCTCACGACGGAATGGGCGACGACTGGCCGCTCAGTTACGAAGACATCGCTCCTTACTACGACAAGGTCGAGTCTTACATCGGCGTCTTCGGCAGCAAGGAAAATATTCCCAGCGCGCCGGACGGAATTTTCCTGCCTCCGCCCAAGCCGCGGTGCACTGAAACCATCATCAAGAAGACTTGCGACCAGCTGCACATTACCTGCATCCCCTCGCGCCTCGCCATTCTCACCCAGCCACACAATGGCCGCGCCGCCTGCCACTACTGCGCGCAATGCGGACGCGGCTGCATCAGCGCCTCCAACTTCAGTTCCAGCCAGGTAATGATTCCCCCCGCGCAGGAAACCGGACGCCTCACCCTGATCACCGGCGCCATGGCGCGCGAGCTGATCGTCGGCAAAGACGGCAAGGTCACCGCCGTCTCCTACATCGACAAAGCCACGCGCAGCGAGAAACGCATCCACGCCCGCGCTTTCGTGGTCGCCGCCAGCACCTGCGAATCCACGCGGCTGCTGCTGAATTCCAAGTCCACACTTTTTCCTGACGGCCTGGCCAATTCTTCCGGAGTCGTCGGCCGCAACCTGATGGACACGGTCGGCAGCGATGGCGGCGGATATTTTCCCCAGATGGAAAAAATGCCCGCCCACAATCATGACGGCGTCGGCGGCATGCACATGTACCTGCCCTGGTGGAAATTCGATCGCAAGAACGATTTCCTGCGCGGCTACCACACCGAATTCTATGGCGGCCCAGGTATGCCCGGCGTGGGCGACAACGACGACCTGTGCGATGAGTTCGAAGGTTACGGTTCCGGTCTCAAACAAAAATGTAAGAGCCGTTACGGCACCTATATCGGTTTTTCCGGACGCGGCGAAATGATGCCCAACGACAACTGCTATTGCGAGATTGATCCCTCGGTGGTTGATCAGTGGGGCATTCCCGTGCTCCGCTTTCACTGGAAGTGGGGCGAGAACGAAATCAAAATGGCGAAGGACATGCAGGAAACCTTCCGGGCCATCGTGGAAGCCGCGGGCGGCACGTACATGACGAACACTCGTCCCGACGGAAAGAATCCCTACGGCATCGCCGACGGCGGCGTCATCATTCACGAAGTGGGCACGGTGCGCATGGGCGAACGCCCCGCCACCTCGGCGCTGAATCAATACTGCCAGGCCCACCACGTAAAAAATCTTTTCGTCACCGACGCCGCGAGCTTCGTCACCAACGCGGACAAAAATCCCACGCTCACCATCATGGCCCTGACCTGGCGCGCCTCCGACTATTTGCTCGACCAGGCCAAGAAAGGCAATCTGTAAGAGACCTGATTCATGCCCACTCGCCGCGACATTCTGAAATCGCTCACCATGACCGCCGTCACCGGATCGGTGCTCCGCGTCATCCCGCTGCAGGCCGCCGAATACGCTCACCGCATGATCACCGCGGAAAAAACCGCGGCCAAAACCTACACTCCTAGATTTTTCTCCGCCCACGATTACAAAACCCTGCAAACCCTCTGCCAGACCATCATTCCCGCCGATGCCGATACCGGAGGCGCCATCGAAGCCGGCGCTCCCGAATTCATCGACCTCATCACCAGCGAAAACAAGGATTATCAGCTGAAGCTAGGCGGAGGCCTGATGTGGCTCGACGATACTTGCACCGATCGCTACGGCAAGCTTTATCTTGACTGCGCCGCTGCTCAGCAG
>Ga0209415_10006618_pt1 | contig 20503 bp, 17 predicted proteins | sample PeaSoiSIISIP2007_FD_187696 | JGI IMG/M metagenome (GOLD analysis project Ga0209415, IMG submission 187696) | Peat soil microbial communities from Weissenstadt, Germany - SII-SIP-2007 (SPAdes) (version 2) | ecosystem: Environmental > Terrestrial > Soil > Wetlands > Peat | place: Germany...
TCTGGCCGGGTGCCCTAACTTAATGAATGGATTGGTTGCGGGGGGTGGATTTGAACCACCGACCTTTGGGTTATGAGTTCAAAGGGAAACTGATACAAAACAACTTGCACGCGCACGGATGACACCTAAGCACCTGTAAGTTGCTGCAAGAAACGCACCGTAGTCCCTCGTTTAGTCCCCAGTCCCTCATTAGTCCCTCTTTTTTGGGATCGGCAGCCCAGCCAATCCATTCGCCGCGGTTGTGGGCGAACGTCGCCCGGATGCTTCTTCCTCCCCTTCGCCGGAAGCACCGAACCGTCGCCGACCCGGTGCTCCGGGCTTTTTGTGGTTGGTTCAGGCCGCGACGGGGGTTGGCGTCGCTGCTGCCTTCATACGCTTCTTGTACGGCCTCCTCTGCTTCGGGATGTGGTCGTCCCCCGTCATGAAGGACTTGCCCAACTGCCGTATACGAGTCCGCAGCCGGGAAAAGCGGGCCTCCGTAATCCCAAGGAACTCAGCCGCGTCTCCCGGCGTGCCAGTCGCTAGGATCGACGCTATCGCTGGCAAAACGCTTGGGTCCTCCCGCCTGACAAAATCAACGAACTCCCGGATGAAACTTCCATCCCGTGCTCGCTTCTCGGAAATGTCCGCAGCCCGGCGTAGGTATTCCGAGTGCGCATGGCAATACTCGTCGTCCGCCTCGCCACAGGTGTAGGTGTCCACGTGCCCGGTCAGCGACAAGTTACCCGTCTGGCACATGGCGTCCTTTCTGCGTTTGGAACGCATGGTTCTGAACTTGTTCGCGAGGCATAGGTTGATGTAGTTCAGAAACCGAGGCTGGTTCGCACCATGGTGCTTGGCAGGGTCGAAGGTTTGCACGATGTCCTCCTTGCCAGCCTCCCGGTGCTTGGATGTAGGAGGCAAATATTTCATGTGGATTATTAGGTCTTGCGTCCAGTCCTCCAGATCCTCCTTCAGGGCAAGCCTGTCGGAGTGCCTCTTCACCCAGTTTGGGATGTGGTGTGGAAACCGCTGGTGGAACTCGTCGAAATCCCTCGGGATCACGAATCCATCGTGTCCGACGTAACGGCCATCGATCAATGTGAACGGGTCAGTTCCGTACTGCTTCTCTTCAACAGAAAAATTCAGGGCGAAAGTTGGTTGATTGGTGGCAATCGCAGTATTCAGCATGTGAGATACCTCTTTCGAAAGGAGTTGAACTTCATGCGAGAAAGCTTACGAAGAGGCCGGGACGAGTTGGCTGGGAGGGTTCAGCAAGCTTTGAATTTATCCACCAAGAAAGAAGCAAAGCATATTGTCAACACCGTGATCTCATGCATCGAGCACACGCTGCTCAGCAATTTGGAGACGAACGGATTCACCATGAAGCTGAACAGCTTTGGCAAGTTCTCAGTGAGGCACAGGCCGGGAATACTCAGGAAGATTCCATTCACGGGCGAGACAAGGCTGACGAAAACGAAGAGGAAGATCAGATTCATCAGCTTGGGGATGCTTCGCCAATCGGAGCCACTGGACTAAACAGGATCACGTCTAGCGACTGTGTCCTTTTCGGCCGGGAAGGTGTAGAGCCTAGACTACACGGCAGCACCTAATCTCCGGAGCTTCCGGGGATGGTCAAAGGATTGTCCAGCCGGAATAACACCACTGTAATCTAGAATATTGTCACCGCTATGCGCGATCTCTACTTTGACGACATCGAGAACAAGACCTACAGCGACAAGATGATCCTGGAGGATTTGCGGGCATTGATAAAGGCCGGCCAACGTGAAGGGCCGCTGCTTGATTACAAGAGCGACCTGTCCCACAAGGACAACTGGCCGTCAACAGTCGCGGCTTTCGCTAATACTTTCGGCGGACTCATTGTCTTCGGTGTCGAGGGGGAAAACGACCAACCGCGCAGGCTGACTGGGTTTGACCCGAAGGGTGTGGAAGTCAAGACGAAGCTCACCAGCATGGTCATTGATCGAATTCACCCACGTCCGGATTTTTCGGTGCGGGTTGTTACCTATGACCAAGACCCCAAACGAGAGGTGGCGTTGCTCCGTGTTGCAGAAGGACGAAACCCACCTTATATGCACTCGAAGGACAATGAACACCGGGTCTACATCCGGATGGGGGCGCAGAAGGTAGAAGCGGATTATCTGCAGCTTTCAAGTTTGCTTGAGAAGCGAAAAAGAACGGAGTCGCAAGCGGTCATCCCCGCGGCTGACCAGTTTGGGTCTGATTCACATCTCCATATCCCGAGACCTGTCGGCTCCAATCAAGTGAGCCCGAATGTTTTCAAATTTGTCCTCTCGCCTCGGAACATGGGCGCGGGAATGCGGCTCAACTTTGAGACCGAGCGCCAGTTCAAACAGTGCATCGTGGATGTGTCGGGGAAACAGCCTTCCGACGGATACACTATCCGATCAAAAAATGTCACGATATTCCCCGTAGATGCGGATGCTTACCAGGAGCAAAGGTTTGGCTTGGCAGCAAAGGGGGGCATCGGATTCGTCTCGTTCCCCGGCATCACGACTGATACAGGATTATTCTTCGTGCCCATCGACTTTTGCCATTATCTGCTCGACTTTTTGAGCATCTCATCGCTTTTTTACGAAAGGACAATTCAATTCTTTGGGTCTTGTGTGCTTCATGTCGCCCTGACGATCGCTCAGGAGGTCAACCTATTTGGGGGCTTTCCAACATCGCGTCAACGCATCGCAGGCACCAAGCTCTTCCATCCGCCTCTTGAGGCCATAAAATCCGGTATCACCACAGAGATCGAGGTTGCGATGTCCCCGATCTCTGCTGACCGTCTGCAGGACTATCTGGAAGCTGTCATGATTGATATCGTCCGCCCTAGCGGTAGCGTCCTGGCCCCCGAGTTCAGAGGAGCTATGCAGGCACTCGTGGACGACACCGTGAAACGCCTGGCCTCCGCCCGCGCGGCATGAAACGCGCAGGGCATCCTCGTGGAAGCTATGCGGTTTAAGGCAACTCAGCCTGACGAAGCGTTCTGCGCACGGCTCTGAAAACTTCTTCAAACGGCGGGAGATCTGTCATTTGATGTGACAATCTCGCGTTCCAAAGCGCCGCGAGCCGTGCTTCCTTTCGAGCAATCGCCGCTTGCAGCCCTTCGCACGCCCTTCGGCGAAATTCCAGTTTCCGGCAAATCGCGGGGATGAGGTGATCTATCTGCATTCCTTCATTCGTCGTGAGGTGCCAAAGGTCATAGAGATCACGAGGTTCGTTTCTCGCGGGGTCGGCGAGAGCGATCGTCTTCTCAGTGGCGATTTCTTCGAGCGAATAAACAAAAAGGGATCGATCTTCCGGAAGATCGTTGAACTCTTCGTAGCCACGGAGGATGAGACGCTCCTCCAGTGGGAATGCCAGAAGTTCGTTTATGGTGATGTCCACTTTCACGTCACTGCCTCTGGGTAACGGTCCGGTGTATCTGAGATAGAAAGTATGGCTGTTGGCGTGCGACCGAGGGTCCTGGCGGTCAAACGCGAATGTGATACCGGACTGTTCCTGAACAGCGGCATAGACGCGTTCGAGGCGCGCGCGAATGTCCTCGAAAGGCAGCGGCTCCCGCAGCGTAAAATCCAGATCTTCCGAAAACCGATAATCACCAAAATAGCAGCGCTTCAGTGCGGTTCCTCCCTTGAAAGCCAGGACCGGCCTCAAGTCAGATTGAGAGAGGGCGCACAAAAACCAGGCGAGGCAATAATCTCGTTCGAGAACGTCTTCCCGAATGCGCATCCCGCCGCCAGCCGCGAGGCGGTTGGAAAGCAGCGAAATGTTTCTTTGAGGAATCAATCAAGTGCTCCTGGCCGCTTGCAATTCCTCCGGCGAGATGTTGACCTGCAGCCGCCACTTGGCGACGTGCGGCCCTTCCCGCGGAAGCAGAGGATCGAGCGGAACGTAGGTAGGTGTCAGGGATTTCCGAAAAACTCCCAATTGCTGTTCGGGCGCAAGGCCGAACAAATCGAGCAAATAGCCCAAACGGCGCTTTACGGAACCAATGTCCAGGCGCGTGGCGTATTCAAGGAGTTTCTGGACATTCATATCGGCGCGGCGCATCCAGAGGCCCTTAGCGATCTCAGTTATGCCTCCACAGTATTCGGGCTGGCGGAGTCCATCGATGATGGTGCGTTCGAGATCGCTGATTTCGATTGTTTCTTGTTTCGTCACCCAGTGTTTCATCGTGCCAAAGAAATGCAAGGGCTTCAGGAGAACAAAGCGGAATTGAGTTCCATGCAGTGTCTGTTCCGGTATGCGTTTGGTACTGGAAACGAATACGACAAATTGCGGTTGCGTCACCATGCGATGGAGTTCCATGGCGGAGGCATGAGAGAGATAGTAGGGAGCGGAGCCGGCCAGATAGCGTGCGACCAGGTACGGATTTCCAGAATACTCGACCGAGGTTCCAAGCTCGGGGGGAACGATGACAAACAGCCCGCGTTTCAGCCGCGATACGAGGCCTCGCTTGGCGGCCTTATGGAGCAGACTGCTGGCAAGTGGGGGCTGCAATCCGGTGATTCGGACGGCGTCAGCATTGGTAAACGTCGTTTGCCCAGATTCGTAGAGAGCCATCAAAAGCTTGGCCATCTGACTGCCTACAGTTCTCAGGTTCGAGTTATAGTGTGTGCTCAATGGATAGCCTGTGAAGCAAAGAATGATGCGCTCAGTATAAGCGTAGTTATATTGTATGTCAAGTAGATTGCCCAACGGGCAATCTACAAAGCAGAAAATATAACCTCCCACGAACACAACCGGGACGCCCGGCAGGCCTCTCTTCTCCGCCACACACACGCATGCGGCGAAAATCGCCGCATAAGATAACACGATCAAACCACTGAGATTCTAAGCTACGCCGAGGGTCAGATGACCGCGACCATCACCATGATGACGACCACGACGAGCATCACCACCATCATCACCACCGCCGCACCAGCGGTTGTGCTTTGCCCGCACATCTTTCCCGGCTCCCTTTTCTCCACCCTCGGATTCCCGCCGATAACAATTTCAAAGCCCGGTTTTAGCCGTTAACGGGATACTAGCGGGCCTTGCTATCTGGCATCAAAGTTTCTGCATCTGACGGCCCGCAGCAAACATCACATTCTTAAGGGTAAGTAGCTGTGATCTGCCCGCACTGTCACCACCGAGTTCCCTTGTCGGAAGCGATCTGGCTCGGCGTAAAAGACTGGGCGCGAAAGTGCGCTTATTGTGGCCTCCTCCTGCTCTCCATGGGTCAGGTTTCCTTGCCACGAGGGCCACAGTCACAGCCGGAGGCGCCGGACTTGATTGATGTTCGGGCACCGAGCATCTACACCAACACCGCTGCGGTTACTACTACCATCATCTTTGACCGCAAGTTAGGGTGAGGCTACCTGGAGGAACTTCGATGATCGCAACGCAAAGCCCGGAGCTAGACGAGATTCTCCAGGGATTCCCCGGCGTGAAGCAGGTTGACGCTATAGAAGACGCCGAGTTCATCAGGTTCACCATTCAACTTCGCATCGATCCTGCGGACCACCCCAACCCACCTCAGATATTCGTTCTCTTCAGGCAGAGTGAGTTCATGCAGGCGCGTACCGTGCCGGCGATGCTGGGCTCGGCGCTCAGGAATAAGATCGCGCAAACTTTCTTCAGGGACGGCTCCAACGGCAGCGAGATTCGGACGAGTCTCCGCCAGGATCGCAACGGCACTTGGGTCGCGCTCACGGTTGACGGCTCGATGTGGGAGTTCGACCCGGAGAAGGATCGTTGGGTCAAAGGCCCGGTTAGTCTCTAACAAGAAAATCGGTTAAGCTTTCCCTGTCTCAGCCACCGCCGAAGGGTTTCATGACTCCAGCCGGGGCAGCTGGAGCTGGTGCCGCTGTAAAATTCCTGTTCTTTGCCTTGAGATCCTTTTCCACTGTGCCCCTAGAGAAGCAACCACAGCTTTATTGAGCGGAGACGAACCAGTATGAATCGCGAAGACGTCGAACAAATCGGACTCGGCAAGCCCGAGTCGGTAAATATCGTGACAAACAAACCCATGAACTTCCCCGTCACCGGCCTGCCAGAGCACCTCGATGCGAAAATTGTGGGCGCATACCAATATGAGCTATCGAGAAGGGGCGATGTTTTCTTGTTCAAACAGAATCGAACTTCGCCGACGCCGGAGGCTGCATTACAAGCGTTAAAAAGTCTGCTTAATTGGGACCCGGCTTGACCAGAGAAGCTTCGTGAGGGGAGCCTATATATGCACGTCTCCGCTGATGCTCCGAAGCGCCACCGGCTCATTGGAAAATCGGCTCGGTGTTTCCCAGGCAAACGTCAGGCTGCGCCGCCCGCGAATTGCGACACCGAGCCTGAATGCGCGAATGCTTTTGGCACGTCCCGTGCCGACTAGAAGGTCAGTCAGCAGCAACTCCGAAAGCGGTCGAATGATTTCTTCTGAAACCGGGCTTTCCCGCAGCGGCCTCAGCGGATCATCAATTTCAGTTGCAAATCCCATATGCTGATCGGCGAACGGATTGCTTTCTCCGAACAGAACCGTTCGCAAAGCCTGCTCGGTCAAGTCGTCCGGAGTCATTCCTCTGACGCTGACCTCACGGAAAGCGTCCTGCGGAGACTCCTCGACTTCAAGCTCCAGGCGAAACATTTTGGACCGCGCCGTGGTGGTCGTGACGTGAACCCCAGCGACCTTCACATATTTACTACGGCCAGACCAAGTGAATTGCGCCTTGGTTCCCCGATTCCACCGATCGCCACGAGCCGCTTCGAGAGCCTGCGCTACTGTGTTGTCTTTTACGCGCGCCGTGACATTTATAAGCTCGCCACGATCTTCGACCTCCATGGCACGGAACACTGCGTTTCCCAATTTGCACCAGGGCGCCAGATCTTCAGCGGCGATCGCTCTCATCCTGTCCTCCACCTGTCGCTGCAAGTCAGCGACCGTGCGAAATGTCGGAACGACATGAAAGGTGCGAACTTCATCCAGAAAAGATTGCTCATGTCCCTCCCGGTCCGTGGCGGCGGATGTCCATACTGCGATGCGCAGCGCGTGTTTCTCAGCGTGAAGATACTCCGCGTGCGTCGCTGAAAATCTCGTTTTAAGCGGCTTCCCGTAGCGTCTGCCCATGATGCCGACATAAATGTCCGAGCCCTCAACTTCTGCGAGGTACGCTTCCTCCGGGTCCGCGTCGCGGCCGCCGAATTCCTCGAACAAGACGGCACGCAAGCCTACGGCCCGAATGCCGGCAGCCGCAGCTTGCCGCTCTTCGGCCAATTCCGTCATCACGCTCGAAACAAATGCACGCTTCTCGCGGGCCCATTCGCGCACCTCATCGGCGGAAGGTAATTCCGCCGCCGCCCCACGATCGATAAGCAGCGGCTCGGGCTTGTTATCGGATTGCCTTGGCATGGACATATTGTACGAGTCGAGTGGCACGAACGGATTGCGCCAAGAGGCGAAATAGCTCGACTCGGCCTGCCGTTGACGCGGAGGCCGCAGAGATTGTCTTAACCCGATAGGTCGCCTGTGCGTATGAGAACAGACCCATCTGGTTCCGTGCGGCCGGCGAGATATTTCCGACGCGCTTTCTCCTCAATGGCCATCCTATTGGCGCGGAATACAGTAAGCTTGTCTCTCCCATCCCCGCCAAAATGATCGTCCAGAGCTTCTCTGCTGATTAGGCAGCGCACACGGGTGTCTCCGTCCTGCCCATAGAACACAACCGCCCCGAGGTCAAAATTGTAGTTCTCTTCCTTCTCCGCAACCCTCAGATCATGCTGTTCAAGCATATTCACCTTTTCGTTGGGGGATGATTCTGGGATTCCCGCCATCGTCTTTCGGGCTGCCGTCCTGTTATGATTCGCACCGTAGCCAGCGGTAAGACATGACATTTTAGTTTACTGTCACGCCGGCGAGTGGAGCACACCCCATGTCCCTTCAATTTGATGCCGGAGTATTGCCGAGCGCAGCGAACGAGTATGTTTCGAGCGCATGCTGCAGGAATGGGTAAAGGGGCGACAACTCTCGCTTCAAGGCGGTTAGGAGTTCGGACCTGAACTAGACACAGCACATGTTCATGTTCAATTAGTCACTGCCAAGTCCGAGCAAGCGGCCGCTGCGCATCGGATTGGCACTTCAGCTGGACTCGCGATTTCTCCTTGAACGGCCCTGTGCCACCAGGTATCCTGGATTGGAGACAACCAGCTATCGCGAGGTAGGCAGGCTTGGTAAAACTGAACTTCTCTTCAAAATGTACGTTCAATCAACCGCCAAGCGATACCGTGAAGGAATGTCGACAATCTGCCAAATTCGTGAACCGATGCAATATCGTTGTTCGGGACGTTCGCGACAGGAATGGCAACAAGCTTGGCACGGTGGTGGAGCCGCATGATGCCACGGAAGCCGGCGTCATCGCGGCGGCGCAGCGGGCGACTGATCGGATGTACGAGGAATATCCAGAAGCTTCCAATATTCAAAGCCGCATCGGAGCGACCGACGCAAGTGGCAGGCCGAATTGGTCTATCTCGCCAAACTTCAAACACATTGCAGAGATCGGAACGGATGAAGCCTCCTATATTTGGGGCAATGTACGTCCGCAGTGTAGTCTGAAAGGTTGACGCAACTTCAAATGACGAGGACCGTGAAAGCTCATGATACCGGTCATTGACGTCTTTGCGGGACCTGGTGGTCTCGGCGAAGGCTTCAGTGCGCTGCGCGACTCTCGCGGCCGTCCAATATTTAAGATCGCCCTTTCGATTGAGAAAGATTACGTCGCCCACCAAACACTTCGGTTGCGCAGTTTCTTTCGGCAGTTCCTGGACGGAAGCAAGCCGGAAGAATATTACGGACAAATCAAGAGGGGACAAGTCGATTGGGATCTGCTCGCGAGCAAGTATCCGGCTGAGGCGGAAAAAGCAGAAAAAGAGGTGTGGCTGGCACAGCTCGGCAGTGAAGCGTATCCACCTAGCCTTGTTGACACTAAAATCCGGAATGCTCTGTCGTCCGTTCAGGGCTGGGTACTGATTGGCGGACCTCCATGCCAGGTGTACTCGCAGGTTGGCCGCAGCCGCATGAAAGGAGGTATGCCGTGGCATTTCGCTCGGGACAAAAGGCACACGCTATACAAGGAATACCTCCGCATAATTGAAGTCCACCGACCACCCGTTTTCGTCATGGAAAACGTGAAAGGACTGCTTTCCTCGAAGAGAGCCGGCAAGAAAATCATTGAGCAGATAATAAAAGATTTACGCGAGCCCGTAAGAGACCGAGCCGCCAAACGTGGTAGGACACCCCTTGCGTACAACCTCTACGCGCTTGCCGATTACGACAATTCAGTCGCCTCCACCACAGCCTCAGCAAACCGACTAGCGGCAAGATATATCGTCCGATGCGAAAAGCACGCCATACCGCAAGCTCGACATCGCCTGATCATGCTTGGCGTCAGGAATGACATCAAGGTTGTGCCAGCCAGCCTCCCGATTGAAGATGAAGAAGTAAGCATGTGGAAAGCGATCCAAGATTTGCCCCCACTTCGGAGCCGCCTTTCACGAGAAAAGGACACTCGCGAGGCCTGGGTTGAGACAATCCGAAAGGTTCTAACCTACAAAGCTCTGGACGAAGCGACAGACGTATTCGACGTGATGAGACGTGCAGCGTCGAGACTTGATTATTCTGAGACAGGTAGCGAGTACATCAAAACAGCGAAACGGCCTTCCTGGAATCAAGAGTGGTTCTTCGATGAAAATCTTGAGGGCGTTTGCAATCACTCGGCCCGAAGCCATATTTCCAAGGATCTCTGGCGATATTTCTATGCAGCCTGCTTCGCTCAAGTAAGGCAAAAGTCACCCGTGCTGGATGACTTTCCGAATTTTCTTCTCCCCGCTCACGAAAATGTTAGTCAGCGAAATTCAGAAGATGATCAAGCGTTCGCTGATAGGTTTCGGGTTCAAGTCAAGCACCGCCCTTCTACCACCGTGACCTCTCACATCAGCAAAGACGGACACTACTTCATTCATCCTGACCCAGCCCAGTGCCGTAGCCTGACTGTCCGCGAAGCAGCAAGACTCCAGACCTTTCCTGACAACTACTTCTTTATGGGGCCGCGGACGGCTCAATACCATCAGGTCGGTAATGCAGTACCGCCTCTGCTTGCGGTGAAAATTGCTGCAGTAGTCCGTGGGCTTTTCTCATAGACTGTTCACGCGCGAGGATAACCCGTGGTCGACCGACTCACAAAAGAGCGCCGCAGTTGGAACATGAGTCGCATTCGTGGCACGGACACAAAACCGGAATTGCTCGTACGCTCGCTGTTGCACCGAATGGGCTATCGGTTCCGGCTGCACGTACCTGATTTGCCGGGCAGACCTGATATCGTGCTCCCCAAGTGGCAGAGAATCATCTTCGTTCATGGATGTTTCTGGCATCGCCATCCTGGCTGTGCGCAGGCATACGAAGCGAAGTCTCGGAAGCTGTTCTGGCAACAGAAGTTAGAAGGCAACGCCAAGAGGGACCGACTGATCTGTGCCAAGCTACGGAGGATGGGCTGGAAAGTCTCGATCATATGGGAGTGTCAGACGAAGAAAGAGGCTACCCTGGAAAGAAAAGTCGGTGCGATCGTCCGTCGCCTCGGGCATCAGTAATGTTCGCAGAATCTAGTGGATAGACTAGAATCTGACTTGTCTCCCCCAGCAACCAGCAGGCGTGCAATACCGGCGTAATGTGGCTGCACGTTATTCTCATGGCATAAAAGAGCTCAATGGGCGGACGCACGGTAGATTCAGCTTCCAAGGACAGCTCGGGCGGCGGCGTGCCTCTGCGCAATACCGAGCCTCCTCATTCCTTGTTGGTTAATCCTCTCTTCAAGTTGGCCGTTCTCCAGGGGGTCGACGCGGCGGTAAAGCTCCACATCGATCGCGGCCAAGATGTAAATGTAAAGGACGAGGCTGGGCGGCCGTTGTTGATGCTAGCCGTACTTCGCGGTCATACCAGTACCTGTCGCCTATTGCTTGATGCTGGCGCAAATCCGGCCGAAACCAATGGCGACGGTAAGGACTGCCTAACCGTTGCAGCTGAGAGCAGTCACCCTAACATCCGTGAACTGTTTCGCGAATTTAATCCCGTCCGTCTGCGACCGGATTCCGAAGCCGGCGACGAAAATCTGCAAAGGCCCGTTTTGGCAGATGAAGGCGGAGACGCGGATGATGCCAGTCTAGTTCTAGACCTGCGCGCTTGGGACGAGGAACCCGAAGAGATTGCCCCAGTCGGAGATCCCGAAGCATCAGTGGTGTCGGAACTAGTCCAAGATAATATCTCGGGCCACACGCCAATCGATCCAGACGAGGACTGGACGGACGTCACAATCAACCTGCCATCGGCAGTTTCGAGTGAATTCGACGAAGAAGAAACCGCGTCGCTGAGAGAGACCTTCTTGAAAGGACTGCGGAATGGAAGGCTGTCGTTTTCTGACACGGAGGAATTCTCGGCGGGGGACCAAGGCGACCCAGATCTTGAAATGCGAATTCTGATCGTTCTCGGGGAATTGGGTGTTCTTGTCGACGAACTGGAGGTGCCTGAACTAACTCAGTCTGCAGAAGTCAGTGAAGCAGTCGAGGACGAACTCGCCGAGGACGAACTCGTCGAAGAAGCTCTCGGGTTTCTCAGGGATCTAAGCTCACCAGCAGCCGACCCATTCAATCGTTATGCACGTGATATGCGAGCGCGAGATCTTCTATCGCGCGAGGACGAAGAAAGACTCGGACGGCAGATTGAGGAGGGAGTCAGCGCCTCAATCGATGCGATTGCCCGATGCACGCCCGCGCTGCTAGAGCTTCTCCGCCTCGCAAAGCAGGTAGAGAAAGGCGAGATCGAGCTGTACGACTTAGCGGACGCCGACGCTGAAGATCCAGCGACTGATGACGAGGGCGTTGACGATGACGATCAAAATGCTAAAAGGGCTCTTGTTGCAAGTGGCGATGAAGAGGAGGCTGATGAATCGGCTTCTGACATTTCCCCCTCAACCCTCGCTCAACAAGAATTTCTAAAGAAGATCGAGACCATCCGCGCCCGTCTGAAAGAAGGCGTGGAGTCGAAACACACTCCAAAAGAACATGCGCTGATAAGAGAAGAACTACGTCAGCTCCGCCTGTCAGATCGTGCTATTGAGCACATTTGTGAGTTCATTCGCAAAACAGTCGAAACCGAGCAGCAGTCTACGCAAATTATCCGCGAACGAGCGCAGCAATTGTGGTCGGGATACGAAAAGATTACTAGGTCCAAACAACGGATGATCGAGTCGAATCTTCGGCTAGTCAACTCGATAGCAGTCAAGCATCGGGGCCGAGGCTTGGAACTCTTGGATCTCATTCAAGAAGGGAACCTCGGCCTTCTGAAAGCAGTCGATAAATTCGACTATCATCGCGGGTACAAGTTCTCGACGTACGCGACTTGGTGGATTCGACAGGCAATCACACGAGCAATTGCCGACAAAGCGCGAACGATACGAATACCAGTCCACATGGTGGAGCGCATCAATAAGCTGTACCGTGCAACCCGCGACCTCATACATGAATTGCATCGAGATCCAACTCCAGCCGAGATAGCACAGCGACTAGACATCCCCGTAGCAAAGGTAAATTGGATTCTTAGAAACACTCAAGATGTAGCCTCAATTGAAGTGATGGAGTTGGAGGAAACGGGCGACGATTGGAGCAGTCTGTTTGCGGATTCTACCGCGGTCGTACCTCAGCTTTTGGTTGAATGTATGAACAACGAACGACGGCAGGCAGTTTTGCACGTGCTCAGAGGCTTAAAGAACAGAGAACAAACAGTCATCAAAATGCGCTTTGGAATGCTGGATGGTTCTGAGTCCACGTTGGAAGAGATTGGTCAGTTATTTCAACTCACCCGCGAACGAGTCCGGCAAATCGAGGAGAAAGCGCTGAAGAAACTACAACACCCAACGCGGACTCCAATCTTGAAACCGCACTTGGAGTACAAGGTCAAATCCAAATGACCGCAAATACCAGAAACGCTCCCCCGAAGCCGACTGCAATGCTTGAGTCCCTACGCGGACTTGGCTATTCGGCCGCGTCCGCTCTCGCGGACATCATTGACAACAGCATTGCGGCACAGGCGAACCAAGTGCGTCTAGATTTCTACTGGAGGGGCAAAGAAAGCTACATTTCCATCTTGGACGATGGGAACGGGATGGACGGTGATGGACTTTACACTGCGATGAGGCTAGGAGGCAGAAGTCCACTCGAACAGAGAGACCCCAATGACCTTGGCCGATTTGGATTGGGCCTGAAGACCGCTTCGTTGTCTCAATGCCGGCGCCTTACTGTTGCGAGTCGAAAAAACGGCCAACTAAGCTGTCTGTGCTGGGATTTGGACTACCTTGCATCCACATTTGAGGACGCTTGGCTTCTCCTTGAAGGTCCTTCCAAGGGCTCCGAAGAACTAATCCGCCCGCTGGCCGGTGCTGTCAAAGGGACCTTGGTTCTTTGGGAATTACTGGACAGAATCACGGTGCCCGGATTCACTGAGCAGGACTTTTTGGACCTCATCGATCGCGTTGAGCGTCATCTGTCGATGGTCTTCCACCGCTATCTCAGGGGACCCCGGCCGCGGTTGAACATTCTCATTAATGGCAGACGGGTTCCTGCGTGGGATCCATTTCTTCTCGATCATCCGGCCACATGGTCATCTCCGGTCGAGGTGATGAGAACTTCGTCCGGAGAAATCTCTGTACAGTGTCATGTATTACCTCATAGGGACAGATTGGAGCAGGCCGAATACGAGGCAGCCGCAGGCCCGGACGGATGGACCGCGCAACAGGGTTTTTATGTGTACAGGAACGAACGCTTATTGGTTGCTGGGAGCTGGCTTGGGTTAGGACAGGGACGCTATTGGACGAAGGAAGAGGCTCAGCGTTTGGCAAGAATAAGAATAGACATTCCTAACTCGGCTGACGTCGAATGGAATATCGATGTTCGCAAATCATCCGCCCGCCCGCCAGTTTCAGTTCGGAATCGCTTAATCCGCCTTGCAGAAGACACGCGAGAGCGGGCACGACGGGTGTTTGCGCACCGTGGCCACGCCGTTCGAGTTCCGACCGACGGTTCTCTTATGCTGGCTTGGAGGGCAGAGCATTTCGCCGGTGGTTTACGTTATCGGATCGATCAAGACCACCCGGCTGTAAAGGCTGTTCTGGAAGATGCCGGCAACTTGTTGCCGGATGTTCAGACCATGCTTTCCATCATTGAAGAGACTGTTCCTGTTCAACGAATTTGGCTAGATACCGCCGAAGGCAAAGAAGTGCCACGAACCGGCTTTTCCGGCGGGTCTAGTGAGAAGGTCATCGCTGTGTTGCAGGTGATGTACAGGAACCTGATAGATCGGAAGCATCTTTCGTCGTCGGATGCTCGTGAGCAGCTTCTACGCACGGAGCCGTTCCAGGACTATCCACAACTAGTGGCATCTCTCCCAGACGAACCGCAAAACGCTTGAGGGAGAACGAGGTGAACTTGTCAGAAGCGCAACCAAAGGTCGTCAAGTTTGTCCAGGAGCTCCTGGTCGACGAGGGGGACGGAGTATCAATTACCCCCGGACTGATTTCTGAAAAGATCGACATGGTTCTTGCAATGCAGCCAAGGTGGGGTGATGGCCTCGATCGGGAGGCAGTCATTGACGAGCTGATTCGCAGGTTCAGCTTATGGATCGGTCAGGACTCCACCATAAAGAACGATACTGGACACATTGCGTGGTTAAATGCTGAACGAAAGCTTGAGTGGAGGTATTGGCAACGCTACAGGGAATGGCTGGAGCGGGATCTGTCATTTAGGGCCGTCGAGGCGTTGGACCGATCGACCAATTTGATATTGGGTCTTCTCGAGGATCCAACACGCGAAGGATGGTGGGACAGACGGGGTTTAGTCGTTGGACACGTCCAATCTGGTAAGACTGGGAATTACACCGGACTGATCTGCAAGGGAGCAGATGCCGGTTACAAAATCATCGTTGTCCTCGCCGGCCTCCACAACAACTTGCGAGCGCAGACTCAGATGCGCCTCGACGAGGGGTTTCTGGGTTACGAGACTAAGGCGATCCAGAGTGACGTTGCCGTAATCGGGGTGGGCGAGATTGACGGAGATCCTCGGATCAGGCCTAACTATGCCACCAATCGGTCGAATGCTGGTGATTTCAATAGAGCAATAGCAAGGAATCTTGGTATTACACCCGAGCAACGCCCTTGGCTATTCGTTGTCAAGAAAAATAAGAGCGTCCTGGACTTGCTGTTGCGGTGGATTCGCAACTATGTAGCAAATACGCAAGATCCCCAAACGGGCAGACGAATCGTGACTAATTTGCCTCTTCTTCTCATCGATGACGAGGCTGATCATGCGTCTGTCGATACAGGAGAACAGGTCTTCGACGCTGATGGCAATCCAGACGAAGATCACCAACCAACCGCGATCAATAGCCTAGTGCGACAAATACTTCACTCATTCGCTCGATCTGCCTACGTCGGATACACCGCAACCCCTTTTGCCAACATTTTTATCCATGAAAGAGGGGCGACCCGCGTTGAAGGGCCTGATCTTTTTCCAGCGAGCTTCATCATTAATCTCGCCGCTCCCTCCAATTACATCGGGCCGGCGAAGGTGTTTGGCGTTCCAGGACTCGACGCTCGTACCCAGGGACTTCCATTAATCAGGGAAATGGGCGACCCTGAGCATCCTGACGGAACCCTGACTTGGATGCCTCAAACCCACAAGAGCACCCATGTACCCCTGACTGAAGGCCAGGACCGACTTCCGCCCTCGCTGATCGATGCCATCGACACGTTCTTGCTTGCGTGCGCCGCTCGGCGTGTAAGGCGACAGCAGAAAGACCATTCGTCGATGTTGGTGCACGTCACCCGTTTCGTGGCGGTGCAGCAGCTGGTCCACCATCAGGTAGAAGAGCACATCCGACAACTGAAACAGCGGCTGCTGCGCCGTATCGACAATGAACATGCAATCGAGAGATTGCGCGCGCTCTGGCATAGCGATTTCGAACCGACGACGAATTCACTTCGTGACAAAGTGCCGGAGCTGAATATCCCAACTTCCTCCACTTGGGAAGAGATCGAAAGCGCTCTTCCTGACGTCATATCTGATCTGGAAATTCGCATGGTCAATGGCACGGCGAAGGATGTCCTTGATTACTCTGATCGCTCTGGCGTGACAGTCATTGCAATTGGTGGCGACAAACTCGCCCGAGGCCTGACTCTTGAGGGCTTGTGTGTCAGTTATTTCCTAAGAGCTTCGCGCATGTACGACACCCTCATGCAGATGGGGAGATGGTTCGGGTATCGACCCGGCTATCTCGATCTATGTCGACTGTACACAACCCCCGAACTTTCTGAGTGGTTTTCGCACATTAGCGATGCAGGCGAAGAGCTTAGAAAAGAGTTCGACCTGATGTCGGAAAGTGGCGCGACACCGCGCGAATATGGGCTCAGAGTGCAGTCACACCCTGTTCTGATGGTGACATCTCATCTGAAGATGCGCGCTGCCAAGAATCTGATGTTGTCTTTCAGTGGCCAGCTCCTTGAAACTGTGGCGCTTCGCAGATCCGTGGACGCCTTGGAGTGGAATCTAAGCGCTCTGCGCAAATTCATATCGAAGCTCCCGGACCCAGAACGGGATCCCGTTCGTTTCAGAGACGGTGCACGTCAACAATGGAGTGGGTATTGTTGGGAAAAGATCGGTGCGAATGACGTGATCGACTTCCTAACGCAATACAAGACACACCCTGAGGCATATAAAGTCCAAAGCCAGCTCTTGGCAGAATTTATTGAGTCAATGGTCAGCCGTGGCGAGTTGACCCGGTGGGCAGTTGCGTTAATTGGTGGCGGAGAAGGGGCATCGCTTCCTGTGATCGAAGGAATAAAAATAGACATGTTAAAAAGGCAGGCTAATACGCCGCACTTGGACCGCTACTCGATTGGTAGGCTACTTTCATCTCGGGATGAGGCAATCGACCTCGATGAAGCTGCTTGGAAAGCGGCTCTCAAGCTAACACGCGACGCATGGAGGCCGGACGCCGGCAGAGCTCAGTCTCGGCAGATTCCCGATGTGCCCAATGGTCCGGCCATAAGAAAGATTCGGGGTTTCGGAGCCGAGGGAGTCCAGGCTCACAGGGAACGTGGGCTCTTATTGCTCTACGTCCTGGATCCGCAGAAAGCTGAAGCGGGTTTTCCAGCGGAAGCCCCCGGAGTCGTTGCGTTCGGCATCAGTTTTCCCGCGAGCAACGCAGGAACGAAGGTGGAGTACAAGGTTAACAATGTCCTGTGGGAGCAGGAATATGGACCGGCCGAGTGATAAGGATGCATTGACAGCGGCATGGCGCGCCCTTGCTGGCGACAAGGACAGAGATGGCTGGAATACTATTCATTTAACGTCGGGAGCTCCTTGCCTAATTTTGGCCGGCCGCCATTTCCCAGGCAACGAAGAAGCTATTCTTGTTGGTTTCCGTTCGACCAATATCCCCACATCCGAGCATCTTCCTCAAGGGAAAGGCTTCTCGGTAAGAAAGATCGAGCCCAGATTGGTCGACGAAATGCACGCGTGGATTTCTTTGGTGCGTCAGGCTTCCGGAAGCCAAGAGATTTTCTTGATGATGGCAGATGATGTCGTCTCAACTTTGAGCATGGGTTCACAGGCTAGCGAGGCCGAGCTGCTGAGCATCTTTTTGAGCAGAATTCGGGCTTGGCAGAGTTTCATGCAGCGGGACATAGACGCGGTGTTGGGGCCTGCCTCAGAAGTCGGCTTGATCGGAGAACTGGAACTGATTCGAGCTCTCTTCGAAAAGACAGTACCTACCTCTCTCGCGTTGGAAGCGTGGAGAGGACCGGACGACGGTCTTCAGGATTTTGTCTTCGGAACTGGTGCTATCGAGGTCAAGACTACCCTGAGCGTAGGTGAATTTCCCGCGATAATTGGCTGCTTGGACCAGCTTGACGACACCTTGGTGCGCCCACTTTTCCTCGCCGGCATTCGCCTGCGGCTCGCCGATACGGGCGTTAACCTTCCGGACGAAGTCTCGACAATTCGGCACATGCTGCAATCGGAGGAGGCTGCCTTGGGAGCTTTCAACAATCTTCTCATTCGCGCAGGATACTTGGATAGCGTATCTACACGATACACACGGCGGTTTCAATATGTGAGCATGAGAATATTGGTAATCGACGAGACATTTCCAAAGCTTACCCACTCCAAAGTGAGCAGCGAGATTAGAGATGCTCGCTATATTCTTGATCTTGACAAAATTAACGGTACAGACGTCAGCTTGCAGCTCGCACTACAGCAACTCGGAGTGATTTAAATGGAGTTACAAGAGTTCCTTCAGCAGACTCAAGGTGAAGTTCGCGCTGAGATTGGCGAACGCTTAGGCGTTTCCGGTGATTACCCATATCCCGAATTGGTGTTCGCAGAAGTTGTCATGCAGCATATGTCCGACATCGGAATGACCTTTGACCCGGTCATTTGCCACTATTCTGCACGATTTGGTAACGCGACTCTGCGCTTGAGCGGCTACGCCATCTCTGATGACGGAGATCAGATTGATTTGTTCGTCAGCTTGTACGCTGGCTCCGATCACGTCAATCCAATTCCGGATGCCGAAACTAAGACCGCCGCGGAGCAATGTCTTCGCTTTCTTGCGAAGTGCGCAGAGGGCCGACTAGCGGCTACGATGGATCCTTCTTCCGATGCACACGTTTTAGCCCTGACCATTCAAGGATGCTACCCAAGTCTCGATCAGATCCGCATCTATGTTCTGACCGATCGCCAGGCGAAGGCCAAGAACTTCAAACCTCGCGAAATAAGCGGAAAGACGATCAAGCTCGAAGTTATGGACATTGAGCGCCTACACCGGCACTGGTCTGAGGGCAAGCCACGCGACGAGCTTGTTGTGAACTTCGAAGAAGTGTGTGGGAGCCCACTTCCATGCGTCTACGTTCCGGGAGAGGCAGGCAACTACGACTATGCAATGACTGCGATTCCTGGTGAGGCACTCTATTTCATTTATGAGAAGTACGGTGCACGACTGTTGGAGGCAAACGTCCGGTCATTCTTGAGCACCACTGGTAAGGTCAACAAAGGGATACGTGAAACACTCCGAACCGATCCCGAGCGATTCCTTGCCTACAACAATGGGATAGTCTTAATCGCAGATGAAGCTCAGCTCGGAAAGACATCGGATGGCATGCCTGGAATCTTATGGCTGAAAGGTATGCAGATCGTAAACGGTGGCCAAACCACCGCTTCGATCTATTTCACCAAAAAGAAAGATCCCGATGCTGATCTTCGTCGAGTCCGGGTTCCAACCAAGCTGATTGTTCTGAGGTCACTGGACCAAGCCTCCGAAGAGGGTTTGATTTCCGACATATCGAGGTTCGCCAACAGCCAGAACTCTGTTAAATTGTCGGATCTATCCGCCAATAAACCATTTCATATCGAGTTGGAGAAGCTGGCTCTATCGACGTACTGCCCGGACGGTGTTGGCCGGTGGTTTTACGAAAGGGCGGCAGGCAGCTATAACGTAATGCTTGCTCGCGAGGGCACTACGCCAGCGCGACTACGGCAGCTCAAGGATGCTATTCCTTCTTCCAGGAAGATCACCAAAACAGATCTAGCCAAATATCTGAATGCTTGGGCCGAAAAGCCGTACGTCGTTAGCTTGGGTTCTCAAAAGAATTTCGAGCGATTCATGGAGAGTCTTGCGAATAACGGTAGTGCGCCTGAGCCCGATGTTCCCATGTTCAAACAAATGATCGCAAAGGCGATCCTATTCAAGGCGACCCATCGACTTGTCCGACCGATGTTTCAGGCGTTTCAAGCCAATGTCGCAGCGTATTTGGTGTCGGTGCTAGCGGGCAAATTGGGATCCAAGATGGACCTCGACAAGATCTGGCTGCAGCAGGACATATCTCCCCAATTGAAGCAGCAACTCGCGACGTGGGCAAACGAAGTTAACGATGCGCTCCACAAGTCTGCGAACGGTAGGATGGTTTCAGAGTGGGCGAAAAAGGCCGAGTGCTGGGATGTGATACGAGCTGTGGCCTTCACGAGCCCGCTAGCTGATATACCAGAGGTTCGCAGCGAAATATAATTGAAGTTGTCCGGCGCGAATGTACACACCTAAACATATCGGGGCGATGCTCAGAAAGTCCGCTGACCTTCGACAGGAGATCGTTCGTAGTTTGGGTAGTTCGACGACGCCGCTATTCGCAGTTAACTCTAGGCAGCAACAGTCTTTGTTCGAGTGATCCTATTTAAGGTGACTGCGTTTCTCCACTCCACTGCGCCCTCTTCCGGGTGGACGCCGCTTGGCCGCGGCTCGGACCGGCGTTTCGGACTGCGCCGGTTTCGCGCCAAACCATAAACCAAGAGCGGTTTGGCACTCACCGCGCTTTCACTCACGCCCTGCCACCCTCCTTCGGCCTCCGTTCTGTCCCTTTCACCGTTCCGC
>Ga0209415_10006620_pt1 | contig 20499 bp, 16 predicted proteins | sample PeaSoiSIISIP2007_FD_187696 | JGI IMG/M metagenome (GOLD analysis project Ga0209415, IMG submission 187696) | Peat soil microbial communities from Weissenstadt, Germany - SII-SIP-2007 (SPAdes) (version 2) | ecosystem: Environmental > Terrestrial > Soil > Wetlands > Peat | place: Germany...
CGAGTGCGTGTACATGTAGTTGTTGGGCGCGAGCTGGGCCTCGATGTCCGGCAAGGAGATGTAGCGCCCGAGCCGCAACATCAGCCCCTCCCGGACCTGGGGAATGAAGAGCTCGCCGTACATCATCGGGTAATCGAATCCATTGACCTTGTTGTCCTGCAGCAACTGGTAGCTGTATGTGCCATAGGCAGTGGTGTAGCGGTAGTTCTCGCCGTAGATGGCCGAAAGGCGCATGCCCCAGTCGACATGGTCCTTCTGTACGGTATCGGGGAAGCGGTCGAGGTAGAGCACGAACTGGTCGAGCTGCACCGTGTTCGGCGTGTAAATGTATGCCGCCGGCGCATTGCCGCCGGGTTTGGTTGTGCTCGAGCTGATGTTGGCGCCGACGTCGAACCAGCCGTAGACCTGGAAGCCGGTGTCCCCCATCCACTTGCCCACGGCCGTATCGCCAATTGCCACCATCAGCGGACTGTCGGCGGAACCCGTACGGGTCACGCCAAGAGGTGTCGTGCCCCCATAAGGCCACTCGGTAAAGGGCATCGGCGGCGTTGTCTGAGGGGTGGCCGGCCAGCCATCGCGGCGCCCCGGCGGCGCGTTCGGGTCAGCGGGAGCGCCCGGCTGACCCCATTCCAGCGTGTAGTAGTTGACCAAGCGATTCCAGAAGCCTTGGCCAAGGTAGTTATCGAGACAGTCGATTTTCTTGTAAGGGTCACAAGGCACCGAGGCAGCTGCCGCGGGCGTGGGCGCGTCATCGGCCATTGCAATGCCAGGAACTGCAACAAGGACGGCGAGTCCCGCTCCTACCAGCACGCGATTAAGCATATCTTTCCTTTATTTTAATTACACGAAAACAGACGCGATTTTTATTAAGCAAGTGGTATGCCAATACATAACTCGATGATTTTTATGTATTTGTCTTATGGCGCAACAAATTAGGGAATTGTTCGCACCAAGTTTATGCACAAGCTTGGTGCTGCGCACCAAGTTGGCGCGCCGCCGGTATTCGCCGGACTCTGGTGGGGCGGGCAAGAAGAACGCGCGCGCCGGGAGGGATTCGCCCACCCCAGCGGTGGGGGGGCATCTTGCGCTGGTATGCCGATGCCGGTCAGGGCAGCGCAAGCGCGCCGGTGAGGTCGCCCATCTTGTCGCGCCCGCCGGGCAGGGGTTGCAGGTGAAAGCGCCGTGTCAGTAGGCGATGAATCGAGGTCGTGTCGTAGGTCGTGTGGTCCACGTAGCCTTTGCGCACCAACGGGGAAATCAGGATCGCGGGAATGCGCGTGCCGGGACCCCAGCGATCGGACCAGCCTGCTCCGCTGGGCGGGGCGACGTGGTCCCAGTAGCCGCCGTTTTCATCGTAGGTAACGATGATCAGCGTCGAGTCCCAGGCCGGACTGCGGCGAATCATTTCGACGAGTCGCGCAATGTGCGCATCGCCCGAAGCGACATCGGTATAGCCGGAGTGCTCGTCGAGGTCGCCCGTTGGTTTGTAGAACACGACCTGCGGCAGCGTGTTGTGTTCGATATCCGCGTACAGCCTGGCGACGTCCTGCAGGTGCTCTTGCCGCGCCGGGGTCCCCGGCGCGTAGCGGAGAAAGTAGTTGTAGGGCTGGTGGTGTGGCTGGAAGTCGACGCTGTTGGGCCGGTTCGAATAGATCACGCCGCGCCTTGCGCCGCCCGGTTGCACGCTGTCGGCCAGGGCCTGGTCCCAGCCGCCCGAGTACCAGATCCAGCTCACGCCCCGGTCGCTCAGACGATCGCCGATGGTCGGCGCGTCGATCGGCGGCAGGGGATTTTTTTTCGGATCGGCAAAGCGCGCGTCGCTGCCGCTTGCCGGGGCGATCCCGCTGGGTTCGAAGGACGATTGGATGGTGTTGACCGCATAGCCGTCGGGCGTGAGCGCGCCATCGCGCGCCCAGCGAACCGGTCCGCTCAGCACCGAGCCGGGCGAGTCGGCGCGCCGCAGCAGTTTGCCGTCGATCCCCAACTCGCTCTTGAGCGAATCGGGCGCATCGGCAAAGCGCGCAACACAGGCGCAGGCAAACCAGATGTGATTCATGTAGGAGCCGCCGAAGGTTCCCATGAAAAAGTTGTCCGCAAGCGTGAACTCGCGCGCAAGAGACCAGAGCGCAAGCCCGCTGCCGTCGTAGTGACCCATGGTGAGTGCGCCGGCGTCGGAGAAGGCGACGAACCGATCATTGCGGCCGCCGTCGATCTGCTCGATGTTCTGGTAATAGCGATGCACGAGATCGCGCGTCGGCGCCGAGAGCGGGAGGTGCGCGGGAGCACCATCGATGGCAAAGGGCGAGTTTGGCAAATCGCGACCGAACGCCGGGTCCGCCTCCGCGCCCGAGGCACTCCATACCGGCGGTAGATATGGAAGAGGCGTGCCGTCCAGATCAAGCTGCGTAATGCTGATGGGGCTCGCCTGCGCGATCCCGTTGGCTCCCGGAAAATCGCCGTACAAGTTGTCGAAACTACGATTCTCGCCGTAGATCACCACGATATGTTCGACTCGCGCGAGCGCTGCATCGACTGCCGCTGCCGGCGGCGGTGCCGTTAACGGTCGTGTACTGCACGAGCACAGCACGCCAGCGCCAAGGACAGCGGCGACGGCCGCAACCCGCATACAAATCGGAAGTGCTATCTGTGGCGGGAATTCGGCCACCGAGTCACGGGTCATGAACGAAATCGCCTTCGAGTTTTGATGCGAGCGCGAAGTCTACGCGTTGCTGCGCGCGCGCTATACGCCTTGGGCCTTCGGCGACGCTCGATGTCGTACGCGCACGCAGCTATCGATCTGCGCAATTGAAACAATCCGTGACGGGTGCCCAGGGGGCATGCCAATCGATTTGCTGGCAAAGGAACCGGAGATGTATCGGAATGTTGCCGTTGCATATCGTGACGGGCTGCGCCATTGCCGGCTCCAGCGGATCGATGCAACGCGGGATCTTCTGAGCGAAATTCTCGCTGCTCCGTAGGACTGCTTCGCGGCACAGAGGTTGCCGCGCGCTTCATCCGATTGTGTTACTGCAGTTTTCCGTTTTGCGGTCGATGCGCAGTGCCTACCCTGCCAAAACCGGAAAATTCGCTGCACAGACTGTTACGGTTCTTTCATTTTTCTCCCTAGATCGGCTAAACGGTGTCTGCCTAGACTGGCGCCGCGCTTGGGTAAACGTTGTTGCGTGCGAAACACGCGGCCGCATTGCCAGAGCAACCGATCCATCCAACCAGGGAGCACGCAATGAACTATCAACGAGTATTACTGTGGCCGGTCGCGGTCGCCGCGGCCCTCGGCCTGGCGGCTTGCGGCGGCGGGGGTGGCAGCAGCTCGCCAACGCCGACGCCGTCGGGAATGGTCAATGTGCAGGTGACCGACGGACCGAGCGACGAGTTCCAAAATGTCTGGGTGACCGTTACCGCCATTTCTTTCCATGTCAGTCAAACGCAGGTCTGGAACCCGTCGGACGCGACCTGGCTAACGACCACGCTTCCGGCCCCGGTCACAATTAACCTGACCAAGCTCAACAACGGCGTCCTGAACACTCTTTTTTCCAATATCCCCCTGCCGGTGGGCACCTATCGCCAGATCCGCTTTTTCTTCGACGGTGCCAACGCAAGCCTGCAGGCCTCGGCCTTGAACACCAAGGATTCCAATGGCGCAGCGCTGCAGTGGAACGACCAGGTGGAGTATCTGGATCCCAACAACGGCTGGGCGATTACCGAGGCGCCGCTGGAGATTGCCTACCCGACCCAGGGCATGCAGCTCGTCGGCACGTTCAACGTGACTGAGGACAGCACGCTGGACCTTGCAGTCGACTTCGATCTGGAGCACATCATCGTGCCGTTTCAGCATGGCCCCGTGAATGGCGCCGCAACGACGTATTTCACGATGCGGCCCAGCCTGTTTTATTACGACATGTCGAAGGTCGGCGCGATCTCGGGCACGATCAACCCGGGCCAGTTGTGCCAGACCGTAACTGCGGAAACCGCTACGCCGCCAACTTGCGCCTTCAACCTCGTCGTCAAGGCCGAGCTGCTGTCGGCCGACGGCAGCCGCCACTACGTTGCGCGCGAAACGACGGTCGACCCGGTTACCGGGAAATTCACGCTTTATCCGCTGGCCACCAAGGATGCCAATGGCAACCCCATCTCCTCGTACGACGTGCTGATTCGTGGGCGCGAGATGCAAACCATGCTGATCACGGGCGTTCCGGTCACGCCGGGAACGGCACCGGGTGGCACGGAGGCTGCGGCGCCGACGAGCCTGCAATCGACTGACATCGTGCTGGCGCCCAACAACGACGAGTACACGGCGCAGTTCGCATCGTCCCTTGCCCCGCTCCCCAGCGGCTACGCGATCTTCCAGCAGACACTGTCCGGAGGGGTTCCCTACGAGGTGCGGTGGCGCAATACGGATCCGTTCACGGGAATGTTCCGCAACCCGATCCCGCTGCAGGCCGCGACCGGTATCGACCTGGCCCCTTACAACGGCGGCAACACGCTGGCGTTCAACCCGGCCACGCCGGTAGAAGGAGCCGGCGGATTCACGGTCGCCGTCAACGAGGTCGCGTACTACAACTTGAGCGCCGGAACAGTGATGGCGCCTCCGGTTGCTCCCGCGACGACGCAGACGTTCACCTTCAGTGATCCGACCCTTGTCAGCGGGGTTGAATCGGGGACGATCAGCGTGGACCTGAGCTTCAGCGGTCTCGCCACCGACAACAGTTGCCAGCTCGTGCTCGCGCGGTTTGCCGCGATCATCGACACCTACGACTGCAGCTCCATGCTGAGCAACACGGTGCCGGCGCTGTTTACCTTGCAGAGCATCCCGGCGGGCTCAGCGGGTAAACCGGTGCTAGGCGCGTACTACTATGCGTACGTGCGCTTGTGGGATAGCGCTCACCCGGCGAAGTCGCGCATTATCGTCCCCCTGCCGGGATTCACCGATCTGCGCACCACGGACACGGCCACGCTCAACGGCAGCGTTGTGGGTGAGTAGCACGTAACGTTGCGATCGGCAGCAGTGCCCGCGCCGCATTCGTGCGGCGCGGGCATTTTAGAACTCGATTGATTCACCGGGCTCCAGCGATATCACCCGTGTCGGCGTGGTCCCCAGCGCCGCGCGAAACTGTTCCGGCGTGCCCTTGAGCACCGGGAAGGTGCCGTAGTGGATCGGCAGCGCGTAGGCGGGCTTGAGCCACTCGCGGACGGCAAAGGCCGCGTCTGCCGGATCCATCACGAAGTGCCCGCCGATCGGAACTAGCACCAGGTCGGGGTGGTAGCGTTCCGCGATCAGGCGCATGTCCGAGAACAGGCTGGTATCGCCCATGTGGTAGATGCGAAAGCCATTTTCCAGTTCGACGATGAACCCTACAGGTTCGCCGCCCACGTGCACCTCGTTTTTCCCCGTCGCCGGGTTCCTCCAGATGAGCTCCGAGCTGTGTTCGGCGTGGACCATCGTGATGCGGATACCCGTACCCAGGGGCATGACGGTTCCGCCCTTGTTCATGCGTGGCGCGAGTTCCGGCGGGACGATATCCAGGGCTGCCAGCGTATCGGCGAGCCCGGCCGGCGCAATGATGGGCACGTTGTGCTTGAGTGCCAGGACGGGCGCATCGCCAAGGTGATCGCCATGGGCATGCGTGACGAGGATGAGGTCGACCCGCCCGATCGCGTCCAGGTCCTTGAACTTTGCCGGCGTCTTGGGATTCCCGGTGAGGAAGGGGTCGATCAGGATCACCTTGCCGCCAGGCGAGGTGATACGCACGGCGGACTGGCCGTACCACTGCAGCGAGACCTTTCCGGGGTCGGCAGCGTGCAGGTCGCGGGCAAGTATCCCCAGCAGGATCGCTGCAAGTAGCAGTGCCTTGCGCACCAGGCTCTCCCTCTTCCCGACGCATTCGAAAACCAGCGGCGCTGGCGCGCTTACCGATCGGTTTGCACGCTTGGCCAGGACCAGCCAGTCGACCCCTGCCTCGGACCTCTTCGCTACCGCTTGGTGGCGGACGCCGCCTTCTTGGCAGCGGCACGGTCCGGCGCCTTGGCGCTCGCCTTGGCCGAGGCGCGCAGCGCCTTTGTGTCCGTCGCGGCACTCGGGCCATTGGTTTTTGCCAAGGTGGTCTTCGATGCCCTGGCTTTGCTCGCGGCGGCCGTCGCCTTTGCTACCGGGACAGGTACCTGCGCAGCCTCCTCCTTGATCGCCCAGAGCTTGAGCAGGTCGGCCTGGGTCGGCAGTGAGCCTTGCATTGCACGCGTACGACGGGCCGCAACCGAATCGCGCACGATCTTTTCCACCACGTCAAGCGGCAGGCGGTTCAGATCCGAAAATCGGACAAAACTGCGTGCCGTGTTGACCCCAGGCAGCGATTCCTTGTGCTTGACGACGACGTCCTGCTCGGCGACATAGAGCGACATGTGCCGCCGGCCCGACTCGAGCGCGAACAACGGGCCGTCCAGCTCGTAAAAAGCCAAGCCGTAGCGCATGCTCTCTCGCACCCCGCGCGCCGACCTGCGAATCATGCTGCAAACCCGTGCCATTGCGACCCTGCGATCCGGCGGCAGATCCCGCAAGTAGGTGCCTACCGTCGTGGCTATCGAATTCATGCCTTGCCCCCGGCCTTCTGCGTCCGAATGCGCTATTTTAGCTGAGCGTGGCCGCTTGCTTCGCTGCTTTTCGGCGCCCGGAGCATCGGGGAGGGGGCTGGAAGCCCGAAACAGGGGGGCGCCGGGAGTGCACATCCTTGGCCAGGAAGACACTAGAATTGATATAGTGAGCTCGCAGATACCGGCGGGGGGCGGGGCGCCCTGGCGCGGGTACGAGGATGATTCGGGGTCCGGTCGCAGGTAATTCCGCCGTATTGAGCAAAAGCACAGGCGTGCGCTCCGGCGGGGTGAGGCGACCGCCTCGCGTTTGGCACGGCGGTTGAATCCGTGGCCAATTCAAGCGTCAGGACACTACGTGGTTTTTTCGTTTTTCAAGAAGGACCCGAAGGACACCAAGGCCGGTTCGGACCGTGCGGGTGCGCGCGTCGCGGCGCGGCCCGTGCGTCCGGAGGAAAAGGTCGCCGGCCGGCCGCTGTCGGGCAGCGTCAACCGGTCCCTTAACCGGACGTCCAATACCGAACCCGGCGGCGGGGGGTTCGCGGTTACGGAAAATGCCCTCCCGGATCGCGAAATGGCGCGTTCGCTGGCCATGGCGACTGCCGCCAAGATCGATAAGATCGAATCCGAGATGGCGCGCGATTTCCTGCGGCCCCGCAAACCCGGTGGCGAACCCGCGATCCCCGAGTTAACCGACGAAATTGAGCCGGTAGAGGCCGCTCCGGCACCGGTGGAGTCCGAGGAGTCGCCGGCGCCTGCGGTTGCGGCCTCCACGCGCCGTAATCCGGCCGCAATCAGCGAGGAAGACGCCTTCGACCCCGGCAGTGACATCCTGGTCGGCAGTATCGACGCCATCGAGGTCAACGGTGGCTCCTCCTCGGTCTTGGACGAGACGGCGATCTTGTTCGCCAATAGCCAGGATGCGGCGGCGGAAAATGGGCTGCGTACCGCGCTGATTGCCGAGTCCCTTGGCGCAGCAACCGAGCGCGGCTGGCTCATGTTGCTCGAATTGTTGCAGCAGCGCGCAGACCGCGCGGCCTACGACCAGCTGGCCACTCAATTTGGCTTGCGCTTTGACGCGCCGGCGCCGGCCTGGATCAGCTACGGGGACAGCGACAGGCCGGCTACCGTCGCGGCCGGCATGCCGGTCGTGCGCTTGCCCGAGACGATCGACGCGGGAATCGTAAAGCCGCTGGAGGAGTTCAAGACGCTGGCAACGACCCACCCGGCGCTGACGCTCGATGTGAGTGCAACGCGGTCCGTCGATCTCGTTGGTGCCGAGCTCATGCTACGGGTATTTAATGCGTTCAAGCGCGCCAGCCATGAGCTCTCGGTACGGGGCGCAGAACAGCTGCTGGTCGCTTTGCGCTCGGCGGTCGAGCCCGGCCGGCGCGATGCCTCGGATGCCGCCTGGATGCTGCTCCTCGAAGTCCAGCGCCTGCTCGATCGCCAGGCCGATTTCGAGGAAACGGGGATCCAGTACTGCATCACCTACGAGGTCTCGCCACCCTCGTGGGAGCCACCACTTGCCAACATTCACGTCAGCGGCGTTGTCGAAGCGCCCGTCGGGCGCGCGGTCGATCCGATGGACTGGAGAGGCGAAATCCTGGGCGATGGCGAACACTACCTGGCACGGTTGACCGTTGCCGGGCGCACCAGCAACCGCCTGACCGTCGAGTGCCGTCAACTGCGGCGCATGGCCTTTTCCGCCGCCACGGCGCTGCTGGGACAGCTGATCAAGCTGCAGCAAACGGGGATCTCGGTCGAGTTCCGCAATGTCAACTGCCTCGTTGCCGCCCTTTGGCAACTGCTCGGGGTCGCGACGGTTGCCGACGTTGTCGTGCGGCGCGTCTGAACCGGCGGTACGCCGGACGCCGCGGGCAAGATGGAACAATTCCACGGTACTACGATCGTCTCGGTGCGTCGCGGCGCTTCGGTTGCGATGGGCGGCGACGGGCAGGTAACGCTGGGATCGATCGTGATAAAGAAGAGTGCGCGCAAGGTGCGGCGGATCTATCACGATCGCATTCTTGCCGGATTTGCCGGCGCGACCGCGGACGCATTTACCCTCTTTGAACGCTTTGAGGCCAAGCTCGACCAGCATCAGGGAAACCTGATGCGCTCGGCCGTGGAGCTGGCAAAAGACTGGCGCACCGATCGCATCCTGCGCCGACTCGAAGCGATGCTTGCCGTTGCCGACCAGGAAAGCTCCCTCATCCTGACCGGAACCGGCGATGTGCTGGAGCCGGAGAGCGGTCTGATTGCCATCGGTTCCGGCGGACCGTACGCGCACGCGGCGGCGCGCTCGCTGCTGGAGGAAACGCAATTGTCCCCCGAGTCCATCGTGCGCAAGGCCCTGGCCATCGCCGGCGACCTGTGCATCTACACCAACCAGGTGGTTGTTGTCGAAACCATCGAGTAGGCGTCGGGCGGCCGGATCGGCGGCTACGACAACCCATAGGTATGCGTACCTGCGCACAGCCGCATTGAAAACAGCTGCTGCAGGGCCGTGTTGGAGAGCGCGTTTGCCATGATGACACCCAAGGAAATCGTCCACGAACTCAGCAAGTACATCGTCGGACAGGACCGCGCCAAGCGTGCGGTGGCGGTCGCGTTGCGTAACCGCTGGCGCCGCCAGCGTGTGGCCGAGCCGTTACGTAGTGAAATCGCGCCGAAGAATATATTGATGATCGGCCCCACCGGGGTAGGCAAGACCGAAATTGCGCGGCGTTTGGCGCGCCTGGCCGACGCCCCGTTCATCAAGGTCGAGGCGACGAAATTCACCGAGGTCGGCTATGTTGGCCGCGATGTCGACGCGATCATTCGCGACCTGACCGACATCGCCGTCAAGCAGACGCGCGAATCCGAAATGCGGGCGGTGCGCGCGGCCGCCGAGGACGCGGCCGAGGAGCGCCTGCTCGATGTGCTGCTTGCGCCGGGAGACGAGCAGGGCTCGCGCGATGCGTCGGATTCGCAGTCGGCAACCCGGCAGCGCTTGCGCAAGCGCCTGCGGGAGGGGCAGCTCGACGACAAGGAAATCGAAATCGATGTTGCCGTCGCCCCGCCCCAAATGGAGGTGCTGGTGCCGCCCGGCATGCACGAGATCTCGCAGCAGCTCCAGGGAATGTTTCAGAATCTGGGACCCGCCCGTCGGCGCGCAAAAAGGACCAAGATCCGCGAGGCGCTGCGTACCCTGACCGATGAAGAGGCCGGCAAGCTGCTCAACGAGGAGGACGTCCGGCTCAAGGCAATTGACGCCGTCCAATCCAACGGCATCGTTTTCATCGATGAGCTCGACAAGATCGCCAATCGATCCGAAACCCAGGGTGCCGACGTCTCGCGCCAGGGTGTGCAGCGCGATCTGCTGCCGCTGGTCGAAGGCACTGCGGTGAATACGAAATACGGCATGGTTCACACGGACCATATCTTGTTCATTGCAAGTGGCGCCTTTCACTTTGCCAAGCCCTCCGATCTGATGCCGGAATTGCAAGGGCGCTTCCCGATCCGTGTCGAGCTCGACTCCCTGAGCTCGGCGGATTTCGAGCGCATCCTTACCCAGACCGACGCATGCTTGACGCGCCAGTACCAGGCGCTGCTGGCCACCGATGACGTCACCCTGGAATTCATGCCCGACGGCGTGACGCGGCTTGCGCAGATTGCCTGCCTGGTCAACGAACGCACGGAAAATATCGGCGCGCGGCGGCTGCATACCGTCATGGAAAAGCTGCTCGAGGACGTTGCCTTCGACGCGGGCACACGCAGCGCGCAGCACCTGGTGATCGATGCCGCATTTGTCGACGCGCGCCTGGGCGAGCTCTCGACCGATGACGACCTTGCTCGGTACATCCTCTAGCGTGATCCGGATCCGGCAACGGCGCCCGACGATGGCCTCCCGCACCAACCGCGCAATGGTCGCGCTTGCAGCAGGCCGTGGTGCCGCATAGGCGCGATGCTAAACTGCCGGGCTGTTTGCACTCGTCCGGTTGTGGTGTGCGTGGCTGCCGGCGCGCCGTGCTTCGTGAGGTGCTGCTGCTCCGCGCCCGACGGGTCGGAACCGGAAGGTGTCATTTGCGATGGACCGCGCCAAGATCCCCCCTGAGCTGAAGGCGGAAATCCTCTCCGAAGCGCTGCCCTATATCCAGCGTTTTCATGGTCGCACCATCGTCGTCAAGTACGGCGGCAACGCCATGGTGGACCTGCGGCTCAAGGAGAGCTTTGCACGCGATGTGGTGATGCTCAAGCTCGTGGGCATGAAGCCCGTCGTCGTTCACGGTGGCGGGCCGCAGATTGACGATGCCCTGGTTCGCGTCGGCAAGAAATCCGAGTTCTTTCACGGCCTGCGGGTGACCGATGCCGAGACGATGGAGATCGTCGAATGGGTGCTGGCCGGCCAGGTGCAGCAGGAACTGGTGATGCTCATCAACCAGTTCGGCGGCCAGGCCGTTGGCCTGACCGGCAAGGACGGTAACCTGCTCAGGGCTCGTCGCATGCAGGTCGCCGATCCGCAAGCGCCGGGGACGATGCACGACATTGGACAGGTGGGGGAGATCGAATCGGTCAATTCCGCGGTGGTAAAGACGCTGCAAAATGACGCATTCGTGCCGGTGATTTCCCCGATCGGTGTGGGTGCCGACGGCCTGTCATACAACATCAACGCCGACATCGTCGCCGGAAAGATCGCCGAGACGCTTGCGGCCGAGAAGCTGGTCCTGTTGACCAATACTCCCGGCGTGCTCGACAAACAGGGCCGCCTGATCACGGGGCTCACGGCGCAGCGGATCGACGAGTTGTTCGCCGACGGTACGATCTCCGGCGGCATGCTGCCCAAGATCTCCTCGGCAATCGAGGCGGCGCACAAGGGCGTCAACTCGGTGCACATCATCGACGGGCGGGTCGACCATTGCCTGCTGCTGGAGATCCTGACCGACCAGGGTGTCGGAACGATGATCCGTCGTAATTGATATCAACGCCTTCGAACCGTAGGCGCATGCAGCCGTTAGTCTGGTTCCTCGATCTTGACGACACCTTGCACGATGCGTCGCATGCGATGTTTCGCGCGATCGATGCGCGCATGACCGATTATGTGCAGCACCACCTGCAGCTCGATCGTGGCGATGCCGACCACCTGCGGCGGACGTATTGGCGGCGCTATGGTGCGACCTTGCTGGGCCTGATTCGTCACCACGGGATCGATCCCGACCATTTTCTTCGGCACACGCATGATTTCGATGTCGCCGCGCTGCTGCGGGCGGAGCGGGGTCTGGAACAGCTGGGCCGCAGGCTGGCGGGGCGCAAGGTGCTGTTGAGCAATGCCCCGTCGGACTACGCCGCGCGCGTATTGCGCGGCATCGGTCTGCATCGGCACATCCGCGACCGGTACGCGGTCGAGAGCATGCGGGTGCATGGACAGTACCGGCCCAAGCCGGCGCTTTCCATGCTGCGCGCTATGCTTGTGCGCGAAAAACTGGCCGGTCGATCGCCGCGCGCGCGCGCGGTACTGGTCGATGACAATGCCGCAAATTTGAAGGCGGCCCGCGCGGCGGGTTTTGCTACCGTTCTGGTCACGCGGCACGCAGACGGCGCGCCGCGACGGCTTGCAGGCGGATCGTACGTGATGGGACGGATTCGTTCGGTAAAGCAGTTGCCGGCGCTGGCGGCGCGCCTGCGGGCGGGCCGGCGGTAATCTTCCGGGGTAGTCTGCCCCCGGTACTATGTAACAGCGTCAGGTAAAGCGCGCGACAAACGGCAAAGAACCATGGAGTCCGATATGCCCTCACAACGTCCCGGAATCATTGGCCGGATTCTTGGGCCATTTTGGCGTGCGGTGGATGCGGCGCGTCGGTTCGTGCTCAACGTGATTTTCCTGTTGCTGGTGGTGCTGATTGCGGGCCTGTGGTTCGCCGCCACCAGCAAGCCGAAACTGCTCGAAGACACGGCACTGGTCATCGACATCAAGGGCAACGTCGTCGAGGAGTACACCGGCAGCGCGCGTGAGGCCGAGCTCGCCGAGGCACTCGGGGGCGAGGCGCGCGAGACGCAGTTGCGCGACCTGCTGGCGGCCATCGATGCCGCCGCCAAGGACGACAAGATCCCGCGCATCGTTCTGGTGCTCGACGACATGGGACATGCGGGCATGGCCAAGCTGCGCGAGATTGCGGCCGCCATTGAACGTTTCAAGTCCAGCGGCAAGCAGGTGATTGCCTGGGCCTCGTCCATGGAGCAGCGTCAGTACTTCCTGGCAGCGCACGCCAACGAGGCGTACCTGCATCCGCACGGGGCAGTCGTGCTGACGGGGTTCGGCGGTTATCGCAACTACTACCACGACGCACTGGAGCATCTGGGCGTGACGGTCAATGTCTTCCGCGTCGGCAAGTTCAAGAGCTTCGTCGAACCCTTCACCAGCAATGGTCCGTCGAAGGAAGCGGCCGAAGCCGATTCGTTCTGGCTCAATGACGCATGGGAGGGTTACACGGGCGAAATCGAATCGGCGCGGCACCTGCCGGCAGGGTCGATCGCAACATTGATCGCCGATGCCCCGACCCGGCTGGCAGCCACCGGCGGCGACATGGCGCGCTTGGCGCTCGATGAGAAACTTGTCGACGGCCTGAAAACGCGCGATGAGCTGCGCGCGCTCCTGACCAAGCGCGGCAAGCCCGATACCGAACACAAGACATTTCGCCAGATTTCTCTTGACGATTACCGCGCGGAGATTGTCGAAACCGGGGACCGCAATCAACAGGTCGGGATCGTCGTGGCCGAAGGCACGATCACGGACGGCAATGAACCGCAGGGCGCCATCGGCGGACGTTCGACCTCGGAGCTGATTCGCAAGGCCCGCGAAGACGCCACTGTCAAGGCACTGGTGCTGCGAGTCGATTCGGGCGGGGGCAGCGCGTTTGGCTCCGAGCTCATCCGGCGCGAGCTCGAACTCACGCGTGAGGCCGGTAAGCCCGTCGTGGTTTCCATGAGCGACGTTGCTGCCTCGGGCGGCTACTGGATTACGACCGCCGCGGATCGCGTGTTTGCCGATCCGGCGACGATTACTGGTTCGATCGGTGTATTTGGGATGTTCCCGACCGCGGACCGAGCCATGGACAAGCTGGGCATACACACGGGCGGTACGACGACCGCCTGGCTGGCAGGGGCCGCGGATCTGCGGCGCCCAATCGACGCTCGCCTGGCATCCGTCATTCAAAGCACGGTCGGGTACATCTACAAGGAGTTCCTTGAGCACGTCTCGCAGGCCCGTCAAATTGCCCCCGAAAAGGTCAATGAAATCGCCCAGGGACGCGTCTGGACCGGGAGGCAGGCGCGTGAGCGCGGCTTGATCGACGAGCTGGGAGGCCTGGAGGCGGCGGTACGTGCGGCAGGGGCGATGGCCAAGCTCGCAGAGGGCTTTCGCACGGCCTATATCGAGGCCGAACCCAAGGGCTGGAGCCGGATCCTGGCGTCCATGCCCAGTACCGCGTTACGCTCGGCCGTTGCCGACCTCGGGATCCGTTTTCCGGCCGTAGGCGGGGCTGGCGAAGCCGCCGAGCGGTTGCGCCGTGATTTGGCCTGGCTGGCGACCGTTCCCGGACCGCAGGGAGCCTTTGCGCATTGTCTTTGCGAGGCGCCGTAACAGGGCTGACCGGCCCCCACTGCCGTCAAATCGCGGGCAGCGCTGAATGCGTCCTAATTATGTAGCTTGCGGCGTAAGTAACCCCCCACGTTTTACTTGTTTCCGGTAGATTCATGGCCTCACTAGCGAGCAATTTATGCAAACAGGCGTCCACAATGACCCGAGCACGGAAGGCGCCAAGAATCGCCGCCGGCCTGGTGCGCGCAAGTTGCAGATCCTGCAGACGCTCGCTGCGATGCTGGAAGACCCGCGTGCGGAAAAGGTGACGACCGCGGCCCTGGCGGCCCGCCTCGAGGTGTCCGAGGCAGCCCTGTACCGCCATTTTGCGAGCAAGGCCCAGATGTTCGAAGGGCTGATCGAATTCATCGAAAGTACCGTCTTTAGTCTCATCAACGATATTGCGACCAAGGAGACGTCCGGGCGCCAGCAGGTGCGCAAGATGATCCAGATGCTGCTGGAATTTGCGCAGACCAATCGCGGCATGACCCGGGTTCTGATCGGCGATGCATTGGTTAATGAAAACGAGCGGCTGCAGGAGCGCATGAATCAGCTGTTCGATCGCATTGAAGCTTCGCTCAAGCAGGCCCTGCGGGTTGCCGTATCCCAGGCCGAGTTTCCGGCCGATTTCGACACGGCGGCGCGGGCGTCGCTGGGGGTTGCATACGTCGTCGGGCGCTGGCACCGCTACTCCAAGAGTGGTTTTCGCAAGTTGCCAGCGGAAGCGCTCGAACAGCACCTGGCGGTGCTGGTTTCTTAGCGGCGTTTGGTGGCCTCCGGCGCGCACACGGTGCAATGCGGATCGCGCCCAAAGCGCAGCCTCCGGAATTCGAGCCCCAAGCCATCGACCGCGAGCAATTGACCACTCATCGACGTCCCAATTTGGCATAGGAGCTTGAGCGCTTCGCCGGCTTGCAGCGCCCCTATTACTCCCGTGAGTGGCGCAAATACGCCGGTGATGGCGCAGGATTCGTCCTCGCCGCTAGCCTCCGGGAACAGGCACGCGTAACAGGGGCTGTCGCTGCTGCGGAAATCGAATACGGCCAGCTGGCCGGCAAAGACGTTGGCGGAACCCGACACCAGAGGCACGCCCGCTGCCACGCACGCGCGGTTCACCGCATATCTAGTGATGCGGTTGTCGGAACAGTCCAGAACCACGTCGATGTCGGCGAGCAATGGGGCAAGATTTTCCGCCGTGATGCGCGTTGCACGCGCCTCGATTTGCACCTGCGGATTGAGCGCGCGCAGCGCGATGGCAGCCGACCCCGCCTTCGGCTGTCCGATCCGCTCCGTAGTATGCAGGATCTGGCGTTGGAGATTCGTCAGGTCAACCCGGTCGTCGTCAAACAGTACCAGCCTACCGATGCCGGCCGCAACGAGGTAGATCGCCGCCGGCGAGCCTAGCCCGCCCGCGCCAACCAGAAGCATCCGGGCACGGCGTATGCGCTCCTGCCCCTCGATGCCGATTTCGTTCAGCAACAGGTGGCGCGAATAGCGCAGCAACGATTGATCGTCCATGAAGGCTGGCCAGCAGTTGCCGATGCTAAAGTTTACCGAGGTGGTGCAGTATCCGGGCGAGTTCGCGTGGTTTCAGGTGGCCGATTTCCGGCGGTACGCGGTGCTTGAACTTCTTGAAGTAATACCGGATCGCATCCACCGACAGCCCCAAGCGTTTTGCGATCTCGTCGTCGTTCGCACCCGTCACGCCGGCGCGCAAGACGTCGAGTTCGCGGGGCGTGAAGCGCATTGCAAGCAGTTCGGCCGTGTACGGGCGATAGCGCAGCTCCAGGGCGACCGCCAGGCGCTGGGCCGCATAAAACAAGGCAAATACGCCGTTATCCGACGGACGGTGTGCGAAGAATGCGAGCACGGCGCCGCGCGACAGCCAGCCGCGTGCCGGCACGACGGCAAGGTTGCCCGCCCCGTTCGCGGCAATGCGCATCAGCCAAGCCCGGATCACCTCGGCGTTGCGCATATTTGCCTGGATCCATGTGCAATGCTCGTCGATCGTGCCGATGAGCGCGCGCCATTCCTGCCCGGCACGGGCGAGCAAGGGGTCACGCTCGACGATCAGAGTCGCGTACAGCCGTTGCAGGTCGGGCGGCATGCTGCCGTGCAGGCGCGGTGGCATGGCGTCTAGTCCGGCGCAAGCGTGGTCCGTCAGGACGCACAGGCACTGCTGCATCGGAGCGATCCGCTGCAAGCGCTCGCCGAGCTCGGCGTCCAAGCGGGCAGCGCCAACGGCGCGCAATGGCAGGATCAAGTCGTCGATTTGCTGACGCAGCGCATCGCCTAGCCGGTGCGCCTCGGCTGCCGAGTCCAGCAGCGCGGGCGCAATTGCGTCGGGCAGCGTCATGACGATTGCGCTCCGGCGTTGTGCACCGTCGCCTCGGGGCGAACCTGGGCCCGCGCCCGATCGCGCCGCAAGGCAAACGCCGGCGGCTCGGAATCATCTTCGATCAACCGGACTCTCGGCCGCGAGACGTGATGCTCGCGAAAGGGAAATTTGCGCACGCTTGCCTCCGGATCAGGAATATGGCGCCGGCCGTGCCAACGACAGCGCGCCTGGGAGCAATGCTCAGAATTCGATAGGGATGCCAGTTTCTCAGCCATCCTCGCGTTTGAGCAATGCTCGATCGCGTGACGCGCGAACCCGGTTGTCGGGACCGCTGCCTCCGTGTGTGACCGTGCGGCTATTGGCTGCTTTGCCGAGTGCGGGATTACCGCCTTTGGGTGCTTGCGAACGATTGTCTTGCGCGATGTGCGCGGGCCGCGCGCGAGCTCGAGGGGGCCGCGAACGCCGAGGGGCTCGCGCGGTGATGCCGGTCGGCAGGCCGGGTCGTCCGATCTGCGATGCCACAGGCCGTCGCGGCCGTCAGCGGCTGCTTTGGCGTGGGCCGGCCACCCTCGCCACAGTTCGCGTGGTCCTCACGGATGTTTGCCGCAAGTACGCACGGTCGCTACGCGCGGTTGTATTGACGACCAAGGCCCGGTCGTATGACTTCCTCCGCGCAAGGCGGTGTCTGCGCCGTACCGGACGCTAATTGTGGGCCCGCTGCAGATTCTTCATCATCGCTTCGCGCTCCGGAAACCGCGCGCAATCGACCGTCCCAAGCTCCATATCGGCAAACTTCTGGGTACGCTGGTCGACCCGCAATAACCCCTGCGCTCCCTTTAGTCGCAGCTCCTTGCCGTCCACGCGCCAACGTGCCCCGTGTACGACGTAGCCCGGTTCATCCCGCGGCCCGGTACAAGCCACGCTCAGCGTTTCGCCGGCGGTGTCCTCCGGATAGACGCGCTCGTCGAGCACCTGGAACCGCAAGCGGTATTGACGGGCATTTACGACTTCGACGACTTGGCGCTTGAGCAACCAGACGCGCGGCTCCCCGGCGCACAACGAGATCCAGATTTCCAGGTCGGTCCCGGTGATTGTCGAGCGCCATGACGGATCCACCTCGCAGCTTGGCGGCAATTGCAAGCCGCTTGCGGGTTCGCTGTAAATCGGCCGCCCGACATAGGAGACGGAGCTCGCGGCTAGTGCCGTCGCCGCCAGGAGACTGATGCCGATCATTTGTGTACATCGCCAGACGCAGGCGGGCAACGATCGCCGCCTCGGGCCCGTAGCAGATAGGTGCATAGCGTTGGCCTATCGAAAGATGCGCTGCTGCCGTCCAAACTCGGCGCATGTGCTGCAGCAACTGGCGCATCTTACCCAAGCGCGCGCTATCCGCGCGCTCTGGATCCGGACCTGTCAGCGGAAAAACACGAAATCGGCGGAGAACGGCACGCGCAGGACCAAATTGAGCTCGCCGGGGTTGCAGCTAGCGGGGGGCATGCCCCCGACGGTGTCGATCCGCTCGACATAGGTGATCCCCGTCAGCGCACCCTTGCCGTACTCGCGGGTGGTGAGCAGCAGCCAGGGCAGGGAATTCTCGTTTGGCGAGGGCACATGATCGACGATCTCGCCGAACAGACGGCTGCCATCGACGTGCTCAAAGGACATGTTGACTCCGTGGCGCACCATGAGATTGCCGGCCGCATCGCGCAGTTCGGCGTCCGGCAGGCGATATACCCAGCGCAGGCCCGCAGCCTGCGACTCGCAACGAAAAATCTGTGTTCCCTGACCGTGCAGGCGCAGTACCTCGACCGCTCCCGGCGGTGGCGCCTTCAGCGACCGGTGAAACAGGGAATACAGCCCGCCGGGTTGGGTGTCGCCGCGGCGGGTCTCGGAAGCCGCCGCCGGCGGCGTCGCGCCTTGGGGTGCCTGGGCACAGCCGACGGAAAAAATTGTCGGCAGCGCGCAAAGGGCTGCCGACAATCGCTGCGCGTGGTGCCTCAATGCGCAGCGGATGCCCATCGAGCGTTGAAGCACGCTTTACGCCGCCCCGCCCGTGGTTGCCAGGCCGAGTGGTGTGGGATGGCGCGCGAAATAACGTCGCGCGATCAGGTAGGCGATTGCCTCGAGCAAGGCGCAGGCGAAGAACGGTGCGCCAACGAGCCAGTCGTCTTTCGGAAAATGGGTCACCTGCCCCAGTAGGAACGTGCCAAGCACCGGCGCGATGATGCCCGTGATACTGGCCAGCGAAGTCAAGGTTGCCATCGTACGGCCTTGCTCGCGGGGATCGGCCGCCTTGGACACGATGCCCTGCAAAGCGGTTGTCGAGGCGAACGCCAGAAAGTTGGCCATGATGACCAGGTACAGCATCCAGCCCCGCGTAACCAATCCGTAGCACGCATACGCGAGCGCGCCGGAGGCCAGTCCGGCGGCAACCAGCCTGCGCTCTCCCATCCCCTTGAGCAGCACCCGCAGCAAACCGCCCTGAACGACCACTGCGACGAACCCCACGACGAACAGCGAAATGCCATTCTCGCGCGGGCCCCAGTTAAACCGAAACCCGGTGTACAGGACCCACGTGGCCTGCAAGGTGAATTGCGCCAGGTTCGCAGCGGCCACGGCAAAGACCAGCGGCCCGACGCCCTTCAGTCGGGCGAGACCCGATAGCGAGGAAAACGGATTCAGCCGCGCGGGCGCAATCGGATTGCGCCGGTCGATGGGCAGCGATTCCGGCAACACCAGCAGGCCGTACAGCCAGTTGAGCGCGCACATGCCGGCAGCGGCAAATAGCGGCAGCCGTAGATCGATATGGCCCAGTAGGCCGCCGAGCATCGGCCCCAGAACGAAGCCGAGGCCGAACATTGCTCCGAGTTTGCCCAATGCCGGGGTGCGCTTCTCCACAGGAGTGATGTCGGCCACATACGCTTGCGCCACCGCGACATTGGCTGACAGGCCGCCGCCGAGCAGGCGAATTCCGACGAGCATCCAGAGCGAGTGTGTCAGGGCGGTCACCAGGAAAGTGATCCCCAGCCCGGCAATCCCGAGGAGCAGCACCGGGCGGCGCCCGAAACGATCCGACAGCGCGCCCAGCAGCGGCGCGCACAAAAACTGCGCCAGGCCGAAGGCAACGATCAGGACACCGTACCAATAGGCCTGCGTGTCGCGGCTTTGCGTGAACTCTCCCACCAGGACGGGCAGCACGGGAATGATGAGCCCGATGCCGATCATATCGAGCAGCGAGGTCAGCATGATGAACGGCACGGCAGCTTGGCGCTTCATTTGGGGTCTTCCGGACGGCTTTTTTCGAGGGGGCGTGTTGCGGTTCGGCCCGCGGAACCGGCGTCAGGGCGCGTTGCAGCATCCTTTGTACCGCGCGCAAGCAAGGTCGTCAAAACGGGCCGGACGCCAACCATCTTTCCATCTGCGCCAGGCGGTCGTTGCCCCAGAACGGCTCCCCGTCAACAATGAAATACGGTGCTCCGAAAACGCCGCGAGCGATGGATTCATCAATGGCGGATTTGAGGCGCTCCTTGGTATCGGAACGCGCGGCCGCCTCCAGGACTGCGCTGGCTTGAGCGCCGGATTCTTGCAGCACCCGACGCAGGACCTCGATATCGGAAATGTTCCTGCCCTCGGCAAAGTATGCCCGAAAGGCGCGATGGATGAATTCGGGCGCCAGGTCCGGCCGCTCCGATTGCAGGACTAGGCAGGCGCGCGCGGCATGCACGGTCGATATCGGAAACGGCTCGGGCAGCCGGAAGGCGAGCTTGGCAAAGCGGGCGCTGCGCTCGAAATCGCGCCGGCTGTAGTCGCCCTTGAGCGGAATGTCGGTGAGGGGTCGCTGGCCCGAGGCGCGAAAAATTACGCCGAGCAGTATGGGTTGATACGCCACCTTGCGGTCAAAACGTGCGGCCAAGGACTCGATCTGCTCGGAGGCCAAGTAGGA
>Ga0209415_10006621_pt1 | contig 20499 bp, 13 predicted proteins | sample PeaSoiSIISIP2007_FD_187696 | JGI IMG/M metagenome (GOLD analysis project Ga0209415, IMG submission 187696) | Peat soil microbial communities from Weissenstadt, Germany - SII-SIP-2007 (SPAdes) (version 2) | ecosystem: Environmental > Terrestrial > Soil > Wetlands > Peat | place: Germany...
CCCGCCTCGCCGCCCCGGGCCGCGGCCAGCAGGCGCAGGTTCTCCCGCCCGGTCAGGTGGTGATGGAAGCGGGGCTCGTCCACGATCGCGCCGACCCGGGCCAGCGCCCGGCTGCGCTCGGCCGGGACCGGGACCCCGAGCAGCGACATCGTGCCGCCGTCGGCCCGGGTCAGGCCCAGCAGGGTGCGGATCAGCGTCGTCTTGCCCGCGCCGTTCGGCCCGAGGTAGCCGAACGCGCATCCCCGCGGCACGAGCAACTCGACCTCGTCGACCGCGACGTTCGCGCCGAACCGCTTCGTCAGGTCATGGGTCTCGACGGCCCATCCGCCCGCCGGAGCGGGCGGACGGACTGGCCGCGCGGAAGGGACGATGACGCTGGCCGTCCGCGGCCCTGGCTGGCCGGGAGGCGCGGCCGGTCCCTCCGGCTGGCCTCCGCCGCGCGCCCGGCCTCCGCTGCCGGCCCGGCCCCGGCCGCCGCGCCGGGCGTTCAGGCGCACCGCGCCGAAGCCCAGTGCGCCGAGGACGGCGAGCACCAGGACGATCAAGCCGATGGGGAGGTGGGAGGCGTTCATGGCAGGTAATCGTGAACGATCCGCGACCTGCTGTCGTCGTGCGCGAGCAGCACAGGCCCGTCATTCCCGGGACTGACACCCAGTCATCCAGCAGCAGCCGCCCGCCCCCGGCCGTCAAGGGCGGGCGTTCACAGTGCCCTGGCCAGCCCCGACTGGTAGGCGAGGATGACGAGCTGGGTGCGGTCGCGGGCACCGAGCTTGGTGAGGATCCTGCTCACGTGCGTCTTCGCGGTAGGCAGGGTCACGTGCAGCGTCTGCGCGAGCTCAGCGTTCGACAGTCCCTGGGCGACCAGCGACAGCACCTCCCGCTCCCGCTCGGTGAGCTCGTCCAGGCCCTGGCGCGCCCTGGCCGGCACCCGGGCGCGGTCGGTGAAGTGCGCGATCAGCCGGCGCGTCACGCTCGGGGCCAGCAGCGCCTCACCCGCGGCGACGGTGCGGATCGCGCTCAGCAGTTCTTCGAGTGGCCGGCTGTTCAGCGCGAAGCCGCTCGCTCCCGCCTGCAGCGCATCAAAGACGTACTCGTCGAGGTCGAAGGTGGTGAGGATGAGCACCCGCGGCCCATCCCGGCCCCGGCCAGCGTTGATCCGCCGGGTCGCCTCGATCCCATCCATGACCGGCATCCGGACATCCATGACGACGACCTCGGGCGACAGGCTCGCGGCCAGCTCGACCGCCTGGCGGCCATCGGCCGCCTGGCCGACGACCACCAGGTCATCCTCGGCGTCGATCAGCGACGAGAACGCGGTGCGGAGCAGCGCCTCGTCGTCGACGACGAGGACGCTGGTCGTCACCCCGCCCCCTCGGCCGGGACCTCGGCGAGCACCTGGAAGCCGCCACCGGAGCGCGGTTCGGCTACCAGCCAGCCGCCGAACGCGGCGATCCGCTCGCGCATCCCGACGATCCCGTGGCCCGCGCCCGGGCTGTCCGCCCGCCCGCCACCCGCCGGATAGGCGGCTGTCCCCCCGTCGTCAGTGACCTCGATGCGGACGCGACCGGCCGAGACGGTGACGGCGACCGCTGCCCGGGCTCCCGCCGCATGTTTCACGACGTTGGTCAGCGCCTCCTGGATGACCCGGAAGATGGACATCTCGAGCGCTGGGGAGAGCTGACGATCGGCGCCCGACAGCCGCAGCTCCACGGGCGTCCCGGAGGCCCGGACGTGGTCGGCGAGTTCCTTGAGGTCCACCAGCCTCGGGGCGGGCGCCAGCGCGGCCGCACCGGTCTCCTCGTCGCGAAGCAGCCCGAGCACCACCCGCAGCTCGTCCTGGGCGGTCCGGCCGATCATCTCGATCGATTCGAGCGCGGTGCCCGCCTCCTCGGGGTGCTTGGCCATGAGACGCCGGCCCACCCCGGCCTGGACGGTGATCACCGCCAGGGTGTGGGCGACGACGTCGTGCAGCTCGTGAGCGATGCGCATCCGCTCCTCGCGGACCTGCTGGCGGGCGCGCTCCACCTCGGCAGCCCGCTCGCGCTCCGCCTGCTCAGCCAGCCCGGCCACGTAGTGGCGGCGGGCCGCCACGCTGTCGCCGATGAACCAGGCCGCCGCCAGCGGCACGAAGCCTTCCACCATCTCCATGGCCAGGGGCGCATTCCTGCTCGCGAGGGCCGCGTAGATGATCGCCACGCCCAGGGCCGTGGCGGCCGCCCCGGCAGCGGGGATCGACACCAGTCTCGGCAGCCTCGCGGCGGCGGAGTACATGGCCAGCCCGAGCATGATGCCGAGCGGCAATGGGGCGTTGCCCACGGCCATGGCCAGTCCAGTCACAGTGGCCGCCACCGCCAGCACGGGCAGCGGCCAGCGTCTCAGCAGCACAACCGGGCCGCACACGATGAGCGCGGGGGCGAGGGCGAGGTGCTGCCCCCGCCCAGGGGCCACCGCGACGGCGAGAGCGAGCGTGACCAGACCTGCGCCCGCGATGAGCGCGACAGTGGCCGGCCACTGCCCCGCACCGAATGCACCGGCAAGAGGTCCCCGCGGGGGTCTCGCAGCCAGATGATCCCTAGCCACACCACCGACGGTAACCAGTCTCTCCGCTGAGTGCATCAGTCTCGGGGATGAGTAGCGGGTGACGCGCCCGGGTGGTCCGCCAGGCGATCCGCGAGTACGGCCGGGCGGTGGGGTGAAGCCGGCCGGACCGTGAGTTCCTGCGGTGGCTAAGCCGGCCGGCTGGCGGATCTTTAAGAGCCGCCGGGGGCGGATGCCCCGGGTCCCGCAGGCCGCTACGCTCGTGTACAACTTCTACATCTGACGTAGAAGCGTGCTGCGGCCGTGGCCTGGCGGCGGCAACGGAAAGCGGTCGACGAGGGTGAGGGGGCACGTCAGGTGCGTCTCTCGTGCATTTCGCTACGTATGCCCCGGCCGGGCACGTCCGCGCATCCTGCTGGCCGCGTGGTTCTGGCTGTTCATGGCGCCTGAGCTGACCGCGCCGGGCGGGTCTCTCCCCGGCGGTGGGAAGACAGCGCCACGGGGCGCATCGTGAGCGCTGGCTCGGTCGGTTATGCGATCGCTGCCGCGGGCTGCCTGGCGGTGGCATCGGCTTTGCAGCATCAGGCCGCTACCGGAGAGCAGGGTTACCGCAGTGGCATCCACCTGCTGTGGCGGCTGGCGCGGAGCCGGCGATGGATGATAGGCATGGCCGCAGCAGTCGCTGGCGAGGTCCTGCATGCGGCGGCCCTCAACGCCGGGGCACTGGCGGTCGTGCAACCGCTGCTGGTGATGAGCCTGGCCATAGCCTTGCCGGTCCGGGCGCTGCTGGAGCGGGCGCGGCCGTCCGGCAGGCAGGTACTCACGGCGTTGGCACTGGTCGGTGGAGTGGCGCTCTTCGTGGCCTCGGCGCACCCGAGCGCAGGCCACCTGGTCTCCGACGCCGGAGGCGCCGCTGCGGTGATCGCGGCGGGCGTGGCGCTGGCGGGACTCTGCTCGGTGATCGCGGCCCGGACCCGCTCCGGCCGGGTGGCCGGCTTTGCGCTCGGCCTGGCCGCGGGGACCCTCTACGGGCTGGCCGGCGGGGTGCTCAAGGCCGTCGTTCACACCGCGCTGCGCGACCCGGTCGCTGCCCTCGCGGGGTGGCCGTTGTGGACTCTGGCCGTGCTGGCCGCCTGGGGGCTCATCATGCACCAGCGCGCCTATACCCATGCGCCGCTGCGCGTGTCGCTGCCGGTGCTCAGCGTGGCCAACCCGCTGGCCGGGATCGCCTTCGGGGTGGTGGTGTTCGGGGAAATCCCGGCCAGCGGGCCGCTGGCCCTGCTCGGTCAGGCGGCGGGCCTGGCGGTCATCGTCGTGTCCGTGGCGATCCTGGCCCGGCTCCCGGAGAAGAAGGCCGTTACGGCCGTGGCGCCCGTGAGCGGTGCCTCGTGCCCGCGGTGACCCGGCCGCGGCGCACCGGCGGCGGCGCGGTGACCCGGCCGCGGCGCATAGTGCCGATCTGGGTTTCGTCCGGAGCACCTCGATCTGGTTGGCCCGGTAGCGCGCGCGGTCACCTGCAAGACCGCCTTTTCTGTGAAAGGCTTAATGCTCCGGGGGGAACGGCCGCGACCCACCCGAAGGGGCCATTGTGCGGGATTACGATTACATCGTGGTCGGTGCGGGCTCGGCGGGCTGCGTGCTGGCGGCGCGGCTCAGCCAGGACGAGGGCGCCCGGGTGCTGTTGCTGGAGGCGGGGAGCGGGGAGCGCACCCGCGCCATGACCGTGCCCAACGCCTGGCCGGAGAACCTGGGATCGGCTGCGGACTGGGCCGGCGTGACCGTCAGCCAGGCCGATGCGGGGCCGGTGGCCTACCCGCGGGGCCGGGCTCTGGGCGGGTCCGGCGCGATCAACGCCTTAGCGCACGTGCGCGGGCACCGGGCCGTCTATGACCGCTGGGCGGCGGCCGGCGCGGCTGGCTGGGGATTTGCCGGGCTGCTGCCCTACTTACAGCGCAGTGAGCAGGCCGAGGGCCGCGACCCGGCGCTGCGCGGAACCGGGGGCCCGGTCCGGGTGGCGCCAGTGCCGGAGGCCGGCCGCCATCCGGTTGCCCGGGCGTTCGCGGATGCCTTGCGCGCGGCCGGCTGCCGGGAGACGGACGACCTGAGCGGCGCCCGGCAGGAGGGTGTGGCCTGGGTCGACCTGGCCATTGGCGAGGGGGAGCGGGTCAGCTCGGCCGACGCCTACCTGCGGCCGGCACTGGACCGGCCCAACCTGGTGGTCCAGCCCGGCTGCCTGGTCACCGGCCTGCAGTTACACCGTGGCCGCTGCACCGGGGTCAGCTACGTCCGGGACGGGGTTCCGGCCGGGGCGCGGGCGTCCGGAGAGGTGATCCTGTGCGCGGGGGCGGTCGGCTCACCGCAGTTACTGCTGCAGTCGGGGATCGGGCCGACGGGGCACTTAGGCGCCCTGGGCATCGATGTCGTGGCCGACCTCCCCGGAGTCGGCGAGAACCTGCAGGACCACCCGATCGTGATGACGTCGTACGCCTCGCCGTCGCCCTTGCCGGTGAGCGGCTACAACCACGGGGAGACCTACACGGCGCTGCGCAGCGGGCTGGCGGATACCTATCCTGACCTGCACCTGTTCCCGATCCTGCTGCCGCTGGCCCCGGCCGGGTACCAGCCGCCCCCAGCGGGCTTTGCCCTGGTCGTCTCGGTCGTGGCCCCGGACAGCCGCGGCACGGTGCGCCTGTCCCCGGCCGGCTCGCAGGAGGCACCGCTGGTTGATCCGGGCCTGCTGCGCGACGGGCGGGACGCCGACCGGATGGAAGAGGGCCTGCACCTGGTCCGGCACGCCGCGGCGGACCTGACCTCCGGCGGAGCGCGGCAGTCCGAGGTGTGGCCGGGGCCGGAGGTGCGCAGCCGGGCGGAGCTGCGCCGCTACATCCGGCGCGCGGTCGGCAGCTACTACCACCCGGCGGGCACCTGCCGGATGGGGTCGGACGCGACCGCGGTCACCGATCCCCAGCTGCGTGTGGCCGGGGTGAGCGGGCTGCGGGTGGCCGATGCATCGGTGATGCCGGTGATCCCCAACGCCCACCCGAACGCCACGGTGCTGGCCATTGCCGAGCGGGCCGCCGAGCTGATCAGCGGCCGCCCGGATCGCCCCGGAATTTGACTACGTCCCGAGAATGCCAGCCGGTTCTCTCCAGAAGGGCGAAGGAAACGTGACTGAGACCGCAGCGGCCAGTGAGCAGCTACGCCGCTACGTGGAGACCAACCACATCGACATGATTCCCGTGGCGGCGCGGCATGGGAAACCCTGGCACCAGTTCGCGTTCTGGTGGGGCGGGAACGTCAACGTGTTCAACGTGGTCCTCGGGGCCGTGGTCGTGTCTATCGGCCTGACGTTCTGGTGGGCACTCATCGCCATCGCCGTGGGGACGCTGGTCGGCGCCTTGCTGATCGCGCTGCATGCCACCCAGGGGCCCAAGCTCGGCGTGCCGCAGACGATACAGAGCCGGGCCCAGTTCGGCTTCTACGGATCCGCGTTCCTGTTCCCGTGCGTCCTGCTGCTCAACGTCGGCTTCATCGCGGCGCAGCTGGTCATCCAGGCGGAAAGCATGCAGGGCGTGGTCAGCTCGGTGAGCATCCCGGAATGGATCGTGATCTTAACTGTCCCGGCGGTCGTGATCGGGGTCTTCGGGTACCGGTGGATTCACCGGGTCATGCAGGCCACCGCGGTCGTGGTCGGCGTCTCGCTGGTCATCATGCTCGTCCAGGGCCTGCGGTACGGCTCGCTGCCGGTGCACGAGACGACCATGGCCCGGCCGGGTGCAGGCCTGTTCCTGGCCGGGGTGGCCCTGCTGGTCATCGACATGCTGTCGTTCGGGCCGTTCGTGTCGGATTACACCCGCTACCTGCCGGCCGGGACGAGCGGCCGGCGGCTGTTCTGGGCTATCTACGCCGGCAATGTGCTGGCCACCTTCTTCGCGTGCGCGGTCGGCGCGTACCTCGCCGCGCTGCTGCCCGCACTGGCGCCGGTGGCGGCGATCGGCAAGGTCTCCGGGTCGTGGGCCCTGATCATCATGGCCCTCAGCCTGATCAACGCCTGCACGTTCAACGCCTACACCGGTGCCTTCCAGATCCTGGCCTTCGGCAACATGTGGCGCCGCTTCAAGTCGGTGTCGCTGATGGTCCGGCTGGTGCCCTTCCTGTGCGTGATGGCCGTGGGCATGGTCGTGGCGATGCTGGGCTACAAGTCGTTCGTGACCAACCTGTCCAACTTCCTGGACGTGCTGCTGGTCATCTTCATCCCGTGGTCGGCGGTCAACCTGGCCGACTACTTCCTGATCCGCCACGGCCACTACGACGTGGGCTCGTTCTTCAGAGCCGACGGCGTGTACGGCAAGTTCGCCTGGCGCGGGCTGCTGGCTTACGCGATCGGCCTGGCCGTGGAATGGCCGTTCGTGTCGCAGCCGGATTACACCGGCCCGCTGGTCAAGACGCTGGGCGGCGCGGACATCTCCTGGCTGGTGGGATGGGTGGTGTCGGCGGCCGTCTACCTGGTCCTGATGCGCGCCGCAGGCGACGCTGACCGCTACCGCGACCAGGCCGCCGTGACGCCTGCGGGCCGTGGCCCATGGGCAGCCCGGTAGGGCCGCCCGGCTGGCCGGTCCGCACCGGCCCGGTACCGGCGCTGGCCGGTGGTTTCACCGCCCGGCTGGAATCGGCACCCGACCTGATGGCGGCGCTCATCCCCGGGACCGTGGTGGCGCTGGTCCCGGAGCAGGCGGTGGCCCGGCACCCGGGGGACTGGCTGGAAGTGAGCGGCAAGACTCAGCTGGCGGTGTCCTTCGCCGAGTCACTGTGGCAGTCCGCCGCGGTCGATCTGATCGCCTGGGTACCCGCCACCAGCCGGGCGTCCGTGCTGTCCGGCTACCTGCGGGCCGCGGCGGCGGTGGGCACCGACGTGTCCGGGACCGCCGAATCGGCGGCCGGCCGCTTCCTCGGCTGGCTCGCGGAGACGGGCCGGCCGTGGCTGATGGTGCTCGATGACCTGCGTGATGCGGCCGACCTGGACGGCCTGTGGCCGCGGGGGGGCAGCGGCCGGGTACTGATCACGACCACGCAGGAGGGGACGGTCTTCGCGGAACGCCGGGCGCAGGTCTTCCCGGTCGGGGCGTTCAGCGCCCGGGAGGCGCTCAGTTACCTGGTCGGCCGGCTGGCCGGTGACCCGGACCAGCGTCACGGCGCGATAGACCTCGCGGCCGGGCTCGGCGGCGAGGCACCGGCGCTGGCCCACGCCAGCGCGGTGATCGCCAGTTCCACCTTGTCGTGTCATGACTACCAGGGTTATTTCGCGCATCGGTGCACGGAACTCAGCCAGCACGCGGGTGGCGGGCGGCTACCGTCGGCCGCGGTGACCTGGCCGGTGTCAGCCGAGCAGGCTGACCGGCTGGCGCCCGGCGGTGCCACTGCGCTCCTGCTGGCCCTGGCCGCGCTCCTGGACGGCCATCCGGCCCCCGCCGCGGTGTTCACCAGCGCCGCCGCGTGCGGGTACCTGGCGGACGGCGGCGGCCAGGCCGACCCGGGCCAGGCCTGGGAGGCGGTGCGCGGCCTGGAGCGGACCGGCTTGCTGGCTATCGACGCGGCCGCCGCGCCGCCCGTGGTCCGGATGAGCCGGGTGCTGGCGGCGCAGGTCCGGGCGGCCACGCCGGAGCCGCTGAGGGACCGGGCGGCGCAGGCCGCGGCGGACGCGCTGGCTGAGGTGTGGCCGGCCGAGGAGCCGCAGCCGTGGCTGGCGGCCGGACTGCGGTCCTGCCTGGCCGGCCTGCAGCACGCGGCCGGGGACCGGCTGTGGACGGCGGCGGGATGCCACCCGCTGCTGCTGCGGGCCGGCCAGAGCATCAGCGGTGCCCGCCTGACTGGCCCCGCGGTCGGCTACTGGACCCAGCTGGCCGCCACCAGTGAACGCATCCTGGGCCCCGGCAGCGCCGGCACGCTGCTGGCGGGCAGTGAGCTCGCGGAGGCGCTGCTGGCGACCGGCCAGGCCGGGGAGGCCGTGACCTGGCGGTGGCGGGTCCTGGATGGCCGGGCCCGCCTCCTCGGGCCCGGCCACCCGGACACTCTCGCCGCCCGGGTGGCCCTGGGCCAGGCCATGCTGGCCGCTGGCCAGCCCAAGGACGCGGTTACCGTGCTGACCGAGGCGGTCAGCGAGCACGAGCAGGCCGACGGCCCCGGCGACCCAGTCACCCTGCGCGCGCGTGATGAACTGGCCGCCGCCGTGCTGGCCGCTGGCCAGCGCGCCGACGCGGTCCGGCTGTACCAGCGCACGCTGGCCGACTGGGAGCGGATCCAGGGGCCTCACGGCCCCGGCACCGTGCCGGCCCGGGAACGGCTGGGCGGTGCCTGCCTGGCCAGTGGCCAGCTCAAGGAGGCCATCTCCTGTTACAAGCAGGCCCTCGCCGACCGCGAGCGCGTCCTGGGCCGCGATCACCCTGACACCCTCGCGGCCCGCAGCACCCTGGCGGCGGCTTACCACGCGGCGGGCAAGATGGCCGCCGCGCTGAAGCTCCATCATCAGGCCGTCCAGGATTACCAGCGCGTCCTGGGCCCTGATCATCCGCAAACCCTGGCCCGGTGCGGCGACCTGGCCCGGGCCTACTGGGCCGCGGGCCGGGTGATGGACGCGCAGGCCCTGCTCCGCGACACCCTCTCCCGCTGCGAGCAGGCCCTGCCGCCCGGAGACCCGCTGACCCAGGCCCTGGGGGAGAGCATGACCGGCATGGCCGGATGACCAGGAGGGCCTCAGTTTAAGGTTAGCCTGTCATCCTGCGTGTCTGCCGACTGACCCATGGATGTAAAGTTGTAAGTAAGCGACACTAGGATATTCAAGGTCGCATGAAAGGAACTTTACTTGAGTGGGTCGAGGACACCGGCCGCCGTCGCTAGCGGTCAGCGGCGCATAGGTGAGGATCTTGCCACGTGGCGGCGCCTGCGGCGGCTGACGGCAGCCCAGGTGGCCGACCGCGCCGGGATATCCCGGTACACCGTCATGCGGCTGGAGAACGGTGACGGTGCCACCATGGAGAACTTGCTCAGGGTGGCCCGGGCTCTCGGGGTGCTTGACCAGTTGGTGGAGGCCGTGGACCCGTACAAGACCGACGTGGGCCGGCTGCGGTCGGAGGAGGCGTTGCCGAAACGTGTCCGGCCCTCCAAGCCGGGATCAAGACCGTGACCGAGGGCATCGAGGTCTTCGGCGCGGCCGGTGAGCGGAACATCCTGGCCGGGCGGATGTACCCACACCTCCGCCGGGGCTCGGAGTCTGCCAGCTTCATCTACGACGATAAGTACCTGGCCAGCCCCGGCGCCTACCAGCTGGATCCGGCGCTGCCTCTGGTCGCTGGCACGCTGCAGACGCCAGTCGGCCGCGCGTTGTTCGGCGCCTTCGCCGACAGTTTGCCGGACCGCTGGGGACGGACGCTGATCCAGCGCGCCGAACGGGCGCGAGCTCGGGCTGCGGCAACGGCACCGCGCTCGATGAGTGAGATGGACTTGCTGCTCGGAGTCCGGGATGATTTGCGTCAAGGGGCTCTGCGATTCCGCTACGGCGGCCAGGACCCTTTCCTTGCGGCTGAAGCCTCGGGCATCCCAGTTCTGACCGACCTTCCTGCGTTGCTTGATATCACTGCCCGAGCCGAGCGGGACGCCGCCGATTACGAGGATCTCAAACGGCTACTGCAGGCCGGTAGTTCCCTGGGTGGTGCACGCCCGAAGGCGCATGTCCTGGATAGCGATGGCCGTATCGCCATCGCTAAGTTCCCCAGCGAAAGCTCGGACACCTGGAACGTGATGGCCTGGGAGAAAGTTGCTCTTGATCTGGCGCGGGAGGCGCGGATCGCTGTCCCGGATTCCGAACTCCTATGGGTAGGAGACCGGCACGTGCTTGTCGTGGACAGGTTCGACCGTCGCGATGGAGCCCGTGTCGGGTACGCCAGCGCCATGACGATGCTGGAAGCCAGTGATGGCGACCAGCGCAGCTACCTAGAGATCGCCGAGGTGATAGAGGAACGGTCCCCAGCCGCAACGGCGGAACTGCGCCAGCTGTGGCGGAGAATTGCCTTTTCGATCCTGATCTCTAATACGGACGATCACCTCCGCAATCATGGGTTTCTTCATGACCGGGGTGAATCCTGGGTAGTCTCGCCGGCGTTTGACCTCAACCCCAACCCGGGTCCGGGCCCGAAGCACCTGAGCACCCGAATCGACTACGACAGCGCGCGCGCGAGCGTAGATACGCTCATGAGCGTGGCTCCAGAATTCCGTCTGGATCCCGACGGCGCGCTTGAAATTCTTGCTCAAGTCGCACGAGCAGTCGCCCGCTGGCGCGAAGTTGCTGTCTCCCGCGGACTGCAGCGTCACGACCTGGACATGATGGAGCCGGCGTTCGAGCATGCCGAAGCCAGGCGAGCCTGGGACTTGATCGAGGGCCGGTCGGCACCCGCGCGCTGAGCCACCTGGATGCGCGGCAGCCGCACCCCCTGGCCCGGCGGGATGCCATCATGGGGGAAGGCATGCCCCGACGGCCACGTGGACAGGGAGCGGCTCGTCGCGATGGCGATCCCCGATGACCAGGCTGGCCCGTTCAACCTCGATGCGTTGGCGGTCAGCGACCGGTTCCGCCTGTTCGGCTTCACCCGGCGGGAGGACTATCTCGCCTACCTCTGGGTCCTGCGCGCCCTGGACCGGCTCCGCGGTGCCCACGTGGCCCAGGCCCACACCGACGACGTCGCGGAGGTGCTGGCCGAACTCGCCGCCACGCACGACAGCGTCCCCCGGAACCTGACCAGCCTCCGGGACCGGCTGGACAACCTCACCGACGACGGGCTGCTGCACCGGCTGGAGGATGCCTCACGCGCGGGCAGCCTGGCCCGCTACCGGAACCGGCAGTCGGTCTACCAGTTCAGTGAGCTGGGTCACCGGGCATACACCGCGGTCGAGGGCGTGCTCGCCGCGCGGGTCCAGGACGCGAACCTGTCCCGGCTGGTGTTCTCGGACATCCTGCGCGACCTGAATGGGCTGGCCGAAGCGAACCGGGCCGGGGACGGCGACGAGGTCATGCGGCGGCTGACCAGCCTGGACCGGGTGATGGAGGACATGGCCCGCCGGTCGGCCCGGTTCCATCTGACGCTGGGCGACATCACGCGGTCCACCGAGGCCTCGCCGGAGATGTTCCTGCGCTACAAGCATGCGCTCCTGGCCCACATGGGCGACTTCATGGCTGAGCTGGACCGCTACCTGCCCCGGCTGACCCTGGCCGTCATCCAGGTTGAGGCGACGGGGCTCGCCACGTTGCTGAACCGCGCCGCCGAGGCCGACGAACGTCCGCTGATGCGGTACGAGGACGTCCTCGATGACTGGCGGCGGCGCTGGGCGGCGGTCCGGGCCTGGTTCACCGCCGACGGCGAGGGATCGCGGGCTGCCGAACTGGCCGCGGCCACCCGGGCTGGAGTGTCCAGCGTGATCGCATTGCTCCGCCAGATCACCGAGGCCCAGCGCGGCGGGGTCAACCGGGCCACCCAGCTCCGCCACCTGGCCGCCTGGGCGTTTGACGTCGCCGACGAGGACGCCGCGCACGCGCTCGTAGGGGCGGCGTTCGGGCTGCGCCGGGCCCGGCACCTGGGCGGTGTGCACGAGGACAGCGACCTGATCTCCCCTCGGCTGTCCTGGGAGGACGCGCCGGGGGTGGAGGTCGCGGTCACGCTGTTCCGGCGGGGCAAGGCGCCGACACCGGGCGTGCCGCAGCGGCTGCAGGCCCGCGACGGGGTCCGGGCCGACCTGCGGCGCCGCCAGGCGGCGCGGCGCGCGGCCGAGCAGGAAGCGGCCCGGCAGCTGCTCGGGTCCGGGCCGGCCGGCGCAGGGCTGGGCGACCGGGTGCTCGACGAACGCCAGACCCGGGTGCTGCTGACGCTGCTGACCCGGGCGCTGGAGGCCAGGACCGTGGTGGCGGGGCGCATCGCCGGAGGCTCGGGCGGCAACGACGTGATGGTGATGCGGCTGGTGCCGTCCCCGGATGGCTCCGCGGTGCGGACCGCGCACGGGGTGCTGCACCTGCCCGGGCTCCGGCTCGACATCACCCCGGCGCGCGGCCGGGCCGCGAAGGGCGCACCGGCCACCCCACCCGCAGGCGCGCCGGCGGCTCCACTGCTGACGGCACGGGCGGCAGGCCAGCATGGCTGAGCCGGTCGCCGCCCGCGGCGTAGCACCCAGTGACCTGGCTTCCTACCAGCACGCGGTCCGCCTCGTGCTCACCAACGACATGATCACCGCGTCGCGCCCCCGCGCCGGGGCCCTCACCACGGTGCTGCGCTGGGCCGACCTGATAGCCCGGGACTTCGCCGGGCTGCTCGGCTACACACTGATCGCGACCGCGCACCAGGTGCGGCTGGTCCGGCGGCTGGACACGGTGGACGACACCCAGCGGTCGGTGTTCGCGGCCCGCAGCGGCCGGCCGTTCGACCGGCGCCGTCTCGCTTACCTGTGCCTGGTCCTGGCCGTCTTCCAGCGGTCGCGGATCGAGATCAGCCTGGCCGACCTGGTCCGCGCGTTCGCCCCCACCGCCAACGCGGTCGAGGGCCTCGGCTTCGACGCGACCATCACCGAGCACAAACGTGCCGTCGTGGATGTGCTGGACTGGCTAGCCGATCACGGTGCGCTGCGGCTGTCCGACGGGTCGGCGGAGAACTGGGCCCGCGACACCGACCGGGGCGACGCCCTCTACGACATCGACCACGACATCTGCAGCGCACTGTTCCGTCCGGCCCGGCCGATCCAGCACCTGACCGGCGCGGCCGGCCTGCTCGACGTGGCCGACATCAGCGCGCATCGCTCCGCGCAGCGGGAAGCGGCCGCGCGCCGGGCCCGGCGGCTGCTGCTGGAGCACCCGGTCGCCTACTACGCCACCCTCGACGGGGAGACGGCCGCCGCGCTGCGCGGCACCGACCTGGCCGACAACCTGGCCCGGCTCACCGGACTCGTCGTGGAACGGCGGGCCGAGGGCGTGCTGCTGGCCGATCCCACCGGGTGGTTCACCGACCAGCGGTTCCCCGGCCGGGGCGGCGCGGTGAACCGCACCGCCGGACTGCTGCTGGCCAAGGTCGCGGACCTGCTGGAGGATCCCGACGACGGCCCGGCGCTGACCCAGCTGCCGGTGCCGACAGCCGAGGACGACCAGCGGGCCTTGCTGGAGCGGATCGACGTGGGCCGCCCGGCCGGGCCGACCGGCCAAGACCAGGACCCGGCCCGCGCGCCGATCCGCCCCGGTGGCGAGCACGCTGCCGACGCCGGGGCCGCCGACCGGCCCGTCCCCCTGCAGGCTCCCTTCGTCGAGCGGACCCGGCTCGCGGGCATGCTCGCGGACCTGTACGCCGACTTTGGCGCGGCCTCGTTCACCGCGCAGTGGCAGCATGACCCGGACGGGCTGCTCGCCGCGGCGTTGCGGCTGCTGGATGACCTGCGGCTCATCCGGTGCCTGCCGGGCGGGGCGCTGATCCTGCCCGCCGCGGCCCGCTACCGCAACATCACCGCCGCGTTGCCCGAGGGGGCCCGCCGGGACGGCCAGGGCGCCTTTGACCTGTTCAGCTCGACGGGAGGATCGGCGTGACCCCCAGCCACGGCCCGGAGGCGGCCCAGTCCGGGCCAGCACAGTCCAAGCCAGCCCGGTTCAAGCCGACCCGGGCCGGGATCATCAACCTCTGGGACTACTTCGACGAGGAGTTCGTCTTCGCCGACGGTCGGCTGGCGCTGCGCGGCCACAACGGCTCCGGCAAGACCAAGGCGCTCGAAGTACTGTTCCCGTTCGTCCTGGACGGCGGGCTGGACGCGCGGCGGCTCGACCCGTTCAGCGGCGAGAACCGCACGATGAAGGCCAACCTGCTCTACCGGGGCCAGGACGCCGAGCACGGCTACGTCTGGATGGAGTTCGGCCGCCCCTCCGAGCCCGCCGACCCGACCGAGCCCACGGACCCCGCCGACCCCACCGAGCGCGCCAAGCAGGAGACCGTCACCCTGGTCATCGGCCTGACCGCGCACAGGAACTGGGAGCGGGCCCGGCCCTCGTTCTTCATCACCGGCCTGCGGATGGGCGTCGACTTCGGCCTGCTCTCGGCGGATTCCCGCCCGCTGACCGCCAAGCAGCTCACCGCGGTCCTCGGCCGGGACGCCTCGTTCGGGGACCGGCGCCGCGGCTACCAGGACGCGGTGGACACCCGGCTGTTCGGCCTGGGCCGGGAACGCTACATCCAGCTGCTGGACCTGCTGATCGCGCTGCGCCGGCCGCTGCTGGCCAAGGACCTCGACCCGGCCAAGGTGTCCGACACGCTGTCCGCGGGCCTCAGCCCGGTCGACGAGGACCTGGTCGAGCAGGCCGCCCGGGACTTCGAGAACCTGGCCGCCGTCCAGAAGCAGTACGACGACCTGGCCGCCGCCGACGCGGCGGTCCGCGCCTTCCTCACCCAGTACACCGCCTACCTCCGGGCCCACACCCGGCACCAGGTCGACCAGGTCGCCGCCCGGGCGGAGGCCGCCGCCGGGCAGGTCGGAGCGGTCACCACCGCGGTCCGCGAAACGGCGGCGGCCGGGCGGGAGGAACAGCAGGCGAAGGAAGCCGGGGAATCAGCCCGGATCAGCGTGGACACGTTCGGGGCGCGCCTGTCCGCGCTGAAGGACCGGGACGCCTACAAAGATCACGAGAAACTCGCGCTGCGCCGCAGCCAGCTGGAGGCGGACAAGACCCGGCTGGCCCAGGATCAGCAACGGCTGGCCGCGGCCCGGGCCAACGTCGACAGCCTTCAGCAGGAAGCCGACGCCGTGGCCCGGCACCGGGACGAGCTGGGCCGCGCCCTCGGTCGGCACCTGGGGGCGCTGGCCGAGGCCGCGGCTGGGGCGGGCCTGCTCCGCGACGGCGAGCCCGCCGATACCGGTGCCGACCTGGCCATGACGGCGAAGGCCCGGGTCACCACCCGCCGCGACGACATCGCCGAGGTCCGCAGCCGGCTCGCCTCCGTACGGGAGGCCGAGCAGGCCCGCCAGCTCGCCGAGACCGAACTGGGCAAGGCCCGGCAAGCTCTCGGGGACTGCGACCAGGCCTGCCAGGCCGCGGAGCAGCGGCTGGCGGCCGCCCGCGCGGACGTGGCCGGGCAACTGCGCGGCTGGGCCACCCGGTGGGCCGGTGACCAGCCCTCGGCGATCCTCGACGAGTCCGGCCTGGACACGCTCACCCTCGCCCTGGGCCGGATCGGCGAGCCGGACGCCGCCACGCTCACCGAGACGTTCACCGCGCTCACCCAGGCCCGGGCCGACACGCTGATCAGCCGCCGCGAGCAGCTCACCAGCGAGGAAGATCAGCTGCGTCAAGAGCAGGAGCTGCGGACCGCGGAACGGCACAAGGTCGCCAGCCAGCACGACGACGCCCCACCCGCCTCCGACCTGCGGCCTGCCGACCGGTCCGGGCGTCCCGGCGCGCCGCTCTGGCAGCTGGTCCGGTTCGCCGACGGGCTCCCCGACGAGGCCGCCGCCGGCATCGAGGGCGCGCTGTACGGGGCGGGGCTGCTGACCGCCTGGATCCATCCTGACCCGGCGCTGACCTCGGAGGCGGTCGCGGCGGCCGAGGCCGATGGGTACCTGCTGGCCGTCCCCCCGGAGGCCCGGCCCGCCGGGCGGACCCTGGCCGACGTGCTCGTCCCCGAGCAGCAGGACCTGGTCCCGCCGGCTGTGGTGGAGGGAGTGCTGGGGTCGGTTCTCGTTGGGGAGGAATTTTCCCTCGGGGACTCGGACAGGTCGGCGGGCCAGCCTGGCGGGACCGGCCCGGGCGGCGCCGCGATGATCACGCTCCGGGCGCAGTACCGTTCCGGGCTCCAGCTGGGCGCCCGGCCCAAGGCCGCGCCGGAGTTCATCGGGGCGACCGCCCGGGCCAGCCGGCGCCGCGCCCGGCTCGCCGAACTGGACCGGCTGATCGCGGACCTGGGCCGTCAGCGGGAGGACCTGGCCGACCAGCGGCAGCGGGCGGTGGACCTGCTGGCGGATCTGGGCCGCGCGCGGGAGGAGCTGCCCCGGACCGCGCCGGTGACCGAGGTGCTCGGCCAGGTCACGCACGCGGAGGGGCAGCGGTCCGCGGCGCGCGCCCGGCTGGCCGGGACGCAGGAGACGCTGGACGGGGCCATCGCCGAACTGGACGCCCGGGCCCGCCGGCTCCGGCACGCCGCCGCCGACCGGGGCCTGCCTGCCCGCGCCGACGAGCTGGACGCGGTCGAGCGGGCCGTCGCCGACTTCGCGCGCGCGGCCGAAGACCTGGTCCGCACCCGCGGGGAGATGGCCGGGGCCGAGGGCGACCTGCACCAGCGGACTGACCGGATCAGCCGTCTCACCAGCGAAAACGACGAAGCCGCTGAGCTCCTGGCGGAGAACCAGGCGCTGTACGTCGCAGGCGTGGAGAAGCTGAGCGTTGACGAGCGGGCCAGCGGCGCGGAGTACGAGCAGATCCGCGACGAGATCATGGACCTGGAACACCGGCTGACCGCTGCAAAGGCCGACCGGAAGGCGGCGGGCCAGCGGGAGTCGGACGCGCACGACGCAGCCGTGCGGGCGGATGCGAGCGTGTCGCACGGGCGCAGCGCGCTGGCGGCGGCGCTGGCCGAGCTGGTCACGGCGGCGGCCGCGTTCGAGCCCTACACGCAGGGGGATCTGCGGCCGCTGCTGGAGGTGACCGAGAGCGCCCCGTGGCCCGCGGCGGCGCAGTGGCCGGACGCGGAGCGGGTGGCGGGCGAGCTGGTGGGCCGGCTGGCGGCCGGGGATCTCGCGGGCGGGGAGCCGGCTGATCCGGGGCGGGTGATCCGGGACGTGCTGCCGGGCGCGGCCGGGACGGTGCTGGACGTGTTCACGGCCGCGACCCGGGCCGGCCGCGCGGTCACCGACGGGGTGCTGAAGGGCACCGTGGACCGGATGTGGACCGCGTACCGGGACTTCGAGACCTCGCTCAAGGCGGGCGAAGACGGGTACCAGGCCGACCTGGCCGGCGACGCGCCGTTCGTCGTGGACGTGGTGACCAACGAGGGCCGGGTGCCCGCGGCCAGCTTCGCCCGCAAGATCGCGGAGGATGTGGAGAACCAGGGCATCCTGCTCGAGCAGCGCGAGCGCACGGTGCTGGAGGATTCGCTGCTCACCGCGCTGGCCCAGCAGATCCACTCGCGGGTGCTGGCAGCCAAGGACCTGGTCGACCAGATGGACGCCGACACCCGCTCCAAGCCGATGTCGTCCGGCATGGCCGTCGGGATCCGCTGGGTCCGCTCCGACAAGCTCACCGACCAGCAGGCCCAGGTGTCCCGGCTGCTCGACCGGGATGCGACCAGCCTGGGTGCGGACGGGCTGGCGGAGCTGCGCGGCCTGCTCCGAGCCATGATCCACGACCACCGGGCCGCGAATCCCCGGGACACCTACCGGGAAGTGCTCGGCTCGGTGCTGGACTACCGGTCCTGGCACACGTTCGAGCTGCGGCTGCTGCAGCCGGGCCGGCCGGCGGAGCGGCTGACCCGCAAGAAGCACTCCGAGATGTCCGGCGGGGAGAAGTCGGCCGCGATTCACCTGCCGTTGTTCGCGGCGGCCAACGCGCTGTACTCGTCCTCCAAGCCTGACTGCCCGCGGCTGATCGCGCTGGATGAGGCGTTCGCGGGAATCGACGACACGTTCAAGCCGGAGCTGCTCGGGCTGACCGTCAAGTTCGACCTGGACCTGTTCATGACCGGGCATGATCTGTGGGTCACGTACCCGACCGTGCCGGTCATCGCGCATTACGACATGCAGCATGACAAGGCCGCCCACACGCTGTCGACGCTGCTCGCCGTCTGGGACGGGGAGCAGTTGCTGGACGCGGGCGCCGGTTTCGCCGGGAACGAGGAGCTGGCCGCGGAGCTGCTCGGGTTCCGGCCCAGCCGGTACGTGCCCGCGGGGGTGGGGGATGTGCTGCAGCTGGGGCCGGGGAGTGGCGGGGACGACGGGGCCGATGACGACGGCGACGAGGACGCCGGGTGAGTGGTGGGGCTGATCGCTACGGGGGGCCGGGGCCCGGGCCGGGTGGCGGCGGGCCGGCCGCGGCCGGCGTGGACCGCTACCGGGGACCGGAGTACCGGCGGCTGCTGGCCGCCGCCCGCAGGTCGCTGGAGCGGACCGGCGGGGCGCTGACCGGCGGGGCGCTGACCGGCGGGGCGCTGACCGGCGGGGCGCTGACCGGCGGGGCGCTGACCGGGCGGGTCAGCGTCGCCGACCCGGACGATGCGGAACGCAAGGCCATCATCGGTATCACCGGCGTGCATCAGCCCGCCGGGACCAGGCGGCTGACCGTGTCGCTGGCCGCGCTGGACGCGGCCGTTTCCCAGGGCGCCGGCTGCGGGCTGGTGCCGCTGCTGACTGCGCTGGGCGGACCGCTGCGGGACCGGCCGGCGGAGACGGCTTTGCTGGCGACGTCGCGGGCGGACCTGGTCGCCGTGGCGGAGGCGAGCCCGCTCTACGGGGGGTGCGACTGGTACCGGGACTGGGTCGCTGAGCTGCGCCGGGACGGCACGCTGACCAGGCTGGTTACCCAGGGGGAGACCGGGTTGCTCGGGCAGGCGGTCCGCATGCTGGAGTTCCTGGACGGGCGCGGGCCAGATGCGGGTTCGGTGGGTTCGGCTGGTTCGGTGGGTTCGGCGGGACTGGGGCCGATCGCCTTGCCTGCGCTGGCCGCCCAGATCACCGGGGATACCAAGGCGCTCAGTCACGGGACGGGCCTGGCCACGCTCGTGCTGCGGGCCCTGGCGCTGCGCGCCGGCGTGGCCCGTCCGGCGTCGGCGGCGGAGCGGCGGGACCTATGGGACCGGGCCGGTGTCCTGGTCGATGACCTGGCCAGCCGCGTGCTGGTGCTGAATCTGCCGGCCGAAGGGGAAGGACTGGGCGAGTGGCTGACCGGCGCGGCGCGGTACGGCACACCGTTCCAGGTGACCCTGCACCAGCTGGTGACCCACCCGATCCGGGTCTCCTGCCCGCGGATCTTCGTGTGCGAGAACCCCGCGGTGCTCCGGCGGGCCTGTGCGGAACTCGGTGCGGCCTGCCCGCCGCTGGTCTGCACCGAGGGCCGCCCGTCGACAGCCTTTCACCGGCTGATGGATCTGGCGGTCGCGGCCGGGGCTGAGCTCTGGTATCACGGCGACTTCGATTGGCCAGGCGTGGCCATCGCGGCGGACGTGATCACCCGCCACGGGGGACGGGCCTGGCGGATGACGGCCAGTGATTACGGCCGGGCGGCCCGCTCGGGTGTGGGGCTGGGCGGGGATCCGGTAGCCACACCCTGGGATCGGCGATTGTGCGAGGCGATGCGCGTTGCGGGGCACGCCGTTTATGAGGAGACGGTCGGTGACCAGCTTCTCGCGGACCTCGGTGCGTACCGGGTCAGTGCCTAGACTGGAACGGCTCTAGAGCTGCTCGCTGAGACCTCCAGGGAGCGCCAGGATGTTTATGATGCTGGTTAGTTCAGAGAGGTGACATCCCTCTCTGGCTGTCATGATTGGCCAGTTCATCATCAGGCGCGGTCTCGATGCTGATGCGGACGTACGCAGGTTACTGGCGTTCCCATCGCCTTATGCCGTGACTGCCACCGTGTCCAGCACGTTGGTCTCGCTGAGGTGCAAGGCGAGACGGATGCTGTGATCGCAAAGCTTCAGGAGGTCAATGGCTGGACCCGGCCGCAGGCGCAGCACGAAGTCGCCCGGGCGTGGACGGAGTATGAACGGCTCGAGCGGTACAACTGGGACCTGGACCTATCGGCACTGGGCGGACTCGTCACCATTGAGGGCTACCCCGAGCTGTACATACCGGCCTCGGACCGTGTCCGTCTCGGAAACTCCTACTGCGCTTGAAGCTCACACCAGCCCGGCGGTCAGTCCCGGGGCAGGGACCCGGCAAAGTCGTTCATGCGGCCTGAAGCAGCATTAG
>Ga0209415_10006623_pt1 | contig 20496 bp, 9 predicted proteins | sample PeaSoiSIISIP2007_FD_187696 | JGI IMG/M metagenome (GOLD analysis project Ga0209415, IMG submission 187696) | Peat soil microbial communities from Weissenstadt, Germany - SII-SIP-2007 (SPAdes) (version 2) | ecosystem: Environmental > Terrestrial > Soil > Wetlands > Peat | place: Germany...
GAGATCGATGAGCACGATGGGCATGCGTTCATCGCGATGGAATTTCTCGACGGGCAGACGTTGAAACACCGCATCGCTGGGCGGCCGATGGATGTGGAGACGCTGTTGGGGATCAGCATCGAGATTGCGGATGCGCTGGACGCGGCGCACAGCCGGGGGATCGTTCACCGCGACATTAAGCCAGCAAACATCTTTGTGACGAAACGCGGGCAGGCGAAACTGCTGGACTTTGGACTGGCCAAGCTGGCCCAGAGTACCGAACATACGTTGACCACACCCGCCGGCCCGATGACCTCTCCGGGGTCGACGATCGGCACCGTGGCCTACATGTCGCCGGAGCAGGTGCGGGCGGAAGAATTGGATCCGCGCACCGATCTTTTCGCATTTGGAGCTGTGATGTACGAGATGGCGACCGGAGCGATGGCGTTTTCCGGGGGCAGCAATGGGGTGGTCTTCGAAGCCATTCTGAACCGGATGCCGCCTCCGGCGAAGGATCTGAATCCGGCGATTCCCGAGAAGCTGAACGATCTGATTTTGAAGTCGCTGGAGAAAGAGCGCGACATGCGCTACCAGACGGCAGCGGAGTTGCGCGGCGATCTGAAGCGGATTAAGCGCGGTCTGGAGAGTTCGCGAATCCGCGCGGCAAGCGGTTCGGGGATTGCCGCGGTGTCGGGGACAGCCATCCCGGCGTCATCGGTCGGTCAGAATCTAGTTCCGCGAGGCCGCGTATGGACCGCGGCCAGCTTAGCGGGAGTGCTGGCCCTTCTGTCCGGACTGGCAGTGGGAGCGCTGCTGCTGAAGGGCGGCTCTGTCAAGACGGAGTTTCCTGCGTATCATCCATTGACGTTCCGGCGCGGGATTGTGCATTCGGCGCGGTTTGCGCCAGATGGAAAGACGGTGATTTACAGCGCGGCATGGGAAGGCAAGCCTCTCGATTTGTACACGACGCGCCCGGAGAGTCCGCAGTCGCAGCAGGTGGAACCGAAGGGCGCAGATGTGCTGGCGGTGTCGGCGTCGGGAGAGATGCTGCTGGCGCTGCACAGCAAGCCACGGGATTCGTCGTTTCTGTATGCCGGCACGCTGGCCCGGGTTCCGCTGGTGGGCGGGGCACCGCGCGAGATTCTGAACGATGTGGAGTGGGCGGACTGGTCGCCGGACGGAAACAACGTAGTGATCGTCCACGAAGTCGGGGGCCGGAAATGCCTGGAGTTCCCGCTGGGCAAGGTGCTGTATGAGGCGGATGGATGGATTGGCAATCCGCGCGTAAGGCCAGACGGTAAGAGCATCGCCATCGTGGATCATCCCCAGATAGGAGACGACGGCGGCTCGGTAGCGGTGTTGGATCTGGAGGGGAAGAAAACGACCCTGTCGGACGGATGGGACAGCCTACAGGGTCTGGCGTGGTCGCCGGATAGCAGCGAAATCTGGTTTACGGCAACGCGTACTGGAGGAGACCGATCGCTCTATGCGACTGATCTGTCGGGGAAGGTGCGGCTGCTGGCGCGGGTGCCGGGCGAGTTGACGATTCTGGATGTGGGCAAAGAGGGAAACGTGCTGCTGACGCGCGGCAACGATCGCGCGGGCATGATCGGCCTGGCTCCGGGCGAAGCGAAAGAAAAGGATCTGTCGTGGCTGGACTGGTCGGTGCCGGGAAGCCTGTCGCACGATGGGAAGATGATTCTTTTCTTTGAATCTGGCGAAGGCGGCGGGCCGAAGTACGCGGTCTATCTGCGGAATACCGACGGATCGCCGGCGATCCGGTTGGGTGAAGGCACCGGGCTCTCGCTGTCGCCCGATGGCCAGTGGGCGTTGTCGCGGCTCAACGTGGTGCCGTCCCCTCTGGTGCTTTATCCGACCGGGGTGGGAGAGATGAAACAGTTGAAAAGCGATGGCCTGAATCACATGAACGCTTCCGGGTTTCTGCCAGACGGGAAACGATTCATTTTCATGGGTTCTGAGGCCGGACATGGGGCAAGGCTGTACCTGGAGTCGCTCGACGACGCCAAGCCACGCGCGTTGAGTATGGAGGGAATCGCATCGCTCGTCTTGTCTCGGGATGGGGGGATGGTTGCGGCTCGCGGTCCCGATCAGAAGATTTATCTGTTCCCCGTGGCGGGAGGAGATCCAAGGCTGGTCCCGGGGGTCGAGCCAGGCGAGTTTCCCACGGCATGGTCTTCGGACGGACATTCACTCTATGTGATGACGCGGGGGCAGATTCCGGCGCAGGTGTTTCGCGTCGACGTGGCCACGGGGCAAAGAACTTTCTGGAGATCGTTCGAACCTGCGGATGCGGCGGGCATCGATACCATCCGTGGCGTGCTGGTTTCGGCCGACGACAAGGCTTACGTCTACGGCTACAGCCGGACGCTGTCGGATTTATATTTGGTGCAGGGGTTGAAGTAGAAGCAGGCTGCCGGACGTCTCTTGTTCAATACGCTCGCTCCGTGGCGTTCGGGTGGTTCCGCCTCCCTCCGCGTGGGCGGGACGGTCGAGGCGGCCGTCGCTACATGCGTTCCTGTATATTCTCAGCGTGATCAAAACACATCTGCGGTGGGTCCTGCTGCTCTCGATCGCGTGCGTGGCGAATTTGGCGCAGGCGCAATCCTACAAGTACTTTCGGGTTGGAAATAAAGAAGACGTTCAGACCAAGCCCGTGGCCGGCATTGCCATGATGGGCGGAGGCAGCGATCTGGACGAGGCTTTTCGCTGGTTGTGTAATAAGGGCAAGGGCGGGGATTTTTTGATTCTGCGCGCACGCGGCGACGACGAATACAACTCGTATGTCAACGCGTTGTGCAAGGCGAATTCGGTGGCGACCCTCATTATTCCGGATCGTGAGGCGGCGCAAGATCCTGCGGTGGCGGAGATTATCCGGAAGGCGGAAGTGCTGTTTATCGCTGGTGGGGATCAGGCGAACTACATTCGTGGGTGGAAAGGAACTCCGGTCGAGAGCGCGATCAACGAAGACCTCGCGGCAGGCAAGCCGATTGGCGGCACGAGCGCAGGGCTGGCGGTCGAGGGCGAGTTTGTATATGGCGCGATGGGAGACAAGCCGGACGACAAGAATTTGGCGTCGGCAGATGTGCTGGCTGATCCTTATTTTCAGCGGGTCACGCTGGTGCAGGAGTTTTTGAAGATTCCACATCTGGAGAATCTGATCACCGATTCTCATTTTGCCAAACGAGACCGCATGGGACGGACGTTGGGATTTCTGGCGCGCATCATGAAAGATGGCTGGAGCGCGTCGCCGAGGGAAATCGCGATCGACGAAAGATCGGCACTGCTGGTCGAGGCCGATGGGAAGGCGACCGTCGTGGGCACGGGCAAGGGCGCGTATTTCCTGCGCCCCACGCAGGCGCCAGAGGTTTGCGAGAAAGGTGTCCCGCTCACATTTCGAGGGATCAGCGTGTACCGGGTGCGGACAGGCGGACACTTTGATTTGCCATCGTGGACCGGCGATGGCGGGACGGCGTATTCGCTGTCGGTGGAGCGTGGGAAGATCGAGAGCACGCAGGCGGGGAAAGGGAGCTATTGAAGCGGCGTACGAGGCCATGAAGAAAAGAGTGGTGGGACTGGGCGAGGTGCTCTGGGATCTCTTGCCGGAGCGGACTTGTCTTGGCGGTGCGCCCGCAAACTTCGCCTACATCACGACGCTCATGGGCGATCAGGGGATTGTGGCCAGCCGCGTCGGCGAAGATTCGCGAGGGTTGGAAGCGTTCCGGCGCATGGAGGAATTGCGACTCAACACCGATCACGTGCAGACCGACCGGCAGCGTCCGACGGGCACCGTAAGAGTTGAACTCGATGGCAATGGAGTTGCGCGATTTGAGATTGCGCATCCCGTAGCGTGGGATTTTCTGGAGTGGAATTCGGATTGGCAGCATCTGGCCGAGACCGCGGACGCAGTTTGTTTTGGATCGCTGGCCCAGCGGTCGGAGATGAGCCGCGCAACGATTCGACATTTTCTTCAGGCCACGTCACCGGCCACGGTGAAGGTGTTCGACGTCAACCTGCGCCAGTCCTACTACTCGGAGGAAGTCATTTCGGAATCTCTGAGGCTGGCGGACATCGTTAAATTGAATGACGAGGAGTTGCCGGTGATCATGAGCCTGTTCAAGGTGCCGCATCAGGATGAATTGTCGTCGGCACGGCGATTGATCAGCGCCTACGATCTGAAACTGGTCTGCATCACGCGCGGTGGGCGGGGAAGTTTGCTGGTGTGCGACAAGCCGGTGCGGGGCGAGGATACGAGCCAGCATCCGGGATTTCGAGTACGGGTGGCGGATACGGTCGGATCGGGAGACGCCTTTACCGCAGGACTGGTGCACGAATATCTGCGCGGCGCGGAGTTGGGGCGAATGGAGCTGCGTACGATGAACGAAGTGGCGAATCGCGTGGGAGCGTGGGTGGCCAGTGAGGCGGGCGCCATGCCGGTCCCGAAGCGCGCGGCACTGGAGGATTCGCTTTCCGAGATTAGTTGAGATCACTACGGTCAAATTCCCCACCCTCTCGCAAAGAACGCGAGAAGGATGGGGCACCCTCTCGTCGTGGTTGGGGAAGAAGCGCGAAAGCTCTGGTTGCTGTATAGTTACGAAAGATTGTGTTTGCTTTCGTTCTAGAACCTTCCGGTTGAGAGGGGATCCATGAAGCGCATCGGGTGGTACGAGCGGGGCAGCCTTGCCCAGTTTTTCTCCTTCGTTCTTGGAATTACCGTTTTTGGAATCGCAGGTGTGATGCTCAGTTGCTCCAAGCCTGCGCCGCAGCCGAAGCCGGCCCCGTCGCAGCCCTCCGACATCAAGGTGGAAGTGCGCGATGGAGGACCGGTTGTGCTGACCACGAGCACGGCGGAGTTCCAGATTCTGCCTTCGGGTTTTCTCCAAGCGAGTCTTCTGAAGGATGGCAAGCGGTTGACGCTGGACGAACCCGAGGTGGGATCCGCCGGCGGCAGCGACTCTATCATGCACGACGGGAAGGAATTGGATTTTGTGCCGGATTTTGCGCAAGCGAAAGTTCTCGAGGGCAGCGGCAAACTCGGCCGCGGGAAGCGGGTGGAGATTCCGGCGCGTCCGCTGGCACCCGCGGGAGTGGACATCGAGCGCATGCTGGTGGTCGAAGCCTACGACGATTTCCCCAACCTTGCCCTGGTCAGCACCGCTTACAAAAATGTCGGCAGCACCGATTTTCAGATTGATCAGGTGTGGATGCAGCAGCACCGCTTCAATGCGAACGTGCAGGACGCGAAGGGGCGGCCGCATCCGTACGACATGTGGGCGTTTCAGGGATCGAGCTATGACTGGGGGAAAGATGATGTCCAAAGGCTGACATGGAATTCCTCTCAGCCCAACGTAATGGGCGAAGCGGTGAAAGGCGGTTACGGTGGCGGGATTCCGGTGGTCGCATTCTGGACTGCTTCCGTAGGAGAAGCGATCGGGCATGTGGAGACGCTGCCGCTGACGCTGTCGATGCCGGTGAAGGTGCAACCAGACGGGCGCGTGGCGGCGAGCATCGCGATTCCTGTGAGCGCGGCGCTGAAGCCAGGAGAGAGTTATTCCTCTCCGCGCAGTTTTGTCGCAGTGTATCGCGGAGATTTCTACGAGCCCCTGCGCATGTGGTCGAGCGTGTTGCAGAAAGAGGGATGGGAGATTCCGAAGCCTTCGAGCGAAGCCTACAACGTGAGTTGGTGTGGGTGGGGCTACGAGTTCAACGTGACGCCGGCGCAGATGCTGGGCACCGTGCCCAAACTGAAGGAACTCGGCATCAAGTGGGCCACGCTCGATGACCGCTGGTTCGATACCTATGGCGACTGGAATCCGCGGAAGGATACATTTCCCGGGGATTCGATCAAGCAGATGGTCGATGAGTTTCACAAGCAGGGAATGCTGGCGCAATTGTGGTGGCTGCCGCTGGGCGCGGAAGATGGCCAGGGAAAATACGAATCACATAAATATGCAATGTCGAAGGTGGTCGCGGAGCATCCCGACTGGCTCATCCTCGACAAGGACGGAAAACATGCGCGGATGACGCGCAATCTGGCGGTGCTGTGTCCGGCAGTACCCGAGGTGCAGGCGTACTACAAGCAACTGACCGAGAAGTTCATTCGCGATTGGGGATTCGATGGGTCGAAGCTCGACAACATTTACAGCGTGCCGAAGTGCTACAACCCGGCGCATCATCACAAGTCGCCGCAGGATTCCGTGAATGCGATGGGCGAGGTGTACAAGACGATTTTTCAGACGACCCGCGCCCTCAAGCCGGAGAGTGTGACGCAGGCGTGTCCGTGCGGGACGCCGCCGTCACTGGCGTGGCTGCCGTTTATCGATCAGGCGGTGACGGCAGATCCAGTGGGAGCGGTGCAGGTGCGGCGGCGGATCAAGATGTATAAGGCGCTGCTCGGGCCGGAGGCGGCCGTGTACGGAGATCATGTGGAACTCTCGGAGATGACTCCCGTCGGCCATGGCAACTGGAGCGAGCATGGCTCGGATTTCGCCTCGACACTGGGAGTGGGCGGAGTGCCGGGGACGAAATTCGTATGGCCGGACCCAGGGCCGAAATTCAAGCCAGTGAATCTCACCAGCGAGAAGGACGCCATCTGGAAAAAATGGATTGGGCTCTACAACGAGAAGATGCTGTCGAAGGGAGAGTTCCGCGATCTCTATGTGCATGGCTACGACGTCCCCGAAGCCTACGCCATCGAAAAAGACGGCAAGATGTACTACGCGTTCTTCGCTGAGGAGGGGAAGCCGTTTGCAGGCGACGTCGAGCTGCGCGGGTTAAAGCCCGGGGCGTACCGCGTGCTGGATTATGTGGACGGCAGAGACTTGAGCACGGTGCAGGCGGAGGCGGGGAAAACTCCCAGGCTGAAGGCTGAGTTCAACGGACATTTGTTGCTGGAAGTGAGCGCGAAATAGAGGGGAGATCCCTAAGCGTGCGGTGGCGGCAGTATCTTCGATTTGCCGCCGCGCTTCGCGCTGGCGGGACGGCCGAAGGCGGCCGTCACCACATGAGCATCTAACGGTCACGAAAAAAATTCTCGCGGTGGGCGGCGTCGCGGAAGGCTTCGGTGCCGCCGGGGCGGGTTGTCGAGAAAGCGCCGGCTTTGTTGGCACTCGCGAGGCACGTGGGCAGAGCTGAACCTTTTACGTACTCGTGCAGAAATCCCGCGTCGAAGCTGTCGCCGGCGCCGACTGTATCGACGGGGACAACTTCTTTCGACGCGCTCTCGAATCGCTCAGAGTCCTTCTGAGCGAGCGCGCCTTTACGGCCGAGCTTTACTACGACGAGCGGAACAAATGCGGACAGCTTGTGGACTGCGGTTTCCAGGTCTTCAGTGCCCGCGGCTTTGCAGGCCTCGCGCTCATTGGGAAGGAATACGTCGACGTAGCGCAGGACTTCGTGCAGGCCGCCTTCCCAGCGGTCCTCGGGATCATCGTTGGTATCGAGAGAAATCGTGAGGCCCTTCGCTTTGAGCCGTTGAAAAAGCTCACCGACCCGCGGGCGCAGCGCCCGCTGCAAGTAATACGACGAAAAATGGAAGTGACGCGAGTCGGCCAGATAGTCGAGGTCGAGATCCTCCCACGATGTTTCTGCAATCGTTCCCGCATAGGTGAGAATGTTTCGCCACGAACCGTGAGGCAGGATCACGGTTAGGCCGGTTGTGATGTCGCCGGGAATCCGGCGCACTTGCGATACGTCGACGCCGCTTTGCTGAAGGCGATCGAGCGCGATTTGCCCAAGCGGGTCGTCGCCGATGCGAGACTGAAACCCGACACGGCTGCCGAGTGCAGCCAGGTTGTGAGCCACGATTGCGGACGAGGAGCCGAGCGTCAGCATCATGCGGTCGGCGAGAAGTTCGCGCTCGGGCGGGAGTTGCTCGGGCAGGCCATAGAGGATGAGGTCGAGATTCAGTTCGCCGGCGATGGTGACGTCAAAACGTGGCATGGGAAAGTCAGAATGCAGAAGTCAGAATGCAGAATCAAATTCCAGATTTCAGACTGTAGACTCCGGATTGCAGTCTCCGCCATCAGAGGGTTTCAATCTGCAATCTGAAATCTACATTCTGCAATCCGCCCCTAGACCAGCGTGACTTCAATTCCCGCCTGCTTCAGGGCGCGGAGATCCGTTTTCGGGACGCCGCGGTCGGTGATCACTTCCTGCAGCGCCGACGGCGGGGCGATCAACGACAGGCTGCGGCGGCCGAACTTGCTGGAGTCGCAGACCGCTACAGTTTTCTTTGCGATCTCGACCATCACGCGGTTGACCTTCGCTTCCAGCAGATTGGGAGTGCTCAACCCGAAGTGAGTGTCGAAGCCATCGACCCCCAGAAACAACAGATCGGCGCTCAACCGGCGCAGGGTCTCTTCGGCGATCGGACCCACCAGCGAAAAAGAATTTTTGCGCAGCGTGCCGCCGGTAAGGATCACTTCGACCGAAGTCCCCGAAAGCTCGGCGGCAATGTTCACCGCGTTGGTGATGATCGTGAGGTTCTGGAAGTTGCGCAAGGCGCGCGCGATCGCAGTGGTGGTGGTGCCGGAGTCGAGAATCAGCACCTGCCCTTCCTTTACTTTCCCCACGGCGGTTTCTGCGATGCGGAGTTTTTCCTGATGATGGAGCTTCTCTTTTTCGCGCAGCGTCGGATCTTCGAGCGCGCCGTCGCGCGACGGAAGGGCGCCCCCGTGCGTGCGGTGGACCAGGCCGTGGGCGTGGAGGATTTCGAGATCTTTGCGAATCGTAACCTGGGAGGTGTCGAACTGCCGGGCGAGTTCCGTGACTAGAACCCGGCCCTGGTGGGTTAGCAGATCGAGGATGGCGCGACGGCGTTCTTCGTTGAGCACGGGAATAGCTTGCGGCGAATCCGTAGTGTAGACGAGAAGGACGCGCGCTGGATTTCTTTTTATAGCGTTTGGTTTCGTTTGTCCACTGCAAAGGTTCGGGTTCAGGAAACTGACAATCCGCTCAAGGCTGGGCCATCAGCCCCTGCTCCAGCGCCGAAAGTGCATCACAGTCAACCCCGTAACCCATGTTTTTGTGCGTAGTTGGGAACCACCGGGGGTGATAACCAACGCAATACCTGCCCCTAAAGTCCGATTGCCTCCGGGGGGTGGCTTTGCCGTAATCTCAGATTGGGACGAAACTGTGCGGGTTTCGAAGAGCATTTTGTTACGAAATCCGGAACGGGGAGAGGGACTCTTGGCAAGCATGTTGAAGGAGGCGACGTTGGTCCGCTCGCAGGCAGTGGTCGCGCGCGTGGTCGGGGGAGAAACGCTGATCGTTCCCGTGCGCGCCAAGGTGGGCGATCTGGCGTCAATCTACAGCTTCAACGGCACCGGCTCTCTGATCTGGAAACTGCTGGAATCGCCCCGAACGGTGGCGCAACTGGCGACGGCGCTCGCGCAAGCCTATGAAGTCGATCTGGCGCAGGCCGAGCGGGATGTGACGAATTTCGTGAATGAGATGAAATCAGTTGGTCTGGTCGAGGTTCCGGCGACAACCTTCGCAGCGATGGCCGGGGACTGAAAAATAGCGACCAGTGGGGCGGGAAGAACTGGCAGCAGCGGGGGCGTGAGATCGCGTCCGCTGCTTTCAGACTTGGCTTCGGAGCATGGAGGGGGATTGGAGCAGTTAAGTTATAGCGCGTTCAGCGCGGATCTGCACCATCGTCACGTGGGCGAGCGTGTGCCGCTGCAGGTTTCGATTGAAGTGACGCGGCGCTGTCCTCTGGAGTGTCTGCACTGCTACAACAACCTGCCCATGGGCGATCTGGAAGCCAAGCAGCGGGAACTGACCAGGGAAGAGCACTTCCGGTTGCTCGATGAACTGGTGGAGATGGGCTGCTTCTGGATTCTCTATACCGGCGGCGAAATCTTCGCGCGCAAAGACTTCCTCGAGATCTACACCTACGCCAAGCAAAAAGGATTTCTGGTCACGCTGTTCACCAACGGCACCATCATCAACGAACAGATTGCGGATTACCTGGCGGAGTGGCCGCCCTTTGCCATCGAGATCACGCTGTACGGGCGCACGCGCGAGACTTATGAAGCGCTGACGGCGATTCCGGGATCGTATGACCGGTGCCTGCGTGGAATCAAACTGCTGAAGGAGCGAGGCCTGCCGCTCAAGCTGAAGACGGTGGCAACCAGCATCAACAAGCATGAAGTGATTGCGATGCGGCGGTTCGCCGAGGACGAACTCGGCGTGGAATTCAAGATGGACGGGCAGATCAATCCGCGCATTGACTGCTCGCAGAGTCCGCTGGCGGTGCGGCTCACGCCGGAAGAGGTTGTGGCCCTGGATATGAGTGCTCCGAAGGGAGCCAGCGAGTACCGCCGGCTGGCGCAGCACGATATGGACAACCCGCCCAACCTGGCGCAGATCGACACCGTGTATCACTGTGGGGGAGGGATGAGTGGCTTCGCCATTAATGCTTACGGCGAGATCGGCATTTGTGTGATCTCGCAGCAGGAGACTTTCAGCGTTCGAGAGGTTGGGGTGCGCAAAGTCTGGGAAGACTCGCTATTGCGACTGCGAGCGCGCAAGCGCACGCGGGTAACGAAGTGCATTCAGTGCCGCATTCAGTCGCTCTGTGGGATGTGTCCGGCCAATGGCGAGATGGAGAGCGGGGACCGCGAGAGCCCGGTGGAGTTTCTGTGCCAGGTCGCGCACCTGCGGGCAGCCGTTGTCGGGGTTGAGATTCCGGCACACGGAGAGTGCGCGTTCTGTGCGGGTGGCAGTCAACATGACGAGATGATGGAATCTGCGCGCCGGATTGCGAGCAAGGAAATTGACGTCGAGAGTTGGATGGGGCCACAACAGATTCTGCCAATTCTTGGCAATTCCAGCGCCGCGTCCGGTTGCGGCAACTGTAGTCACTGACCGTAAGGCATAGGAGTGTACTGAATGAATCACGAGCCGGGCCCGGTCGAAATGAAGAAGCAGAACTACGAGCCTCCACGAGTCGTTGCCATCAGTCTGCGGCCGGACGAGGCCGTTCTTGGACACTGCAAGATTGCCGGGTCGGCGGGTCCTGGCACTGGCAGCTGTATTGTGCTGTTTTGCAACAGCATTGGATCGTAGCAGCGGGCGCTCTTCAGGAAATCAGGGACAGAAATGGGGAGTATGGGGCGGGCACAGCCGGGCTTGTGCGATGGACCCGGCGCAAATCATCGCAGCGAGTTCCGGATCGGCGGAGTGTCGGTTGAGGTCGCGGGACACAGCAGCGAGGATGTGACTTTAGTTCCGGCGCTGCAGCCGTTTCGGACCGAGACGCGCGCCTCCGATATTACGATTCAAGTGGAGTGGGCCGAAAGCCTAGGTCCGGCAACCGGGCAGCAGCTTTTCGATTCCGGTTCTCTGTGGCGGTTGTACCAGGACGGAGCAGAATTCCAGTTTGACTTCAGAGCCTCAATTCTTGGAAGGCAACCCTACAAACGGTTGCTGGTGGACAGTCAATTCCGCAGGGCAAGACTTCAGATGAGCGCACAATGTTTTGCGGGCACGGGCTATGCGGTTGCTCCGTTGGAATATCCCCTCGATGAGTTGTTGATCATGCACCGGCTCACCCAGGAGAAGGCGATTGAGTTGCACAGTTGCGGAATCGTCAGGCCGGATGGGACTGGGAATCTGTTTGTCGGGCATTCCGGGGCGGGGAAGAGTACGACGACTCGGCTGTGGACGGCACGCGAGGACGTCGAGGTTTTGAGTGACGACCGGATTATTGTTCGGCGGGATGACGAAGAACAAAACCAGATTCCTCCCCTTCGCTCTGCTCAGGGTCGGAATGACAAGAAAAAGATGCGCATGTACGGGACGCCGTGGCATGGCGAGGCGGCGTATGCGTCGCCGGGGAGCGCGCCGCTGGCGAGGATTTTCATTCTCGAGCATGGGCGTGGGAACGTGCTGACACGGCTATCTCCGAGCCAGGCCGTAGCAGAGTTGTTTGCCCGCAGTTTTGTGCCGTTTCACCGGCATGAGTACCTGGATTCCGCGCTGGAGTTCTTGCAGGAACTGGTGGACGCGGTTCCCTGTTACCGCTACGCGTTCGAGCCCAATGAAGCCGCGGTGGAGAGGATTCTCGAATTCCGTGACTGAAGGATCGATCACCGAACTTCTCAACGGCGGGAGAGGCGGGGCGGCGAGGGTCGCGCAGAAGTTTTCTGGCGACCGATCGCATTCAAGGCTGTTTGACAGCCTCAGCCGGGAGTTGTTGAGAAGCGGGAATGGCATTCGTTTTCAGGCGCGCGGGGCCAGCATGTCTCCGGCGATTCGCGACGGCGAAATGGTGCACGTGAAATCCGCGGTGCCGGATGAGTTGCGCAAGGGAGACATTGTCCTGGTGAAGAGCGAGATGGGGTTCCGCTTGCACCGGCTGGTGGTCGCCGACGCCCAGCGGAATGTCTTCATCACGCGCGGCGATTGCGGGCAGCAGGACGACCCGGCAGTCAGCGGGGAACAGATTGTGGGCATTGCGATAGCCAAAGAGGTGCGGGTGGGAACGCGCACGGTGCGGGCGAACCTGCGTGGACTAGGCGGACGTGTGCTCTGCTGCGCTGCGCGCGGACAGAGGGTGGCAAAGAGATGGCTGGATCGAGTGACGAGGAGGAAGAGTCGAACTCGGAAAGGCTTACTCGCGTTTCTTAGTCTCTGGACAGTATTGTTTGTGCTGTTGGCGGCGACCTCCTCGAATGCCCAAGCTCAGGTTGCGGTGGATGCCGCGACCTCCGGTTCGGCGACCATGACGGGCCCCGGGAATTCAACTCTCACCTTTCCTCACACGACGACTGCGACTGCGAATCGCCTGTTGATCGTCAGCGTTTCCATGAACATTAGCGCGGTTCCCGGGACGGGTGTGGTGGGCGTGACGTACAACGGGACGCCGCTCAGCATTGTTGGGGCACACAATGATGCTGGCAACACGCGGCGGGTGGAGATGTATTACCTGCCGGCGCCGGCCAGCGGAGGACCCTACAACGTCGCGGTCACCGTGAACCTGCCTACGGCGGGCAGTGTGGGCGTGGTCGCGGCTGCGACGACATTTACGGATGCGGATCAGACCGCTCCACTCGGGACGTTCGTCTCCAATAATGGCGCCGGGGGCGCCTACTCGCAGGTCGATATCCCTAGTGTGGTGAACGGGATGGTGATCGACACTCTGTCCACCGGCGGAGATCAGACGGTCACTCAAGGGTTGGGAACGCAAACCGTGCAGTGGAATGTGCAAAGTTCAAACAACGCGAATCCCGGAGTGAGCGGGGTGGGAACGACCCGCTCGGGTGCGCCGAGCGTGCCGAATTCGGATACATTCAGCGGCACATCCAACTGGTCGGAGGGAGGGGTGGGAATCAATCCGAGCACGGCCGACATTGGCGTTACCACCAGCGTCAGCGCGGTGCCCCTGGGGCAGAATTCCACTTACAACATCAGAGTTTCCAATAATGGCCCGTCGGCGGCTGTCGGCGCCACCATGACCGATACGTACGCATCTGCCGGTCTCTCGATTGTGTCGGTCAATCCCAGTGGCGGGACAACCTGCACCACGGGAGCGACCATCACCTGCACTCTGCCGACTCCTTTCGCGAGTGGCGCGACGGCCACCATCGCGGTAACGGTCGCGACTACCGCGGCAGGTTTCTATCCGAACACCGCGACCGTCGCCGATTCTGGAACGCCTCCCGATCCGAACACGGGAAATAATACCTACGTCGCCTTGGCGCCGGTGGTCAGCGTGGTGTGTGGAACCAGCACCCTCGGCGCAGGCGGAACGTTGACCGGAGTGGTGAATACGTACTATCCCGGCGCGGCTTCGGTGTCAGCGGGAGCGACGACCATTCCGCTGGGTACGGCGAACGGCGGCGGAACGATCTCGGCTGGAACTGAATTGCTGGTGATTCAGATGCAAGACGCCAGCATCAGTGTTTCCAACACGGTGGCGTATGGAAACGGATCCACCGGGGCGGGATTTACCGCGATCAATAATGCCGGCAACTATGAATTTGTAACCGCGACCGGCCCGATCAGCGGTGGCTCAGTGCCGATCCTGGGCGCGGGAGTGGGTGGAGGGCTGGTTTTTGGCTATACGGCGGCGGCGTCGTCGGCGACCAAGGGAGCGAGTACCTATCAGGTCGTTCTGGTTCCGCAGTACACCTCGGCAACGCTGGGGGCCGTGACGGCTGCGGCATGGAATGGATCGACTGGCGGAATTCTTGCACTGGATGTTGCGAACGCGCTGAACCTGGGCGGCGCGACCGTCTCGGTCAACGGCTTGGGATTCCGCGGCGGAGCCGGCATGCAGTTATCGGGTGGGGCGGGGGCGACCACGGACTATTGGCAAACCTCGCCAGCGACCTACACCGGCGCTGCCGAAGCCGGCGTCGACGCCGCCAAGGGAGAGGGCGTTGCGGGTACACCAGAGTGGGTTGAGTCTGGGGGAATCTACCTGCAAACTACGACTGGCTATCCCAGCGGTACAGCGGGGACCGATGGCAGCATGGCGCGCGGGGCGCCAGGCAATGCGGGTGGGGGTGGTACCGACGCCGACCCAGCAGCGAACGACGAGAACGCGGGCGGTGGCGGCGGCGGTAACGGAGGCTCGGGTGGATTCGGCGGTGACTCCTGGAACTCAAACCTTAGCACGGGCGGCGAAGGCGGCGCAGCATTTCCCGCGACGATTGACCGCATGGCAATGGGCGGCGGAGGCGGCGCCGGAACCCGCAACAACACCCCCGGCGACAATCAGGCCAGCGCTGGATCGGCGGGCGGAGGCATCATTTTTATTCGCGCGAACAGCTTTACGGGAACGGCAACGGTAACGGCCAATGGCACGAACGCCTATAACGCCACGGCGAACGACTCCGGCGGCGGTGGTGGCGCGGGCGGCACGATCGTGATGCTCGCCGCCACCGGCGGAGAGGGCGGGCTGACACTGCACGCCAACGGCGGAAATGGCGGGAACGCATGGCAATCGCAAGCTTATACCCTGGCGAACCGGCACGGTCCGGGCGGAGGCGGCGCGGGCGGCGTAGTCTACGTTTCCGGAACTCCGGCGGGCGTGAGCGTGACTGGCGGCGCCAACGGCCTGACTGAAAATCCCGGAGTGCCATACGGAGCCACACCGGGCGCCGCAGGAACAAGTGCTACCACGGCCACACTTTCGCAGGTCACGGGACTTCAGTCCACTGAGGTTTGCGCCCGCCTTCCAGATCTCGCGATCGCCAAGAGCCACGGAGGCGTGACTTTCACCCGCGGCACCACCGCCAGCTACACGCTTGCACTTTCAAACGTCAGTCTTCTGGGCGCGACCAGCGGTCTGGTGACAGTGGACGACACGCTTCCGTTGGGCATCAGCCCAACTGCTGCGGCGGGAACCGGATGGACGTGCTCGGTGTCCGGGCAAACGGTGAGTTGCACGACATCCAATTCACTGGCCGCCGGTGCGAGTTATCCCTCGATCACGGTAAGCGCGAACGTCTCGCAATCGGCCCCGGTCACGCTCACCAACACCGGCATTGTCAGCGGCGGTGGTGATGTGAGCCCGGTCAACGACACTTCCACCGACGTCGCGAACGTGGTCTCAACGGCGGACATGAGTGTGACCGATGCCGGGTCGCCGAACCCTGTCGCCGCCGGCGCCAATATCACGTACACGCAGGTCGTGACCAATAACGGACCGAGCGCTGCCGACAACGCTACCGTCGTGGCTTCCATTCCAGCGAATACGACCCTGGTGTCTATCGCGGCCCCGGCGGGATGGGGCTGCTTAAACACCCTGGTCGGAGCCACCGGAAACGTGGTCTGCACGAACGCCAACGTGGCGGCATTGGCGACGGACACATTTACGCTCATCGTGAAAGTCACTGCCGGGACCCCGAACGGAACCGTCATCGCTGGCACAGTGACGGTCGGTTCCTCGGTTGCTGATCCGAATTCGTCCAACAACACGGCTGCGGTCAGCACGATCGTGGGCGCAACCGGGCCGAACCTGTCGGTGACCAATGTTGCCTCGCCGATTCCAGTGCTGGCAGGCAACGTCATTACCTATACGCAGGTGGTGACGAATACCGGAACCACGGCCATCACCAACGGTTCATTTTCCGAGACGGACGTGCCGGCTGGGCGTCTGACATTCCAGTCGGTGACGGCGCCCGCAGGGTGGAATTGCACTGGATTCCCGTTGACGCCGTGCTCGAATCCGAGCGTGGGCGCCGGTGTTTCGGGAACCTTCACAGTTGTCTACCTGGTAAAAGGGGGAACGGCCAGCGGAACGGTCATCACGGACACGGCGACGGTGACCGCAACCAACCAGTCCTATGGCGCCAACTCTGCGGTGGCGAATGATGTGGTCGCAACCGCAGCCCAGGCCGACCTTGTGCTGAGCACGGCAGGGTCGCCCTCCACGGTGATCGCCGGGAACAACATCACCTATGCGCAGACCGTGACCAATAACGGTCCGGCGGCGGCAACAACGGCGAATTTCACCGAAGCGACGCCGCCGAACACAACGTTCCAGTCTGTGCTGGCGCCAGCAGGGTGGACTTGCACGACACCCGCGGTCGGAGCCACCGGAAATGTTACCTGTACCGATCCGACCTTGGCGGTAGGCGCGTCCGCCAACATCGTGGTCGTGGTGAACGTTGCGCCAACCGTGGTTGCGCCCACAATTACAGCGACCTCAACTCTGTCGGCGACCAACTCAGTCAACACCAGCACCACGACGGTTGTCACCAACGTGAGCATTGCATGCGATCTGACGGTGACCAACACCGGGACGCCGAGCCCGGTGACGGCCGGGTCGCCCATTACCTACACGCAGACCGTGTACAACCACGGTCCCAGCAATTGCAGCACAGCCGCGCTGACGGAATTGACGCCAGTGCACACCACATTTGTGTCGGTCGTGGCGGTGACCACGGGTGGAGGGACGTGGACTTGCCCGAACACCGGCCCCGTGAGCTGCACAAATCCCAGCGTGCCGCCGGGCTCGACGGGAACGATCACGGCTATCTTTAACGTGATCGCGGGAACAGCCGCAGGAACAATTATTACCGACGCCGACACAGCCACCACCACCAGCCACGACACGAATATGGGGGATAACACGTTTGCCGTGAATATCGCGGTGGCGTCGGGCACGCAAGCGGATTTGAGCGTGACCAATTCCGCGAGCCCGAATCCGGTGACGGCCGGCAACAATATTACTTATGCCCAGAGTGTGACCAACAATGGTCCGGGACCAGCGAATGCTCCGGTGTTCACCGAAACGCTGCCCGCGGGCACGGTGGCCGGGACACTGACTGGGCCGGCGGGATGGACGTGCGGCGGCCTCACCTGCACAGACACAGCGGCGATGGCGGGCAGCACCACGGCGAACTTTACGTTCGTCGTGACCGTGAACTCGAATGTGGCGCAGGGAACGGCCATCACCCAAACCGACTCGGTTTCCTCGACCAGTGTCGATCCGAACGGCACCAACAACAGTGCTACGGTCAGCGTGCAGGTCGGGGACTCCGCCGATCTTACGGTGACCAATACCGCGAGCCCAGTCCCGGTGTTAGCAGGCAACGTCGTAACCTACACCCAGGTCGTAACCAACAACGGGCCCAGCGCAGCGACCAGCGCAAGCTTGACCGAGGTCACGCCGCCGAACACAACCTTCCAGTCGGTCTCGTTTCCCGCAGGGTGGTCCTGTGTCACTCCCGCGGTGGGCGCGACTGGAACCATTACCTGCACGAATCCCAGCGACGCGCCCGGGGCTGGCACGTTTACGGTGGGAGTGAAGGTCAATGCGGGCACCGCGCACGGCACGGCGATCAACGACGCGGCAACGGTCAGTGCCACCACGGCTGATCCCAACTCAGCGAACAACACGGCGACTGCGGCGGATGTGGTCGCTCTCGCAACCGACGCCGATCTGGTCGCAACCAATTCTCCTTCCGCAACGTCGGTTGCAGCGGGAAGCAACGTCACCTACACGCAAAGCGTCACCAATCTTGGTCCAGTGGTGACGACTGCCCCGACGACCATTACCGAGCCCACGCCCCCGAACACGACCTTTGTATCGATGACTCCGCCGGCGGGATGGACTTGCGGAACTCTACCGCCCGTAGGCGGTACGGGCACCATTACCTGCACGGACGGTGGCAGCTTGGGCCTTGGTGCGCCGAACACTGCGACCTTCAGCCTCGTGTTGCAGGTCGTTGCTGGAACGCCCTCAGGAACGAGCATCACCGACACAGTCACGGCCGCGGCCGGCAACGCAGTGCCCGGCACCACGACGAACATAGCGAGCGCAACCGTGGTGGTTGCCAATGCCAACAGCGCCGATATGGCGATCGTGAAGACAGGAACTCCGAATCCGGTGACGGAGGGAACTCCGCTTACCTATACGCTGGCTGTGACCAACAACGGTCCGGCATCCGCGACGAATGTGACCGTATCCGACACTCTGCCTTCGGCAGTGACTTACCTTTCGACGAGTACGACCCAGGGCTCGTGCTCGGAGGCAGGTGGAACCGTAACCTGTCTGCTGGGTACGATGGCCAACGCGGGCACGGCGACGATCACAATCCTGACGCTGCCCAACACTCCCGGATTCGCCTCCAATACCGCGACGGTCTCGGCCGATCAGACGGATCCGACCCCCGCCAACAATACTTCGACGCAGAACGAGACCATTACCGCCCCGACCAAGATCACCCTGCAGTCGTTCTCAGCGCACTTCGGCACCGACAAGAACGGCGCGAGCCGCGTCGTTCTGACGTGGAAGACTGGCGGCGAGGCGCACAACCTGGGATTCAACGTATACCGCGACCAGAACGGGAACCGCATGCGCATGAATCCTTCGGTGATTGCAGGGTCGGCGCTGCTCATGAGCGGCGCGCTACCCAAGCACGCGGGACGGAGTTATGCCTGGATCGATCCTTCCGCGGGAGTGACGGGAGCGGCGTACTGGCTGGAAGACATCGACGTGAACGGCACGCGCACTATGCACGGTCCAGTCTCGGTGTCGGCAGGCATGGCGGGAGATGTCCAGGCGGGGAGTGACCTTTCTGCGTCGGAGACGCGGATGTTGAGCCAAATCAACCAGGCTTTGCCACCGGCGCCAGGCAGCCAGGAAAGTCGCATGGTCGAGACTCTGCCGCTGGCAGCCGCGCCGACTCCGGGCCAGATTCAGAAACAGTTTGACCTGGCGGCGCATCCGGCGGTCAAGATTTACGTGCGGCAGGAGGGCTGGTATCGCGTGGGGCAACCGGATCTGGTGAAGGCTGGGCTCGATCCCAACGTTGATCCGGCGCTGCTGCATCTCTACGCCGAGGCGACTGAGCAGCCATTGCAGATCACCGGCGCGACCGCAGGTCCCGGCGGCTTCGGACCGCAGGCCGCCATCAATTTCTACGGGACGGGGATCGATACCGTTTTCTCTGGCACGCGCGTCTACTGGCTCGCGGCAGCCGCAGGACGCGGCTCGCGCATCTCGCAGTTGCCGGTCTCCTCCGGCTCGAACCAGCCTCCGGTCAGCTATTCCGCCACCGTGGAACTGCAGCAGCACACCATCTACTTTGCGGCGCTGCTGACATCAAATGGGGAAAATTTCTTTGGCGCCCTGGTCTCGCCCACGCCGGTGGAGCAGGTGCTCGTGGCGCCTAACCTCAACACTGCTTCCTCACAGGCGGCTCACCTTCAACTTGTGCTGCAAGGCGTGATCACGGCGTTCCCACATGACGTGTCGGTTGTTTTAAACGGAACCGCATTAGGGGACGTGGTTTTTTCCGGCCAGGACAAAGGTACTCTGAGCGTTACCATTCCACCGGGGGTGCTGCAATCCGGGAGCAACACGGTCACGCTCACTGCGCAGAATGGCGACTACGACACCAGCCTGGTGGACTATATCCGCATCACGTATCCACACCTGTATGTGGCCGACAACGATCAACTGAAGTTCACAGGTCGGGCAGGCGGCGAACTGATGGTCAGTGGTTTCACCAGCGCGCCGGCGGTGTTGGATATTACGGATCCGAATCGTCCGGTTCAGTTGACGCCGCAAGTAATTTCCATGAGCGGCGCGTATGAAGTCGCGGTGCAGGTGCCCTTCACGACCCCGAATCCGGCCGCTCCCGTGCAGCATACGCTGCTGGCAGTGGCGGATGATCGCGTTGCGTCCGCCGCAGGCGTGTGGCCGAACCATCCGTCGCATTGGCACAGCCCGCAGGCGGGCGCTGACATTGCCATGGTCACCTACGGACCGTTCGCGGGAGCATTGAGCCCACTGGTTAGCGCTCACCAGGCGGAGGGAAAATCGTCAGCCGTGGTGCCCGTCAATGACCTGTATGACGAGTTCAACTTCGGCGAGCGCACTCCGTTTGCGATCCGGCAATTCCTGCAGACGGCAGTTCAGAACTGGAAGAAGCCGCCGGCCTACCTGCTGTTGAATGGGCGGGCCTCGTTCGACCCGAGAAACTATCTGGGCTTCGGCTACCTGGACCTGGTTCCGACCCGCATCGTGCCCTC
>Ga0209415_10006624_pt1 | contig 20493 bp, 21 predicted proteins | sample PeaSoiSIISIP2007_FD_187696 | JGI IMG/M metagenome (GOLD analysis project Ga0209415, IMG submission 187696) | Peat soil microbial communities from Weissenstadt, Germany - SII-SIP-2007 (SPAdes) (version 2) | ecosystem: Environmental > Terrestrial > Soil > Wetlands > Peat | place: Germany...
GTCCACTGTTTATAAGCGGCGGGGGGAGGGTTATAGCTTGAATGTGATGGGGCCGCAGCGGGAGCGGTATCCGAGTGGGGTGGTGGACTTTTTTGCGGTTTATCTGATTCCGATTGATGTCTGGTACATCATTCCGTATGCGCTGACGGGGCGGACGAATTGCACGTTGCATTTCACTCCGGATAGCAAGCGGCATAAGTATGCGGCGTATCGGGAGGCTTGGCATTTGCTGCGGGGTGAGGAAAAAGCACGGGCTTGATTTTTCTGTTGTCTGGGCACAACTGAAGTCGTGCCCTCCGGCTGTGATCATCTTCAAACTTAGATTTAGGATGTAGTAGGTCGTTTCAGCGAGGGCCGCCTGTGTCGGAAGAGTTGGACGAATTGATCGAAATGCGAGAACGATACGCATGACGCCGGAGCAGGGGAATCCCACGTCTCGAAAGGCGCGAGACGTGGGGCACCCGCGGCGCAGCTTTGCCTATGGCAACGTCAAGATTGAGAATGATTCCATCCCATGGGACCTGTATCCGGAAGAGTATTTCGTCTTCACATAAGAAGAGCGATTCGGGGGACGGTCAGTTATAATTTAAAGACGATGTCACAGCCCATCAAAGTGCGCAGCCGGTTTGCCACGGCGTATGACACGGCCCGAGTTCTGGGCGTGTCTTCCTCGCGGACCAGGCAGCTGATTGCTGCGGCCAAGAAGTACGCGACGCGGGTTGCGCATCGCGATGACCTTGCAGGTCGATTCGTTCGCACCAAATCCGACGGGACCCCGGCTACTGCAGCAGGAAAGAATCGCAGGCGAAATGCCGAGGCAACGAAGCGTAAAACTAACTCGAAAACAACCAAGTCGCACGGCTAGCGCGCAAGCGGTTTTTCTGAACGTCCCCTACGACGACGCGTTTGAAAACCTCTTTCTGGCCTACATTGCAGCCGTCAGCGCATTCGGATTCACTCCCAGAGCTACCCTTGAAATTCCATCCAGTAAGAGACGGCTGGATCGCATTCTGGCGCTGATTGCCGATTGCGAATATTCCGTACACGACCTTTCCCGAGTTCAGTTGGACAACCGTTCTCCTCGAACCCCCAGATTCAATATGGCATTCGAGCTGGGGTTGACCGTCGCACTGGAAAGAACCGAGTTTCCCGAACATGCCTGGGTGGTGTGCGAGTCACGGCATCATCGGATTCAGAAGTCGTTGAGTGATTTGAATGGGACGGACCCTTACATCCACGATGGAACAATTCGTGGGGTGTTTCGGGTATTCGGCAGCATTTTCGTGAGAAGCCATCGGCAGCCAACCGTACCCCAAATGCGGCGGATCTATCGGGCGCTGCGACTAAGCTTTGACGACATTCTGGACAGAGCAGGTGAGTCCTCTCCTTTCAATGCGCGGGTATTTCGCGATCTGTGCGTTCTCGCCAGCGCGACTGCGGATCAACTTGTTATAGGCTGATATTAGCGTGTGAGTTATTTGGCGTCGCGACTCAAGGGTTTTTACGTAACCGCGCCCCATGCGGGGCCTGAATATCTTTCTGTGGCTTACGGCACGACTGAAGTCGCGCCCTCCCACAGTGATCATCTTCAAACTTTAGACTTGGCTGTAGTAGGTTGTTTCAGCGAGGGACGCCCGTGTCGGAAGAATTGGACGAATTGACCGAAATGGCGGGAACGATACGGATGACGCCGGAGCAGGGAATCCCACGTCTCGAAAGGCGCGGGACGTGGGGCACCCGCGGCGCAGCTTTGCCTGCGGCAACGTCAAGATTGAGAATGATTCCATCCCATGGGAGATGATTGACAGGGCGGCGGAGCGATTGGAAGAGAAGTGAGCGGGCGATCTTCTTCTTGCGCGGTCTGGCGGCTTTGCGATGCCTGAATCTGTTTTCTGATCCTTATGGCACGACTGAAGTCGTGCCCTTGCCACGAAAAAGCCACGGGCGAGGGCGCCCGCGACACACGGACAAATATTGCGGCACTCCGCGTATCGTCCCAAAACGGGAATGACTACTCAACTCTTTCACTTCTGCACTTTACTTTGCCCATCCCGACAAGCTAATCTTATTGATTATCATTTAGCTCATTGACAACAGAATAGCCCCTAAGTCCTTTGTCCGGAATATTTTGCGTGTAAGTCCTTATTCCTCAAAGATTTTGAGGGTAGTGTGGCTCTAACCCCATGATTCCAAAAGATCAGGGGGAGGGGGGTACCCCCAGGGGGTACCAATGAGTAAACAGGCCTGTGGCGGGGATGGCTTGGCCGCGGGGTGAGGCGTCGAAGTAGCAGAGGGGTTCGGGTTCCGGGCTAACCGTCTGGTTATAACTTGGGAATCGTTTTCCACAGGGTTGTTCGGAAAATGGAACAAGAATCATTTTGTTGTGGCGGGGGCTTGGCACGGGTGTAAGAAGAGAACTCCGCATAGACGGGGCCCTGCAGTATGGCTCTCCCCCATCCAGTGCCAAGGGCCCCGCCACTGTTTTGCTGGTCTGATTTGCTCCTCGTGATTTGCCCATCGGTTTGCCAATTTTTGCTGTCAGGTTTGGGGGTATAATTCGGCTTATTGGAGGAACCTGTATGCGAATTTCCGGCCTCCTGATGGTTCTGCTCGTTGGATTGGTTTCGGTTTGTGCTGCCGGCGATGGGGCGCGGCAGAGTTCGTCCTCGCAAGCGGCGGTAAACTCCTTCAACACAGAATTGATCAGCCCTTCGGCGATCGCGCGGCAGGATTTGGTGCAGGTGCCAGCGGATCGGCATTATTCGCGCTCGGATTCCGCGCGGGATGGAGATGTGACTTGCTTCACGATTCACGCCTTCCTGGTGAAACGCGAGAGCCCGCATTCCGATGTAACCGAGCCGGCGGGGGAGGCGACCTGTCTGTCCGGGCCTCGATATAGCGTGCGGAAGGTGGAGGAGTCGGGCAAGGCTCCGTCGCGTTGAGTTCGGACGCGATCCGGCGAGTCTCGGCGGTTGTGGGGACGGTCTTTTTTCTTCTGATTGCGCCTGGGACCGTGGCCGGGCTCGTGCCTTGGTGGATTTCTGGCTGGCGCATGCGCGCTCCGCTGCTGCATTTTTCTCCTTTTCGATGGATTGGGGTATTGCTGATTGTGGCGGGCCTTCCCTTGCTGTTGGATTCTTTTGCGCGTTTTGCACTCAAGGGATTGGGAACGCCGGCGCCGGTTTTCCCTACGCGGCATCTGGTGGTTAGCGGGCTGTATCGCTATGTGCGGAATCCCATGTACCTGGCGGTCGCGGCCGTGATCGTGGGGCAGGGATTGCTGTTTGGGGATGTGCGGGTTCTGGAGTATGGAGTTCTGGTCTGCCTCGGTTTCCATCTGTTTGTTTTGTTCTATGAGGAGCCGACGTTGCGTCGTAGCTTTGGGGCTGAGTATGAAAACTTTTGCGCTAACGTTGGGCGCTGGATTCCCCGCTTGAGCGCATGGCACGTCGGCTAGCGTTTTCCCGTCCGATGAATTATTCTGCGTAACCTTTCCGGCTGGCGACAGTTTCTACAGTTAGAGGCACGATGGTCGTTCGAGCACCGGCATCGAGGCGGTCCCCGGAGCAGACGGAGGAGCGTCTGCTAGTCGAGGCTGCGCAGAAGGATCCTGCCCGGTTCGCCGAACTCTACGAAATCAACTTTGAGCGGGTGTATGCCTTCGGGAATCAGTGGTATATCGCGACGCACGTCAGGGATGCTCCGATTTTGCCGAAAGAAGAGTCTTCCAAGACTCATGACGGCATCCGACCAGCTTGGCACCTTGGTAACTGGGCCTCAGCCTTGGTAGCGGCGAGAATAGATCCGCGTATGGATCTGGAATCCAAGGTTGGAAGTCGCGCGTACGCGGTCGCAGTTTGGCAGAAGGCACGCGGACAATTCGCGCGTCTTCCAGCGACCGCTCGGGTCATGCTGGGCCTATTTCTGCTCGCCGCTCTGCTAATGGCCGTGCACACAGCTTACTGGGGAAAAGATGCCGGCCTGCGGCTCAGGGTCCAGCACAGTTTGCGCAGTGGGCAGATTTCCGTCTGGGTAGATGGTGAGTTGGCGTACTCTGGAAATCTGGTCGGGAACAGCAAGAGAAAATTCGGTCTGATTCCTGCTGTGCAGGGCAGCCTGTCAGAGACGCTACCGGTAGCGACCGGCACACATCAAATAAAGATCCAAGTCGTTTCCGACGGTGGCGCGCGAGAAAAAACCATCAGCGGTGACTTCGCTCACAATGGGCAACGAGCCCTATCGGTGATTGCCAGCCGCGATGATCTTTCTTTGAACTGGCAGGCTTTGAATTCGCAGTCTTTGAATTCGCCCCAGGCCGTGGGGGCTGAATCATCTTCCACTGGCCAAGGGTGGTTCAGTCGCTACGCTGGCACACTCATGATGACCGTTGCTGGCTCGATCATCTCCGCGTTAGCCGGTTTCGCTCTGAGGGAACTACCCAAGCACTTGGTCTCCCGTCAAGGAGCAGTGCCTAAAAGCTTAAACAATCAAGCAAGCTAGAGCTAAGGCTTCTTGTGTGGCTGCTCCCGAGGCGCCCTTTCAAAATCATTCAAACCGGTCCCAATTCTGCTCTTTAGAACGGGAAGCGTACTGAAAAAATCGGAATGTGGTTGGTGGGATGGAATGACGTCGCGGCGATTTCGAATCCGCCTCCGACGGTGAATGAGAGACGATCGTGCAGGCGAAATCGGCCGAGCACCATGCCCGGCGTGAGGTATACCGATGTTTTGCCGGGGTGGCTGGTCGGGACAACACTGCCGTTCCCGCCGTAAAAGTGGTTGAAGTTCACTTCCAGTTCCGGCCAAAATTTCTTGTAGACATGGTACTGAAACGTGTTATTCCACGGCAGAGTGTGTCCGATAACCGACACGTTTCCGGTGGGCAGGCTGTAGCCCAGTGTTCCCTGGACGTCGAAATTGCCGAAGCCCTTTCCGTAGGCAATCGTGGGTGTAATTACCGGACTCAACGCGCCTTGCTGGTACTCGCCGGTGGGAAGAGTCATCTGGTAGAAGGCCGTCAAGATGTAGTTTCCGTGCTCCTCGTTTCCGGCGGCGATTCGATATTTCACCAGGAACTGCCAGTCGCCGAATCCGTTATTGGGAGAGTCCGGGTTGTTCACAATGTATGGAGGCACGGCGAGTATTACCTCCCAATTCTTTGCCGGGATGATTTCCAAACCTTTGCTCACGCCGTAGTTATCGGTCGTGACACCGCTATTGTGGGTCTGCCACTGAATGTCGTAGCGGAACTCTTGTTCTAGCCGCGGGGTGGTCGTGTTGAGCGGTGTGATCCAGTGAGGCTGTGCCGCTTGCGTTTCGGAGACCATGTTGAACCAGAAGAATCCGTTCTGGGCAAAGGTCAAGGTTGATGAGAGGAAGACAAACGCTGCCAGCAGAACCAAATTGATTGCACCCATCTCGCCTCCGATATATCCGTTGTGTTAAAGAAGCGAAAGTGTATATCAAATGTGTTTATGCTGTCTAATAGTAAGCAGTTTAGTGCTGTTAGGGCGGAATGCTGGCGGTATACTAATGAAGCAGCTGGTAGCGGAGGCGGAAGCACTACACGCGAGATCCTTCGCCCCGCTGGAAAGCGCGGAGCTTCAGGATGACGGCAGCCTGTGAGGCGGGTTGGCTGGTTGGAAGATGCGGGGCTTCCTGGATAACGGCAGCCTATTCGGCGAGTTGACCTCGCCATGGGTTGACGGTACGATTCGTTCCCATGCAGAGGAACGACAAATCTGAACGGAAGAATGAAGAGTTGCTGAAGCTTCGGGACGCGGCTTTACAGCTGGGGATCAGCTTTCCCACCATCAAGCAATGGATTTACAAGAAGAAGATTCGCAGCATTCGGACGGCTGGGGGACATCACCGCATTCCGGAAAGCGAAGTGGACCGGCTGCTTTTTCGAACCAGAGGGAGAACGGAGAAGGAACGCAAGCTGGTGATCCGCCGCGTAAGTGGGCGGAACCAGTTGGTGGGACGAATCGATGCGGTTCGCATTAGCGGCCTGATGGCGGAGATCGCGATTTCGATTGGGGGCCAGCAAATCACCTCGATTATTACGGCGCGTTCCGCGCGCGAGATGCAGCTTAAGCCGGGGCAGACTGCGGCTGCTCTGATAAAGGCCACGGAAGTGATGATTCTGCGTGTTTGACATGAGAAATCGCCGTGTTTGTTTTGTCCTGGCCTTTGTCCGAAAACTGATCCTGATTGGCGTTCTGGCTGTAGGCTTTGTTTCTCATCTATGTTTCGCGCAGGAAATCACCGTCGCTGCGGCTGCGGATCTTCAGTTCGCCATGCAGGATGCGGCCGCCCGATACCAGAAGGAGACGGGCAAGACGGTCAAGCTCATTTACGGTTCGTCGGGAAACTTTTTCCAGCAGATTCAGAATGGCGCACCCTTTGACATGTTCTTTTCGGCGAATCTCGATTACCCGAAGAAACTCGAAACGGGTGGATTGACCGAGCCGGGAAGCTACTATCAATATGCAAAGGGCAAGATTGTGATCTGGGTTCGAAGCGAGTCGAAACTCGATCTTAGTTCCGGGATGAAAGTGCTTCTCGATCCTTCGGTTAAAAAAATTGCAGTGGCCAACCCTCAACATGCTCCTTACGGGCAGGCGGCTGTGGCGGCGATGCAGAAGGAAAACATCTACGAAAGAGTGAAAGACAAGTTTGTGCTGGGTGAAAACATTTCACAGACGGCGTCGTTTGTGGTCTCCGGCTCGGCGGATGCGGGCATCGTGGCTCTGTCGCTGGCTCTATCTCCGAATATGAAAGACAAAGGCCGGTACGCTGAGATTCCTGCCGACGAATACCCGCCGATTGAACAGGCATGCGTCATTCTCGGCTCTTCCAAGAATAAGGAGGCTGCGCGACAGTTTTTGTCGTTCGTCAAGACGGCTGCGATTGGCGATGTGTTGAAGAGCTACGGCTTCGACGTATCTGTTGGCGCGGCCAAGTAATCTGCGGCTATGCGGGCTGCATCTGAGTTCAGGCGCGCTGGCGTTTTCTGGGGAGTAGTTGCGAATAGCGGAAGCAGGTGGTCAGGTGGTCGTTCACCAGGCCCATGGCTTGCATGAAGGCGTAGCAGATCGTGGTGCCGACGAAGGAGAATCCGCGCTTCTTCAGGTCTTTGCTCATGGCGTCCGATTCTGGTGTGCGGGCGGGAACTTGCTTCGACGAGCGGCGCGAGTTCACAATCTGCGATCCTCCTACAAACTGCCAGATGTAGGCGTCGAATGATCCGAAATCGTCTTGCACTTTGAGGAAAGCTTTTGCGTTTGGCACGGCGGAGGCAATCTTGAGACGATTGCGAATGATGCCGGCGTTGTTTATCAGGCTTTGGATCTTGCGGCGGTCGTAGCCCGCAATCTTCTTGGGATCGAAGTTGTCGAATGCCGCACGGTAGTTCTGGCGTTTCTTGAGGATGGTGTCCCAGCTCAGGCCGGCCTGGGCGCCTTCGAGAATGAGGAACTCGAAGAGGATGATGTCGTCATGCGTGGGGGTGCCCCACTCTTCATCGTGATAGTGGATGGAGAGATCGTCGCTTGGCCAGGAGCAGCGGGTCAGAGTTGCGGAGGTTGGATTCATCGTCATTCGTCGAGCTGCGCTCGACGGGGACGGGTCAGAGACCCATCCACACACTCATTTCTGCCAACAGTCTACTGCAGCGATTTTGGATCGGAGAGGTTTTTGGGGGACTTCTTGTCCAGGAGCGCGACCAGTTCTGCGGCACACGCGGGAGTCTTAACTTTTCCGTCGCGGATGATGTCTCGCGCGCTTACCTGCTTTCCGTATAGCTTCTCGTTTGCGCTGCCGTCGGAGCGCAGGGTGGAACCTTCGAGCGAGATTCCGGCGAATAGTCCTTTGTTACGCGAATAGGAAAGGATTTCGGCGGTCATCACGATATCGGTCGCTCCCTCGGCGGTGCGGCCCTTGGGGCCGGCTGCAGCAGAAGCGTCGGCGCCAAGCTTTACTTTACTTTTCAGCAGCGATCGCGCTCCGGCTGGGTTCATCACCAGAAGAACGAAGTCCGTAGCCTGGCCTCCGAGCTGAAATCCAATGCTGGCGCCCTCCAGGGCATACAATGCTGGCGGTCCCCAGGGCCCGGTGTAGGAGATTCCGCCGCGGCAAATCATGACGCCGCGACCGTAGCTGCCACCGACCCCGAACGCAGCCTTTTTCACGGAGGGCAAAACGATGATGCATTCGGCTTTGTCGAGCAGGTCTTGAGGGATGTTGTCGGGGATGTTGAGGATTTCTTTTAGAACGTGGCCGGAGTTCTCAACCCGGTCGACTTCCGTGCTATCGTCAACGGCGAGAGCGGGCATTATCAGAGCGCACAGCAAGAACAGAACCAGCAGTGATTTCATCGAGTCTCCTATTTTCGGGTCGTGGTGCTATTTTAACCTTGCGGTTGCCTGTTGAGATGCCGAACCGGAACTTCCGAGTTGCGAGGCATGGTCACGTAAGTTGAGGAGACCCGTGACCCAATGAGTGCTCCTTTTGTAACTTGGCATTTGCAGAAGGGGCTCCTAGAGTTCTAATGAGTAAAGGCGGCATTTGGCGGGTACTTCGGCCCCCTACGTGCATCTAATAAGCTGAGACGAACGGGCTAGGCCGGGGACTAAACGCCGTAAGTCGGGACTGGATGTGGAATGAAGTACACGGGGAAGTATTTTTTGCTCGCCGGGATTCTTGCGGCAGCGGCATGGCTGCCGCTGCGGGCGCAGGTGACTTATCTCGCCCCGAGCAATGCGTTGGTGTCATCGCCTTCCTCGATCCCGGATACCGGCCAGCCTGACGACTCCATTATCACGATCAAGAAGCGGGTGGATGAAGTCAATGTGCTGTTCATTGCGACCGACCGGCATGGCAAGTTCGTGCGCAACCTCAACGAGAAGGACTTTGCGATCCTCGACGACCATAAGCCGCCGCAATCCATCGTAAATTTTCGCCGCGAGACCGATCTGCCCATTGAGCTTGGACTTTTGATCGATACCAGCGGTTCGGTGCGCGGGCGCTTTGACTTCGAACAGGACGCTGCCGTCAGTTTTTTGCAGAACACCGTGCGCCCAAATTTTGACAAAGCCTTCGTCGTAGGCTTTAACGGGCATAGTCAGATGATGCAGGACTTTACCGATAATGCGGCATTGCTCTCCGCTGCAGTGCACCGGATGCAGGACGGGGGAGGAACGGCACTGTACGATGCCATCTATCGAGCCTGCCACGACAATCTGATCAAGGATCACGAAGACCATCCTTCGCGACGGGCCATCGTCGTGGTGAGTGATGGTGAGGACAATCAGAGTGACTTCAGCGAGGCGCAGGCGATTGAAATGGCGCAGCGGGCGGAAGTCATCATTTATGCGATTTCAACCGATGACAGCGGCCTGATTCTGCGGGGCGATAAAGTGCTGCAGCGCATCGCCGACGCCACCGGTGGAAGGGCATTCTTCCCGTACAAAATGAAGGACATCAAGAACTCGTTTGCGGCCATCGAAGAGGAGCTGCGGAGCCAATACATAATCTCCTACCATCCGGCTGATTTTGAGGCCAACGGGCACTTCCGCCCCATTGAGATCACTGCCCTCAAGAAGGATCTTCAGGTGCGCTCCCGCCGGGGCTACTACGCCCCGCGGCAGTAGGTTCAGCCCTCGTCCGGTCGTAGAGGCCGTAGAGACGTAGCTAGCTACGTCTCTACCGATTGCGGCGCGGAACTGGCGGGCGGTGCTACAATTTGGGTGGCTGGAGCCCGTTTTTAAGAATTTCCGCAAGACTGGCCGGTACGGGCGTTCCCATGGCAGGTGGAGCATTGAAGCCAAAGTCTATCTTCGTCGTGAGTCTCGCCTGTTTGGCTCTGGGACTGCCTTGTCTGGGCCAAAAACGGCACACAGCCGCTAGCCAGCCCGTCGCGCAAGACGCTCAGCCTACGCCGCCAGGTCCTCCTCCAACGCTGGCACAATTGCCCGCGACTCCGCCGCAGGTTACTTTCCAGGGCGGCCAGTTGACGATTTCGGCCCAGAATTCCACCTTGGGCGATATCTTGAAAGCGGTTCGGGCGCAGACGGGGGCGACCATCGAGCTGCCGGGTAACGCGTCTGAGCGTGTAGTGGGACAGTTCGGTCCGGCTCCGGCTCGAGATGTTCTCGCCTCCTTGCTCAACGGATCGCACTTTAATTACATGCTGTTGGGATCGGCGACTGATCCCAATGCTCTGGACCGGGTGATTCTGATGGCCAAGTCGGGTGCCGGAGCGGTCGATAGCGCTCCGCAGCAGCCGACCCAGCAGGCGGCCGCCTACAACCAGGCCGTCTATAACCGGCCAACGGCAATGCCAATGGCAGCTCCAGGTGGAAACGTCGTTACTGTCGAAGGTCAGGACGCCGAGAATCAGGACGAAGCGACGGATGACTCTGCCGATGCTACGACTGATGACACGGCCGATGATCAAACCGACCAGACTGACCAAACGGACGATCAGGCGGCAGCCGACGACCAGCAACAGCAACAAGATGGACAGCAGCAGGTCAAGACACCGGAGCAGCTTCTGCAGGAACTGCAGCAACGGCAGCAGCAGATGCAGCAACAGGGAATTCAGCCGGGAGTCCAACCCGGCGTACAGCCCGGCGTACAGCCTGGCGTACCGCCCGGAATGCGACAGTTCCCCAATCCTGGTGTGCCGAACCAGCCGGGCGGCGACGCAACCCCGCCTCACTAATCAGCTTCAGAATAGCGTGTTCAGGCGGAAGAGTATGCTAGCGTCCGCCAGCGTGCGCCGCACGGGCTTGGCTAGGCGCAAGTACAGGCTTTTCAGCAGTGCGTTGGCGCGACTGGCTCGCGAAGGTGTGAAGAATTCCGATGACGGAGCCGTAAGCGGATAAAATTCCAATTGCCAGTACACTAACCACAGTGAAACAAAGGATGCAAACGCTCAGTAGACTGCCCAAGTTTCCTACCTTCTAACGAGCTGCCGATTCTGATGATGTCGCCGCTCCCTGAATCTACCTGCGTTGACGCTTGCCACTGTTAGCAAATAAGATACGTGAGTAGAGCTGCGCACCTCCACTTTCCAACATCTCTGTGGACCCGTCCACATTACGGAAGGTCACTGAAGGGCGTCTCTTTCGCTTTTTATGGCCATTACGAAGATTTCGGTGCGCGGGGCGCGGCAGCACAACCTCAAGAACATCGATGTCGAGATTCCCCGTAATAGCCTGACGGTAATCACGGGCCTGAGCGGATCGGGCAAGTCTTCGCTCGCGTTCGACACGATTTACGCCGAGGGCCAGCGGCGTTATGTGGAAACGCTCTCGGCATACGCCCGCCAGTTTTTGGATCAGATGGAACGGCCGGACGTGGATGCCATCGATGGCCTCAGTCCCGCTATCTCCATTGAGCAGAAGACGACCAGCCGGAGCCCGCGTTCGACGGTGGGCACGATTACAGAGATTTACGATTATCTTCGTCTTTTATTCTCTTCCATCGGGGTGCCGCATTGCCCGAAGTGCGGGCGAGCCATAAGTCGACAGACGGCTGATCAGATCGTTCAGCGTGTGATGGCGCTTACGCCTGAGGACCGAGTCATGGTCTTGGCCCCCATCGTGCGCGGACGCAAGGGCGAATTCAAGAAAGAGATGGAGAAGTTGGTTCAGCACGGTTTCACCCGTGCCAGAGTTGACGGTGAGCTGGTCAACCTCGACGATGACATTCCGCTGGACAAACGCAAGAACCACACCATTGAAGTGGTCATCGATCGTCTGCTGGTGAAACCGGGAATTGAGCACCGTCTGGAACTTTCCGTGGGACTGGCAATGAAGCTGGCCGGCGGCCTGGTGCAGGTTGCCGTTGTGGGCGGCGAAGAACAGCTTTATTCGGAGCGGCTGGCGTGTCCGGATTGCGGTATCAGCGTGCCACAACTGGAGCCACGGTCGTTCTCCTTTAACAGCTCATATGGAGCCTGCCCCGAATGCCACGGATTGGGCAGCCGGTATGATTTTGATCCTGCGAAAGTGATTGTCGACTGGTCGAAGCCCTTGCTCGATGGCGGATTGGGGCCGGGCTCGGCGTCGCAAAATCTGATCCACATGCTCCAAATCGCAGCCACGGCGCATGGCTTGGACCTGAGCACGCCTTTCGAAAAGTTTCCCGAGAAGGTGCAAAACCTATTGTTGTTTGGGGAAGCGGGCAAGGGAGGCAAGACCGGCTTCGGCGGAATTTTAGCCTATCTCAAGCGGGTGTTGGAGGAGTCTACATCCGAAGGCTACCGCGATTTCTTGCTCGATTATATGTCGGCTACGGAGTGTCCTGCCTGCCACGGACAGCGGTTGCGCCCGGAAAGTCTGGCGGTGAAAGTAAACGGTCTGTCGATCGCGGACTTTACTGGGCTGCCGGTTTCGCGTTCGCTGGAGTTGGCAAGGAAGATCAAACTCACTGGCCGCGAGGCTGCGATTGCGGGACGGGTGGTGCATGAGATTGTCGAGCGGCTGCAGTTTCTGAATGCCGTCGGTCTGGGCTATATCGCACTCGATCGCTCGGCCGCAACGCTTTCCGGAGGCGAGGGGCAGCGCATACGCTTGGCCACACAGATCGGGTCAAAGCTGAGAGGCGTGTTGTACGTCCTTGATGAACCTTCGATCGGCCTGCATCACCGCGACAACGCCCGGTTGCTCAAAGCGCTCGAAGAGTTGCGCGATCTGGGCAATACCGTGCTGGTGGTTGAGCATGATGAAGAGACCATTCGCCGCGCTGATTATGTGATTGACCTTGGGCCCGGGGCGGGGCGGCACGGAGGCGAACTCGTGGCCCACGGAACGCCGGAAGAAATTATGGAAGTGCCGGAGTCGCTCACCGGAGCTTACATCTCGGGCAGAGTCCAGATCGAAATGAGGGCGGAGCGGCGGCCCACGAACGGCACGGGCATCACCATTCTGGGCGCGCGCGAAAACAATCTGAAGAATCTTGATGTAACGTTTCCGCTGGGTGTGATGACTGTGGTGACGGGAGTCTCCGGCTCGGGCAAATCCACCTTGGTGAATGACATCCTTTATCGCGCACTGGCGAAGACTCTGTACCGTTCGCGCGAAGAAGCCGGCTCGCACAAAGGAATTTCGGGTGCGGAGAACATCGATAAGGTCATTCGCATTGATCAGTCTCCGATCGGCCGGACGCCGCGCTCGAATCCGGCGACCTATACAGGAGTCTTCGCGCAGATACGCGATCTATATGCCATGCTGCCGGAGTCGAGGGAACGGGGTTACAAACCGGGTCGGTTTTCCTTCAATGTGACCGGCGGACGTTGCGAAGCCTGCCAGGGCGAAGGACAGCGTCGCATCGAAATGAGTTTCCTCCCCGATGTTTATGTGCTTTGTGAAGTCTGCGGCGGCCGCCGCTACAACCACGAAACCCTGGCGGTGAAATATAAAGGTTACTCCATCGCGGATTTGCTCGAAATGCCTGCATCGGACGCATTGCCAATTCTCGAGAATATTCCGCAGGTGAGACAGAAACTCCAGACGCTGGTCGATGTTGGTCTGGGATACATTCATCTGGGTCAATCGGCGGTAACGCTCTCGGGCGGTGAAGCGCAACGCATCAAACTGGCGCGCGAATTGAGCAAACGGCAAACCGGGAAGACTCTATATCTGCTGGATGAGCCCACGACCGGCCTGCACTTTGACGACGTGAAGAAGTTGCTGGACGTGCTACACCGTCTGACCGACCTGGGGAACATGGTCGTGATTATCGAGCATAATCTGGATGTGATCCGCAACGCCGACTGGATCATCGACCTCGGCCCGGAGGGCGGAGAAGAGGGTGGGCGCATCGTTGCTCAAGGTACGCCAGAGCAGGTCGCAAGGAATAAGAAGTCCTATACCGGACAGGCGCTGGCGCAGCACTTCAATGGAAACTCAAAAAAGACGCCGACGGTCGAATTGCTGGCTTGATGTATCCGGGTAGCCATTCTCCGCGCTCTGCGATTCAAAGCTCATCCCCGAGATTCCCAAAAAAGCTCGTGGCCGACGCCGAGACGAACAACTATCCGGCAGCAGTCTGCACTGGTTTTCTTTTTCGTGTAGATTCAAAATGTCGAGCTGATTTCCCTGTGTCCTCACCTGAAAATCCGTGGTCTCAGCCCAGCTTGGTTCCCATCCCGGAACCTCCGGCGCCTATCACCCAAGCCCCTGCTGAAGACCCGGCATGGAGCGGATGGGATGTGCTGCAGATTGCGTTTCTTACCATTGGTTCGGTTGTCATTTTTCTGCCATTGGTAGCCTTGGCTGCACAGCGACTGTTCTATCCCAAGGTTGCATTTGTCGAAGTCATTGCCTTTCCGCTGGTGACGGTCGTGGGGCAAGTATTCGCCTACCTTGTGATTCTCGCCTTCATGTTTTCGATTGTGAAGCGCGCACCCGGCCAGGATTTCTGGCAGGCCATCCGATGGAACTGGCCGAGAAACAGGTCAAGCTATTTGCTCATCGGGATTGTGCTGGCGTTTGTGCTGCAAGGGATCGCGCATTTCCTTCCCATCCCGAAAGAAGTACCGATGGACCGTTTCTTCCGGACCCCAGCGGAAGCGTGGGCAGTATCGCTGTTCGGTATAACCTTCGCACCATTGCTCGAGGAACTGTTCTTCCGTGCTTTTCTCTATCCGGTGCTGGTTCGCCGGCTCGGTGTCACCGTAGCAGTTCTTGCGACGGCAGCAGGCTTTAGCCTCATTCACGCTCCGCAACTGGGACGCGCGTGGGCTCCGGTGCTGGTGATATTCATGGTCGGGCTAGCGCTGACTATCACACGCGCCGTGACCAAGTCAGTCGGCGCCAGTTTGATCACGCACATGGCATACAACGGCACGCTATCGGTTTTGCTCTTCATCGGAACCGATGGATTCAGGCATCTGGAGCGGCTGAATCAGTAGTAGCTTGTGGAGCGACGGGCGTCCTCGCCCGTCCGCCGAAATCCAGCAAGCATGTTATCTTAGATTTTCCATGTCTTCCGCGCGTCAGGAACTTTTGCGTCTGTTGGCAACCAAATCTTTTCGTCTGGGAGAATTCAAGCTCTCGTCGGGCGGTACCAGCGACTATTACGTGGATTGCCGCACCACAACTTTGGACGCGCGCGGTTCGCAACTCACTGGCCAGGTTTTCCTCGAAGAAATTCGGCAGCGTGGATGGCGGCCTCAAGCCATCGGCGGACTGACCATGGGGGCTGATCCGCTGGTGGTGGCCGTAGCCGTGACCAGCGGTGAGATTCACGGTTTTCTCGTCCGCAAAGCTGAGAAGCAGCATGGCACGGGACAACGGATCGAAGGCTTTCGAGAGAAGGGCGCGCGCGTCGTGATCGTGGATGACGTCTGCACTACGGGAGCGTCGACAATTCAGGCGATCGAGACGGTACGCGAATTTGGATTTGAGATCGCCGGCGTGATGTGCCTGGTCGAGCGCGAAGAGGCGAAGGGGCGTCCGAGCGTGGAGAAGGCTGCCGCCCCTGCCCTGTTTGTTTCAATATTCACCGCAACGGACGTGCGTAGGGAGCACCTGCGACAGAAAGATGAGACTCCTCTGCCAGTTTTCGCGGTCGCTGCTGTTTGCGAACTTTGCGGGAGGCCCGCGGTGACGAACATGCCGCGCAACCGCTGTGAAGTGCATAAGGCGTGATGAACTTGGTCCATCGCAAGACGCCAACGACAAACGACCGAGGACCAACGACCAACATCTATGATCCAAACCTTGGAATGGACTGACAAGGGTGTACGTTTCATCGATCAGACGAAACTGCCCACTGAAGAAACCTATGTGACCTGCAAGAATTACGAGCAGGTTGCCGACGCCATTCGCAATATGGTGGTGCGCGGCGCGCCGGCCATTGGCGTAGCTGCGGCGATGGGGATCGCGCTGGGAATGAAAAACTCGAGAGCCGAAACCGGAGGCGAACTGAAGCGGGAATTTGACCAGATCTGCGAGGTGATCGGGAAGACGCGTCCGACTGCGGTAAATCTTTTCTGGGCCATCCGCCGCATGCGCGACAAATTCGAACTGCTGCGAGTGCGCCCACTACCGCAGATTAAGCAAGCTCTGGTCGAGGAAGCGCAGCGCATGCACGCCGAAGATATCGCCGCCAATCAGGCCATGGGACGCCACGGAGCAACGCTAATGCCCTCCAGCGGCGGCGTGCTCACTCACTGCAATGCCGGAGCGCTTGCGACTTGCGGCTATGGCACAGCGCTGGGGGTGATCCGCGCGGCAGTCGAGCAGGGAAAGAAAATTCACGTCTACGCCGACGAGACTCGTCCTTTTCTGCAGGGGTCGCGGCTGACCGCCTGGGAACTGATGAAAGACGGCATTCCTACGACCGTAATCTCCGACAGCATGGCGGGCGCGATCATGAAGCAGGGCAAGATCGGAGCAATTGTGGTGGGTGCAGATCGCATCGCGGCCAACGGCGATGTGGCGAATAAAATCGGAACTTATTCCGTTGCCGTGCTTGCGAAAGAGCATGACATTCCTTTTTATGTGGCTGCGCCATTGTCGACCATCGATTTCGAAGCGCCAGACGGCAGCAAAATTCCTATCGAGCAGCGCAACGAAAAAGAAGTCACGCACATCGCCGGCAAACAGATAACCCCCGATGGCGTGCAGGTGGAAAATCCCGCCTTCGACGTGACCCCGGCGAAATACGTGACGGCGATTGTGACCGAGCGTGGTATTGCGCGGGCTCCGTATGAGATGTCACTGGCGAAATTGGCCGGGACTGAGCGCGCTGTGACGAGCACTTAGTTGGCACTCAGCATTCAGCTAAGACGTCGTTTTTGCCCGACTGAATGCTGACCGCTTCTTCATGTATTCCATCACTCAATCCCAACTTTCATTCCAGAGCGGTGGCAAAGACATTCGTCTGGATTGCTTTCTGCCGGCCGCTAATGGGCAGCGCTTTCCCGCAGTGATCGGACTGCATGGCTCCGGAGGCGGACACGCGTCGATGGCCGCTCCCGCAAGCCTTCTTGCCGAGCAAGGGTTCGCAGTGTACGTGCTTCACTATTTCGATCGCACGGGCACCACTGAGATCGATGGCCTGCAAACCATCTTCCGCCACTTCCCGGTCTGGATGAAAACGCTGTGGGACGCGGTCAGCTTCGTGGCCCGTCGGCCGCAAGTCGATCCCGAGCGCATCGGGCTGTTGGGATTCTCGCTGGGCGCATACCTCGCGCTATCTGCGTCGGCCATCGACTCGCGCATTCAGGCCGTGGTCGAGTTCTTTGGCGGTATGCCCAAAGAGATGAGGTTTTTTACACGGCGTCTATGCCCGGTGCTGATCCTGCACGGCGAACAGGACAAGACCGTCCCGGTTGAGGAGGCCTACCACTTGCGACAAATCCTCGAGAAGAAACAGGTCGCTTACGAGATGCAGATTTATCCGGGAGTCGGGCACGGCTTCACTGGCGAAATCTGGCGCGATTCCGGCTTACGCACGTTGACGTTTCTGAGGAAGTATTTGGTCGATAAGAACTGCGCCGAACCGAACGTCTGATTTCTCCCGAACTTTTCGTCAGCAATCTTCGTAAATTACACTAGACGACAAGGAGAGCCTGCGATGTTCACTTTCCTCCTCTGGTGCCTGCTGTTCGTGTTGTGCTGGCCGCTGGCTCTGCTGGCGCTGGTGCTCTATCCGCTCGTATGGTTGCTGCTCTTACCCTTCCGGCTGATCGGGATTGCGGTGCACGGAGTGTTGGAGTTGGTGTGGGCGGCGGTGATGTTGCCGGCGAGACTTTTGACTGCACCGTTCCGGCTGTGAATGTAGGCGCGGGCGTCCTCGCCCGTGCTTCCTGGCGAAGATTTACTCAGCACCTTTCGCCGGTATCGCCATCCCCAATTCCTTCATGACCATCTGCAAATCTTTCCAGGTTTCTTTTTTCTGCCGGGGATCGCGCAACAAAAACGCGGGATGATAAGTGACGGCAAGCTTGGTGCCGCGGAAATCGAACCAGCGGCCGCGAAACTCGGACATGGGCGCATTGATTGCCAAGAGCGTTTTTGCCGCCACCGCACCCAGCGCCACGATTGCCTTCGGTTTGATGGCCGCGATCTGCCGCATCAGAAATGGAGAGCAGGTGTCGCACTCGTCACGCTCCGGAGTACGGTTCCCCGGCGGACGGCACTTGATGATGTTCGCGATGTAAACATCCTCGCGCCGCAGGCCCATGGCTTTGATCATGTTGTTCAACAACTGTCCCGCGCGACCCACGAACGGCTCACCCTGCTGGTCCTCATCCGCGCCTGGAGCTTCGCCGATGAACATCAGATCAGCGTTTGGATTGCCCACGCCGAAGACAATCTGCTTGCGTCCCTGTTTGTGCAGCGGGCAGCGCGTGCAATCACCGATGTCCTCACGAATCAGACGAAGCGCCTGGACGGGATCGGCCACGCCTGATTCAGCTTTCGGGATCGCCACTTCGAAAATATTCTCTTCCACCGGTACCGCGATCGCGGCTTTGGATCTTGGGGTCATCAAGTCTCGCTGTTCTGGCTGGATTGAGGGACTCTCGTAAAGTTCCACGTCTTGCGTCGTACTGGGATCGGCTACGGCAGGCTCGCGGCGGTAGAAATCGTAAATGCCCAACTCGTTGTAGTAGCGGAGACGTTCGGCCAAAGCGCGCTTGAGTTGCGGATCGAGCACGCCAGCCATTCGCTATTTTCCAATCTTTGCAGGGACGTTTTGCGGATTCCGTAGCCGCACCACCTGGTCGAGCACGCGTTGCGCGACTTCCCACTTCGTGGTTTCCGGAACTTCCACGACCTCATGCTGAGTAATAATGGTGACCGCATTGCGATCAGAATCAAAGCCCACGCCCTCGCGCGAAACGTCGTTCACGACGATGGCATCGAGCGACTTCGAGGCAAGCTTTTTGCGTGCGTTTTCCAGCGCGTTCTGAGTCTCAGCGGCGAAGCCAACGATCAATTGCGACTGTTTGTGGCGCGCAATCTCGCCAAGGATGTCGGCAGTGGGCTCAAGCTCGAGCATCATGGGCCCGCTACGTTTGATCTTCTGCGAGGCCAAAGACTTTGGGCGATAGTCAGACACTGCGGCGGTCTTGATCACAATGGTCGCCTGCGGTAGTAACTTCAATACCGCCTGCCGCATCTCTTCGGCGGATTCAATCCGCGTGAGTTCGGCCGCTCCCGGCGGAGTTAACGCGGTCGGTCCACTCACCAGCAATACTCGCGCCCCACGCCGAAGTGCGGCCTCAGCCAATGCGTATCCCATCCTGCCACTGGATCGATTGGACAGATATCGCACCGGATCAATCTTCTCACGTGTTGGACCAGCCGTAATCAATACCGTTTCGCCAGCGAATTCCTGCGATGCTCCCAGCGCTTCCAACGTCGCCGCTACGATCGCCTCGTTTTCCGCCAGGCGTCCCGGTCCCGTCATGCCGCAGGCTAGGTATCCGGTGCCCGGTTCCACGATCCTTACCCCGCGCTTTTTCAGAACCTCAAGATTCGCTTGCGTGGCCGGGTGGTCCCACATGTTGACGTTCATGGCGGGCGCTAGCACAACCGGGGCCGTGGTTGCCAGAAACAGAGTGCCAAGGAAATCGCTGGCAATGCCTTGCGCGAATTTGGCGAGAACGTCCGCGGTTGCCGGCACCACCAGTAGCGCATCAATCGACTGCGCCACTGCGATATGTTCGACTGCGGAATCAATATTCGGATGTTCGCCCGAGCCCGCACCGAACATGTCGGTAATAACTTTTTCGCCGGAGAGTGCCGCAAAGGTGAGAGGCCGGATGAACTCCTGAGCGGCTTGGGTCATGACGACCTGCACGCGGACGCCGCGGTCCTGCAGCAAACGAACAATTTCCGCCGCCTTGTAAGCCGCAATCCCGCCGCTGACGCCAAGAGCGATTTTCATGATTGCCGATGGTCACTTCCATTTGCCGATTGCGCGAAGTCCACGCCATCGCAAGCAAACAGGAAATGACTACTCTTGCCCCAACGCCTTGTCGAGCATTTCGCTGACAACCTCGACCGTCGACTTCGGCGTTTCCGGGATCACCCACTTCACCTTGCCAGCCTTGATTTCATCCTGCGCAATGCGGCAGGGTTTGCGGGAGTGAGTTTCGATGACCGGCGGCGCACCGCCTTGCAATTGACGTGCGCGGCGAGCGGCTACCAGAATGTATCGATAGTTGCTGTCGAACCCTTCAATCAACTTCATTGTGTTCTCCCTGTGGCTAGCGCCCGCCCGAAGTCACCGCTGTAATAAACGAGGCGAAGATCGGCTGCAGGCGTTCCCGGATGTTGCTCAAGCGGCAACCTTCGGCCTTAGCCAGCATCTTTGCATCGTCAGCGGATCCGTGAACTCCCGAGCGCTTCAGCCGTTCCGCAAGCAGGATCGCCGTCAGCGCTTGGATAGATTCATCCAGACGGTCGTTAACCAGAATATAGTCGTATTTCTCGTAATTCTCAATCTCACGACTGGCCGTGACCAA
>Ga0209415_10006625_pt1 | contig 20489 bp, 19 predicted proteins | sample PeaSoiSIISIP2007_FD_187696 | JGI IMG/M metagenome (GOLD analysis project Ga0209415, IMG submission 187696) | Peat soil microbial communities from Weissenstadt, Germany - SII-SIP-2007 (SPAdes) (version 2) | ecosystem: Environmental > Terrestrial > Soil > Wetlands > Peat | place: Germany...
CCTCTCAAGGTCCTTCTGGAGATTGATCGGACGCCGTTCCATACCCGCTTATGGCGAGCGGTGCGGCGAAATCGCGGCTGAGTGGGCAAAGATAGCGCAGCGCATCAATTTTCGCAAATTTATCGTTGTCGCCCCGGGCGCCGGCACGGTGCCGGCCGCCTGTTACGTTCTGATACGATTGCCCGCCGATTCGCGGGGCGCTGCCCAAGCAGCGCCCGCCTGGCTGCTTCGGCGAGCACAACCTGATCCATGGCGACCCGCGCAGAACTATCGGAATTCCTAGCTGGAGCGGAACGGCGTGCCTACAAACAGGCGCTGTTCGCGGTTCGTGACCAGGACAATGCCCTGGACATCGTCCAGGATTCCATGTGCAAGTTGTCCGAAAACTACGGTCAGCGCCCGGCGCACGAATTGCCGCTGCTGTTCACCCGGATCGTGCAAAATACCATTCACGACTTTTTTCGCCGCCAAAAGGTGCGGTCGACGTGGATTACGCTGTTTTCCGCGCTTTCCTCGTCCGATTCCGACGACAGCGATCCGCTGGAATCGCTGGAGGCCAGGCCCGGGTCCCCGGCGGCGGAAAGCGCCGCCGACCTGGTGGAGCGGGACCAGGTCGTGCGGATCATCGAACAGGAGGTTTCACGGCTGCCGGCACGTCAACGGGAAGCCTTCCTGCTGCGTTATTGGGAAGATCTCGACGTTGCCGAAACGGCGGCGTCGATGAAGTGCTCGGAAGGCAGTGTAAAGACCCACTGCTCGCGGGCGACGCAGGCGCTTGCCAAGGCTTTGCGCGCCCGGGGTATCGAACTATGAACGAAGCCGAATTCGCCTATCGCATCCGCCAAGCTCTCGACGAAAGCACCGACCGCCTCGATTACACGGTCAGCTTGCGTCTGCAGAAGGCGCGCCAGCTGGCCCTGGAACGCAACGTGGCGCGAGCGTCTGCGCCGGTCTGGGTTCCCGCCTTGCAGCTATCGCCGGCCGACAGCGCTGCGGCGCTGGGGGGAGGCTCGCGCGGTTCGGCATGGCTGCTGCGCATTGGCCTGGCGGCTCCTCTCGTGGCACTGGCCCTGGGGATCGTCGGCATCAAAGAGTGGCAGAGCGACCAGATGGTTGCCGAGGTCGCCGACATCGATTTCGCGGTCCTGCTCGACGACACACCGATCGACACCTATGCACACCAGGGATTTGGCGTATACCTGCGTGAAGAAAACGGTATGTGATCGCTCGTGACCGCGATAGGCCCCATGCTGCGAATGCTCGTCGCCGGCGGTTTGCTGGGCTTTGCCGCCGTGGCGGGCTCGGTCGGCATGCAGCCCACCGAAGCGAGCAAGGCCGCGGCCTCCCATACCGCCGGCAAGCACACCAGCCCGACGTGGGCGCAACTCAATGCCGAACAGCGCGAGGCGCTGTCGCCGCTTGCCGGTGACTGGGACAAGTTCGACGACACGCGCAAGAAGAAGTGGCTCGACATCGCCGTGCACTACAAGAATCTCTCGCCCGACGGCCAACAGCGGATGCACGAACGCATGCCGGATCTGGCCAAACTGACCCCCGAGCAGCGGACGCGGGCACGCGAGAACTTCAAGAAGGCCTACGCCCTGCCGCCGGAGCAGAGGCGCACCCTTACGCAGCAGTTCCAGGACCTGCCGGAGGAGAAAAAACGCGAGCTCGCGGAACTGTCCAAGAAAAAGCCCGATCCCCCGCCCAGGCGTCCGGCCGCAGCGCCCAAGGCCGCCGCGGCCCATCCCGGGGCGGCCAAGGTCGACTCCAACCCGGACGGCGCCAACCCAGCGCCGGTGGCCGCCGGCAGCGGCGCCGGCGCCGGTCATTGAGGCGACCGCCCCCCAACCCTGCGCTTTCACGGTGCGTCCAATGCCTACCAACGATGCGACACTGCAGTCCGAATTTGACCAGGCCGTGGCCCGGTCCAAGACCCTGAAGCAACGCCCGGACAATGCCAGCTTGCTCAAGCTCTATGCGCTCTACAAGCAGGCCACGGAAGGCGACGTCGCCGGCGCCCGGCCCGGGGCGATCGACTTCGTCGGGCTAGCCAAATGGAAGGCCCGCGAGGAGCTGCTCGGGGTCAGCGCCACCCAGGCGATGCGGCGCTACGTCGCCTTGGTAGCGGAGCTCGAAGACTAGGGCGATCGCCTTACTTGTTCTGCGCCAGCACCTCTTCGAGGCGCCGGCCGATGCTCTGCTCGATGGAGTTCTTGAATGCCTTGAGCAGGAATCCCAGGTGTATCTCCAAGGCGATCTGGCTCGGGCTCACCTCGATCCAGCCTCGCACGCCACCGCGCTGAAAGTGCAAGGTGTTGCCCTTCCAGTGACTCGTTAGCGCGTACTCGCGCGCCAGATCCTCGGCGGCGGCCTGCGCCGCGGCCTTGGCCCGACTCACCGGCAGGCCATGCGCACGCGCAATTCGAATGTCGGCCATGGACGATCGCAATTCCGTTGAAAAGACCAAAGTCGTACGGCGCTGGCGGCGCAGACCCGCCATCGGCGCCGATTTTACTTCGCCGGCGAGTGCCGGCGCGAGCTAAATTGTGCGCCATTGGCGGGTCAATCACCCGGCCGCCGGAGCGGCGCAGCGGCGCGACGCCCATACCTCGCCGTTTACCAGGGCGCGCGGGCGCCGGCCCTGCAGCACGTCGGCGAGGTTCTCGATGGCCAGGCGCACCATGGCACGGCGCGCCGTGGCGGTGGCCGAGCCGATGTGCGGCGTGAGCACCACATTGTCCAGTGCCAGCAGTGCCGGGTGGATGTGCGGCTCGTTTTCCATCACGTCCAGGCCGGCCGCAGCCGGGCAGCCGGCACGCAGCGCCTGCGCCAGGGCGGCGTCGTCGACGATGCCGCCGCGGGCGATATTTATCAGCACCGAGCCGGGCTTCATCTGGGCGAGCTCGGCGGTGCCGATCAGGTGATGCGTCGCCGCACTATAGGGTACGAGCAGCACCAGGAAGTCGGCATCGCGCAGCAGCTGCGGGCGCTCGACCCACCGGGCCTGTTCCGGCGCCGCACCCGGCACGGCTTGCGCGGGCAAGGCATGGCGATTGTGATAGATCACGCGCATGGAAAACCCTTGGGCACGGCGGGCGATTGCCTGGCCGATGCGACCCATGCCAAGGATCCCCAGCGTGGCCCCGCAGACGTCGGCGCCCAGAAACGCGTCGTAGGCGAACCGCTCCCAGCGCCCGGCCCGCGTCCAGCGATCGGCTTCCACCACCCGGCGGGCCGCCGCCAACAGCAGCGCCCAGGCGTGGTCCGCGGTCGCTTCCGTGAGCACGTCGGGCGTGTTGGTCGCGACAATGCCGGCGCGCGTGCACGCCGCCACATCGATGTTGTTAAAGCCCACCGCGATATTGCTGATGACGCACAGGCGCGGACATCGTGCCAGCACCTGGGCATCGATCTGCCGCACGGGGTCGGTGAGCAGCGCGTCGGCAGCCGACAGGCGCGCCAGCAGCTCCTCGGTCGTCCAGTTCGCATCGTCCTGGTTGTCCAGCACCTCATAGTCCCGGCGCAATTGCTGCGCCAGGTCCGGGAAGATTCGCCGTGTTACGACCACTCGCGGCCGGTTACCGGTGTCCGCGCCCGTTACCGCCATCGCTGCCTCCGTCACGCCGCGCCCCCATCGGGCGCGGACAAATGGTACGGTGGATCGGTCCCCGGCGAGAAGGTGCCCCTGGCGGCGGCCGCTGCCCCAACGCCCGGCCGCGTTCCCCAGCAAGGGTTTGACGCACTGCGGTACTATCAGTGGTGTCAACGTTTTTGCGCTGGATCCTTGCTGATGACCCACGTCGTTACGGAATCTTGCATTCGCTGCAAGTACACCGATTGCGTCGATGTCTGCCCGGTTGATTGCTTTCGCGAGGGGCCGAACTTCCTGACCATCGATCCGGACGAGTGCATCGACTGCGCGGTCTGCATTCCCGAGTGTCCGGTCAACGCGATCTACCCGGAGGAGGACGTGCCGGCGGATCAGCAGCATTTCATCGCGCTGAACGCGGAGCTGGCCAAGCAATGGCCGTCGATCACGCGTATGAAACCGCATCCTACGGACGCGGATGAATGGAAAGACGTCAAGGTAAAGTTGCAGTACCTCAAGCGCTGATTCGGCCGGCCTGTTGACGATTGGCCGGCAGAGCGAGCGAGGGAACGGAGGTCGATGTGCTCTACCAGATGCACGAGTGGCAGCGCAAGCTTCTTAACCCGCTTTCGGCTTGGGCCGATGCGACATCCCGCATCCTGTCCAATCCCTACAGTCCCCTGGCGTACACGCCGTTTTCGCGGCGCCTGGCGGCGGGCTACGACCTGCTGCATCGACTGGGCAAGCACTACGAGAAACCCGCGTTCGGATTGGCCACGACACTGATCGACGGCGTCGAGGTCGAGGTCGTCGAGAAGGTGGAATTGGCCAAGCCGTTTTGCCAACTGCTGCACTTTGAGCGTGTGCTGCCGGCGGGGCTCGCGCACCGCGAGCAGGACCCGACCGTGCTGATGTTCGCGCCGCTCTCGGGCCACCACCCGACGCTGCTGCGCGACACGGTCCGCACCCTGCTGCCCCACTGCAACATCTACCTGACCGACTGGATCGACGCGCGCCTGGTGCCGCTGTCGCAGGGTCCCTTCCACCTAGACGACTACGTCGAATACTGCTTGGAGTTCATTCGCCGGCTCGGGCCGCGCGTGCATCTGATCTCCGTGTGCCAGCCGACGGTGCCGGTGCTGGCCGCCGTTTCCCTGCTGGCCAGCGGCGCGGACCCTGCCTTGCCGCGGTCGATGACGATGATGGGGGGACCGATCGATACCCGGCGCAACCCGACCCAGGTCAACGCGCTGGCGCAGCGCAAATCGTACGACTGGTTCCGCAGCCACGTCATCTTCAAGGTGCCCTCCAGCTACCCAGGCTACCTGCGCGAGGTCTACCCGGGGTTCCTGCAGCACGCCGGATTCGTGGCAATGAACCCCGATCGGCACGTCGAGTCGCACTGGGACTATTACCTGGACCTGGTCAAGGGCGACCTGGAGGACATCGAGGCACATCGACGTTTCTATGACGAGTACAACGCGGTGATCGACCTGCCGGCGGAGTACTACCTCGACACGATTCGTGTCGTCTTCCAAGACCACCAGTTACCCTGCGGAACCTGGCACGTGCGCGGCCAGCGCGTCGCGCCCGAAGACATCCGCGACGTGGCGCTTTTCACGATCGAGGGAGAACTCGACGATATCTCCGGCAGCGGCCAGACGCAGGCGGCGCACGATCTGTGCCGCGGCATCCCGGCGGATCGAAAGCAACATCTGACGGCCATGGGGGTCGGTCACTACGGGATCTTCTCCGGCCGCCGCTGGCGTGAGAACATCGCCCCGCGCATCACGGATTTCATCCATGCGCATGATTCGTAATCCCCTGGCCCCTGCAGTAGGCTTCGTTTGCTTGAACTTCCCGGAGGATCATTGATGCACCGTGCAAAAAAAGTCGTCGCTGTAATCGCTTCCTCGTGCATGCTGGCTGCGTGGCTCCCGATGCCCGCGCACGCGGCGCTGGTGGGAACCCAGCAGGTCCTGCACGCCGACAGTGCAGCGCGCGCGCACATCAACGCATGGTTGGCGCGCGATGACGTGCGTCAAGCGCTGCTGGGCAACGGGGTCGACGCGAACCAGGTGCAGGCGCGCGTCGATGCGCTCACGGATGAGGAGGCGGGCGACCTTGCCAACCGCATCGACCGTCTGCCCGCCGGCGGCGACTTCCTCGGTATCCTGCTTGCCGTGTTCGTGATCCTGCTGATCACCGACATCCTGGGCCTGACGAAGGTGTTTCCATTCACGCGCCCGGTTCGCTAGCCCAGCGCTTCGTTCGCAAAGCCCCCGCTTTGGCGGGGGCTTTGCTTTTGGCCGGGCTGAGCGCTTGCGCCACGCCGCAGTCGGACGCCCTGCGCAGCGCCCTGCCACCGGGGGCCGAGCTCGACATTCGCGGCGCGCACGAACTCGAGCAGGTGCCGTTCTATGCCCAGGAGCGCGACCAGTGCGGGCCGGCAACGCTGGCGATGGCGCTGAGCGCATCGGGCCCGCAGGTTGATCCCGACTCGCTCCGCGCGACGGTATTTGTTCCCGGCCGGGGCGGCTCCTTGGCGCCGGAGATGCTCGCGGCGGCGCGGCGCCAGGGGCGCCTGGCGGTGCAACTGGCACCGACGATCGAGGCCGTGCTGCGGGAAGTCGACGCCGGCAACCCGGTGATTGTGTTGCAGAACCTCGGCCTGCCCATCTTTCCGGTGTGGCACTACGCGTTGGTGATCGGCTACGACATCGGGCAGGACCGGATCGTGCTGCATTCGGGACCCGAGCCGCGACTGCAGCTGAGCCTGGAGCTCTTCGAGCGCACCTGGGCGCGCGGCGGGAATTGGGCGATGGTCGCGGTGGCGCCGCAATCTCCCCCGCTCTCGCCGACGATCGATGCCCTGGTCGAGGCAGCCGCGGCGCTCGAGAGGGTCGACGTGCGTTCGGCGCGCCTGGCCTACGGCGCCTTGGCGCAGCGAGCGCCGGGGAGCTTTGGCGCCTGGATGGGACTGGGCAACAGTGCCTATACCCTCGGCGATCCGGCCACCGCGGTGACGGCATTTGCCAGGGCCAGCGAGCTGCAGCCGCAACGAGCCGATTCCTGGAACAACCTAGCCACGGCCCTGCTGGCGCAGGGGTCGATTACGGCGGCGCGCGCTGCCATCGAGCGCGCGCTTGCCCTGGGCGGAGCGCACCGCAATCTGTACGAACAGACCGCCGCCGAGATCGAGCGCGCCCCACAGTCCCCCTGAGGGCAAGAGGCTTCCACCGAGGGCATCGATCGGCCGCCGCCAGGCGCCTGCTCGCTCTGGGATAATGAACGCATGCAACCGCACGCGCAGCCATCGGAGCATGAGTCGACACGAGCGGCGCAGGGCGCCGCCTCGGACCCGCAGAGCCCACTGGTGCTGGCCGTTGACGCGCTGCTGCCCCAGACCCAGTGCGGTCAGTGCGGCTACGAGGGGTGTCTGCCCTACGCGCGAGCGCTGGCCGCAGGCCAGGCGCAGATCAACCGCTGCCCCCCCGGCGGCGACGATGGCATCGTGGCGCTGGCGCAGCTGCTCGAGCGCAGTGTCCTGCCCCTGGATCTGGCCTGCGGCACACACCGCGAACTCCACGTGGCGCGCATCGACGAGAGCCGCTGCATCGGCTGCACGCTTTGCATCCAGGCCTGCCCGGTCGACGCCATCGTCGGCGCCGTCAAGCAGATGCATACCGTGGTGGCGGCCGATTGCACCGGTTGCGATCTTTGCCTGCCGCCCTGCCCGATGGACTGTATCGACTTGGTTCCCGTGCGTCCGGCTCGCCCCTGGACGCGGCAAGATGCCGATCGCGCCCGCCGACGCATGCACGAGCGCAGCGCGCGTTTGCTGCGCGAGCAGTCGGACCATGACGCGCGCCTGGCCGCCAAGGTCCAGCACAAGCTGGTGGAGCTCGATGCTCGCAGCGACCTGGCCCAGGAGGAGGTCGCGCGGCGCAGATCCATTATTGAAAGCGCGCTGGCGCGCGTGCGAAGCCGGCGCGCCGGCGAGGCCGCCGCCGAGCATTCCGAGCGCGCTGGCGCGGGACGCACGTGACTCCGCGCAAGCGCCAAGCGCTGTTCGAGGCCTTCGCGCAGGCCAGTCCCCACCCGAAGGGGGAACTGAAGCATTCGTCGGCCTTCGAGCTACTGGTCGCCGTGGTGCTATCGGCGCAGGCCACCGACCGCAGTGTCAATGCCGCCACCGAGGCGCTGTTCGCCAAGGCCAACACGCCGGCGGCGATCGAGGCGCTTGGCGAATCGGGCCTGATCCCGTACATCCGCACCATCGGTCTGTACCGCTCCAAGGCGGCCAACATCATTGCCCTGTGCCGCCAGCTACGCGAACGCCACGCTGGCCAGGTGCCGCGCACGCGCGAGGAACTCGAAGCCCTGCCGGGGGTCGGCCGCAAGACTGCCAGTGTCGTGCTCAATATCGCCTTTGGCGAACCCTGCATTGCCGTCGATACGCATTGCTTCCGGGTCGCCAATCGCACGGGCCTGGCACCGGGCAAGAACGTGCGCGAGGTCGAACAGCGGCTGCTCAGCGCCGTTCCCGCCCCGTTTCGGCATCATGCGCACCATTGGCTCATACTGCACGGACGCTATGTTTGCAAGGCGCGCAAGCCCGAGTGTTGGCACTGCATCATTTCGCGGCAGTGTGAGTACCCAAGCAAGACTCCGGCGCCACCAGCGCGGTGAACTTGCCGACGATGCGGCGTATTTTGTCCCGGGAAGCACGGCATGCTGCAACCGACCCGCGAGGAAGTTCGACGATTCTTCTGTGACGCGTGGCGCAAGCATTGCGCCAGTCAGCCGGCGTCCCCGCTGGAGCGCATTGCCGTCGGCTGCATCCTCGAGCACCCCGAATACCAGCAACTGCTGGCCGACGTGGACCGCGTGCTGGACCGAGACTTCCCTGTCGAGGCCGGGCGCGAGAATCCCTTTCTGCATCTGTCGATGCACTTGTCGCTCGAGGAACAGGCGTCGATCGATCAGCCTCCCGGGGTGCGGACCCTGCTCGAGGCCCTGCAGCGGCGCCTTGGCGATCGCCACGCGGCCGCGCACGAGGCAATGGAATGCCTGGGCGAAATCGTGTGGCGCGCGCAACGCGGCTCGCTGCCGCCCGACATGAGCGCCATCAATCACGCGTACATCGAATGCCTGCGACAGCGGCTTGGACAGGAACCCTAATGAACAAGACAGCAACCGGCCGCTTCAACGGCACCGAGACGTACGTCGCGAGCGACGATCTGCGGCTTGCGGTCAACGCCGCGCTGACCCTGCAGCGTCCCTTGCTCATCAAGGGAGAACCGGGAACCGGCAAGACCATGCTGGCCGAGGAAGTTGCCCGGGCACTGGACATGCCGCTGTTTGCCTGGCACATCAAGTCAACGACCAAGGCCCAGCAGGGACTATACGAATATGACGCGGTATCGCGGCTGCGCGATTCGCAGCTCGGAGACGCGCGCGTTGCCGAAATCGGCAATTACATCGTGCGCGGCGTGCTCTGGCAGGCCTTCGAAAGTCCGGAGCCCGCCGTCCTGTTGATCGACGAAATCGACAAGGCCGACATCGAATTTCCCAATGACCTGCTGCGCGAGCTCGATCGCATGGAGTTCGCCGTCTACGAAACGCGCCAGACGATCCGCGCGGTGCATCGGCCGCTGGTGGTCATCACGTCGAACAACGAGAAGGACCTGCCCGACGCCTTCCTGCGGCGCTGCTTCTTCCACTACATACGATTCCCGGATCGAAGGACCATGCAGGAGATCGTCGACGTGCACTTCCCCAAGCTGCGCGCCGAGTTGCTGCGCAATGCGCTCGAGTCCTTCTTCGCCATCCGCGACCTGCCGGGCTTGAAGAAAAAGCCCTCGACCTCGGAATTGCTCGATTGGCTGCGACTGCTGGTCGCCGAACAGATCCCCCCCGAGGCCCTGCACGCCAAGGATTCGGCGATCTTCGTGCCGCCGCTGCACGGCGCGCTGCTCAAAAATGAGCAGGACCTGCACCTGTTCGAGCGTCTGGTCGAGATGAACCGCCAGGGGCGCTGATGCTCATAGACTTCTTCTTGCACCTGCGCGCCGCGCGCCTGCCGGTGTCGATCAACGAGCTGCTGACACTGCTCGAGGCGCTGCAAAGCGAGGTGATCCAGCCTTCGCTGGAGGACTTCTATTTTCTGGCGCGCACCTGCCTCATCAAGGACGAGACCCGCTTCGATCGTTACGACCAGGCCTTTGGCGAGTACGTTCGCGGGCTCGCCGCCGGCACGCCCGAGCTGCGCGATATCCCCGCCGAGTGGTTCCGCCAGCAACTGCAGCGCCGCCTGTCGGCCGAGGAACTGGCGCGCCTCGAGAAGCTGGGTTGGGAGCGGCTGATGGAGGAGCTGCGCAAGCGACTGCTCGAGCAGGACGGCGCGCACCACGGCGGCAGCAAGTGGATCGGCAGCGGCGGAACCTCGCCCTTCGGTCACGGCGGCGCCCACCCCGAGGGGATCCGCATCGGTGGCCCGTCCCGCGGCAATCGCGGCGCCGTTAAGGTCTGGGAAGCACGCGCCTACCGCGACTATGACGACCAGGTGGAGCTTGGAACCCGCAACATCCAGCTGGCGCTGCGACGCCTGCGCCGCTTTGCGCGCGAAGGCGGCGAGCTCGAACTCGATCTGCCCGACACGATCCGCTCCACGGCGCGCAACGCCGGCCATCTGGACCTTAAGCTCGTGCCGGAGCGCCGTAATCGGGTCAAGGTGCTCATGCTGCTCGACGTCGGCGGCACGATGGACGAGCACGTCGCCGCGGTCGAGGAGCTTTTTTCCGCCGCGCGTACCCAGTTCCAGCACCTGCATTTTTATTACTTCCACAACTGCGTTTACGACCAGCTGTGGCGCAGCAACCGGCGCCGCCACAGCGAGCGCTTCGAAACCCGCGACATACTGCGCAAGTACAACCGGGACTACAAGCTGGTGTTCGTCGGCGACGCGACCATGAGCCCGTACGAAGTTCTGCAGGCGCACGGCTCCGTCGAGTACGACAATGTCGAGCCGGGCGCGGCCTGGCTGCAGCGCCTCGCCGCGCAGTTTCCGCAGTTCGCCTGGATCAACCCGGAGCCCGAGGCACTCTGGCCCTATCGCCAATCGATCTCGATCATTCGCCAGCTCCTGGCCGGCAGGATGTACCCGCTGACACTGGAAGGATTGACGCGCGCCATGCGCGTGCTGGCAAGGTAACCGGGGCTTGCCTCAGTCGCCAAACGGCGGTGCGGCGCGCAGCACCTCTTCCACGGTCGTCGTGCCGTGGGCGATCTTTTCGGCGCCGGAGACGCGCAGGGAACGCAGACCCTCCCGCGCGGCCTGATTGCGGATTTGCTGGATATCCGCGCCCTCGGCAACCAGGGAACGGATGGCATCGCTGACCACGAGCAGCTCGACCAGGCCGGTGCGCCCGAGGTAGCCCGTGCGACGGCACTCCAGGCAACCGACCGGCCGCCCGACCTTTTGCGGCGGGGCCGAGCGCCAGGGGGCGACCAGGTCCCGCCAGAGCGCCTCGTCGATGTTGAGGTCGCGCGCCTTGCAGTGCGGGCACAGGGTGCGCACCAGGCGTTGCGCCAGGATGCCGATGACGGTGGCGTTGATCAGGTAGCGGGGAACACCGAGCTCGACCAGCCGGGCAATCGAGGCCGAGGCGTCATTGGTATGCAGGGTCGAGAAGACCAGATGCCCGGTGAGCGCGGCCTGCACCGCCATGTCCGCCGTTTCCTTGTCGCGCACCTCGCCAACCATGATCACGTCCGGGTCCTGCCGCATCAGCGCGCGCAGCCCATCGGCAAAGCCCAGCTCGATCCCATGCTGGACCTGCATCTGGTTGAGGCTCGGATCGATCATCTCGATCGGGTCTTCGACGGTGCTCACATTGACTTCGTCGGTGGCGAGCTGCTTGAGCGTCGAATACAGGGTCGTCGTCTTGCCCGAGCCGGTCGGCCCGGTGACCAGGATGATGCCCGAGGGGCGCGTGATCAACTCGGCCCATATCTTGGCATCGCCGTCGGAGAAACCCAGTTCGGCATAGCTGCGCACCACGACTTCCGGGTCAAAGATCCGCATGACCAGCTTTTCCCCGAAGGCCGTGGGCAGACTCGAGAGGCGGATCTCGACTTCGCGCCCGCCATCGCCGCCGATGCGCGTCTTGATGCGGCCGTCTTGGGGCCGGCGCCGCTCGACCACGTCCATGCGCCCCAGCAGCTTGATGCGGCTGGTCATGGCCTGCATCACGCCGGGCGGCACCTGGTAGACCTGGTGCAGCACGCCGTCGATGCGAAAGCGCACGACTCCCTGTTCGCGCTTGGGCTCGAGATGAATATCGCTGGCGCGCTGATCAAACGCGTACTGCAGGATCCAGTCGACGATGTGAATGACGTGCGCATCGTTGGCCTCGACCTTGCCTCCGAGCTCGACCAGTTGTTCGAAGTTGCTCACCAGGCTGGACGTTCCGGACTTGCTCGCGCCCTTGACCGACTGGGCCAGCTTGTAGAACTCGGTGGTAAAGCGTGCCACGTCCACCGGGTTGGCCACCACCCGTCGCACGGACTTCTTGGTCACCTGCTCGATTTCGCGCACCCAGCCGTCCAGGAACGGCTCGCACGTGGCGATTACCACCTCGACCGGGGAAACGGCGATCGGCAAGATGGAATTGCCGGTGGCGTAGGCGCTCGACATGACCTCGACCACCCGCGTGAAATCCACCTTCAGCGGGTCGATGTGCTGGTAGGGCAGGCCGGCGAGCTCCGCCAGCCACTCGGTAAGCGATTCGAGGTCCAGCAGCCGGCGCTCGCTATCGGCACTGCGGAAATTCATCTCGGCCACCAGGACGAGCGGATGGCCGTTGCGGTCGCGGTCCGAGATCGCGAAGATCCGCTCCGCGTCGTCACGCGAGAGCAGGCCATCGTCGACCAGACGCTGGACGACGAAACTCAGGGTCACGCGGGTGGTGGTTGCCGCCCGTTGCGGCGCGGCGGCGGGCGCCGGTTCCGGTGCTTCGGCTGCGGCTCGCTTGACCGCGCTCACGGCCGGGGGTGCCGCGCCGCCCTGGGCATGGCGCAAACCATCGGGGCCGGCGTCCGCAACGGCAGGTCCCGTACCCCAAGCCACATGACTACGCCACCGCCAGCCGGCTCGCCAGCTCCGCAGCCCGGTTCGGGACATTGGCAAAGTCGGCCACAACGGCGTGCGCGGCGCGCTCGGTAAGCGGTGCGCTCTCCAGCGGCCGGATGAAACCGCGGCGCAGGTAAGAGTGGATCAGGTCGGGGGACATCACGTGCGCGCGATTCTCCGGGCCGCTGCTGAACATGAACATCGTGCGCAAGGGGCTGATCCAGCGCAGTCGCGCCCGGAGGAAGGCTTCGCCATCCCAAAGCTCAAACCAGCTGCCGCGCGTCCAGTGCGACAGATCGTGATCCATGCGCGCCTCTTCCGTCTTGTCGATCACGCCCACGTCGGTCAATGCTGCCGGCACCGACAATTCGACCTGATGTTCGGCAGCGGCGCGGAGCACCGCTCGCGTAGGCACCTTGACGCCGCCCGGAATGGCGGTCAGCGGGAAGGTCGCCGTGAGCTGCAGTCCGTCCATCTTGGCGCGAATCTCCGAGGACTGCAAGGAGTTCTTGATGTACGTCGCCTGGTCGGTCGGCTTGACGGCAAAGGCATGCGCGGCCATCAGACTCTGGAGAAAGTCTTCCTGATCGCGCTGCGGGTAGCGTATCAGGGCAAGGCCGTCGCGAACGATGCGCGTGAGCACCGGAATGAGTTCTACCAGGCGCCGGCGCTCTTCGGCCGTCGCCTTGGGCTGCACGCTCCAGACAATCTCGTGGATCGCTTCGCGGAAACTCTTCGAATAACCCTTGGTGTGGTCGTCGCGCAGGCTCGCCTGCACCAGCACCTGCACCCAGGGGCCGATGAGAAAGTCGCGCAGGTAGGGCTCGAGTTCCACCCGCTCGAACGCCCGCCGCACCTGTATGGTCGTATTGATGCTGAGGACTTCCCGCTTCTCGGCCTCCTCGAGCGCGCGCTTGGCACGGGCGATCGGGTCGCTTTCGCGCGGCTCGATATCCCCGAGAAAGGTCTCGAATTCATTGAGCGCGGTCTCAAACAGTCCGACGTCGCGGTCGAACTTGAGCATGACCTGCCGCACCAGGCGGTCGACTTCGGCGCGGAAGCGCTCATTCTCGTCGCCGTACGGCTCCCAGCCCACCGCCGCGGCGGCAATCCGATCGATCAGGCGGCGGGCCGGGTGGGAACTCGACGCAAAGAACGCCGCATCCAGCAGGGCCGCCTTGAGCACCGGAAACTGCAAGCGCGACAGCAGCGCCTTGATCTCCAGCGGCACCTGCGCGTCGCGCATTACGTGGTCGAACATCATGCCGACGATCTCGATCGTCAGCTTGTCCACGGTGCGCGTCGACTGCGAAATCAGGTGTTCGCGCCAGGCGTTTATCGAGCCGGCGGGGGTGCCGGCGAACAGCGCCCCATGGATGCCCTCCAGGCCGAGGTTCTGCAGCTCCGCCAGGGCATCGAGCAGCATCGGCGCGACCGGCCCCTGTCCTGCCGTCAACGGCGGCAGGACATCGCCGGATACGTTTGCCTGCAGGCGCCCGAGCAGCTCCTTGAGAATGGCGCGCGCGTCTGCCTGACCATCGCCGCCCGTAATGCTGGACCTCGCACCGTGAACCACGGGTTCGCCGCGACGCACCGCGGCCTCGACACCGGTCCCGGGACGAGCCTCTGCGCCGGCGTTGGGTTCGGTTGCGCCGTGCGGCGCCAGCGCGCCAGCCGGCGGCGGCACCGTTGCGGCGCTTGCCCGGCGCGCGCTGCGCGCACGGCGGATCGCACGCGCCTCGATGCCGTGCGCGCGGAAGTGATCGAGCAAGGACTGCGAAATCCGGCCGATCTCGCCCGCGACATCGGGCTCGAACGAGGTCAGGAAGAACACCCAGGCCTCGGGATGCAGGTGCACATCGATTGCCGCCTGCAGCAGCGCCGGAACGATGACGTCGGGGCCAAACGGGTTGTCCGCAAAGGGCACCTGCTCGCGATTGCAGAGATAAGCGACGATCAGCTGCAGGTCGCGCAGCGGCTCCTCGACGAGCCCGCGCATGCGTCGTGCCGCGCGCGCGGCGATCGCTTCTCCGCCATCATCGGTCTCTCGCACCAGTTCGAGCTTTGCCGCATCGAGCTCGCTGGCGCCGGCCGGGACATTGCGCGGCGCCATCAGGCGCTCGAACGCATAGTCCTGCTGCTGTGGCAGACGCCGCAACAAGGCATCGCGCAGGGCGTCGGACTTGGTGGCCAGCAGTCGCTGCACCAGCGGCGAACCGATGTCGAAATCCCAGCGCGTGGCCAGGCTGTCACGCACGAGCTCGACGATTTGCGGGAACGAGCCGGCCATGAGCTCGCACGAGATCGCGGCCGCCGAGCGCATCAGCGCCGACGACTGGCTGGCCGACAGGTACGGCAGGGGGCCCGATGCGGCGCTAGCGGCGGGAGGATTGTGGCCGTTCATCAATGTGCAGCGGTGACAAACCCGGAGACGGACCCGGATCTGAACCCGAATGTAGCCTGCGAATTCGATCTGTCAAGCCGCTTCGCCGGCCCGAACGCGGCATTAAGTTTCCGACCAAGGCGACGAGGGCGACGCAGGACCGCACGTTCGGTGTCGCGTGAATAGGTCACAGGCGGAACCGCGAGCCGGCCCCGAGCACCAGGCGCCGAGCGGCAGCGGTTCGCAATCCGCCGAGCCACGCCAGGGCCGGCAGCCCGAAGCGGCGCTCGAGCGCCTGCGCGCGCAGGCAAAGGACATCGGCATCCCAGGGGCGGGGAGCACCGGTAAAGGCGAGCACCACGCTGTTGCCCGCCGCGGTGCGAGGCAAGCGCAGCCAGCGCGCGCCGAACGCCGCGCCGATGGCTGCCAGGCTCGACCGCAGCGACCGGCCAAAGAGATTGAACACGCCGATTCCGCCCTCGCGCAGGGCGGCGCGACAGGCTCGATAGAAGTCGACGTCGTCGAGCACCGGTCCGCGCGCCTGCGCGTCGTACAGGTCCACCTGCAGCCAGTCGGCGCCGGCGGGAATGCGCCGGATGAACGTTGCGGCGTCCGCCTGCACCACGCGCAAGCGCGCATCGTCGCGCGGCAGGGCGAACCACTGCCGGGCGACGCGGATCACGGCCGGATCGATGTCGACCGCCAATACGCGGCTGGCTCGCAGGTGCCGATGGCAGAATTTGGTCAGCGCAGCGGCCCCGAGGCCCAGCTGCACCACCTGGTCGGGCTTGGGCGCGAACAGCAGCGGAGCCATCATCTGCTGCTGGTACTCGAGCTCCAGGAAAAACGGCTGCGCCAGGCGCATGGCGCCCTGCACCCACTCGGTGCCAAAGTGCAGGTAGCGAACCCCGTCGGCCTCCGACAGCGTGACCGCCCCGGCCGCTGCGGCGCGCCCCGGGGGCCGATTCACGCTTCCCCATTGGCGCCATCGGCCGCCGCCCGGGACGAGCGCTCCAGGTCGGCCAGGACCGTGTGAAAGGCGCGCGCCACCAGGGGCATCGACTCGGCGGGTGCAATCCAGGCGCAGCGCAGATAGGTGATCAGGCCCTCGCGCGAGAGCGAGTAGAGGGCATTGCCCTGCGGCGCTGAAAACAGGGCCAGCGACCCGCCCGGGGTAAACCCTTCGAGGCGAACGCGGGTCGAGGCGCGGCCCACGTGCAGGTCAAACCACGTCTTTTCGTGCCAGGCGGCGATCTGCTGCTCGGCCTGGACGGCGTCGAGCGGGCCAAACGACGGAACATGGTCTTCCCGGATCCACTGGTGGGAGACACCCGATCCGCTGGCCTGCAGGACCTGGTGAACGGCTTCATCGAGCACGTCGATGGGCCCCTCGGGTGCGGACTGCGGGGAGCTCCCGATGCGAAACCCGTCCAAGCGGATGCGCACGGTGCTCACCGAGAACGCACCGGCGGCGGGGGCCGGCGATTCGCTGGCCTTGAGCGCGAGCGAATGCGCACTCATGAGCTGGTTGAGCAGTTCGAGTAGTTTTTTCTCGGGCCAGCTGATCAAGCGCAGACCGTCGCGCAGGCTCCCCAGCACCGCGGGTATGGTGTCGACCAGCCGCTTGCGGTCCGCCGCATGGGCCAGCGGCTGCACGCTCCACACCAGGTCGGGCACCGCGCTCAGGAGGCGGCGCAGCAGGCCGGGCTCCCGGCTTTCGCGCGCCGCGGCCTCCACCAGCACCCGCGCCCACACCCGCAGCAGGAACACCCGCAGGTAGCCCTCCATGTGCGCACCCTCGAGGATTTCGCGCAGGAATGCGGAGACTTCACCCGCACGGATCTCGCGCTCCTCGGCCTCGCGCAGCGCCTCCCATGCGCTGGCAAGCGGATCGGCTTCCTGGCCGGTGTCGGCACCGAGCGATGTCGAGAATTGCGTCGCCGCCTGCACAAACGCCGAGGGTGCCTCGCCGGGGGAGTGCAGCACGTATTGCACCGCCGCCCGCACCTGCTGCAGGTGGCGGCGACTGCCGCTGGCATCGGCGGTCCAGCCGACCGACGCGCTGCCGATCGCGTCGATCAGGCGGCGCGCCGGGTGGTCCAGACGGACGAAAAACGTGGGGTCGGCAAGCGCCACTTCCAGGGCCGGAAAACGCAGGAACAGCAGCAGCGCGCGTAGCGGTGCGGGGACGAGCTGGTCACGCTCGATCCGGGTGAATAGTCGCGCGACCAGCTGGATCGTGAGCTTGTGGACGGGCTGGGTCGCCAGCGCGATCAGCCGCTGGCTGAGCTCGCGCGTGCTGGCCGGTTCCTTGTCGGCCTCCTGTTTGCGCTGCCGGGCCGCCAAGAACTCCGCATCCTGCTTTTGCGCGGCGATCATGGCGTTGGCCAGTTTGGTCGACGGCGGCACAGGCGCCACTTCGCGCCCCAGCGCCGCACTGCGCGCGGCGCTGACGGCGGCCTCGACGAGCGAGCTGGCGTTGACGCCGACGAGCGCCTGCAGGCGCCCGTATTCGACCATCAACGCTTCCCCCGCCTCGGCGCCCGCATCATGGTTGCGACCGGCGGCCGTGCCCTGGCCCCTTGCCAAACCCACCCTGCCCGGCCCGGGCGCCTTGCCGGTCGATCGACCCAGACTGCCCGCGTCGATGGGTCCCGGTCCCAGTTCCGGGCCAACGGAAGAATTTCCCAGGGCGGCCGGCAGATCGGCACGAAGGGTTGGCGGACCGATATTGCGCTGCGCCGGGCTCACGCGTACGACCGGCGCCGGAACACCGATGCCCTTGCTGTCGAGGAAACGGTTGATGGCCTCGTAGGTGGCCGTCAGCGGCGGTTGGAGCGCGCCGGGAAAGTGGCGCAGCAGCGCTGCCAAGTCGCCGTGGGCCGAGATCACCGGCGAGAGCGTCTCAGACATCGCCTCGAGAAACACGCCTGGACGCAGCACGGCGTCGGTTTCGTGCAGTTCCCGATCGCCGACCAGAGTCTGCAGCCGCTGCAGCAACGCCGCAAAGGGAACCTGGACCAGGTTGCGCAGCCGCGCGCTCAACTGGTCGACCTGGTTGCTGAGGTCCGACGCGTCGATCTCGATCAACGACAGCGCCGGTTGGCGCAGCGCCGGCGCAGCCCGCTTCCCCAACATCGACGCCCGGCCGTCCTCGAATTTGCTACGCAGGATGCCGCGGTAGGTATGCGCCAGCGTCTTGACTTGCAGCGCAACGGTACGGGCGCAGCGCACCTGGGTCTCGTCGCCCGAGCGCGCCCCAGCCGACACCGCTTCGTTGAAGACATCGCTTGCCCGCGACAGCAGGGTGTCGGAGACGAGCTCCCAGCACTGTTCGAGCAGGCTCTCGGTCTGACGATCGCGCTCCGGATCGCGGGCAGCCGGGGCCGAACCAGCCGCCGCAGCCGGGTTCGGCGCTTCCTGGGTCACCTGACTGGTCTCCGCATCGGCATCGATTAGCGCAACAAATCCGATGTTACTTCAGCCGACGGGAGGGCGCCGGGGACGGTCCCGGCGAGCCGTCAGCCGGCGCCTTTGACGCCGCCCGCGAGCAGCAGGGCATTCACCCGCTTGACGAAACTCGCCGGGTCATCGAGCTGGCCGCCCTCGGCCAGGATGGCCTGCTCGAGGAGCAAGTGGGCCCACTCGCCCAGGTCCGCCGGGTCAGCCTGCAGGCGCTGCACCAGGGGATGGTGCGGATTGAGTTCCAGAATCGGCTTGCTCGGCGCGGCATCGTGACCGCTCGCCTTGAGCATCCGTTGCAGGTGGGCGCTCATCGCATCCTTGTCGACCACCACGCAGGCCGGCGACTCGGTCAGGCGCAGGGTAATGCGAACATCGGCGACCCGGTCCCCCAGCGCTTCCTTGATCCGCGCCACCAGGTCCTGGTACTCGTCCTGCGCCTTGCGCTTGTCTTCCTGGTCCTGCTCGTCGTCCAGGGCGTCAAGCGCCAGGTCGCCCTTTGCCACAGAGTTCAGGGGTTTGCCCTCGAACTCGGTCAGAAAAGAGAGCATCCACTCGTCGACCCGGTCCGTGAGCAACAGGACCTCGACGCCTTTCTTGCGAAATATTTCCAGGTGCGGGCTGCTGCGCGCGGCCTCGATCGACTCGGCCGTCACGTAGTAGATGGCCGACTGGCCGGCCTTCATCCGGCCCACATACTCTGCCAGCGAGGTGAGCTTGCCGCCATCGGCGGCGGTCGACGCAAAGCGCAGCAAGCGGCCGATGCGCTCGGCATTGGCAGGGTCCTCGCCGATGCCTTCCTTGAGCACGGCGCCGAACTCGCTCCAAAATCCCGCATAGTCTTCGGCCCGATTTTGCGCCAGCTCCTCCAGCAGCGACAGGACACGTTTGGCACAGCCCTCGCGGATCGCCTTCACGTCTCGGCTCTCCTGCAGGATCTCGCGCGAGACGTTTAGCGGCAGATCGCTGGAGTCGACGATCCCGCGGGTAAAACGCAAGTACGAGGGCAGCAGCTGCTCGGCGTCGTCCATGATGAAGACGCGTCGAACATAGAGCTTGAGGCCATGCGTGCGCTTGCGATCCCAGAGGTCGAAGGGCGCGCGCTTGGGGATGTAGAGCAGCTGAGCGTACTCGTTGCGCCCCTCGACGCGATTGTGCGTCCAGGCCAGCGGATCGCCGAAGTCGTGGGAGACGTGCTTGTAGAACTCCTTGTACTGCTCATCGCTGATCTCGGACTTGGGCCGGGTCCAAAGCGCCGAGGCCCGGTTCACCGTCTCGAGCTCCTGCGTCCGGCGCAGCTGATTGCTGTCCTTGTCCCACTCCTCCTTGTGCATGCGAATGGGCGTGGCGATGTGATCGGAGTAGTGCGTCAGAATGGATTTGAGTTTCCAGCCGGAGAGCAGCTCGTCGTTGCCGTCCTTCAGATGCAGGACCACGTCGGTGCCGCGTTCCGAGCGCGCGGCCGGTTCCACCGTAAATTCCCCGCCGCCGTCGGACTCCCAGCTGGTGGCTGCCTCCGCCGGCGCGCCCGCCCGCCGCGATACCACGGTGACCCGATCGGCGACGATGAACGAGGAGTAAAAACCCACGCCGAACTGGCCGATCAGTTGCGAGTCCGTGCGCTGATCCCCCGTGAGTTGGGCGAAGAACTCGCGCGTCCCGCTCTTGGCGATGGTGCCCAGGTGTTCGATGAGCTCCTCGCGCGTCATGCCGATGCCGTTGTCCGAGACCGTGATGGTGCGCGCGTCCTTGTCGTACGAGACCTCGATGGCCAGCTCCTCGCCGGCCGGCAGCAGGGACGGCTCGGCGATAGCCGCAAAGCGCAGGCGGTCGCACGCATCGGAGGCGTTGCTCACCAGCTCGCGCAGGAAGATCTCGCGGTTGCTGTAGAGCGAATGGATCATCAGGTGCAGCAG
>Ga0209415_10006626_pt1 | contig 20485 bp, 33 predicted proteins | sample PeaSoiSIISIP2007_FD_187696 | JGI IMG/M metagenome (GOLD analysis project Ga0209415, IMG submission 187696) | Peat soil microbial communities from Weissenstadt, Germany - SII-SIP-2007 (SPAdes) (version 2) | ecosystem: Environmental > Terrestrial > Soil > Wetlands > Peat | place: Germany...
ACCGCGACGGGTGGGGGCGCGCATTCGTGTTTGGCGTAGATGCGGCGGTCGCTACGCTCGCGGGGCCGACACCGTATGAGTACGTCGCACATATTGAAGGTGATTCCCTTTTCCGGCACCCGGTTGCTCCAATCTTTCGTCAGATGCAACAGGACAACATCGACGCCATGTCCGCGCAAGTTGACAACGGCCATCCACGCCGACAGCCTCATTTAGTTTGGATCGAGACGGGTCTCATGTTCATGCGCACGCGCTTCTTGGCTGGCATGGGGTTCAGCAAGAAGTACGATTGGGCCGGCCACAAGACCGACCGCCCGGCGCCGGAGGAGATAGTCTACAAGCTGTTCGGTCCGTGTCTGAAACAAATGCCCTGGCGCGTGTTTCGCGGCCATGGTAACTCTTATACGTTCGAGAACATCAAACAGTCGGATTGGATCACGCACGCGAGCGACCCGAAGATGTACGACCAGTTCATGGAGTTTGAGGGATCACCCCTCCAAATGGGCGGCTTGTTGTCGTCGCATACCCGGTATGATCGCTCACAGCCTTCACCGCAGCGACCACGCCCACGCGACGCCCTGCTTCGGCATCAGTGGGAGCACGAGCTTCAAAAACAAGGAATCAAAGCATGATCGAAGGAAAGAAAGTCATCGCCTTCACGCCATGCGGCCGACGCCGGTACATGAATCTGCTCGCGGCTCACCTGAAACGGGAGCACGACCGGGGCCATCTTGACAAGTGGATCGTATTTCAAAATGCTTTTACCTGGGAGGATGCAGCATTCGCCGCGCAACTCGCCGCGCATTATCCGTGGGTCGAGGCGGTACAGCCACAGGATGGTCGCCGGGGTCTCGCTACGCCGTTCACCGCGCATTTGTCTGACTTCTACAAGTGGATGCCGCGAGACCTGAACGCGGTGTATATTCGGTTCGATGACGATATTGTCTACGTGGACGAGAACGCGATTCCCCGCCTCGTCAAATACCGGCTCGCGCATCCGGAACCGTTCGTAATTTTCCCAACTATTATCAACAATGTTCGGACCAGCTACCAAATGCAACAGGTCGGAATCGTTCCGAAGGAATGGGGCGAAATCAAAAACGAAATGTGCAACGTGCGAGCCTGGAAGGACCCGGCGTATGTTCAGCGCCTACATCGGAAGGCACTCGACGCGCTCAAAACCGGTCGGCTCGAACAAGAGTTCACGATGCCATCCGGATCGTTCGAGGACATCCCCTACGGAGACAAATGGGCTGCGGGCAATATCTCGATCAACAGCTTCGCCGTCACGGGCACAGACCTGTTCGGATTCGTCATCCCATGGGACGAGGAGGGCGCGCTGTCCCTATTCCGTCCGAAGGAACTCGGGCGTCCAAACGCTCGTTGCGGCGACGCCTTTGTCTGCCACTTCGCCTACCACACGCAAACTGTAACCATGGACAGGTCCGGCATGTTGGCGGAGTACGCGGCGCTCGCACCGTCAAGCGATTTCGTCTATGTAGAGCCGTCGCCGCCGCCGGGTGGCTGGCCGCTGTCTCGGGTACTAAACCCAAAGCTCACTCGGTATCAAAAAATACATCGCAATGCGAGGGCCTGAACCATGTTTCAAGGACAGAAGATAACGGCGATCACGTTTTGTGGGCGCAAGCGGTATATGGATTTGCTTACGCCACACATCATTCGTGAGCACGACCGGGGTATCATCGACAAGTGGATGCTATTCAACAATGTCCGCGATAACGTCGAGGACGCCACCTACGCCCGGCAGTTGAAGGATCACCTTCCGTGGTGCGAAGTAATAGACCGTCCTCAACGCGCGACATCCCCCCACGCCTGGACATGGAACACCTTTGGGGATCGAGAGGGTGAAGGAACGATCTATCTGAAAATCGACGACGATGTGATCCATTTCGACGAAAACGCGATGCCTCGATTACTTCAATACCGCGTCGAGCACCGAGAGCCGTTCCTGGTCTACCCGGTGATTGTCAATAACGTGCGTACAAGCTACCATTTGCAAATTGCTGGCAAATGCCCGAAAGAGTGGGGCGTCGTCGTGAACGACATGAATGATTGGGTCGCGCACAAGAGCTTCAAGTGGCCGCTCAACATACACAATGCCACACTCGACACGCTTGCAGCGGGTAAATCACTGGTCGAGCGGTGGTCGCTCCCCACCGAACAGTTCCCTACTTCCGACTTTGATCGGGGTCGTATCTCTACTAATGTGTTTGCAATTTGGGGCGCCGATCTGGTAGCGTGTGCGCATATACCGGCCGGTTATGATTGCCGCGCCGGAGTTCCAGATGACGAAGAAAGTTTCTTTTCGTTTTGGCGACCGAAACAACTTAAACGTCCGAACGCTCGTGTAGGCGATTCGATCTTTGTCCACTTCGCCTACAATACACAGACGGACTTCATGGACAAAACCGGGTTGTTGATGGAGTATGCACGATACGCTCCGCCTATGCCATTCCGAACAACTCAGTTGAACCCGTCAGACGAGGCGTCGATAGCTCAATATCCTAGACCCGGCTATCGAACTCCGCCAATCCCGGCGCAGCCTCGTAATCTGTACCCGGCAGGAGAGACGCCGCCTCCACTTCCGGCGGAACTCACACCCCAAGAGCGTTTGCGTTTGCGTGCACGTAGCGTCAGGGCTTAGGAGTTAATCCTGATGATCGAAGGTCAAAAAATCATCGCGTTCACACCCTGCGGTCGGAAGCGATACATGGATGTGCTCGCCGGGTATGTGTTCCGGGAACATGAGCGCGGGCACATCGACGAATGGATACTTTTCAACAATCCCTATTTGAAAGAGGATTCGACTCTCGCCGCTCAGTTCGCGGAGCACTTCCCGTGGGTCAAGGTCCTCCACGACACTTCGGAAGGCGGCGGGGAGGACGAACTGCACAGCCATCACGCCCGAGACGGCAACGACCACATCGCTCAATTCTACCGGCTCATGACAGAAGGCGAGGGTGCCATCTACGTTCGGCTCGACGATGATATTGTCTACATCGACGGGGACGCGATTCCCCGGCTCATCGAGTACCGTCTAGCGAACTCGGCCCCCCTTCTGGTCTTTCCGACTATCATCAATAACGTTCGGACTAGCTACCACATGCAACAACAAAGCGTCCTACCGAACCTTGGTATCACGAATGCTATGGACGACAAAATTGCGTTCAGGAACGCTAAATTTGTGTTGGGGCTACATGAAAAAGCTCTCGCCGCAATCAAAGAAGGTAACCTCGTTGAGACATTCTCCCTCCGAAGTGAAACTTTCCGGAGTTTAGATGACGGACACCTTTCGATCAACTGCTTCGCTATGTTTGGCTCCGATATGGTAGCAGCAAACATCGCCCATCCGGAAGAAACCTACTTGGCACTGTGGCTCCCCGCTAAACTGAAACGCAAGAACGCACGCTGCGGCGACGCGGTTGTCATCCACTATGCTTTTCACACTCAAACTAAGTTTATGGACAGCACCGACGTTCTATTAAGATACGCGAAGCTCTCGCCATCTTTTGGTTTTCAAACCGAAGCCGCATTTATGGACCCGGCTGAACTTCCACACAGGTACGCGCACATTGATGAAAGGCTTAGTCAATGAATGAGGAACGATTGAGACAATTACGCAAGACTCCGCGCTGCGGAGACGGAAGCATACTTCTTGATACTACGCCGGGTTTGATGGACCTGCTTGACGAAGCTCGCCCGGCAACTGTACTGACACTTGGCGCGGATCAAGGTGTGGGGACGGAAGTTTTCTTGCTGTACTGCGAGCATGTAACTGTAGTTGATCCTTGGGCTAGTCACGACCGCTACGATCACTCAGACCGTTCCCGTCGCTTTCGAGCATTCCACGAGCGCACCAAGTCGTATTCCAACTTGACCATCATTCGGGGCTACAGTCCGGAGGCTTTGTCAATCTTTAAGCCAGCATCGTTCGATATGGTCTACATCGACGCGGTGCACGCTTACGATCCGGTCCTCGACGATATACTCGCTTCATTCCCACTCGTGAAAGTGGGCGGCTGGATGGCTGGTCACGACTACTGGTTCCCGGATAACGCCCATAACATCGTCGAAGCAGTCGATTATATGTTCGGCAAGCCCAAGGTGTTCAGCGATGGTTCGTGGCTTGTTCCTCGTCCCGATGCGCTCCCGGAGAGACCACCCCGCCGGGAACCCCCGTCATCCCCGCCCATATCGCCTCCGCAACGGCTACCGACTTCGCCGTCGCCCTCGCTGCAACGGCGGAGGCTCTCAAGAAACGCAAAAGCCTGAAAGGTGCAATCATGACCAAAGTACTCGTTACCGGCGGAGCCGGTTTCATCGGAAGCCATGTCGCCGAGTTGCTCTTGACGCGCGGCTATGAAGTGGATGTTGTCGATAACCTCACCCTCGGCAAACGCGAATGGGTGCCGGACGGCGCTCGTTTTATCGAAGGCGATATCCTCGATCTTAAGCTCATGCGCGAGTTGTGCGCTGGCAAGGCGGGCGTGTTCCACCTTGGCGCCATGAGCCGGGTCCTGCCGTCAATCAACGCCGGTCCGGAGAGTGCGCTGTTCTCGGCCGAGCAAAACATCATGGGCACGCTCAACGTCCTGGTCGCGGCGGCAGAGGCGAAGGTAGGCAAGCTCGTCTACAGCGCGTCCTCGACCTACTACGGGCAGACTCCGGCACCACACCGCGAGGACGGTCCGCTCGGCGCACACACGCCCTACGGCGTTTCGAAGTACGTCGGCGAGCTTTACTGCAAGCAGTTCTCGGCGATGTACGACCTTCCGACCGTCTGCCTGCGCTACTTCCAGGTCTACGGTCCGCGCTGTCCCAAGACCGGCCCCTACGCCATGGTGTCGGCGATCTTCATCGACCAGTGGAAGCGCGGCGAGCCGCTCACGATCCAGGGAACCGGCGAGCAGCGTCGGGACTTCGTGCACGTCTACGACGTAGCTCTGGCGAACCTGCTCGCGTTCACGAAGCCGGTCGGCGGTGGCGAGGTTATCAACATCGGGCGCGGCGAGAGTTTCAGCATCAAGCATCTGGCCGACCTGATTTCGGACGACCAAGTGTACACTCCCGCACGCGCGTTCGATATGCCGGAGACGCGAGCCGACGTGAGCAAGTGCTTCCGCCTGCTCGGGTGGGTTCCACAGACCCACTTCGTCAGCGGCACTCTGGCGCTTAAGAAGGCGGCGGAGGCTGAGTAATGCGCGAGCAACTTGATGTGGAACTCGATAAGAGCAACGTCAAAGGAAACACCGGAGGCACGTTGCGCTTCACCGACTACGGCTGTTGGGGAAGCCGTAACGCGGCGACGATGCACTTACTTATTGAGGCTCTGCGCCCAATCCAGAAACAGAAGTTGCGCAGCTTCAAGATGGAAATCTACACCGGGGATAAACCCCGAGACGATATGTCCTTCGCCTACTGCAAGCGCGACGATCAACGGGTCACGGCGATCCCGGACTATATCTTTTGGGATTGGCCGGAGACCGCCGTCTACGACTATCCAACTCTCGTTCAACAGATGATCCGGGCATCAGCTATCCCGCCAACTTCCGACAAGTTGTTTTGGATCGGCAATCTGAGCACCAATCTCACCCGTCAGGAGCTTATGCGGCTCGCGAATGGGAGACAGGATATGCAGATCGAGGCGATGACCTGGACAAACTCAAATGCCGCACTGCCCTCCGAAACGAAACTCGCCCACAGCGGCAACTTCTACACGATGCCTCAGCACTGTCAGTTCAAATATCTGCTCGATATGCAAGGGAATGGTCATTCCGGACGCCTAAAGATGCTTCTGTTCTCGGGGCGCCCCGTGCTCGTGCAGGGGCGCAAGTGGAAAGAGTATTTCCACAACTGGCTCGTCCCCTTCGAGCACTACATCCCGGTCGAAGAATCCCTCCGCGACCTGTCCGCAAAGCTGGAATGGGCACGCTCACACGAGGAGGAGTGCAAGCGCATCGGCGCCGCCGGGCAGAGCTTCGCCCTGCAACACCTAACCCGCGATTCGGCAATGAAATACTTGCGAGGCATCCTCTTGGAGAGGTTTCCATGGACAACCTCATAATCACCCGCACTCACGGCGCACAACCTTCGGCATACCCGTCATGGTCCGGCGAGCGGAATTGGGACCTGTACGTCAGTCCCTACAAAGAGAAGCCCGAGCCGACTAACGATGCGGGAACCATTATCGGCGACGTGATCCCCGGCGCGAAGTGGACCGGTCTGCGTGAACTCCTCAACGAGTGGTCGGATTGGCGCCAGTACAAATACGTTTTGCTCACCGATGACGATTTGCACACGACATCCGGTACATGGTCTCGGTTCTTCGACCGAGCGGCGAAATACAACGCGAAGATCGCGGCTCCGACGTTGACAGAGGACTCATTTTTCAGTTTTGTATTCACCGTCCGCAACACTGAATTTATTGCGCGACGGGTGAGCTACATCGAAATGATGGCGCCGTGCTTTCGCATTGACGTTTTGACGGAGCTACTTCCGACATTCGATAAGGCAACCGATTTGGGAGAGGGATGGGGGCTTGACTTTCTATGGGCGAGACGACTCGGACACCGAGACCTGTTCGTCATCGACGAAACGCCGGTCACCCATAGCCGACAAAGTAGCAGAACACGAGAACAATTTACCGCCGCCCAAGCCGAGCTTATCCGGATTGCGGGAGTCGGTTTTGGTCAATGGCCACAACGGTCCTATGCTGGCATCGAAGCAGACGGACATGAAATGCCGGAAACCGATCCCCGGTTCTTTGATCGCTTGATGAGGGGCTACACCACATTGTTCGCTCGCAATACCTCGGGTCAGAATCCAATACGCAACTTACGCCAGTCGTTCATCAGACATCAAGGGGGTGTCACGCCTCGTCGTATATTTCCGGGAGTACGCGCATGAGAATCGCCATTGCAGGAGCAGGTCTCTCGGGTGCTGTGATAGCACGAGAACTATCAGACGCCGGACATGATGTTGAAGTCTTTGAAGCCAGGGAACATGTGGCGGGAAACTGCTACACGAAACGAGATAGCGAAACAGGAGTGATGATTCAAGTCTACGGCCCGCACATCTTCCACACCGACAACGCTCGGGTCTGGAATTACGTTAGGCGGTTCGGCGAATTCATGCCATATCGCCATCGGGTGCAAGCTGTTGTTGGCAACAAGGTCTTTTCCCTGCCGGTCAACTTGCTCACGATCAACCAATTCTTCGGTCGCAATATGTCACCGACCGAGGCGCGCATATTCGTAACCGGGCAGTGCCGACTCATCGACAAGCCGCGCAACTTCGAGGAGCAAGCCCTGAGCACGATTGGTCCGTACTTGTACGAGGCATTCTTCAAAGGCTACACGATCAAGCAGTGGGGTCGCAATCCTACTGAACTGCCCGCAAGCATCCTGACAAGACTTCCTTTGCGCTTCAACTATGATGACAGCTACTTTGCGCACCGGTTCCAGGGTCTCCCGCGTCACGGCTACACCGAAGTTGTCGAAGGGATGCTCGAAGGAATCCCCGTGCACCTAAGTGCGCCGCTAACGCGGCACAACTCCATGCGCTATGACCATGTGTTCTACACTGGCCCGCTCGACGCTTGGTTTGACTACGCACACGGTCGGCTCGCCTACCGCACGCTCGATTTCAAGACGCAAACGATTGAAGGTGATGGTCTCGGCACGCCGGTCCTGAACTACTGCGATGCGACAGTCCCATTCACGCGTCGCACCGAGCACAAACACTTCATGCCGTGGGAAACACACGACCGCTCGGTCCTCTACACGGAATTCAGTCGCGAGGCTGAGCCGGGTGACATCCCATACTACCCGATCCGGCTTGCGCGCGACAAGGAACAGCTTGCACTCTATACCGCACTCGCCACCGGACAGGCGCACGAGACAACTTTCGTCGGAAGGTTAGCCGGATATAAATACATTGACATGGATGTGACGGTCGCCGAAGCCTTGGCAGTCGCCGACAAGTTCCTGGGACGGGATCATGCCTGACCGTGGCTACTTCCTCATTGAAGCGCGGTGGGAGCATACGCGCAATGCTCCCGGCGAGGACGCGTTTTTCAAGGTGGACGAAATCGGAGGTTCCCTAGATGACGCAAAACGAACCGCGCAAACTTATCTCGACCGACACGTTGTACAAGCTCATTTGCGACTCGAATGGGTCGTCGGGGTTACCCGAAAGTCCAGGTGCTACTATGCCCACGCCGCCAACATCCTTACCTTCAGGATCACGTCCTGACGTGGCGCTTATTGTCGGCGGCGGCGGCGATCCGTTGTCGGAATACGGCGCCGCGCGAATGATGTGCGACGTAGCCGGAAAGACCGTCGCAACGTTTGTCTGCAACGACACTCTGCCGATGTTTCCGGATGCCATAGATTACGCGTGCACCCTTCACCCCGACAAGATGGCTGGCTGGCTCCGCGACCGCTCACGCAAAGACCTACCGATGCCGCCTGCACAGATATGGTGCCACCGCAGCTATCTCGGCTTCACGAACCATACACGCGACTGGCAAGGATCGTCGGGCTTATTCATGACGAAGATCGCGCTCGAACAGGGTTTCCTCCACGTCATCCTCTGTGGGTGCCCGATGACGGTCGAAGCCGAGCACATCACCCGACACCGACCGTGGACCGCCGCGCACGGCTTTATTCGCGGCTGGACCCGGCACATCCAGGAAATTCGCCACAACGTCAGAAGTATGAGCGGGTGGACAAAAACTCAACTCGGAGAACCAACTTTTCTATGGCTTATCTCCGGCGCGCCGAAGCCTCTTTTTCGGCCTGACCCCTTCGCCGGACGAGCTTAGTTTGAGGTACGTCGGGACCCGTTCGCTTTGTTCAACGTCAGTCAACTTTTCTTGTTGGCGGATTATGTGAACGGACTCGTTACAGTCAACCAGAACTACAGTCGGACGCAAGTTAATGAACTGCATTGATTGAGTCAGATTGTACGCCCCGACAGGATGCAGTACAAGCCTATCATTGACTTCAAGTGGCGGAAGCTCGACTTCGTTGCGAATGACATCAATGTTCATGCAGAGCGGCCCATAGAGTTTAACAGTATTGGTAAGCTCAGGGAAACTCGGTGTCGTCGGCATCGCATTGATTTGACACCAAGCAACTAGATACAAAAGATTCAGACCGGCGTCGAGGATATAGCCTCCACGAGCTTGTTTTCCCTTGTCCGGAGCGCCGCTTGTCCTATCCATTCCTTTGACGGCGCGAATCGTCGTGATTAAATACCCGGCATCATCAATTAAATGACGACCGGTCTCTAGCCTCAATTGAGGACGTTGTTTCTTCGGCAGACGATTGAGTACCCCCGTAATTGCGTCAGCGTAAGCCTCAATAGGAGGGATTTTGAAATCATCCAGCATACCGTGCAGCTTCATACTTGACGGAAAGCCGCCGCCAAGATTGAGACAAGGGATCAGAATCTTGGTGGCTCGATAAACCAAATCACGCAACGCGACAAGTTTCTTTGTCGCTACCGCGTAGGCTTCGGGAACAAAAATGTTGGTCCCGATATGACTGTGTAGCGTATGCAGACGCAACTTTCGGTTTCTGAGAACTTGGAGGATCGCGCGAGACGCTTCCCCGCTGTCGAGACTAAAACCAAACTTGGACCACGGCTCCACGATTCCGGTATCCAGCCAAATGCGGATACCTACGTCTACGGGTCGTTTCAGTGTTGCGACGATTTCTTCGACCAGAGAAAGCTCGTCCCAATTGTCGATCTGCACTAACGCTCCTTGCTCAAAAGCGTGCACCAAACTTTCTTTCGACTTGCCGGGACCGTTGTAAATGATGTCACACCCACGAACGCCAGCCTTCTCAGCCTTCTGATACTCAAAATCAGAAACGACTTCCGCTAGCCACCCCTCCTTGTGAAAGATGTTGCAGATCGCCTTCAAGTAGTTCGTTTTGTAGGACCAGCAAAATACTGTGTTTGGATACGCGCCTCTGAACGCCTTTTTCATGCGGCGAGTGGTATCGAGGATTTTCTGTTCGTCAAAAACAAACAGCGGTGAGCCGTATTTTTCCGCAAGGTGTTCGACTTCGACTTCGCCGATACGATTACAAACAGGAACAGTCTTGTTGTTGCGGTTGTTCCTAATACAAACCGCTCCATCGTTTCCTAAATCGCTACTTACTTTCGGAGGCAGATACATCTTAATTCACCATCGTTGCTAGTTGAGATATGTCACCGACCAGATCGTAGGCGTGCCTCATAAACATCTTACCCGGCTCGCATCGTGCGAGTTTGGGCTTTGGTAAATCCTGGCACAGCATAGCGATCAGCGCCGCCGGTATGTTGCAGCCAATTTGCGCGGGAAAATCAATCCAAGCAGGAACCCTCGGGTTCATTTCGATCAGGAAATAGCCTTTGTTGTTTTTGATGAACTCCAAATCAAACGGACCGTGCCATTTCAGAGCTTTTATGATTCGCCGCGTGTATTTCTCTATCGTCGGATTGTCGATGACGAGGCCACCAAAGGTTTTGCCGGTCGCCGTCAGAACTATTTTCCGCAACGTACAAGACCCGACGACGTTGCCCTTACCATCACCAAGACCAGCCACACCGTATTCATCTTCTCGCTCAATGGCGGATTGTACGATGACGGGACCGCCCCAAGCGGCAATCAAGGACTGGTAAATTTGACCAGCCTCCATTGAGGAGGATGCCTTTGCGGCACCATACATCTTGCCTTTGACGAAAACTGGAAAACCTATGTTACCGCATATTTTGTGAACGTCCGCCCAACTGTTCGCCACTGCGGCTTTTGGCGTCGGGACCTTGGCTTCCTTGCCGAGCGCAGTCAAATTTTGTTTTGCCCGTCGATCAAACATCTTCTTGGTAACCAATGGAAGTTTGATCTGTCGCTTCTTCAACTCCGAGTGCAGGTCGATGTAATTCGGAATCTCCGTGTCCATACACGGAACGATCATATCGAGCGGATGAGTCTCGCAGATTTCGTCCAGACGTTCAAGAAGCCTCTTGGGGCCTTTTTGCGGATACGGCATAAGAAACGCCGCATCCACATGATCCGAGTGCGAACTGTAAAGTCCGCTCTCAAGGGGATCATACGATAACCCCACTACTTTAATAGAGGGATACTCGCGGCGGATGCTGTTGACTACGGCTGAGCCGGGCTGAACCTGCTCGCCTCGATTAAGTCCAGATACCGCGATGGTCAACTGTTTGGTCATCGCACTACATTTAGGTCATCGAGAAAAAACTCAATGTCGCGGGAGGCCACAGCTTGTGGAACCTTATACCGGCGCGAATAGGCTGCGATGATTTCTGAAACGGGTTTCTGGTTCGTAATGAGTTCGGTAAGTACGAAGGCGGCAGACTCGTTGACGCGATGAAATTTACCCAAGCACGTATCGAACACAAGATTACCGATGACTTTCAAGCTCGACATTTTTCCTTGTCCTAGTCCTAGTAAATGAGGTAGATGGAGGGAACACTGTCCCCCTCCACTGTCCCTCATCAGGCGGGTACGGTGCCTTTACCCAACCAAGCAACCGGGGCGGTATTGCCCGGAGCATGGTTTATGCGATTCTGGTGGTGGTGACGGTATTTGTGATGGCTAGAGACGATCTTGGACTGGTGATGATGGTACGTCGCCGCTTCGGCTGGTCCCATCATAGCCAAGAACCCGGCCGCAGCCGCTACGCTTAGCAGGGGTAGGAAATCTCGCTTTTTCATAAATCTCTCTTTCCTTACGTTCTGATGCGTCAAGTAGCCGCTATTCTTCGGAGTGTCAAGTGCCCGGATTTGCTAGGGTTAACGACTCCCGGCTCCGCTCCACCGGACGATGGCAAAAATTTCCGTTTCACCATCGACTTGACAAAGCCCGATAGTGTGTGCCATTGATTATTTCTCGGGCGTGGTCGCTTGTCGTCCGCGAAATGCGCTCTCCTTCCGTAGCGTCCCGAACACGGTATTTTAGGCCCCCGGTCGGATGGGCAAAAAGCTGACCGCCGTCTCGGCGGTCGCCAAAAACAGGTCATCCGCGCCGAGTTTTTGCCCGTTGCCCGGACTCCGCGCCAGCGGAGCCGGGCAACTTTTTTACGTCGTACTCTTGACGACCGACGCCCCTAATGCTAGGATCTTCGTAGTCTGACCCAGACGCCGGGTCGGGCAACCAAAGTCCCCCTTTGGTCGAGTAATCTTTATGATGTTTTGGTCCCACAAGGACTAAAACATCGTATCGACTAATCCGGGGGACCTTCATGGACGCCTACCTCACCATTATCGCCAACATTGTTTTCCTCACCGTGCTCGGCATCGCCGCGCTCGGCTTCATTGTATGGGCCGTCGAGAGCCTGTATGGCGTTCTGCCAGCTACGTCCGACATCGCCGACTGGCTTGACGCGCACGCGGCGCCGGAATGGCGCCTCGCACACCGGCTGCGCAGCGTGCAGATCGCATTGTTTTGGGCGGTGCTCGGCGGTCTTTGGGTCGCACTTCCGGCATTCCAATCCTACCTCTCGCCGTTCCGCTTCGCCGCAATAAGCATCGGCTTCTCGGTCGCGATCTTGTTCGCGCGCTTCACCGGACAAAAGGGACTTCCCGATGCGTAATTTCGTGACAGCGGTGATCGTTGCTGCATTTGTGATTCTCGGGTCTGCCGGTTATGCCGTCGAGATTAAGCCGGTTGTGATCGACGACAACCCTGGTGGCTCAATCAGTACGTTTCAAAATCTCTACGCGGCGCTCCGAGAGAGTGGTGTCCCTGTTATTTTACGCGGTATATGCATTTCAGCTTGTACGCTCATATTGGAACTCCCAAAAAATCAAGTTTGCGTCGAGCCGACTGCGAGCCTTGGATTTCATCTTGTGACGAACAGCGGGACCGGTCAGTCGCTACCGGAAATGACACAAGCTTTGATTCGGCGCTATTACCCTCCTGCCGTACAAGGATGGCTCGCTACGAAAGAACTTGAACCCGAACCCATATTCATGAACGCCAACGAAATTGTAGCCCTAGGCATCTATGACTTTTGCTCTAAGCCAGGACAGCAGGGACTTCCAGATGCGTAAAATGACGCTACGCGAGCAGTGTATCCGTCGTTTGATTACTGTGGAGCGCAACGGTAATTTGTCAATCTGCGCTTATTGTATTTATGGTCCGTGCTCTAAGCCGGAATCATGCGGTCACGTATTTGATCCGCCAAAAGAGGAAACGGGAAAATGCTTGACTTCATGAAGCCGAACACGGCGCGACAAAAAACCGGTTGGGCGGCAGCGGCGGCTATGACCGTCGCCATGGCGGCGAGCTTTGAGGGCTTCGCGGCGCATCCGTATGTTGATCGCGTCGGCACCGGTCACCCGATTACGTGGTGCTACGGCGAGACGAAATCCGATGGTCCAGTTCCGAGAATGAATGCCACGTTCACGAAAGCGCAGTGCACCGAGCTTCTCAAGACGAGCATGGTGAAGTACAACAATGGGATCAAGCAATACATTCACGTCATCATGGGCGCACAGACCGAAGCGGCGATGACGGACGCCGCCTACAATCTCGGCTACGGCGTTTTCAAGAGGGGTGCGATGACGCGCTACCTGAATGCAGGCGGCAACTTCAACGACAATGGATCGCAGTCGGTGGTTTATAAACGCAATCACCCGCTCGCGTGCAACGCTTTGAAGGCTTACGTCCGTGGCAACGGTCGGGTTCTGCCCGGTCTCGTTCGACGTCGCGCCGCCGAAGCGACGCTGTGCCACAAAGAGGACTAAACCGAACGTCCCGTCGCTCGGCGGGACCACGCGAGGGGACCCCCGGACGCGCCGGGAAGATGTCCCAAGGCCGTCGCGGGGCGCCCAGCCTACCAGACGAGCGCGGTCGGGCGCCTATTATATCTCTACGGTTGCTTCGGGACGGCTGTCGTGCCATAGAAGGGGGCTTGACATTTCCCGCAAACCCGGAGTCGATCCCATGCTCACCACTCTCACCCTCAGCGGCGTTTGGCTGCTCGCCAGCCACACACTTGCCGTCCTCGTCGGCATCTTTACCTCGACCTACGTCAAGGACACCATCAAGGGCGTCCCGTCGTCCCTCCGCACAGCCCTTAAGGGCGCTGAGTCGAACACGCTCGCCGCTCTGAAAGCGGCTGAAACGAAGGCGGTTAACGACGTGTTGGCGAAGCTCCCGACTGCTCCGGCTCCGGTTGCTAAGCCGACTGCGCCTGTGGCGCCCACCGCACCCGCCGTTGGGGCGGACATCCTCGCCGCGCTGAAAGGTGCGGCAAAGTCTATCGAGGACGCGGCAGCGAAACTCGCGGCTCCGGCTCCTGTAGCCCCGGCTCCTGCTACCCCCGCAGCGCCCGCCGCAGCCTCACCGGTTGCTCCGACAGCCTCGACGGCTGCTCCGACCCCGGTTACGCCAGTCTAACGCCTACGAGCCTCCGCGCGCGAGCGCGGGGGCTGTCTTTTTAGGGGGCCGCCATGCCTGATTTGACGTACCTTGTGGAACACTTTTTTGCTGGTCTCTGGCCGCTGATTTGGCATTTCGGTGTCGGCATCGGGATTATTATCCTATTGGGCGTCGCCGCCTACTTTGCCCCCACGATCAAGCTCAAGGCACTTTGCATCGCTTGCGCGGTCGGTGTCGCCGCGTTCGTGCTCGGAGAGGGCGTCGGCGTGCGGATCGAGAAGGCACACACTCAGGCGCAGCAAGCCACCACGGACAAGTTCGTGGGCAAGACGGTCAAGGGGACGACCACCAAACGCGGGCGGGCATGGAAAGACCCCTGGAATTCGCCCTCTAACTAAAGGATAGGAATTATGCGCATTCTAGTTTCAATTTGTGGATTACTCGTGGCAACGTTTACTTGCGCCGCCGACCCGCTCACTATGCCGCTCTGGGATGAGGAACACTTCCCTTCCATCACACTCAATCGCGAAACCGGCGTCCATATCACCGTGCCAGAAGGTACGGACATCAGCCAGTTTCTCAAACATTATGCCCCCCGAATGTGCTCCGATGTTTTTGATATGTCTACTCCGAGACGCCTGACAGTATATGTGCGAGCAAACTTGAACGACCATGAACAGGAAGTCATGATTGATTACCGCCCCGATAAAGTAACGTGTGTAGACCCAGAAGGTCCTATGTCATGAGATACAAATTCTTTATCCCTCTTTTCGCGCTCCTACTCACGGGTGCCGCCGGTCCGGTCGGCTGCACCCCAAACTTATCTCCTGCTGGTCTCCACGCCGTCTGCACAGCATTGGTAGGACCGATACGGTATAACCGTTACAACAAAGCAAGTGGTCGGTACGCCGGTCCGATTCTTGGACTCGACTTGGCGCAAAGAAATCAAATCGGACAGCGGCTCGGGTGCCCACAATATCGAGGCGCATAAATGTGGAACGCTGACGCTACTCTTGAAGCCTTACCCGATGCTGTTATCGGCATCAACCGCGAAGGGGTTATCGAACTGGTCAATCGTGCGACCGAACACATTTTCGGATATAACCGAGAGGAGATTATCGGACATCCACTCGCTATGCTTCTTCCGGAAAGGATGCGAGAACGCCACGAGGCACACTTGAAGCACTACTTCGCGGCTCCCGCAGTACGCGGGATGGGGCTGGACTTAATTCTCCTTGGAATCGGAAAAGATGGAGTAGAATTTCCGGTTGAAATAAATATCGCGCCACTCAGTGACACGGGGGCAATTGCTGTAGTTCGGAGAGTATCGGAGAGAGTGCAAAGAGCTTTGAAATTTGCTCGTGAGAGGGGGTGATCCGCGTGAAGTGTCCGTTTATCGGAAAGTGGGACTGTCCGCTGTTAGACCCGAACGGGGAAGGAAACTGCCCAATTATTAAGGACGGCTATTGTCTCCTCATTGACGAGGCCATTCGAGAGTCGGTTCATGAACATCAACTGTCAGATCGAGAAAAAGAAGCTTTGCACAAAACCGCGCGGAACGTAGTGATGAAGGTGCTTGCAGCTTTAAGAAACGGGGGCGAAAATGAGTGCCGAGATAGACAAGATTGAACAAGCGCGGTTCGCAGCCCTAGAAGTTGTCGAGACTGCCCGCGTATCGGCTCTTGAAATCATGGAAAAATCCCGCACCACCGCACTAGATGTTATCGAAAACGCAAAGATCGCCGCGCTGTTCCTCATCGAAGAAGCCCGGATAGCCGCAATCAAAGAAGCTACCCGAATGGCGATAGGAGAAGCAATGCTTGATCCACGAGTCAAAGAACTCGCTCGGGATGCGTCCAGGAGAGTCGTTGAACGCATCAGTGGAGAAAAATAATGAATGGCGAAGAACAGTCACACTACAAGGTCGCAGCAGAGATTGAATTGGCAACTCGCAATGCGGTGCGCGACATCTTGCTCGGCGACGAGGGGCAGCTATTGATGACCCGTGTCGCGGAGGAGGCTGCACATCACGCGGTCACCGATTTCATGCTCAAGATCGGCATGGACACGACCACGCCAGCCGCCATCATCGCGCTTCAAGCCGACATGCACCACCTTCGTTGGTGGAACCGGGTTGTCTCGTCCGGAGCGAGCCGAATGATCGCTCTCCTCATTAGCATCGCTGCTATGTTCGGATGGGGCTTCCTGGCATCAGAACTTCACAACTATATCGCGTACCGTGAGGGTATCCCGATCCACTCGGCGGCGCCGGACTCCGCGCACGCTGACGTAAAATAGTTCTCAGTTGAAGGAGGGAGGCGTGACGTGGAACCCCAACCAAGAAAACCTGCCAAGCGGTCCGCTGCAACCGCACGAGCGCGTACAGGCGCGGCGCGTCATGAAGTGGTACGAAAACCGAGCGTATCTCTACAAGACACTCGGGCTATGGTGGAAATGGTTGGTAACGGTCCCGCCGTTCGCGGTCGCGGCTTGGGGCTTGTGGCAATTCATTCTTACGCGCGGAAACTAATCCGCCACCTTCTCCCTGGCGCCGTTGCGCTTGCCATCGCGTTCGTCGGTGTCGCCGCTATCGGCAACCGCTACGAGACGACAATCGAGAACGCGCGCGTTGAACCGAGCGTCGTGCAACCGGGTAGTTACGGCGTGCTGAAATTCCACAGTCTCGGGCTTGACAAGGCGTGCCACGGCGTCGTCACTCGCGCCATCATCGACGCTCAAGGCATTGTGCAGCATTTGCCGGAGACCGATGCCGTCAAGTTCAACCCCAAAACAAACCAGTTCGAGCGGCCGTTTCCGGTCCCGCTCAAGACGGCACCCGGTCCCGCTACCTACGTCGGAGTTGTGGTTCGGTGGTGCAATCCGATTCAGCGGTTCTTTTGGCCTATTGTCTCGACGACACGGCTTCCGTTCGTCGTCGGCGACTCGCCCGTGACGGTATATGTTCCGGAACCTAAGTCATGAAGTTCAAATGGCATCTGGCGCAGAAAGTTGTCTGCGTCTACGCGGGGGACACGAACGATAGTCCCGGCGAGCCGACTATCCGTGAGGGCAGTGTCTACATCATCGACTGGATCGGCGTGTCAGTCCACAATCTCGATACCATGCATGAGACCGACACGTCGGAACTTTGCTTCCATCTGTTCGAAGTCCCGCGTAATCCATGCAAGCACTGCGGGCACATCATTCCGTATGCGGCGCGCCGCTTCCGACCGCTCGACGAGCGCGAGACCGACATTGGAGTTTTCGAGTCAATCCTGCATCCGATCAAAGTGAAAAAGTTGGAACCCGTTTAACCAGCGCGTGAGCTACCGGTGAGGCGGAGCGAACTCGTCAAGGTCGCGCGGCTCACCGCGCACGTTGACAGCCTCGCCATCGTGACCAACTGTCACCGCCGCCTTGAAGTATGGACGCACCCCCTTGGCGGTGGCGCGCAACTCTTTCAAATCCGGGATAACGTCATCGGGCGGAGTCTGGCGTCGCCGCTCGTCGAAGTAGCCTTGAGCGACGATGGTGAGGATCAGAAGGACGATGACCGTGAACATTACAGTCGGATCGAGTGCAAGCTGCGTAAACGCGATTAAGTTATCCATGGGGGACTTCCTCTATTTCTAAATCCCGTTTCGTATCTGAGACCGATGCGCAAGTCAATAGCCCCGATCTTCTTTCGGCGGCAGCGACGAGACGATATCGACGATTGAATCGGCGGTGACATGGTAAACGAGCTTTTGTGTCGGTCGCAGCCCCGTCCCTCGGGCTTCGTGCAGTTCCTTCGCCTTATGGTGGGTCGGATCGGAGAGTTTGTAGCTTCGCGGCGTATGCCCATCCTTGTCCAGAACCCAAAGGTAGACAATGGTGTCGTCCACTATGAAGTCGATAATGGTAGAGTTGTCGGGCGGCTCGCCAGGGAGCGGCAAACCTACGAGCGTGATCGCTTGCGTCCAAAGCATAAGCGCGAGCGCGGCGGCAGTCGCGGCGGCGAGGGCGCGCAACCATACAGGTACTCGCGAGGATATGAACATCCACGAAACCAAAAGACTAAAGGCGGCGAGCGTCAAACCGAAGGTGATGTAGAAATCCATTTTAGTGCCCTGTCAACGAGTGCTCTTTAATGATGTTCTCGGACTCCGGCGGTGTCGGTATGATGTGCGCCGATCCGTCCGCATCTACATGGAATGCAACGACGTTCATCACGTCGTTTATTTTGTTCAAGTGGATATGCTTGTTCGCGAGTTCAGTCACCGTAGGATTCATTTTCTCTACATCAACCGTCGCGTCTATTTCTCGGCTGTCTCCGGTGTAGTAGCACACGGCTATGATGTAGTCGCCCGGCATGATCGCACGGATGGCGATGACTTCGTGATTGGACGACACCGCTTCGGAGCCATCGGCGAGAATAGCTTTATTGGAAGTGAAACCGCGCGAATCTCGGTCGAGAGAAATGTTGATCGTTTCACGGACGTTGTAGAAGATGACCTTATTGTTTTCGTCCTGCATCCACAGGTCCAGGTCCACGTCACGCTTGTCGTCCCATCTGAGATTGACGATGAATTCGGCGGCTGGCTTCTCTTTCGCCGTCTCGGTCGTCGCGGCGGCGAGCGTAATGACGAGTGCCGTGATGATGATCGCAAAAATCCCCACGACAAGCATTTGCACGTCGGAGAATACCTGCCACGCTGTCAGGTGATGTTGCGGTCGGTGAGTCATCGGTCGTCCCGATGCATAAAATACTCAAGGTTGGACCCGAGCACCGTGATCCCGAATGAGGCGACAATGCCACAGCCGGTCGCATACAGCGCCGTACCAAGTCCGGACAGAACCGCGACCACGAACTGCAAAGCGTGTTGGGCGTTAGATAGGTCGATGGTCGCCATCGCCCGCACTTGTATCGTCAAACCGATGACGGTGCCGAGCAGCCCGAGCAGCGTAACCAAGTAGGCCGCCGCGCGCCCGATGTTCGTGTCGGCGATAGCTTGGGCAAACCGTGTAGCTTTGGCCTTCTCGATAGTCACTGTTTTTATCGACGACGGGATGACAGCGGCGTCATAGCGCCACGACGCAAGACCGAGATAGCCGCAGGCGATAAGAAATATCAGGGCGATGACGCTGGTCAGGTGAGTGACATCGACGCTCCACACTTGTTGAAATACCCCGTAATACGCCGCGAAGAATGCGATGACGGCGTAGCCCAGGCACAACACGAACCACTGTAAAAACGCTCTATGATCGCTCATTTTGATGTCCCGTTCAAGTTAGAGAACTTACCGTGATACTTGAGGGCTGCTTGATCGTAAACCGCTGCGGCAATATCAAGGTCGGTGTAACATCCAAGCGAGTAGACTTTTTTCTGGCACCTAATTTGTACTTGATATTTTTGGGTGTCTTTCCGCCAATGAACGCCTTTCCTTCCCGACTTGTTGTTTTTGCGCTTGACTACGTTCTGACAGTTTTGAAAATGCTCGGCCTCTCTTAAATTGAGCCACTGGTTATTAGACGGACGGAGGTTCTCGTGATCCACTTCCTCCGGGAAAAAGCCCCGCATGTATAAAAATGCCAAATGGTGCGCTCGGTAGTTGTGTCCGTCAATATAGATTATTCTGTATCCGCGCGGATCGTCACTCCCCGCCTCCGCCCCGACTACAACCTTATCACAATACTTCTTCGCCCAGGTAAAAATCCCGGTATCTGGATTGTAGTGCAAAACTTCAAGTAACCGCTCTTGAGTGAGCTTGTCTGACATAGGGATTCCTCTCGTGGCGGGGGGACATTCCCCATGGTTAACAGCCCGGCGGGGGGCTTGTCAAGTCACATACCGTCACGGATTTCGTTAGCCCAGGCAACGCGGTCGGCGGCTGTCATATCCACCGACATAATGGGCATACGCAATTCGTGGAGCGCCTCGTCGATGGCAAAAGCGATAGCGGCGGTGCTTTGACCCTTGCAATCGAGGACCTTCGTGGCGGCTTGGTGCATCATGAGATTGTACGGACCGAACGGCTCGCGTTCCTCGCGGATGTCGGTGCGATAGAGGATGACCGGCTT
>Ga0209415_10006627_pt1 | contig 20484 bp, 17 predicted proteins | sample PeaSoiSIISIP2007_FD_187696 | JGI IMG/M metagenome (GOLD analysis project Ga0209415, IMG submission 187696) | Peat soil microbial communities from Weissenstadt, Germany - SII-SIP-2007 (SPAdes) (version 2) | ecosystem: Environmental > Terrestrial > Soil > Wetlands > Peat | place: Germany...
ACCGTTGCAACGTCGGGTCGAGGGACCTCGCGACGGGCGGCAGCGGCGAGCGCGTCGTTCGCCGGGTCGGACGACGGAACGACCGCCATCCGTCCGCTCGACGTGTGCGCCGGCTGGCCCGGCTCCCGCGGGGGCGGGTGCACGGTGATCGCCTCGGAGGCCTCCACGGCCTGCGGACCCGGCGGCGATGACCTCCGCATCTCGAGCTCGGTGGAAGGCACGAGCTCCTCGCTCGCATGAGGGCCCGCCGCCTCCTCGGGCCGCGCGACGAGCAGCCCTTCGAAGTAAAGCTTCGTGATCGTCGAGAGCGTCGAGAGATCCTCGAACGGCGAATCGTCGACGACATCCGAGAGGGTGCGCTTGGCGTCGAACAGCCGAAGGATGCCGTTCAGCTCGTCCGGGATCTCGTTCAGCCGCTCGAGGAGCTGGTGGTGGTCGATCTCGAAGATCGTCGCGAGGCTCGGCAGCTGCTCGCAGAGCCGGCCCCACTCGTCCACCCTTCGCATTCCCTCCATGAGGATCGCCTGGGTCGATCCGCCGATGACGTCCTCGTTCGGGACGGCCTTGAACTCGACCTCGAAGCTCGCCTCGTTCCAGATGAGGACCCGGTAAATCGCCTCTTCTCCGCGCAGGCGCCCGAGCTCGGCGTCGACCACCTTCCCGTCGCGGAAGTAGATGTGCGCCTCTTGCGTGGGGCCCTGCAGGTGAACGACGCCGCTCTTTCGCGACACCTCGAACGTCTGCAAGAGGTCGACGACGGCCATGTCCTGCGTCGACCCCGCGAAGCGGGTGCGGCCCGTCAAAGTCTTCGTCGTCGTCGCCGCGATGTTCTCCTGCGTGCGCCTAGCGAGCAGGAGGTTGACCCGGGCGATGAGCTCCCGGACGAAGATCGGCTTCGTGAGGTAGTCCTCGACGCCGAGCTCGAGGCCGCGAATCTTGTCCTCGATCGACTTCTGACTCGTCAAAAAGACGACGGGGATCGCCATCCACTCGGGCCTCTCCTTGAGCTTGCGAACGAGCGAGTAGCCGTCGAGCTTGGGCAGGCGAGTGTCGCTGAGGACAAGATCGGGGGTAAGCGACTCGATCTTCGTCAGCGCGTCGAGGCCGTCGACGGCGGTCGTGACGCTGTAGCCAGCCTTTTTGAGGCTGACCTCGAGCACGCGGAGACTGCGCGGGTCCGCGTCTACGAGGAGCAGCTTCTGCTTTGCCACGGGTTCCGCGTCAGCATGGGAGGGGACAATGTGGGGTGTCAAGCCGAGGGCGCAGTCGCCCGTCGCCGCGAATCATCTCTTCGACGCGAAAGGATCGCCCACGTCGTCCAGAGCGGCCGGGGCAGGACGCCGGGGCGGGGCTTTGCGGACGGGCGGGCGGGGCGGCGGGGCCGGCGCGGAAGCGGAGAAAGGCGGCTCGGACGGGAGCGCAGACGGCGTCGGCGAGGCAGAGGGGGGCATCGGAATGACGGTGGCCGCGGGTATCACGCCCACCGCTGCGCTCGAGGGTACCGGCGGACTGGTCGTCTCGGAAGGCCGGCGAGCGGAGAGAGCCCAGATCGCAGCCCCCACCACGAAGATGGCCCCGGCCGCCACGCCGAGCCAGCGCCACTGGACGGGACGTCTCGACGGGAGCTCGCTGTCGATCGCCACCCGCATCTCCTCGAGCGTCGGCGGCTCGAGCTCGTCGGCCATGCGGTACCGGACACTGGCCGGCGCGCGGCTCGGCGACCCCTCCAACCGGGGCGCGATGTCCACACCGCCGCGTTCGTCCACCCGGACGACGCGGTCGATCGCCTGGACCAGATCGTTCATGGATCCGAAGCGGTCTTCTGCCTTCTTCTCCAGGCAGATGAGCGTGATCTGCTCCAGGGCGCCGAGCTCTCTCGCCGCCTCGCTCGCCTGACTCGGAGGCACGGGCTGCACGAACATGTGCTGCGTGAGCACGCCCATGTACGTGTCGGCCTCGAAGGGCACGCGCCCCGTGAACATCTCGTACATGATGATCCCGAGCGCATAGATGTCCGTGCGATGGTCGATCGACGCTCCGCTGGCCTGCTCGGGCGACATGTAGTGGGGCGTCCCGAAGACGATCCCGGTGCGCGTCATCCGGCTCGACCCGATGATCTTGGCGGCGCCGAAATCGACGACGCGCACGTCGGGCACTTCGCCGAGCAGCGCCGCGGCACGACCACGCTCGGCGGGCTCCAGCGCGCCGCCTCCGGTCAGGAACACGTTGTCCGGCTTGAGGTCCCGGTGCACGACGCCCTCGGCATGGGCCGCCGAAAGCGCCCCCGCGACCTGCTTGATGATGCGCACCGCCCGCGCGGCGGGGATCGGCCCGCCCGCCTTGATGACCTGACCGAGCGTGTAGCCCGTGAGGAGCTCCATCACGAAGTACGGAGTCCCGTCCGGGAGCTCCCCGAAGTCGTTGATCTGGACGACGTTGGGGTGCTTGATGCTGGCGGTTGCCTTCGCTTCGTGGATGAAGCGAGCTCCGAGGTCTTCGTCGCGGGCCAGGTCGCGCCGCAGCGCCTTGAGCGCGAAGGCGCGCTCGAGCGTCACGTGGCGCACCCGGTAGACGCGCCCCATGCCCCCTTCTCCGAGGACCTCCATGATCTCGTAGCGGCCGTCCACGGTGGTGCCGACGAGGGGATCGCCGAGCGGGTCGAACGTCGCCGCTTCCAGCTTCGTCCCGTCGTGCGGACAGAAGACGGCGTCCCGGGAGAAGCGTTGCGAGCAGGTCGGGCAGCGCCGGATCTCGCGCCGGATGTCGAGGGTCTTCTTAGTCGGTTCGGCTTGCATCGGGTGCGCTCGAATCGACCTCGTTGCCCCCATCGGACTCCCCGGCCTCCGCGTTCGCGCCCTCGCATCCTTCGGGGGTGCACATCAGGCCCTGGAGGCAGTCGCTGGAGCGCGTGCACGGCGTGCCCGGACCCCCGGGCGGGGAGTCGGTGCCACAGGAGGCCAACATCCCGAGGGCGACGACGAGTAGCACCGCTCGGAGTCCCACCCGGAAAGCTTACATCACGAGGCCGCCCGGGTACTTACCCGGCGGAAGCGGCCGGCGTGCCGCAGCCGGGGCAGAACTTTGCATTCGCAGCGAGCTCGGTTCCGCAGCCGCTGCAGAACTTCTTCTGCGCGACGAGGGGCGACCCGCACTCGGCGCAGAACTTCCCTCCGGGCTGCTTCGCGCCGCACTTGCCGCACGCCACCTGCGTTCCACCGGGGGAGAACGTCGGGGCAGGAGCCGGCTGAACGAGGCCGCCCGACATCGCGTTGCCCATCCCCATGCCCACCGCCATCTGGGCGCCGAGGGCCGCGACGCCGCCGCCGACGCCGTGCTCGGCCATCCCCCTGCCGGCGCCCATCACGGCCTGGCCCGCGGCGTACCCCTGGTAGCTGCCCGCGAGCTCCTTCACGTAGCGCGCGTCCTGACCGAACTGCTGGTCGAGCTGGAACTGGCGCGCCTGCGCGTCCGCCGCGGAGCCGGCGACTCCGATCTGCTTGACGCGCACCTCGCGCTGGGCCTTCGCGATCTCGGCGTTCGCGGCGACGAGGCGCTGCCGATCGTCCTCGCTGAAGTTGATGTTGAACTGGCCGACCTGCAGGATCTTCACGCCGATCTCCGCGAGATCCGGCGCGTGGGCGACGAACGCCGCGGCGAGACGGCTCGTCAGCGAGACCGCCTGGAGGAGGCTCTTGCCCTCGCTGTCGCAGAGCTCCCCGAGCGTCGTCTTCACGCCGTTCATGAACAGTCCCTTGATCCACCCGAGGACCGCGTCGTTGTCGCCGGTCGCAGCCTGGCCGGAGTAACCGACGACGAACCTGACCGGGTCGACGACGACGACGCTCATCTCGCCGAAGATCCGCGGCTGGACCTGCTCGCCCGTCAGCGCGTCGAGCATGTCGCCGATGGGGCCCCCGAAGGGCACGCTCCGGACGGGCGCCGTCTTCACGAAGAAGACCTCGGCGATGAACACCTGCCCGCCGGTGTACCTCGTCACGAGCGCGTTCAAGAACGGGATGTTGTCCGTCTGGAGGGTCGTCCGGCCCGGCGGGAGAACGCCCACCACGCGCCCGTCTCGGAAGAAGACGGCGCACTCATCGCTGTCGACGGTGAGCTGCGAGTAGACGGGGATGTTCTGATCGGGGTGCTTGTAGACGATGAGAGACTTCTGGCTGTCGGGGCGCGCGACCATCATCTCGCGCACGCCGTTGCGAACGAAATCGAAGACGCCCATGGCGGGGTGGCCCTTCCTCGAAGGCAAAGATACTCGATAACCGCGCCGCCAGGACACGGCACGGAGCCCAGCACGTTGGTATGATGAGTGGCCGGATGGATCCCGCGATCGAAATCGAAAAGCTCGCGCCCGCGGCGCGCAAGATCCTCGATCCCTCCTCCCCGGCGCCGATGCGCCAGATGGCCGCGAAGGGCGTGCTGCCCGGCCTCAAGCCCGGGGAAGCGCTGACCGTCATCGCGGTGCTCTCGGAGTCCGCCGACGAGGCGCTCGGCGCGGCGGCGAGGACGACCCTCGACAAGCTCCCCCTCCCGCTGCTCACCGGCGCCCTCGCGGGGGACGTGCCGCCCGGCGTGCTCGCCCTCATCGCGCCGCGCTACGCGCGCAACGCCGCCGTCGCGGTGAAGCTCCTCGCGCATCCCGCCATCTCGCCGGCGACGGTCGCGGAGCTCGCCGGGCTCGCGGACGAGGCCGTGGCCGAGCTCGTGGCGACGAACGAGCAGCGGCTGCTCGGGAACCCGAGCATCATCGAGAAGCTCTACATGAACAAGTCGACGCGCATGTCGACGGCCGACCGCATCCTCGAGCTGGCCGTGAGAAACGGGATCGAGCTGAAGGGGATCCCCGCCTACAAGGAGGCCGCGACGGCGATCGGGATGGAGCTCATCGCCGAGCCTTCCCCGGAGCCGACGCCGGACGACATCCTGTTTCTGGAGACGGACGCCGTGGCGCGCAAGGCGCAGGTCGACGCGCAGACGGAGGACACCCACCGCCTGGACGAGGAGACCGGCGACGAGGTCGTCGACGACAAGTTCCTGCCGCTCCACGCGCAGCTCGCGAAGATGACGATCAGCCAGAAGATCCGCCGCGCGATGGTGGGCACGGCGAGTGAGCGGCTCCTTCTCGTGCGCGACGCGAACCGTCTCGTGTCGCAGGCCGCGATCAAGAGCCCGGGCATCCAGGAGAACGAGATCGTCCGGATCAGCGCGAGCCGCACAGTCAGCGACGACGTCCTGCGGATCATCGCCACGGACCGCGAGTGGACGCGGTCACACCAGATCAAGCTGAACCTCGTACAGAACCCGCGAACCCCGTTCGCCTTCACGGCGAAGCTCATTCAGCACCTGCGAGAGCACGAGCTGAAGGCGCTCTCGCGGAGCAAGAACGTCACGGGGTCCGTGGCCACCGCGGCCAGGCAGCAGCTCTCGCGACGCTCGCAGACCTGAAGACTGAGCTAGGCGCCCGCGCTCAACAACGGTAATAGAGGACATGGCCGACGCCGCGACGCCCGAGGGGCCCTCCGGGCCGCTCAGCTCGATGGAGGAACTGGTCGCGGCGTGGATGCGCTTCCGGGCGGGCGACGTGGTGCCGTGCCCGAACGACGGCGCGTCGCTGGCCCTGTCGGTCGATGCGTCGGCGGGCGCGTACCGATTCGTCTGCACCACCTGCGGCACGGCGTCCTCGTGGTTCGAGTCGGGGCCGACGGGCACCATCGAGGTCCGATCGGTCGCCCAGCCGTCCCACGCTCCGGAGTGAACCGGCCCGTCCGGTCTGCCCTCATCGCGTACGCCGCGGCGTTCGCGCTGATGAGCTCCACCAGCACGGTCCTCGTGCTCGGCGTTGCCCTCGCACGCGCCTCGGGCGACGTCGCGCACGTGCGGGACCAGGCGGCGGGCTTCTCGCTGTCGGCCGCCGGCCTCATGTCCGTCGCATGCGCCAACGCGGTCGTCCTACTCGCGGTGGCCTTCGTGGTCGCGGGACGCGCGGGGGATGCCCGCGCGAGGACGCTGCGCCTCTCGCCCACGCAGGCGACCGGGGCCGGCGTCGCGGCGGCCGTCGTCGGGATGGTCGGCCTCAGCGCGGCATGCGCCGCCGCGAGCGAGCTCGCCGGCGCCGCCACGGACGGGGTGATGGAGAGGGTCGCGCGCGCGCTCGAGCGGCCGAGCCCCGCCGGGTTGCTGCTCGCCCTCGTCACCATCGGGCTCGCGCCGGGCTTCGCGGAGGAGACGTTCTTCCGAGGTCTCCTCCAGCCATTGCTCGCGTCGGACTGGGGTCGCTGGCCGTCGATCGTCGCCACGTCCCTGGGCTTCGGCATCATGCACGGGGACCTCGTCCAGGGAACGCTTACGCTCGTGGCGGGGGTGTTCCTCGGATGGACGGCCGATCGCCTCGGGGGCGTGCGTCCCACGATCGCCGCGCACGCGGTCAACAATTCGCTCTTCGTGGTCCTCGCGTCGATGGGATCGACCGGGCCCGGCTCGCACCGGGTCCTCGTGACCGTGTGCGCGATCGGGGCGACCGCGTGCATGGCCTCGGTCGCGGTGCTCCACGGCCGGGCGGCGGTCAGGCCGTGACGGACGTCACAGCATCGACACGCGCTTCATGAGCGCGCCGCAAAGGTCCGACTGCGCGTTGCGCTCCCGCTCGATCGTGAGCGCTGCCCGGAACACGGCGCCCGCTCCCTGCTCGTTGCCGACCGCGACGTGGCACATGCCGAGCATCTCGTAGTCCGCAGGGTCTTCCAGGCTCGAGACGAGCTCGGTGAGCGGCTCGATGGCGGCGCGGTGGGCCTCGACCATCTCGGGGGTCGGAGGATCGGGGATGCCCTTCGCGTGGATCATCAGACGAAGTGCCTGACGCTGATCGTTCGGCGGGTAGCCACGGAACGCCGCGCTCGCGAAGAGCGCCCGGTATCCCTCGTACGCGCTCTTGCGGTCTCCCGCGCGCGCCTTGCCGACGATCGACTTGACCGCATCCACGAGTCCTTGCTCTGCCATGACTGCTCGCGAGGGTAGCCGCGGGACGTGCGGCCGTCACTGCCCGAGCAGCGCCTTGAGTCGCGGAGCCATGTAGGCGACGGCCCCCTCGCCCTTGATTCCTCCTTCCGTCTGCTTTCCCGACGCGCTGCCGTTGGTCGCGGGGAGGGCGAAGAGCGGAATGTACTTCGATGTGTACCCCGCCACGCGGAGGCGCTCGAGGTCGCGGTCGAGGTCGAACTCGAGCAGCGTCAGGTCGGGGAACGTCGCGTCCAGATCCCCGCGCACCGCGGCCTGGTGGAACCTCTGGCACGGCTCGCACCACACCGCGCCCACGTACACGACGACCCTTCGCCGCTCGCCGGCAGCCCGCGACAGCTCCCGCCGGACCGCGTCTCCTACGTCCCCCTCCGGCGGCATGTCGACGAACCGCACGTGTCGGGAAGAGGCGCTCGCCTCCGGAGCCGGCCCCGACGCGGCGTCCTCGCGCCCGCGGCAGCCAGCGAGGACGGACGCCACGACGACGGTGAAGAGCGCGACCCTGCCCACCGGGTGTATCTTCTCACGTGTGCAGGGCGAGGACGGCGAGGGTTCGTCCGGCACGAGGATCGGCCGGTACGTGACGGAGCGCGTCCTCGGCGGCGGGGCCATGAGCACCGTGTACGAGGCGCGCGACGTCGACGGATCGCCCGTCGCGCTGAAGACGCTCTCGGTGCCTGAAGGCGCCGCCGACGAGCAGGAGCGGCGCGCGCGGTTCCTGCGCGAGACCCTCCTCGCGCGGGCGCTGGACCACCCGAACGTCGTGCCCGTGATCGATCACGGGATCGACGCGGCGACGGGCATGCTCTACCTGGTGATGCCGCTGCTCCGGGGAGAGGACATGGCCGCGCTGCTCGATCGCGTGAACGCCCTCGAGCCGGGCATCGCCGTCGCGCTGTTCGTCCAGGCTTGCCGCGGCCTCGAGGCCGCCCATGCCCGGGGGATCGTCCACCGCGACATCAAGCCGTCCAATCTGTTCCTGGAGACCCGCGGGGACGAGGTCGTCGTGAGGGTCACCGACTTCGGCCTCGCCAAGACGCACGACGAGATCGCGGTCGCGACGGGGTCGACCCCACACGCGCTGACGGCGACCGGCCGCTTCATGGGCACGCCGCAGTACGTCTCCCCCGAGCAGGCGATCAGCGCCAAGCACGTCGACGAGCGCAGCGACGTCTTCAGCCTCGCGATGTCGCTTTATCACGCGCTCTCCGGGGCGCCCGCGTTCGCGTACGTGCGCTCGTTCATGGGGCTCGTGCTCGAGGTCACGTCCCGCGAGGCGCCCCACATCCAGGACACCGCCCCGTGGGTGCCGCCGGAGATCGCGAGGGTCGTGCACGCCGCCCTCCTGCGCGATCGGGGCTCGCGCTGTCCGAGCGCCGCTGAGCTCGCTCTCGCGCTCGAGACGGCCACGGGCATCGACGTCACCCGGCGCCCCGTGCACCGCGCGGCAGTGGAGGCGTGCGATGCAGCGGGTGCCACACGGGGCGAGTGGGGCAACAAGTGGAGCAATGTGAGTGCGCCGCGCGCGGAGCTCGTGTCGTCGTGGATCGAGCTGCTCGGCCCTTAACAAGCACGGCGCCACCCCGTACGATCGGTGATGGGCCTGACCATGCGATTCGCGCACGTCGCCCTCGCCCTCTCGGCCGTCACGGCATATGGCTTCGGGGCCCGTGCCGAGATCAAGGTGGACGGCGCCGCGATCGTCCGAGGCACGGGGCGCTGCAAGACCGAGGGCGCTCGCGAATGGCGCGAGGTCACGACGGGGGACGTGCTTCGCGCGGGGCTGACCGTCCAGTCGTCGGCGGAGGAGCCCCTCCAGATGCTCCTCCCCGACGGCGTCACGATCGAGCTCGAGCCGGGCGGGCAAGCCCACTGGATGCACGCGAGCCGTCTGCCCACGGAGACGAACGGCTGGGCCCGCGGGTACCACCTCGTCCTGCAGGAGGGCGAGCTCGAAGTCCGCATGCCGCCGGGTGCGAAGGGCTCGCACGCGTTCCTCGTCTCGACCAAGGCCGGGACCCTGACCGACTGGCGGGGTCTCTTGCACGTGATGGTGCACGACGACTCCGCCGCGGCCGCCATCTACCAGGGCGCGCTGGTCGTGGGCTCGAACGGCCAGGGGTTCCCGGTCTACGACGGCGCGGGGATCGTGATGAAGAAGGGAGTCGATCCCGACAAGACGCGCGGCATCCCCCCTGCCCCCTCATGGGACGGCGGGGGAAGCTTCAGCCTTGCGGCTCGCGACGAGCGCGCCGGCCTCGACTTCCGCTGGGCCCCGGTCCCGGGAGCGTCATCCTACCGCATCGAGATCGGCACCGAGCCTACGATGGTCCGCGTCGTCCACCGCGCGACGACGACCGAGCCTCACTTCGCGATGCCCGAGCCGTCGGCAGGCGCGCGCTACTGGACCCACGTTCGCGCCGTGGACCCCGCGGGGATCGTCGGCGAGTGGTCCGCTGCGCGGGCCCTGCGCGTGCTGCGCTACGATCTGCCGGAGGGGGCGGTCGTCTCGAAGGACGGCGTCATCGTCCTGCCCGATCGGACCGGCGTAACGCTCTCGGACACCGACGGAGTCGAGGCCGCGTACGAGAATGTGACGGCCCTGCAGAGCCGCTTCCAGGTGCCCCTCTACTGGTCGAGGCTGACCGGTGCGCTGCGGATCCCGGACGACGCGGCCATGCGCATCGTCCACCTCCGGGACTCGTCCGCGGGAACCGAGGCGCGCATCGTCCTGGCGCGCCGGCAGCTCCGGGCGGACGTGGATCTGCGCCCGAAGTCTGCCCGCTGGCCGCTCGATCCGATCGACGCGCGCATCGTCGTGCAGGATCCCTCCGGTCGGATCGACGGGGCCGCCGAGCGGATCACGGTGGATACGCTGCTGGATCTCGCGCCGATCCCGGTCGCCTGGCAGCCCCGCGGAAACACGTGGATCGGGCGGATCGACCCTCAGCCGATCAGCGGCCCGTCGGTGGTCCGGGTCGTCGTCAAGGACGCGAGGGGCTCCGAAATCGGACGTGGATTCATAGAGATCGACGCTCCCACGAGCCTGGCCCGGCGATAAGTCTCGTCTCAAGTCCGCCCCGAACGGTCGGCGAGCCTTTGCGTCGTTGCCGTCACCGCGTAAATCTACGGGCCTGATGTTGCTGTGCCCCGGTTGCTCCGCTCCCTGTGAGGCGGGACACCGCTTCTGCTTTTCGTGCGGGGCGGACCTGGGCGTAGCCTCGGAGGGCGCTCGCGAGGATCCGTTCATCGGGTCGACGCTCTCCGGCGGCTACCGCGTCACGCATCTCATCGGCGTGGGCGGCATGGGCCGCGTGTACGGCGCAGAGCAGGTGGCGCTCGGGCGCAGCGTCGCCGTCAAGGTCGTGCACCCTCACCTCGCCCACGACGAGATGGCTGCCGCGCGCTTCCTGAACGAAGCACGCGCCGCGAGCCGGCTGAGCCACCCGAACTCCGTCGCGATCTTCGACTTCGGGCGGACCGCGGACGGCCACTCGTACATCGTCATGGAGCACCTGCGCGGGCGCGACCTCGGTCACGTCGCCCGCGAGGAGGGGCCGCTGCCTCTGCGGAGGATCGTCGACGTCCTTCGCCAGACGCTCGCCGCGCTGGAAGAGGCCCACGCTCTCGGGATCGTGCACCGCGACCTCAAGCCGGACAACATCGTCATCGAGCCGCTGCGGTCCGGGCTCGACTGCGTGAAGGTCGTCGACTTCGGGCTCGCCAAGTTCCTCCAGGGCGACGCGCCCGTCTCGGGGGGTCGCGCGCTAACCCAGCCCGGCATCGTGTGCGGAACTCCGGAGTACATGAGCCCCGAGCACGGGCGCGGAGACCCGCTGGACGGCCGCACCGATCTCTACGCCGTGGGCGTCATCCTCTTCGAGCTGCTCGCCGGGAGCGTGCCATTCAGCTCGGACTCGCCGACGAAGACGCTCTTCATGCACCTGACGGAGCCCGTGCCCGATCCCCGCGTCGTCGCTCCTCAGCGCAACATCCCCGCGCCGTTCGCCGAGGTAACGATGCGAGCGCTGGCCAAGTCGCGCGACGACCGGTTCCAGGACGCCCGCGCGTTCGTGGACGCCCTCGACGCTGCCCTTGCCGCGTGCAGCCTGAGGCCGTCGGTCGACCCCGCGCCCGTGACCGCGATGCGCTGCCGCGCGTGCGGCGCGCTCAACGGGCTCGGACAGAAGTTCTGCGGCGAGTGCGGAGCGTCGATCGCGAGCTTGCCGCCTCCGGGCAGCGTCGGGCCTCGCCCCGCTCCGCCCTCGCGTATCCCGACGCTCGACGACCCGACGCACGAACGCATCCCCGTGGAAGGCGTCCCCGGGCAGCTTCCGCTGATCGCCCGCGGCGACGCCCTGGCCTGGCTGGAGGCGCGCCGGCACGAGGCCGCCGCCATGTTCGCCGCGGCTCACATCGTCGGCGAGGCAGGCGCGGGCAAGACGCGGCTCCTCGACCACTTCCTCGCGAGCGCGCAGGCCCGGGGAGACATCGTCGTCCGCGTCGGGCCGGACCCCACGTGGGCGAAGGTCGGCCACGCCGCCGTCCGCGCGGCGATCGGCCTGCTTGCCGGCGTCTCGCTCACGACCGAAGGCAAGAGGGCGTGGGAGAACGCGCCGGCGCTCGCGCAGGCGGGGCTCGATCTGGTGTCGGGACGGACGGCCCAGTCGCCGCGGGAACCTCGCGAGCGGCGCACCGCGATCGCCGATGCGCTGCGGTGGGCCCTCGAGCGTGCGGGCGAGCGTGCCGGCACCGGGCTGGTCGTCCTAGCAGTCGACGACCTGGACTACGTCGATGGAGCGAGCCGGAACGCGATCTGCGACGTGCTCGACGAGCCGCCCGTGGTCTCGGCCCTCGCGGTCGTGACGTACGCGCCGGGCACGCGCGCGGCCGGGGACGCGCTCGCTGGGGAGACGTTCTCCCTCGGACCCCTTCCATTCGAGTCATTCGCGGACGTGATCCCCGCGGGCCTAGTCCCCGCCGGCACAGCGCTGCTGCCGCTACATCTCGAGCAGCTCGTCGCGTGGTCGCGCGAGACCAGCGAGCCGCCGCCCGACGGCCTCGGCGACCTCATCTCCCGTCGCGCCGAGCGCCTTTCGGCCGATGCCCGGCATGCGCTGCACGGCATGGCCGTGTGGGGCGACGACGCCACGACCGAGTCGCTGCGCGATCTGCTCCCCGCCACGGTCGACCTCAGCGCCGCGCTGGACGCCCTCGCGCGTGCGAGGCTCGCAGTCATCGAGAACGGGACCGTCCGCGTCGCCCATCCGCTGGCCCGTCGCGTCATCTACGCGAGCATGCCCGCTGGCCGGAGGCGCGAGCTGTTCGCCCGCACGGCGACCCTCCGCCACGACGCGCCCCTGGAAGTGCGCGCGAGGCAGGCGATGAACGGGGGCAGCCCGCTCGAGGCGCTCGCGCTGCTCGACGAGGTGAGCGCGCACCGAGGGCTCGACGGGGACCTCGCCGGGAGGGTCAGCGCGCTCCGCCACGCGCTCGACGTGGCGCGGCGCGAGCTTCACCGCGGAGAGCTCGACGACCCCGGGGAGGCCGTCCTCATCTTCTCGCGAAAGCTCGCCGAGGCGCTCGCGGCGACCGAGGCCTGGACGGACGCGGAGGGCGTCCTGAGCGAGGCCGTCGGCAACGCCCCACCCACGAGCAAGCATCGCGCACACCTCCTGGGCCTCCTCGCGCACGTGGCGAACGCGCGCCGGCATCCGGACGAGGCGCGGCGGTACCTCGACGAGGCGATGCGCGTCGCCCGCCAGTCCGACGCCCGAAGCATCATCCCGATGCTCGAACGACTCGACAAGACGATCGCCGTCGCGTGACAGAGAGAGCTACCGGGGCGCGCTCGCCTCGCCCACGAGCGCGTCGAGCTCGGCGTCGTACCCGTGGCTCGCGTCGTCCCGGCCCGTGCACCGGGCGACCAGGACGTGCCGGCCCGACGCGAGCGTCCGCGGGACGCCCTCGCCGCGGCCAGGCGCGACGACGGGGGCGTAGCCGTGCCAGTCGGGCATCGCCTCGCCATCGAGCGTGATCGCGTAATCGCCGTCCTCGGGACCCCGCAGGCCGTCGACGCGCACTGCGTAGTCGCTGGCGACGGCCACCTCGAACGGGATCGTCACCTCGGCGCCCGGGTGCGCATGCGCGAGCTGCAGGACCGCGCCCGCGCTTGCGCCTTCTCCCTTCAGTGGGTGCGTGCTGAGGCCCGCGGGACGGATGAGCGTCGGCCACGTTCGCTCGAGCTCGACGAGAACGCCCGGAGGCGGCCTGCGAACGGGGATCTTGCCGATGTCGTCTCCCGGGAGCGAGAGGAACAGGGGCAGGTCGGGGTGGGCGCGGCGAAGCTCCACGAGCCCCGAGAAGTCGTCGAGGACGAAGATGCGCGCATCTCCGTCGGCCCACGGATCGAGCGCCGAGATCACCGCCGTCCCGTCGTGGCTCTTCAGGATGCCGCGATCGATCCCTCGCTTGGCGAGCGTGCGCCGCAGGTCCGAGCGGTACTGCTGGCGCGACGCCGCCTCGGCGCCGCGAGAGGTCCACGGCCGGACCGCGCACGTCGTCGCGACGGCCAGGAGGACGACCAGACCCGCGCCTCGCGCGTGCGTCGCACCGAGCCACCCGGAGGCCCGGTGCGGGATCCCGACGGCCCCGCGCGCGACGAGCAGCCAGACGAGCGGCGCCGCCGGGAAGAGGTGCCTCGCTCCGAGGAACTCCGAGTTGCCGAAGTAGAAGAGGCCGTAGGCCAGCGTCAGCGCGAGCAGCAGGATGACCAGCGCCGCGTCCGCGGCGGAGGCTCCCACGGCGACCGCCGAGAACGCGAAGAGCGTCAGCGGGGCGAACCCGAGGATGTCCTCGCCGAGCGCTCCGGCCCGGTCGCGTGTGACGCGGATCGCCTCCCGCAGCCCGAACCCGTCCGGCCCGAAGCGCGCCACCGTGCCCCGGTGCTCGAATGTGCACCCGATGTCCCTTCCGATGCCCAGGCGATGGCAACCGGGCGGCCAGTCGGAGCGCGCGAAATACGCGACCTGGGTCGGAGCGAGCCACTCGCCCGTCGCGCAGCGCTGCTCGACGGCGAGGAGCGCGACGAACGGGACTGCTCCGGCGACGAGCCACGCGAGCCCCCGGACGGTCACGCTCCGACGGAGCGCGAGGACGAGCGCGACGACGCCGCAGAGGACCACCCCGTCGAGCAGCCGCGACGCGAGCGTCCACCCGACGCACGCCCCCGCGACCAGCGCCCTCGCGCGTGACGGGATGCCCTCGACCCTGGCCGGCCATCCCAGCGTGCAGGTCAGCGCGAGCGCAGCCAGCACGCCCACGAGCGCGTGCGACATCGGGTCGGCCGTCTCCAGGGCGCGCGCATACGACGGCAACGCCAGGACGAGCGACGCGCGCGTCGCGATCTCCCCGTTCACCTCGTCGCCCGCCGCGCGACCGAGCGCTCGCCCGAGCGCGGCCTGCGCGACGACCATCAGCGCCCCGACCGCGGGACCGGCGAGCATCGGCGCGCGGATCCACACGAACGGCACCATCGCGAGCGGCCAGCCCGGGGGAAAGACACCGTAGAGGCGGCCGTCGGGTCCCTCCGCGAGGAAGTGGTCGCTGAACGCCTGGACGGGCACGGGGACGCGCAGCCCGAAATGTCCGTGCGCCATCGCGCGCGCCTCGAGGAGATAGACGCCCGCGTCGATCGTCAGCGGCGTGCCGCGGAGCGCGCCGCGCACCATCCACCACGAGATCCCTGCGGCCGCCACGGCGCAGATCGCCACGAACACCCGCCCCGGGAGCGCCATCAGGAGCCGCGGAACGGCCTCGGCGAGCGGTCGCGCGGCGAGCGCCAGCGCCGAGCTCACGGCCAGGGCGACGAGACCCAGCCGTGGCCACGCCGGGCGCTCGGCGAGCGCGAGCATCGTCCAGAGGAGGGCCGCGGCGACGCCGAAGGCCCGGACGAGCTTCGCGCCGCTCACGTCTTGGGGAATGGCTCGCGCTTGGCGCCTATCGGGTTCGAGGGATCCGTGCCACGGGCGAACTCGACGTCGCCGGTCGTCTCCACGAACGGGCCGCCCGTCTCCTCGTCGACCACCTGGTTGTTCGTGTCCTCGCTCTCGTACTCACCCGTGGTCGCCGTCTCGACGAAGCCCTCGCCGAACTCCTCCGCCAGATCGTCCTTGGACCGGGGGCCCGGCAGGAAGCTCGGGCGATCGTCCTTGGAGTGCCCCGTCTGCGACAGAAGGTCGGCGGCGTACCTCGGGTCGATGTGCCCGGAGGCGGTGCGGCGGCGGAGGGGCTTCGCGCGGGGCGCGGCAGCTCGCTTTGTCGGCTTTGCCTTCGCGGGCTTCTTCGGGACGGCGCGTGCTCGCTTCACCGGCTTGCGTCGCGCGGCGACCGGCGCGCGCGTGCGAGCCTTGCGGGCCGCGCTCGCCTTCTTCGCCTTGCTCGCCTTCGCCTTCTTCGCCTTCTTCGGCTTCGTCGTCTTCGCGGGCTTCGTCGCCTTCTTGGTCGCTCGCCTCTTGGACTTCTTCGTTGCCATCGCGGACCATCCTACGCGTGTCCCGCGTGCGCACCAGGACGAACCTGCCGAGCGGGGTGGGGAGCCCTCACCGCCCTCGTGCATTGGCGCCAGCCCTGACCACGTGCCAGACAAGACGCTGCAAGGGAGGCCCGCAGGCGCATGACCTTCTCCACCCGGCAAAACGCGCGTGGCGAAGGGCACACGGTCCCCTTCTTTCTCGTCACGCAGCTCGCCGATCTCGTCGAGCGCTGGAGCATTCCGCGAGACGAGCTCCTGTCGGGCTCGGGCCTCATCCCGGAAACCCCGGAAAATCCCCTCCGGCGCGTTCCTCTGCGCACGATGTGCGACCTCGTCGTGCGGGCGCAGCTCCTGACCGGCGAGCCCGGCCTCGGGTACTACGACGGGCTGAGGCCGCCCGCCGCGTACGGCGCCCTGGGCTTCGCGGCCATGAGCGCCTCGTCCGTGCGGGACGCGCTCGGGCTCGCGTTGCAGTTCGCGCCTCTGTTCTCCACGGCCCTCTCGCTGAGCGTCTCGTACGACGACGCCGGGGCGACGTTGTGCGTCGAAGAAAACGCCGACCTCGGCCCGGCGCGTCCATTCGTGATCATCACGATGGCCATGCGGCTGCAGACGATCTTCACCTGCCTCACCGGCCAGCGCCGCGACTTCCGCGCCGACCTCGCGCTCGACGAGCCCCCGTACCAGTCCAGGTTCGCGCATCTGGTGCCGGGGTGGCGCTTCGGCCGGCCGGCCCACCGCGTCCCGATCGACAATGCGGCGCTCGACGCCGCGATCGTGACGGCGGATCCGACCGGCCTTCAGATCGCGACCGCCATGTGCCAGCGCGCGCTCGACGAGCTCGGCTTCGGTGTGGGGCTCATCGATGGCGTGTGCCGCCTGATCGCCGGGGAGGACGGCGGCTTCCGGACGATGGACGAAGTCGCCCAGTGCCTGGGCGTGTCCGGCCGCACGCTGAAGCGCCGACTCTCGGCGCTGGGCGTCTCGTTCTCGGACCTCAACGAGCGCGCGCGGCGCGAGCAGGCCACCGTCCTCTTGCGATCGTCCATGTCCATCGCGGACGTCGCCGAGCGTCTCGATTACTCGACGCCGTCGACCTTCGTCCGTGCGTTTCACCGCTGGACGGGCACGACGCCCGCCGCCTACCGCCGCCGCGAACGCACCGGCGGAGATTGACTCTCTCCCTCTTTCCGCCTACTGGCCGACACGGCGAAGAACCTCGTCGTAGCCTGCGCTGATGCGGGGCTTCCTCCCAACGCCGCCGGTGAGGAGCTGCGGGGCGCGGAGTGGGGTGCTAGTTGGGCGCCTGTGCGCGATGCCCTCCGCCAGCGGCTGACCGGCGCGATTGGCGGCTTGCCCCGCTCTTTCTGGACCATCTGGTGGGGTCTCATCGTCAACCGCCTGGCCAGCTTCGTGCTGGCGTTTCTGTCGATCTACCTGGTGCGCGATCGCGGGTTCCGGCCAGCCGACGCCGGCCGCGTGCTCGCGCTCTATGGCATCGGGCTCACTGTCGCGGGGCCGCTCGGCGGGCTGCTTGCCGACCGGATCGGGCGGCGGCCGACGATGATCGCCGGCCTGGTGCTCGGGGCGGGCGCGGTCGGGATGCTTGCCTTCGTGCACTCCGCAGCCTTGCTGTCGCTCTTCGCATTTCTCGCAGCCGCCGCCGGCGAGGTCTATCGGCCTGCCATGAGCGCGGCGGTCGCCGATCTCGTTCCTCCTGCGGACCGCCCCCGGGCGTACGGCCTCGTGTACTGGGCAACCAACCTTGCCTTCTCGGTCAGCCTCGTGCTCGGAGGTCTGGTCGCGGACCGAAACGTCTCGACGCTCTTCCTCGCCGATGCGGGCACGTCGATCGCGGCGGCTGTGCTCGTTCTCCTGACCGTCCCGGAGACGCGTCCAAAAGGAACCGTTCACGAGCCCGCGATCCGTGGACTCGTCGCCGTCTTCGCCGACGGCCCTTTCGTCTCGTTCCTTCTCCTGCATGTCGCAGCCCTCACCGTCTTCGCTCAGTGGCAGCTCGCCTTGCCGATCGACATGTTGGCGCACGGCCTCGGGCCCAGCCGGTTCGCCGTCCTCATGTCCCTGAACTGCGCCGGCGTCGTCTTCCTGCAGCCGGTTCTCTCGCCGCGCCTGCACCGCTTCGACGCCGCGGGTCTCCTGGCGCTGTCGGCCGCGCTGTTCGGCGCTGGCTACGGGCTCAACGCCGTCGGAGGCGGGGTCGGGGTCTACGCGGTCGGGACGGCGCTGTGGACGGTCGGCGAGGTCGTGGGCTTCCCGGTCGCGTCGACGATGGTCGCCAACCTTGCGCCGCCGGCTCTGCGCGGCCGGTACCAGGGGGCCTTCTCGATGGCGTGGGGCATGGCGCTCGTTCTGTCGCCGCTGGGCGCGGGCGAAACGATGCAGCGGTTCGGCGCCCGGACCTTGTGGGTCCTCTGCCTCGGCGTCGCCCTCGTCGTCGCCGCGGGGCACCTCCTGACGGGCGGTACGCGCCGACGCAGGCTCGCGTTACTTCTGGGATCGGGCGCGCAGCGAGCGCCGTCGTCCGACGCCGTCTCCGTCGCCCACAGCGGATGACCGCCTTCCCCGCGGCGTGTTACTCATCGAGGCGTGAAGGATCGCCACGCTCGACTCCTCCACGCGCTGATCGACGCGGTGGGCGGGCAAGCGGGAGCCCTCGAGCCGCCCGTACGGCAAGGTCTCATCGCCGGCCGCCCGACGAGTGGCGCCGTGAGCGCGTTCGCCGTCAAGGTGGCGCACGACTCGGCATCCGTTCGCGACGAGCACGTGAGCGCGCTGAAGGCCGCGGGCGTATCCGAGGAGGCCATCTTCGAGGCGGTCATCGCGAGCGGGATCGGCGCGGGCATGGATCGGCTCCGCGCGGTCTTTCGCCTGCTCGGGGTGACCGACCCATGATCCGCCTCGACGTCGTCCGCCGCGGCCACGCCCTCAAACACAAGGTGATGCTGGGGCTCGGCAAGCTCGTCATCGGCGCCGACCCGCCCGACATCATGCGAATCCTGTTTCACCGGCACGGCTTCTTCGGCAAGCCCGCGGGCCTGCTCACCCACGAAGTCTTGCGCGGGGCGAGCGAGTGGACGGTCGGCGAACGAGAGCTTTTTGCCACGTACGTGTCATCGAAGAACCAGTGTCGCTTCTGCACGGGCGCCCATGCGGCCGTGGCCGGTCGGGCCATCGGCGACGGTGTGGTCGCGGAGGTCCTCGCCACCGGCGACTCGCCATCCCTCTCGCCGAAGGCTCGGGCGATCCTGCCCTTCATCGCAAAGCTGACGGTGGAACCGAACAAGATGGTGCCAGCGGACCTGGGGGCGCTCCGCAGCGCGGGTCTGACCGACGACGCCATTCTCGACGCGGCGTACGTCGTGATGTTGTTCTGCATGTACAACAGGATCGTGGACGCAGTCGGCTGCGAGCCGCTCGACCCGAAGCAGATCGTGGCCGTGTCGAAGATGCTGCTGGAGAAGGGGTACGAGCTTTAGGCGCCACCTCAAGCTGACCCGCTACCCGGCCGGGGACCCGACCTCGACCCCGACCCCGACCCCCGACCCCGACCGGGTCGGCCTCGACTGCCAGGCGGCTTGTCGGACGGGTCGCTACAGTTGGGGCCATTGGATAATCTCCGACGGAAACGCCTTCGGATCCTAGCCGGCGCGGCGACCGCAAGCGCCCTCGTAGCCGCTCCTGCCGCGCTCCAGCTCCAGTCCGCCCTGCGGGCGGCGCTCTGGGGCGTCGTGATGCTGATATCGCTGGTCGGTTGGGGGACGGTCGTCCAACGATGGCTCGCGCCCCGTCAGCCGGTGGACTGGGGCCTGCGCGCGGCGTGGGGTCTCGCGGCGTTCGTCTTGGCGGGAGGGTTCCTGTGTCTCGCGCATCTGGCCGCACGCGCAACGTTCATCCTGCAGATAGCCGTCGGAGTCGTCACGCTGTTCGTGGCTTGCGCCCTTCGGTCATTTCACTGGCCTTCACGCAGCGGCGTCGAGCGACGCGCCGTCGCAGCAGCCGGTCGACGGGCGACGCTTGCCTTGACGGTAGCGGGATACGCGGTGGCGACGCTCATGCTCGCGGCATCGCTTGGAAACCACCGCTTCCAGCCTTCTGATGACCCGCCCTTCTATTTCATGCTCTCGGAAAAACTCGCGCAGATCGGCTCGATGTTCGAGCCGTTCGCGGCCAGGCGGGTCGCGGTGCTCGGCGGGCAAGTTTACTTGCAGGCTTCTTTCGTCTCCGTTGCGTCGATCTATTACTTGCACGTCGTCGACGCCGGCATCTCGCAGCTCATCATCGTCGGCCTCCTCGTCGGACAATCACGCAGGATGCGCCCGTCGCCGGCCCAGGCCGTAGGGCTGGGGTTTGCGCTGCTCCTTCTCTTCACGCTTCGCGAGGTGCGAATCAACACCACCAGTCACGGCACCGGTCTCGTCATTTGGCTGGCCCTTTATCGGACGGTTCGGGTCCGCCTCGGTCCCGAGTCGACGTCCGAGCGCGACTCGCGGACCTGGCCGATGGAGCCTCGACGAATCGTTGCCCTCTCGGCGCTCGCGCTGACGAGCATCCTCCTGCGCGTGTCGAACGGTCCCGCGGCGCTGCTCTTCGTGGCGCTCGTCGTCTGCATCGAGTGGTTCCGGCGAACGGGCCGGCCATGGACCTGGGAGTCGCTGTCGGCCCTTTGCCGCGCAGGCGCACTCTCTTCCGCCACGCTGCTCCTCGGTCTTTTGCCGTGGTCCCTACTGGAGCGCCAGTCGACCGGCACCTTTTTCTACCCACTCGGTCACAGCAACCTGACGCCGGGATGGACTCTGGGCCTCGCGTCGCCCAGCGGTCCGCGGCAGGAATGGACAGAGCTATTCACCAATCTATCCTACGGCCGGCCCCTCGGGGACTTCGCGGCGTTCGTCCTGGCCGGGCTC
>Ga0209415_10006628_pt1 | contig 20480 bp, 17 predicted proteins | sample PeaSoiSIISIP2007_FD_187696 | JGI IMG/M metagenome (GOLD analysis project Ga0209415, IMG submission 187696) | Peat soil microbial communities from Weissenstadt, Germany - SII-SIP-2007 (SPAdes) (version 2) | ecosystem: Environmental > Terrestrial > Soil > Wetlands > Peat | place: Germany...
TCCTCCGGCTGTGCCCACCGGTCCCCCGGCCGTGGCGGATTCAGCAGACTATTACGAGGCCGACGACGCGCTGCGCTGCGACCTGGATCTGACATGTCGGCAATATTAGGCGCGTTCGGTGCTCCGTGCTGGTCTCCCGGCAGCAGTGGCACGCACCAGCGGCGTGGTGCGGTAGCTGACCGTGGTGGCCAGGGCGATCACCGTCGAGGTTCGTACCACCCCAGGCACGTCCACGATCGCGTCGATGACCCGCTGCAAGTCGGCGTTGGTCCTGGCGACTACCCGGCAGAGCATGTCGCCAGAGCCGGTGATGGTGTGCGCCTCGAGAACCTCGGCGATCTGCGACAGGCGGTCGGCAACCTGGTCGTGCCCGCCCGCCTGCCTGAGTTCGAGCGTCACGAACGCCATCACGGTGTGACCGAGCGCTGCCGGGTCAATGTCCGGTCCGTAACCGGTGATAATCCGGCGAGACTGCATCCGGTCGATCCTTGCCTGGACGGTGCCGCGGGCCACGCCAAGCCGGCGGGACGCCTCATGCACGCCGATCCGCGGCTCCGCGCTCAGGAGCTCGATCAGGCTCGCGTCGAGGTCATCGATCACTGATCAGCCTCTCATCGCATGATGCACAGCAGCACCAGCAGCTGACGGTCAGCCCTGAGCAATCTGTCCAGCAGCAAGTCTCGCCGTTGCGCATCTTGTCCGCCTGGTCGATCATGCCAGAACACCCGCAGCCGAAAACCAGGCAGCCAGAGTGCACATCGCCGGGACGCTCGCCCGCCAGCATGAAGGAGCGAACTATGACCGCAGAGACCGCAGCAGCAGCCAGCATCGCGCAGCAGGTCGATAAGTTTCCGGTCACCGGCATGGACGCGGTCGTCTTCGCCGTCGGCAACGCCAGGCAGGCCGCGCACTTCTACTCGACTGCCTTCGGCATGCGCTGCGTGGCGTACCGCGGCCCAGAGACCGGCTGCCGGGACGAAGCGGCCTACGTGCTCGAGGCCGCGCAGGCACGGTTCGTGCTGCGCGGTCCGGTTCGAGGCGGGACCGATCTGGCCCGGCATGTCGCCGCGCACGGTGACGGCGTGATCGACCTGGCGATCGGCGTCCCTGACGCGGCCGACGCGTTCAGGCATGCGGTAGCACGGGGCGCGACACCGGTGCGGGAACCGCACGTCGAAGAGGACTCGGGCGGCAAGGTCGTGCTCGCGTCGATCGCGACCTATGGCGACACGACGCACACGCTCGTGCAGCGGTCCGACTACGCCGGGCCCTACTTGCCAGGCTATGTCGCCGCCGATCCGCTGATCACAGATCAACGCGCCCCGTTCATCACAGCGATCGACCACTGCGTCGGCAACGTCGAGCTCGGCAGGATGGACGAATGGGTCAGCTTCTATCACCGGGTCATGGGTTTCACCAACATGAAGGAATTCGTCGGCGACGACATCGCGACCGAGTACTCCGCGCTGATGAGCAAGGTGGTGGCCGACGGCAGCCGGAAGGTTAAGTTCCCGATCAACGAGCCAGCGGCCGGCAAGAAGAAGTCGCAGATCGACGAGTATCTAGAGTTCTACGGCGGACCTGGCGTCCAGCACATCGCGCTGACTACCGACGACATCGTGACCGCGGTACGCCGGATGCAGGCGGCTGGGATCAGCTTCCTGCCCACGCCGGACAGCTATTACGACAGGCTCGGCGAGTGGGTCGGCGAGACCCGAGTGGACGTCGACGAGCTGAGGGAGTTGCGGATTCTGGCCGACCGGGACGAGGACGGATACCTGCTGCAGATATTCACCAGACCGGTGCAGGACCGGCCGACGGTCTTCTTCGAGGTGATCGAGCGGCACGGATCGCAGGGCTTCGGCAAGGGCAACTTCAAGGCGCTGTTCGAAGCGATCGAGCGAGAGCAGGACCGGCGCGGCAATCTCTGAGGTCAGCCCGCCGCCTGCCGGTACCGGCCTACACCCGCGCAAGCCACCAAAGGCCAGTGCCAGCCCGGCGCCTGCCGGTAGCAGCCACGACTCACGGCAGCCTACCACCCTTACGACAGGTTGTCGTCGATCCGCTACGAAGCGTTACAAAGGCTGGAGTGGGAATCATAGCCGTGTGACTCAGCAACCAGAGCGTCCAGACTCAGGCACCGCCGGGTCCCCCGACCCGAATCCGCCAGGATGGGGGCAGCCGGAGCAGCGGGCCTATGGCGAGCCACAGCCGGGTTACGGGCAGCCACAGGGTTACGAGCAGGCGCAGGGCTACGAGCAGCCGCAAGGCTACGGGTCGCCGCAGCAGCCCTACCGATCCTCCTATCCGCAGGTTCCAGGCGTGCCAGCCAGCGGCTATACCGTTCGGGACCCGCGACTAGCCGAGCCGTGGCGCAGGTTCGTCGGCTGGATTGTCGACTGGATCGTCATCTCCATCATCACCAGCGTGGTGTGGATCCCGGCCGCGGTCCGGAGTAGCACCAACCAGGGCGCGGGGGCATACTTCGTCACCGGCGTATTCGGCCTCTGCCTCGCGGTGCTGTACTACTGGCTGCTGACCGGGTTCTGGGGTACCACCATCGGCAAGCGGCTGGTGGGTGCCTGGGTAGTTACCGCAGCCGGGGCGTCCAAGGTCGGCCTGGGCGCGGCGTTCATCCGGGCCATCGTGTTCGACGTCATCCCGGCGATCCCGGTGATCGGGTGGGTCTGGTTCCTGCTCGACAACCTGTGGCTGCTGTGGGACCAGCGGCGCCAGTGCCTGCACGACAAGGCAGCAGGCACGATCGTGGTCAAGGGCGCCGCACTGGGGCGCTAGCAGGGCTTGGCGAAACGACTGGCGAAAGCAGGCGTGAGCCCTATGCCTGGCGCTCGTCCTCGGGTACGACGAAGGCACCCCGACCGATTGCCGGCCTGAGCGCTGCTGCAGTTCTCGCCCTGCCCCGCGCACGCGCCGCATCGACCTGCCTACCCGGCCAGTCCCGGTCCGTAGGCGTCGATGACGGCGATCGTCGACGGTTGCCCGCGGCTGAAGCATTCCGGGACAAAGTTGTAATCCGGCGGGCCGTCAAACGGTCCGGTGACCACGCCGCCGCCGGCGGGCAGCGTAATCCGGACCGACAGCGGTCCTGGCGGGCGGCCACACCAGTTGGCCCAGAAGACGACCAGATCCGCCGCGTTCAGCGTGCCGGGCGCCAGCACGGCCGGACTGAGCGACAGGTTCGGCGCCCGCACCAGGCGGACCGGCAGCGGCTTCCCGCCGGCCCGGACGATGGCCGCCTGGGGCAGGCCGCGCAGGACGCAGGGACGAGATCCGACGTTGGTGAACTCGATATCACCGTGGGCGCCCTCCTCCTCGCCCTCCCGCCCTGCCCTGATCCGCAGCATCGTGCTCGCGCACGACACCGCGGCCGAGACCGCCGGGGATGCCGGCCGGCTCGGTCCGCCCGAATGCTGAGCGGGGCTGGCCGGCCTCGCCGATGCCGCGCAGCCAGCGAGCAGCAGGGCCGCGCAGCACGCCAGCGACGCCAGCCGCAGAACGCTGAGCGGCCTGCATGTCATGGAGCCGCGTGTCCTGGCGGTCATGTACTTGTGACGGTCCGCCGGCCGCGACGGTTGTGGCGCACTGGCCGGGGAGATCGCCCCGCGAGTATTGACGGGTGCGGCCTGGCGGGGGCGGCCGCGGTGACGGCCTGCGCGCTTTCAAAGGGGGCATCGCCCACTGGTGCTTCAGGACGCCGAACTCCCGCTCCACGGCCTTGAACCGGTCGGTGTTCCTCGGGATCAGCGGGTGCAGTCGTCAATCCCTGACCCACGCCGAGCCGTGGTGCACTAACTGACGGGCAACGCCATGTCGACGCGCCCCGCTTGGCGTCGGAGCCGGCGAGCGTCCATTCGCCGGGCTCGCACGACGGCAGCTTGTCCTTCCCAGCCTTGACGGGGGAGTCTGGCGTCCGGGTCCGCGTACTTGTAGCGCTCCTCCCCGCCGCGCTTGACGAACCGCTAGGGGCACCCCCAGCCGGAGCGGGACACGCTTCAGATCACCTCGACGGCGTAGCCGGCGCCGGTCAGCGCCGCGACAATCGCCGCGCAGTGCTCGGGACCGCGCGTCTCAAGCTGCAGGCTGATCTCGACCTCATCGATCCGCAGACCGGGTGACGCGCGCTCATGCAGCACATCGAGCACACTGCTGCCGAGCGCGGCTACCTCGGCAAGCAACCCGGCCAGCGAGCCAGGCCGATCAGGTACCCGGCATCGGAGCGCCAGATAACGGCCGGCCGCGGTCAGGCCGAATCTCAGCACCTTGGCGAGCACGAGCGGATCGATGTTGCCGCCGGACAGGACGACCACCACCGGCGGCTCGAACGCGCCGGGGTGCTCAAGCAACGCGGCCACCCCAGCGGCCCCGGCCGGTTCCACCACCTGCTTGGCCCGCTCCAGGCAGAGCAGGAGTGCGCGGGACAGACTTTCCTCGGTGACGGTCAGCACCTGGCTGACCAGCTCGCTGATCATGCGGAACGTGATCTCGCCGGGAACCGCGACCGCGATGCCGTCGGCCATTGTCGGGGCTGGCGTGACGCCGACCGGGCGCCCCGCCGTCAGCGAAGCCGGGAACGGCGCTACCGCCGCAGCCTGGACGCCAACCACCACCGGCGCCGACCCTGCCGAACCCGCCGAGCCGGCCGAACTGGCCCAACCTGGGGAACCGGCCGAACCTGGCGATGCGGCCGAACCCGCCGAGCCTGCCGAGCCGACCGGGTCTGACGGGCCCGCCAAGTTCGCCGGGTGCGGTTTCGCGTCCGCCGGCCGACCAGCCAGCGCGAGCGCGATGCCGGCCATCAGGCCACCGCCGCCTACCGGCACGATGACCGTGCGCGCCTGCGGGCATTGCGCCGCGATCTCCAGTCCGACCGTGCCCTGCCCGGCGATGATGTCGGGATGCTCGAACGGGTGGATGAAGATCGATCCGTCGGCGTCGGCGATCTCGCGCGCCTTGGCCAGGGCGTCGATGATCGAATCGCCATACAGCACGACATCGGCCCCGTAGGCCCGGGTGGCCGCGAGCTTCGGCAGCTGGGCGTTCTGCGGCATGACGACCGTGGCGCGGGTCCCCAGGATGGACGCGGCAAGCGCCACTCCCTGGGCGTGGTTACCAGCGCTCGCTGCCACCACACCACGGGCCCGCTCTGCCTCGGTGAGCCTGGATATCCGCCAGTAGGCACCGCGGATCTTGAACGAGCCAGCCCGCTGCAGATGCTCGCATTTCAGCCAGACCGGACCACCAGCCAGATCCGAGAGCACCTTGGAACGCAGCACCGGAGTCTCCCGCACGACACCGCACAGCGCCTCGCTTGCCGCCAGGATGTCGCCGTGGCTGACCTCGGGCAACGTCGTCATGACTGCAGTGTGGCACTGCCGGGGGCCGGGCCTGCGGCATCCGGCCGGTCAGACGGCGGCCAGGTCGCGGTGAGCGGCGGCCGCGTCGCGGTGGGCATCGTTAGTCTCCGGCCCAGTACCGGTCACCGGCGAAGATCAGCGCCGCCGCCCCTACCAGGCCTGCGTTCTGCCCTAGGGCAGCGGGGACAACCCGGACCTGGCGGGCGAAATCCAGCCTGGCGTGTGCGGCCAGCGCCTCCTGGAGTGGATCGAAGAGCAGCGCCCCGGCCTGAGAGAGCCCGCCGCCAACCGCGACGACCTCGAGATCGCACAGGTTAGTCGCCGACGCGATCGCGATGCCGAGCGCCCTGCCCGCGCGGCGCATCGCGGCGTGGCCGATCGGATGACCCTGGGCCGCATCGCCAGCCAGGTCCTTGGCGGTCAGGCCGGGCTGATCCGGCCGCCAGCCCTCGGCCTGCGCCCAGGTGACCAGCGCGAGTCCGCGGGCAATCGCTTCCAGGCAGCCGCGGCCACCACACACGCAGAGCGGACCATCGTCCGGATCGACCACTACATGACCGATATGCCCGGCATTGCCGGACGTTCCCTCGATCAGCCGGTTGTCCAGGATCAGCCCGCCGCCGACGCCGGTCGACACCACCATGCCGAGCACATTGCGCCGGCCCCGGCCGGCGCCACGCCAGTGCTCTCCTGCCGCCATGCAGATCGCGTCATTGTGCACCCGCACCGGGATACCTGGGTACCGCTCGGCTAGCCGTGCCCGCAGCGGGAACGCCCGCCAGCCAGGGATGTTGAGCGGCGAGACCAGGCCGGCCGGCCATTCCATCGGGCCGCCGCAGCCGCAGCCAAGCCCGGTAAGCTCGGCCGGATCAGCAATCTTGGCGGTGCTGAGCACCTGGACGAGCAACGACTCCAGGGTGCGCCAGAGGTGCTCGGCATCGACATCGCCCGGCGTCGCCACCTGCGCCCAGGTAATCAGGCGGCCGCCCGGCTCAGCCACCCCGGCGGCGATCTTTGTGCCGCCGACATCGATAACCAGGACCGGACCGCTCTCCGCCATGCTGGGCCTCCCAAGGTGCGGACTACGCCGCCATGGACATAGTGTCGAATGGTGGAGCCTCGAAGCCAGTCCTCGCCAACCACTACCGCAGCAGCCGCCCCAGCAGTCAAGACGCTCGGTGAACTACGCGCAAGCGGCCATCAGTTCCGGAGCGTCAAGGACGAGGTGCGGCAGAACCTGCTCGCCCGGTTGCGCGCGGGCGAAGATCCCTTTCCCGGCATCCTCGGGTTCGGTGAGACGGTCCTGCCGCATCTGGAGCGCGCCCTGATTGCGGGGCACGACGTCATCCTGCTCGGCGAGCGCGGCCAGGGCAAGACCCGGCTGATCCGTACTCTGACCGGCCTGCTCGATGAATGGTCGCCGGTGGTCACCGGATGCGAGATCAACGACCATCCGTACGCGCCGGTCTGCACCAGATGCCGCCGCCTGGCCGCAGAGCTTGAGGAGGATCTGCCGGTCAGCTGGCATCACCGGAGCGAACGGTATGGCGAGAAACTCGCCACGCCCGACACCAGCGTGGGTGACCTGATCGGCGACATCGACCCGGTGAAGGTGGCCGAGGGACGAACGCTGGGCGACCCGGAGACGATTCATTACGGGCTGGTGCCGCGCACCAACCGTGGTGTCTTCTGCCTGAACGAGCTGCCAGACCTAGCCGAGCGGATCCAGGTCTCGCTGCTCAACGTGCTTGAGGAGCGGGACATCGCGGTCCGCGGCTACGCGCTGCGGCTGCCGCTTGACCTGGTCCTTGTCGCGAGCGCGAACCCTGAGGACTACACCAACCGGGGTCGGATCATCACGCCGCTCAAGGACAGGTTCGGCGCCGAGATCCGGACTCATTACCCGCTCTCGCTCGACGCCGAGCTGGCCGTTATCCGCCAGGAGGCCTCGATCGCCTGGGGCGGCCAGTCACCCGACGCGGTCCTGCCCGAGCACCTGATCGAGGTGATCGCCAGGTTCACCCGGCTGGTGCGCGCCTCGCCCGCGGTGGACGCCCGCTCCGGCGTCTCCGCCAGGTTCGCGATCGCCGCCGCCGAAGCCGTCGTCGCCGCGGCGGTCCGGCGAGCGGCGATCAGCGGCGAAGATCAGCCCGTTGCCAGGATCTGCGATCTGCCGGCGATCATCAGCACGCTGCGCGGCAAGGTCGAGTTCGAGGTCAGCGAGGAAGGCCGGGAGGCCGAGGTGCTCGAGCACCTGATGCGCCGGGCCATCGCTGACGCGTTTCGCGCCAGGCTCGGCAGTGCCGACCTGACTGGCTTGCTTGACAAGTTCGCCGAGGGCGGCATGGTCGAGTCCGGCGACCTGCTGCCGGCCGCTGAGCTGCTGCGCAGAATCGGCGACGTGCCTGGCCTGGCCAAGATCATGGAGCGGCTGGACATGGACGGCGGCGAGTCGTTCGGCCAGGCGGCCGCCGCCCTCGAGTTCGCACTTGAGGGGCTGTACCTGATGCGCCGGCTGTCCAAGGATGTCGTGGACGGCACCGCCATCTATCGCAGCTAGGCGCGAGGCAGGGTAGCCGCGCGGGAGGGCAGGAGACGGTGACCGGTTACCGGTATGGCCCCTACCACGGCGGGCCCGATCCGCTTGAGCCGCCGTATGACGTCCGCGGCGCGGTAGACGCGCTCGGCGATGCCATCCTGAATGGCGACGATGTGGCCAACGCGCTCCGTGACCTGCTCAGGCGGGGCATTTCGGACCACCACGGCCTGGACGACCTGCTCCGTCAGGTCCGCGAGCGGCAGCGGGAGCTGCGCCGCAGTGGACGCCTCGATGGGATCCTGGAGCAGGTCAGGGCGATGCTGGACACGGCGATCGGGCAGGAGCGGGCCGAGCTCTTCCCCGATCCCAGTGACGATGCCAGGATGCGCGAGGCTGAGCTCGACGCGCTGCCGTCAGACACGGCCCAGGCAATCCGGAGGCTGGCCGACTACCAGTGGCAGAGCGAGGCTGCCGCCCAGACCTTCGAGCAGCTCAAGGAGTTGCTGCGGCGCGAGGTGCTTGACAGCCAGTTCCGCGGCATCAAGCAGACCATGGAAGAGCCGGATCCCGAGGCGATGCGGCGGGTCAAGGATATGATGTCCGCGCTGACGGCGATGATCGAGGCAGATGCCGCAGGCGTCCATACCCAGCAGGATTTCGACGCCTTCATGCAGGAGTACGGGGACTTCTTTCCTGAATCGCCGGCGAATCTCGAGGAGCTGGTGGACTCACTGGTCCGCCGGATGGCCGCAGCGCAGCGGCTGCTGAACTCGCTCAGCGACGCCCAGCGGGACGAGCTGGCCGGGCTGATGTCGCAGACCCTGGAGGATGCCGGGCTGGCACAGGAGATGGCCAGGCTGGCCGACGCGCTGCGGGCTCGGCGGCCCGACATCGACTGGAACGGACCGAACGGCGAGCGGATGACCGGCTCAGACCCGCTCGGTCTGGGTGACGCGACGACCGCCGTGGCCGAGCTTGCCGACCTCGCCGAGCTCGAGGAGGCGCTGCGCCAGGACTACCCCGGTGCGCGACTTGACGACATCGACGAGGAAGCGGTGCGGCGGGCACTGGGCCGCCAGGCGGTGGATGACATGGAGGCACTCCGCCAGATCGAGCGGGAGCTGCAGCGGCAGGGATACCTGCAGGCCAACGAGGGCAAGCTGGAGCTCACCCCGAAGGCGGTGCGGCGGCTGGGCGACACCGCGCTGCGCAAGGTGTTCGCGAAACTGGCCGAGGGTGGTCACGGCGACCACGATCAGCGCGACGTCGGCCAGGCCGGCGAGCTGACCGGCGCCACCAGGCCGTGGCGGTTCGGCGATGAGCAGCCGATCGACACCGCGGCCACGGTCCGCAACGCTCTGCTTCGCGGCGGCGTGCCCGGCGAATCGGTCGGCCAGCGGCCGAACGTGCAGCTGTCAGTCAGCGACTTCGAGATCGGCGAGACCGAGCGTCGCGCGTCGGCGGCGGTCTGCCTGCTGGTGGACCTGTCCTATTCGATGGCACTGCGCGGGACCTGGGGAGCGGCGAAACAAACGGCGCTGGCCCTGTACTCACTGGTCCGGACCAGATTCCCGCAGGACTCGCTGCAAGTTGTCGGATTCTCCAACTACGCCAGGGAACTGCGCGAAACGGATCTGGCCGAACTCGGCTGGGACATGGTGCAGGGCACCAACCTGCACCACGCTCTGGTGCTGGCCGGCCGGTTCCTTGATCGTCGCCCCGAGCACAACCCCGTGGTGCTGATCATCACCGACGGTGAGCCGACCGCTCACCTGCGCAGGGACGGTCGGTCCTGGTTCGACTGGCCACCGTCGCCTGAGACGCTCGAGCTGACCATGGCCGAGGTGGACAAGATGACCAGACGCCAGGCGACGCTCAACATCTTCATGCTGGCCGATGATGAGCGGCTGACCGCCTTCGTTGATGAAGTGGCTAGGCGCAATGGCGGCCGCGTGCTCCGGGCGATGCCCGATAGTCTGGGCGAGTACGTGGTAAGCGACTTCCTGCGGGCCCGGCGGGAACGCAGCAGATAGCACTGATATTCGCCGGTTTCTGGAAGTACACCTATCCGGTGCCCGCACGTAGTACGGTGCCGGTCGTAGTCGTCTCCGCTGGCCCGGGCGTGCGACCGTCGGCCAAGATCAAGCGGAAGCCTTATAGGAGGAAGAAAGTGAGTAGTGCAAGCGTGACAGGTGCCGGGCGCAAGCCGCTGGTCATCGTGCTGGCCGTGATCGGCGTCCTGGCCATCGTCCTCGGCATTTTGTATTTCGTCGACGGCAGCGCGCTGCCCGGCTTCCTGACGGCTGGCAGCCACGTCAAGAAGGGCAACCACAATGCCCGCGGCGCCGTTTCTGCCGTGGTAGGCGTGGCCGCGCTGGCAGGCGCATGGATCATGAACAAGCGGAGCAGCTGACCTGACCGCCCAAGTTAGCCGGGTCGGCTGAGTTAGCCGATCCGCAATCCCCGGAGTGCCGCGGTGCCAGGCGCTAGGTCTGGCCCCGGCATCATCCGGGAGCACCGGAGAATCCTGGTGATCGGGTCCTAGACTCAGCGCATGTCCATTGCCACTGGCGCTTCTGGTCATCTGACCTTCTCCCAGCATCTGGTTCTCTGGCTGCACGTCGTCTTCGTCATCTTCACGGTCGGCCCGCTTACGGTGGCGATCATGTCGACTCCCAGGTACGTCAGGCGGCAGAACATCACCGTCGTCCGCTATCTGTCCCGGATCACCTTCATCTTCACGCTCGGCTCGCTCGGCGTCCTGATCGCCGGCGAGGTCCTGGCACAGATGCTGAACGAGGCCAGCAAGCCGTGGCTCATCGTCTCGGCGACGCTGTTCCTGGTCGCGATCGTCCTGCTCGTGCTGATCGTCAGGGACCAGCGCCATGCCATCCGTGCCCTTGAAGAGGCGGCCGAGCATGCTGCCGGGAGCGCTGTCGCCCCAGTCGACACGGGTGCTGCGCCGACTCAGGAGAGCGAGGCGGACGACGCTCAGGGGGCCAGCCCGGCGTCCGTACCGGCCGGCCCGGCCCGCCAACTGGCCACCGTCGAGCGCGGCAGGATCGCGATGCTCGGCGGCGTGGTCGGCCTGACCTACCTGGTAGTCCTGGTCCTGATGGTCTGGAACAGCTGATCGAGCGGCGTCGTTACCTGCCAGCAGTCGGGCACAGCCCCACCATCGGTCGGGCTTGCCCCGGCGGGCAGCCATGGTCATTGGGTATCTGGGTAGACCTGCGTGAAGTAGCGGGCGCCGGCGCCCTACCCGGTTCCGGTGATTCCTCGGGGGGCAGTGATGCCGGATGACGCTTCAGGATGACACCGATGATCGGATGGAGTTCTCGTCGTACCCGCCGATCGCCGACTACGGGTTCCTGTCGGACTGCGAAGTCACCGCCCTAGTGGCGCCGAGCGGATCGGTGGAGTGGATGTGCCTGCCCCGGCTGGACGGCCCGAGCGTTTTCGGGTCGCTCCTTGACCGGGACGCTGGCTGGTTCCGCTTCGGCCCCGCGGACATGACCGTCCCCGCCGACCGTCGCTATTTGCCGGGCACGATGGTGCTGGAAACCAGCTGGGACTGCGACGAAGGCTGGATCGTTGTCCAGGACTGCCTGGTGATGGGCCCGTGGCGGCACGAGCATCCCGAGCGCGGCGCGCATACCAGGCCGCCGACGGACTATGACGCCGAGCACACACTGCTGCGGACCGTGCGCTGCACGAACGGCTCAGTCCAGCTGGTCATGGATTGCGAGCCGGCGTTCGACTACGGCCGTCAGCGGGCGCGCTGGAGTCACACCGGCCAGGGTTATCGGCAGGCCGCGATCCGTCCGGAGGGCGGGGACCTGACGCTGACCCTCACTTCTGACATCCGGATCGGCGTCGAGGGCCCGAGCGCGCAGGCACGAACCCTGCTCCGGGAGGGCGAGACCCGGTTCTGCGCGCTGTCCTGGGGTAGCCAGCTGCCGCCCGAGGACTACCTGGAAGCGGAGCGGCGGCTGATCTGGACCACCCATCATTGGCGGCACTGGCTGGCCAGAGGCAGCCTTCCCGACCACCGGTGGCGCAGTCATCTGACCCGCAGCGCGCTCACCCTCAAGGGGCTGGCGTACGCGCCGACCGGTGCCATCGCGGCTGCGGCCACCACGTCCCTGCCCGAGACGCCGCGCGGGGAACGGAACTGGGACTACCGCTACAGCTGGGTCCGCGATGCGACTTTCGCGCTCTGGGGCCTGTTCACCCTTGGCTTCGAGTGGGAGGCAAGCGACTACTTCGCGTTCATCTCCGACCTGATCGAACGCGACGGCGCGGACCTGAAGATCATGTACCGGATTGACGGTTCGAGCGAACTTGACGAGCAGGTGCTCGATCACCTGCACGGCTACCAGGGCGCCCGGCCAGTCCGGGTCGGCAACGCCGCATACGCGCAGCGGCAGAACGACGTGTGGGGTGCGGTGGTCGACTCGCTGTACCTGCATGCCAGGTCAAGGGACTGGCTGGACGAACGAGTCTGGCGGATGGCCCGCCAGCAGGTCGAGCAGGCTCTGGCCCGCTGGCGTGAGCCCGACCACGGCATCTGGGAGGTCCGCGGCGAGCCGCAGCACTTCACCTCGTCCAAGCTGATGTGCTGGGTGGCAGCGGACCGCGGCGCCCGGCTGGCGCGGATCAGGGAGGATGAGGAGACCGCCGGGCGATGGCAGCAGGCGGCTGACGAGATCCACGCCGACATCTGCGCGAACGCCACCGACGACCGCGGCGTGTTCTGCCAGCACTACCGGACGACGGCACTCGACGCCTCGGCCCTGCTGATGCCGCTGATGAGCTTCCTGCCGCCCGACGACCCGCGAATGCGGGCCACGGTCCTGGCCATCGCTGACGAGCTATCGAACGACGGGCTGGTCCCCCGCTACCGGCTGGACCAGACCGATGACGGGCTCCGCGGCGAGGAGGGCACCTTCACGATCTGCTCGTTCTGGCTGGTTTCGGCGCTGGCCGAGATCGGCGAGCATCGCCGCGCCCGCGACCTGTGCGAGAAGGTCCTGTCCTACGCGAGCCCGCTGCTGCTTTACGCGGAACAGATCGACCCTGGCTCCGGCCGCCATCTGGGCAACTTCCCGCAGGCCTTCACCCACCTGGCGCTGATCAACGCCGTCATGCATGTCGTCAGGCACGAACAGCAGGAGGCACGCAGCGCACTCGGCGGCGACGCGACGGTATCCCCCCGCCAGTAACCTGAGCCACCTAGCCGAGCGCGGCGCGCAGGTCTTCCAGCAGGTCGTCGCAGGTCTCGATGCCGACCGAGAGGCGGACCAGGTCGGCCGGGACTTCGAGCGGCGAGCCTGCCACCGACGCGTGCGTCATCCGGCCGGGATGCTCGATCAGCGACTCCACCCCGCCGAGTGACTCGCCGAGAGTGAACAGCCGGGTTCTCCCGCACATCTCGACGGCGGCCTGCTCGCCTCCGGCGTGCCGGAACGACACCATGCCGCCGAAGCCGCGCATCTGCTTGGCAGCCACCTCGTGGCCGGGATGATCCGGCAGGCCAGGATAGTAGACCTGCGCCACCCGAGGATGGCTGGCCAGCATGACCGCCACCTGCGAGCCGTTATCGCAATGCCGGTCCATTCTGACGCCGAGAGTCTTGATGCCGCGCAGAGTCAGCCAGGCATCGAACGGGCCACCGGCCGAGCCGGTCGCGTTCTGCAGGAAGGCCAGCCTGGCGGCCAGGTCGGTGTCGGCCACCACCAGCGCGCCGCCGACCACGTCCGAGTGACCGCCGAGGTACTTGGTGGTCGAATGCACCACGACATCGGCACCCAGGGTGAGCGGCTGCTGCAGATAAGGCGAGGCGAACGTGTTGTCCACGGCGAGCAGCGCCCCCGCCGAATGGGCGATCTCGGCCAGGGCACGGATGTCGGCGATCGACAGCAGCGGGTTGGTGGGCGTTTCGACCCAGACCAGCTTCGCCCGGTTTGCGGTCACGGCGGCGCGGACCGCCGCCGAATCCGAGACTGGCACCGGGTGGTAGGTCACCCCCCAGTTCTTCAGCACCTTGTCGAACAGCCGGAACGTCCCGCCGTAGGCGTCGTGCGGGATCAGCACGTGGTCACCGGGCTGCAGCACTGTCCTGAGCAAGCAGTCTTCCGCGGACATGCCGGACGCGAAAGCCAGCGCCCTGGCTCCGCATTCCAGGGCGGCCAGGCACTCCTCAAGCGCGCCTCTGGTCGGATTCGCCGTCCTGGAGTACTCGTAGCCCTCGATCCAGCGGCCGGGTCCTTCATCCGAGCCGCCGCGCAGGGCGCCGACACCATCCTGCTTATAAGTGGACACCTGATAGATCGGCGGCACTACGGCACCGGTCAGCGGATCCGGTTCCTGCCCGGCATGGATTGCCAGGGTCTCGAAGCCATCCATCGCAGCTATCTCAGCCATTCGCGATTCCTTAGCAGCAGACGTCGTTATCTGAGCTAGACCCAACCCGCCAGGTGAAGCTGAAGCCTGGCTGGCTGGCTAGCCAGGTTAGCCAGCCAGGAAGGTAAGCACATCCTGACGGGTGATCATTCCGGCGGGCTTGCCGTCGACCAGCACCACGGCGGCGCCCGCCTTCTCCAGCGCAGCGACCGCGGCGCTGATCGGCTCGCCCGATCCGATCATCGGCAGCGGCGCGGACATGTGTGCGGCCACCGGCTCGGTCGGTACGGCCCGGCCGGTCACCAGAGCGTCGAGCAGGTCGCGCTCCACGATCGAACCGATCACCTCGGCGGCCATGACGGGCGGCTCCTCCTTGAGCACCGGGAGCTGTGAGACGTCATACTCGCGCAGCGTCTCGATCACGGCCCGCACCGACTCATCCGGGTGCGCGTGCACGAAGAGCGGCAGCTGGCCGCGTTTGCGGTCGAGCACGTCGGCCACTCGCGGCTCGGCGGTCTCCGACGTCAGGAATCCGTAGTCAGCCATCCAGTCGTCGTTGAAGATCTTCGACAGGTAGCCGCGACCGCCATCGGGCAGCAGCACCACGATGATGTCATCCGGCCCGGCCTGCTCGGCCACGGCGAGCGCCGCCACCACAGCCATCCCGCAGGAACCACCGACCAGCAGCGCCTCCTCCCTGGCCAGGCGGCGGGTCATCAGGAAGGAATCGGCGTCGCTCACCGCGATGACCTGGTCGCAGATGCTCTTGTCGTAGGTGTCCGGCCAGAAGTCCTCGCCGACGCCCTCGACCAGGTACGGCCGCCCGGTCCCGCCGGAGTAGACCGAACCCTCCGGATCGGCGCCGATCACCTGGACCCGGCCACCGGATACCTCCTTGAGGTACCGGCCGGTGCCGGAGATCGTCCCGCCGGTGCCGACGCCGGCCACGAAGTGGGTCACCCGGCCATCGGTCTGCTCCCAGATCTCCGGGCCGGTTGAGTGGTAATGCGAATCCGGGTTAGCCGGGTTGGCGTACTGGTTCGGCTTCCAGCCGCCGGGGACCTCGCGGGCCAGCCGGTCGGAGACGCTGTAGTAGGAGTCGGGGGAATCCGGCGAGACGGTAGTCGGGCAGACCACGACCTCGGCACCGTAGGCACGCAGCACGCTGATCTTGTCCTGGGCCACCTTGTCCGGGCAGACGAAGACGCATTTGTAGCCCTTCTCAGCCGCCACGATCGCGAGTCCGACACCGGTGTTGCCCGACGTCGGCTCCACGATGGTGCCACCCGGCCGCAGCGCGCCTGATGCCTCAGCGTCCTGGACCATCCGCAGCGCGATCCGGTCCTTGACCGAGCCGCCTGGGTTGACGTACTCAACCTTGGCCAGGACGGCAGGCGCCCGTCCGTGGCCGTGACTCAGCTGGCGGGTTACCTTCCTGAGCCTGACCAGCGGCGTGTTCCCGATCAACTCGATCAGCGACTCGTGCACCTGCATGGAGGACCACCTTGTTCTCACGCGAATCCGCACGCTAACCGCAGGCCGGACGATGTCAAGCCTAGCCACGGTCAGCCGCCGCCCGGCGGCAGTCGGGATCACGCACCGACGCGGCACGAACCGAGACCCGAAAATCAGTCACCGTTCGCAGTCGCGTTGTTACACTCTGTACTCTGTAGTTTATGGCCGCTAGAACCATTGGGGAAATCGTGACGTTGTGGCTAGCCGACCAGGGTGCGGCAGTCAGTGGCCCTCCGCCTGAGTTCTTCCCGTCGTGCACTCCTGACGTGAGCAGCTATCGGGCGGCGGTCAGCGACCTGACCGCCGAGATCGGGCGGACAGCGGGATCCGAGCCCCGCCTGGCCGAGCAGATCTTGTCCAAGCGCCTCGATGAGGATCCGATCGCAGCCCTGCTGTCGGCGACGCCGCAGGGAAGGGACGATGCGAGCGCCAGGCTGCTGGTTGAGGTCAGGGATTACCGGCCGAATCCATGCAGTTCGGCTGGCAGCCTGGCGGGTCTCGTCCGGATCTCGATGCTCGCCCAGATCGACGTTCTGTGGTGGGGGCACTCCCGCAGCTACCTGACCGACTCTGATCTGCGGGATGCCACCGATCTCGTCGATCTCGACGCGCTTGAGCCGACCGGACAGCTGCGATTCCGCTACCGGCACCAGGCAGCGACTCTGCTTGAGCGTGCAGCTCGGTCTGCCGAGCGGCGGGCGCTGCCCGGTCGCTCGCCCCGCACCGCAGGGCTGTGGCTGGCCCGAGCCAGGCCACAGGCGGTGGCCTGGCTCAATCAGATCGCCCACGAGTTCGCCGCCGTCGCCCCGCCAGGCACGCCGCCGCTCTGGGTCACCAGCCTGGCACGCAGCGTCGCGCACCAGCGCCATCTGAAGTCCCTTGGCTATGTCGCACTGCTGCCAAGCTCGCATTGTGTCGGCTACGCCGCCGACATCGAGATGGCGTGGTATCGCCGCTTCCATGCCCACCGGATCCTGCGCGCCCTGCTGCTGGATCGGCAGCGCGCCGACGAGGTCAACATCATCGATGAAGGACAGGCCTGGCACGTGTGCCTGCACCCCCAGATTGTCCAGGAACCGGGGCTGATACTTGAACCACGGCCGGTGCTGGAACCACGGCCCGTGCTCGAACCACGCGCTGCCCTGGAACCACGGTCTGCCCTGGCGCTGCAACCAGTCGAAGAACGGCGGCTGGAACGGCCATCGCCGGACGACCTACCCGGGCTGGACGATGGACTCTGGCTGGACCAGGATCCATCGCTGGACGACGGACTCTGGCTGGACGAAGGACCCTCGCTGGACGATGAAACCGGACCGGTCGAGGGGCTCCCGCTGGACGAAGAGCCGCGCCCCGGCGAGGGACCGCGATTCATTCCCGCGCCACGGTCCGGCATCTGATTCGCGGTGTGCGGCATTGCCCTGATCGCCGGATCCGGTGCCAGTCCGGCAGCGTTCCGCCGCATGCTCGAGGTGCAGCGGCCGCGCGGCGAGAAGGAGGAGGTCCGCTGCGCTGACAAGCTGCTGGCCGGGACGCGGCGGCTGTGCATCGTCGACCGGGAGCGCGCGGTGCAGCCCTGGGTCTCGGCTGACGGTCGCTGGCTGCTCTGCTACAACGGCGAGATCTTCAACTACCGGGCGCTACGGGCGCAGTTGCATCAGCTCGGTCGCCGGTTTCGCAGCGAAGGTGACACCGAGGTCGTGCTCGAAGCGTTCGGCCAGTGGGGTGAGCACGCCGTGTCCAGGTTCCGGGGCGAGTTCGCCTTCGCCATCGCCGACCTGTCGGTCGGGCGCATTTATCTGGCTCGGGATCCGGTCGGGGTCAAACCGCTGTACTGGTCGGTCAGCTCCGGCTGCCTGCATGTGGCGTCCGAGATCAAGGCGCTGGCCGCCATCGGGGTGCCGATCTCTGAGGTGCCGCCTGGCCATCACGGCTGGGCCGGGCCAGGAGCGCGGCCCGAGCTAGTGCCGCATGCTGACCTGACCCGCCTTGGTCACGACGACGAGCCCATCGGTGAACCGGCTGAGGCGGCAAAGCTCGTCCGGGCGGCCTTCGAGGACAGCGTCCGGGTCCGGGTGGACACCGATCTGACCGTAGGGGTGATCTTGTCCGGCGGCCTGGATAGCTCACTCGCACTGGCTCAGGTCAGCGCCATGCACCCGGACTGCGTCGCGTTCACGGTGGGCGCACCGGGCAGCGAGGACATCAGCTACGCCCGTCGGCTAGCCGCCGAGCTGGGCGTCCCGCATGAGGTGATCGAGCTCTCCCCTGGCCAGATCCGGCTGGCGGATGTCCGCGAAGCGATCAGGATGTCCGAGCTGACTGAGTACGGCGACATCATCAACGCCATCGTGTCCGTGCCCCTGTTCCGCAGGGTCAGCGAGCTTGGCATCAAGGTCGTGCTCACCGGGGACGGGTCGGACGAGCTCTTCGGCGGCTACCCGATGTATCACCGGATCGGCGCGGCGCAAGCGCGCAGGCTGTTCCTGCACAAGATCGCGAATCTGGGCCGGACCGAGCTGCAGCGGGTGGACCGGGCCAGCATGGGCCACGGCGTGGAGGCCCGGGTGCCGTTCCTCGACCTGGCTTTGGTCGAGCTCGCGATGCGGCTGCCGATGGAGCTGAAGGTCCGGGACGGACAAGAGAAGTGGATACTCCGCGAAGCGTTCGCCGATGTGCTGCCCGGCTTTGTACGACGGCGGCCGAAGAACCCGATGTCGCACTCGTCCGGCCTGCATGAGCGAGCCCGGCTGTACAAGCCGCTCTTCGCCCGGATTCACCGGTCCTTCGGCTACCACCTGCATGCTCCAGTCCGCCGCGACTTCTCGACCGTGCTCGACCGGTGCGGCAACGATCTGGACCGGGCCATCGCCGAAACCTCGGCCCGGCTGGACTACAACGTGCTCGAGCGTGCCAGGGACCTGGCTGGGGCCGCCCGCTGGAACGCCGCCTCGTTGGCCGGATCGCTGACCGGCGCCAGACGCTGAGGGAGCCGCCCCGCAGCACGGTCCCTCCGCATCTGGCGGCCAACCCTGCCCGCATTCGCGTGACCCCGAGCCAGGCTCAGCGAGCCGCCCCGCCCGCACCGTCACCCCGTATCCGGCCAGACCCGCCCGCGATCGCTAGCCGGCGGCGAAGTCGATGATCACACACGGCTCGCTGCCTTCCACCCACGCGTCGTGCCCGGACGGGACGGAGGGCGCGTCGCCTGCTCCGAACTCCATCTCCTGTCCCGCGTCCGTCCGCACGCGGAACCGTCCCGAGATGACGTACCCGGTATGCGGCAACTGGCAGGAGTCGGTACCGACCAGCGGCTTGACGTCGGCGGACCACCTCCAGCCCGGGTGGTACGTGGCGCGGCCGGTGCCCGTTGCGGCGAGTTAAGCTACTGTGCGGTAAATATTTGTTTCGCCAGGGAGCCACTCATGCCTGAGGCAGTAATCGTCGCAACCGCGCGCTCGCCGATCGGCCGGGCCTTCAAGGGGTCGATGACCAGCATCCGCCCCGACGACCTGACGGTCCAGATGATCAAGGCGGCCCTGGCCAAAGTGCCAGCGCTGGACCCGGCGGACGTCGAGGACCTGATTCTCGGCTGTGGCCTGCCCGGCGGTGAGCAGGGCTACAACATGGCCCGCGTGGTCGCTGTCATGCTCGGGTACGACTCCCTCCCAGGGACCACGATCACGAGATACTGCTCGTCCTCGCTGCAGTCCACCAGGATCGCGTATCACGCGATCAAGGCTGGAGAGGGCGATGTCTTCATCTCGGCGGGCGTGGAGTGCGTCAGCCGGTTCAGCAAGGGCAGCAGCGACAGCTGGCCTGACACCAGGAACCCGGTCTTCGCGCCGTCCGAGGAGCGGACGGCCGCCCGGTCCGGCATCGGCACCGGCGAGTGGCAAGACCCACGGACCCACGGTGAGCTGCCCGACATCTACATGGCGATGGGACAGACGGCGGAGAACGTCGCGAAGCTACGCGGCATCACCCGCGCCGAGCAGGACGAGTTCGGCGTGCGGTCGCAGAACCTGGCAGAGAAGGCGATCGCCGACGGCTTCTGGCGGCGCGACATCACCGCGGTGAGCCTGCCGGACGGCACGGTTGTCAGCACCGACGACGGGCCACGGGCCGGCACCACGCTGGAGAAGGTCGCAGCGCTTGAGCCGGTGTTCCGGCCGGACGGCACCGTCACCGCAGGTAACTGCTGCCCGCTGAACGACGGTGCGGCTGCGGTGATCGTGATGAGTGACCGCAAGGCAGCCGAGCTCGGTATCGACCCGCTGGCCAGGATCGTCTCGACCGGCGTCACCGCCTTGTCGCCGGAGATCATGGGACTCGGCCCGGTGCAGGCTTCTCGCCAGGCGCTGGCGCGGGCTGGCATGACGATCGAGGACATCGACCTGGTCGAGATCAACGAGGCGTTCGCGGCCCAGGTGATCCCCTCCTACCGGGACCTCGGCATCGACATCGACAAGCTGAACGTGAACGGCGGCGCGATCGCGGTCGGCCACCCGTTCGGCATGACCGGTGCGCGGATCACCTCCACCCTGCTGAACAGCCTGCAGTTCCACGACAAGACCTTCGGTCTTGAGACCATGTGCGTGGGCGGCGGCCAGGGCATGGCGATGATCTTCGAGCGGCTCTCCTGACCT
>Ga0209415_10006629_pt1 | contig 20471 bp, 21 predicted proteins | sample PeaSoiSIISIP2007_FD_187696 | JGI IMG/M metagenome (GOLD analysis project Ga0209415, IMG submission 187696) | Peat soil microbial communities from Weissenstadt, Germany - SII-SIP-2007 (SPAdes) (version 2) | ecosystem: Environmental > Terrestrial > Soil > Wetlands > Peat | place: Germany...
GCACTGGAGCACAATCGCTACACCGAGGCCTGGCGCGCCTTCGGTCAGGGTGTGCCACGCCCCCGAGCCATCCTCGTCGTCTCGGCCCACTGGTACATGAACGCCTCGGCCGTGACGGCCATGGCCCGTCCACGGACGATCCACGACTTCTACGGTTTTCCCGATGAGCTCTTCGCCGTGTCGTATCCCGCCCCCGGCGACCCCGAACTGGCCGGGCGTGTCACGGAGCTGGCGCATCCTCTGTGGGTGGGCCTCGACACCGACAGCTGGGGCATCGACCACGGCACCTGGTCCGTACTGGTCCATGCCTTCCCCGAAGCCGACGTTCCCGTCGTGCAGCTGGCCATCAACGCGGCCAAGCCCTTCGAGTACCACTTCGAGCTCGGAGCCCGCCTGGCCCCGCTTCGGGACGAGGGCGTCCTGATCATCGGTAGCGGCAACGTCGTCCACAATCTCGGGCTGATGGACCCGCGCCACCCGGACTCGGGCACCGACTGGGCGCACCGATTCGACGAGGCCGTCGGGACGATGATGACGTCGTCGCCCGCCACGGTCATCGAGGCGACTCGACACCCCGACTTCGGCCTGGCGGTCCCGACGCCGGACCACTTCATCCCCCTGATGTACCTGGCTGGTCTGGCCGATGCCTCGGGTCACGCCGCCACGGCGCTCGTCGACGGGTTCGGGTACGGGTCGTTGTCGATGACCAGTTACGCCCTCGACTTCCCGTGCGCCACCGACGGCCCTGAGACCGGTGGCGCACCATCGCTACCGGCCGTGCCCCCGGACTCCACGAACCTCTGAGCGCCGCCTTGGCCATCCCCGCAGCTCTCGGCATCCCCGACCTCGCCGGTACCGGCTGAACGGACCGGTCTCGCTGCCGTGCCCGGGCCGGGCAGCCAAAGAAGACGGGAACGACCGCGGCGCCACGAGAATCCCCAGGTTTTCCGCTTGTTCTCCCCAGGCCGAACGGGCGAAGGTGGTGGCGGTGGGGCATCGCTCTGGTTCCCAGTGCGAGCGCGTTCATGCACCCCGCCTGCAGGGCCGGGGTACGGCGGACGAATGGCGGGGTGGGTGGCCCGGAACTGTCGGGGTCGCCCGTGTCGACTGGGATCGCCCTCCCGGCTCGGTGGGTTGCCGCTCCGTGTGGCCTTCGGCCCCCCCGGGGTCGCACTTGGGCGGCGCCCCACACATCGCCACGAACCCGCTGGCGCGACATCGACCCGTCCAACCCGTGGGGCCCGCACCTCCCGATGCCTGTCGGTAACATCTGCACGTGCTCGACCACGTTTCGATCCAGTGTGCGGATGTCGCGCTGAGCTCAACGTTCTATGACGCGGTGCTTCTCGGACTCGGGGGTGGGCGCGTGATGGATTTCGGCTCGGTCATCGGTTACGGGGTGGCGGGAAAACCGTCGTTCTGGTTGGGCCCGGTGTCCGACGGCTCGGCCAACCGGGAGGTCCACCTCGCCTTCAGGGCCACCGACCGGGACGCGGTGCGGGCGTTCTTCGACGCCGCCGTGAGCGCGGGCGCCGAGGTCCTGCACGAGCCTCGCCTGTGGCCCGAGTACCACCCGCACTACTACGGCGCCTTCGTACGTGACCCTGACGGAAACAACGTCGAGGCGGTCTGCCACACCGCGGAGTAGCCCGAAACACTCGACCGAAAGATCGCCCGACCGGCCCGGACCGGCTCCACCGGGGGCGGGGTACCGTGAGGGTGTGGACTCGTGTCCGACCTGCGCCGCCCCCAACCCCAGGGGGTACCTGTTCTGCGGGCAGTGCGGGGCCAGCCTGCCGGCCGCGGTGTGCCCCTCGTGCGGTGCGACGATCACCGACGGGCAGCGGTTCTGCGGGCAATGCGGTGCCGGCGTGCTCGGCGCATCGGTGCCGTTCTCGGCGGTCACCCGGGACGAGCGGAAATTGGCGACCGTCCTCTTCGCCGACGTGGTGGGCTTCACCTCCCTCGCGGAGCGAACCGACCCCGAGGTGGTGGCCCGCCTGGTCGACGCGGCGTTTCGGGAGTTGGGCGACATCGTGGCCGAGCACGGCGGGACCGTCGACAAGTACATGGGTGACTCGGTCATGGCGGTGTTCGGCGTCCCGATCTCCCATGACGACGACGCCGAACGGGCTGTCGCGGCCGCCATGGCCATGCGACATCTCGGGGGGGACCTCGTGTTCTCGATCGGTGTGAACTCCGGGGAGGTGATGGCCACGGCGGTGGGCGCGGGCGCCGGCGTGACCGTCATCGGCGACACGGTCAACGTGGCGGCCCGGCTCGAGAAGGCGGCCGGGCCGGGGGAGGTGCTGTGTGGTCGCCTCACGACGGAGTTGACCGGTGGGCGGATCGCCTTCCGGGCCCGCCAGCCCATTCTGCTCAAGGGCAAGAAGGAACCGGTCGAGGTGTGGGAAGCGGTGTCGTTGCAGCCCCTCGAGCTTCAGCCCCGCGTCGCGGCGCCCCCGCTGGTGGGTCGCGACGACGAGCTCGCCTTCCTCGAGGCACAGTGGCGCCGCGTCTGTCGGGACCGCCAGCCCCAGGTCATCGTGGTGTGTGGCGACGCGGGGTCGGGCAAGACACGCTTGACGTCCGAGCTGGCACGCGCCGCCGAGGTGGACGGTACCGTCGTCCGCTCGACCTACCCCGCTTACGGTGCGATGGGCGGAGCCCGTGTGGCCGCCGAGGTGATCCGACAGCTGGGGCCAGTGGCCGACGCCGGGGTGACGGCCCGGGTCCGGTCCCTGGCGGGGGAATTGGACGAGTCGCTGCAGTCGATCGACCCCGCCGGGATGCACCAGGAACAGCTGTGGGCCCTCGGTAGGCTCCTCCAGGACAAGGGCGCGCAGCGCCCCTTGATGATCTTGATCGACGACGTGCACCGCAGTGGCGACCAGATGTTGAAGGTGCTCGGCGAGCTGTCCGGTCGGCTCAACAATGTCCCCCTGCTCACGGTGCTGGCCGGACGCAGCGATCCGGGCGAGTGGCTCGGCGCGTTCCCCGCCGCCACCACCGTGCGTCTCGGGCCCCTCAGCCGGCCAGACGCAATCGCGCTTGCCGGTGGGTTCGCGTGCGGGAAGCCCCTCGCCGACGAAGCGGCCGACTTCCTCGTCGAGCGCGCCGGCGGAAACCCGCTGTACCTGCGCGAACTGGTGTCGATGGCCCGAGGTCAGGGTCTGCTCGTCGACGACGGCGACCGGTACCGGCTGACAGCGCGGGGGGCGGTGCCGGCCACATTGCAGGCCCTGTTGGCGGCCCGGCTCGACGCACTCGATCCCGAACAGAAGTTGGTCCTCCAACATGCGGCGGTCATGGGGGGCGCCACGGGGCAGCAGCTCAGCACTCTGGGGTCCCAGAACGCGCCGGCGGCATTGCGGGCTCTGGTCGAGAACGGCCTCATGCGCCACGTCGCCGACGACCGCTACGACACCGTGGACTCCCTCTTGCGCGAAGTCGCCTACGAAACCCTGCCCCGCAATGTGCGGGGTGAGCTTCATCGTCACGCCGCGACGATCGTGGAGGAACCCGAGGACCGGGCCCGACACCTCGAGCGCGCCGCCCGGTACCTCGCGGACGACCAGGCCCTGGTGGACGAGGCAGCCGAGGCGCTCGCCCGGGCCGGCCAGGACCTGTTCGCGGCGGCTCGCCACGTGGATGCGCTGCGCCTGCTCGAGCGGGCCGTCGCGCTCGGGTGCCGGCGTTCCACCGCGCTCCTCGACCTGGCCAAGGTCCAGTCGCTGTGCGGCCAGCCCGACGAGGCCTTCAAGACTCTGGCGCTGGTAGAAGACGATCCCGACGATCCCACCGTCGCCATCGAGCGCGACCACACCGCCGCCAACGCCCGGGTGTTCAGCGATCCAGCCGACGCCCTGCCCCAACTGGTCGACGTGACCGCACGTTGGCATGCGCTCGGGAGAGCGGACAAAGAAGCGTGGGGACACGCCAACATGGGTGTCTCGTATTTCAGCCTGAGCCGGATGCCCGAAGCCGCCCGCGAGCTCGAGCGGGGGCTTCAGCTCTTCGAGGACATCGGCGACCGCCCCGGCGCGGTCGCCGCATCGTCATTCCTGTGCCTGGCCCGACCGACCGACCGCCGCGTGCCCGAATGGCTCGCCCAGGCGCTCGAGTTCGCCGACAAGAGCGGAGACCGCTCGAGGCAGTTGGGCACGCTCATGACGTTGGCCTGGCACCACTTCATCCGCTCGTTGTGGGGCACACCGGCCGACACGGCCGAGGCGGAGGGCTTTGCCGGCCGATTGGCGGAGCTGGCCGAAGAGCTCGGCGCGCTCGACATGGCCGTCCACGCGCACAGCCTGCTCGCCATCACGGCCCGGCTGTCGGGTCGACTCGACCGGGCAGCACGTCACGCCGATGCGCTGCAACGGCTCGGCGGCCTCGGAGCCGCCGAGAGTTTCCCCTGGCTCGGGTGGGTGGCGACGTTCGTCGTCGCGGTGGCCCGCGGCGAGAGCGACCTCGCTCCTCCCCAGGCGCCGGCGGCCTCGACCGACCCGGTGGTGGGAATGGCCCTTCTGGTCATCGAGACCGAGCTCGTCGTGGGCGGCCGCGTGCAAGAGGCGTTGGCGCGCCTCGACGGGGCCTCGCGCCCCGATCTCGGCCCCTTCGGCGATCTGGCCGCAATGCTGAACGGCCTCACCCTCGTTCTGGCCGGTCGCGGCGATGAAGGTCTGCCTTGGATCGAACGCGCCGCGGGCGCCGCACAGGCTCTGCGGGCCCCACCCACCGCGATGGCGACGGCAGCGCTGAAGGCCGAGATCACCGGAGCGACCACCGACCTACCCCCGGCGCCGCCTGGCGCGGCCAGTATCAGCGAAGCGCTCGTCCTGCGCGTCCACGCCGGCAGAGGCGACTCGGCCGCGCTCGCAGCCCTCCGAGATTCCGCCCGCAGGCTCGCCATGCCCGGCCTGCTCGTCGGGCTGTAGACCTCGACGCCGGTCCGGGCCCGGGACCGGACAAGGATGCAGGTCAGCCCGCGGCTCGCGCCTCATGCCCAGGCAGGGACTCGATATCGCTGTGGCGGATCGGGAATGAACCCTGGCAACTCGGGCACCGGACATAGACGTGTTGGTCGGTGGTCTCGATGTGCTGCGGTTCGAGGGCGAAGGTCTTCCAGCACAACCTGCACTGCGCCGTCGGACCCGGGACCGCGGCCCGGAACCGCCGGTCACGGAGTTCGGGATCGGTCATGAGCCCCCCTCATGCACCTATTCAATGTCCTCAACTACATCAACTTCAATGTCCTCAACTACATCAACCTCCTCAATGATGCCTCGCGGCCGGCCGTTTTGGGCATCGTCAAAATTTGGGACTCTTAGTCCTAAGCTCCGCGGGTGGTCTGGGGCAAGGCTCTGCCGGGTACGCCCGGGCGCGAAACGACGTCAGCCACCCCGCAGGCCCGTGCCTCACCGGGTCGCGCCCTCATCGCCCTTGGTCTCGTCGGCGCGTTGACGTGGACCCTGACATCGGCGATCGGCCTCGGGCCGAGCTGGGAAGTCGCCGTGGTCGCTGCCCTCGGCGTCGCCGGGGCGGTCCGCTTCGCCCGTGCGTCGCGGCGTGTCGCAGTGGTGACCATGGCCGTGATCGCCATCGCCGGCCTCGGCTGGATCGAGATGATCAACGAGGTCCAGTACGGCACGATGTCGTTGAGCGGCGCTCCCCCGCTCGTGCGTTGGTGCGGTATCACCTACAAGCCGACCGGCGTCGTCGCAGCAGCTCCGTCGACTGGTGCGGGGCCGAGCTACAGCCGGATCCTACGGACGCCGTCGGGCTACGACGTGTTCGGCGTAGCCCTCCAACAACACCATTCGTGTGCGTCGACGACCGGTCCCCTGTTCGTGGGGGTCGGGACGGCGCGCTTTGACGCGTACGACCCGGTGACCCCGCTGCCGGTGGCGGGCGCCGGCTGAGGACTCACCTCGGGTTCTTGGGCCCGGGTGCGCCGTCGGCGCTGTCGCGTCGCGACCGGCTGCGCTGACGACCTCGGATCGCCTGGTCGAGAACCACCTTGCGAAGCCGGACCGAGTGGGGTGAGACCTCGACGCACTCGTCCTCGCCGATGAACTCCAGAGCCTGTTCGAGCGAGAGCTGCAGATGTGGGGTCAGCCGCTCGAGTTCCTCGGCCGTAGACGACCGCACGTTGGTGAGCTTCTTCTCCTTGGCCGGATTGACGTCCATCTCATCGGCCCGCGAATTCTCGCCCACGATCATGCCTTCGTAGACCTCGACCCCGGGCCCCACGAGCAACGTGCCGCGCTGCTCGAGTGCCATCAACGCATAGGTCGTGGTGATCCCGCGCCGGTCGGCGACCATCGAACCGTTGCGCCGGACGCGCAGGTCACCGTGCCACGGTTCCCATCCGTCGAAGACGTGGTGGAGGATCCCCGTACCGCGGGTCTCGATGACGAATTCGGTCCGGAAGCCGACGAGCCCACGCGCCGGTACCCGGTAGTCCATGCGAACCCAGCCGGTTCCGTGGTTGACCATCTCCTCGAGGCGACCGAAGCGGAGAGCCAACAGCTGCGTGACCACACCCAGGTACTCGGTGGGAACATCCACCGCCAGACGCTCCATGGGCTCGTTGAGCTTGCCGTCGATCATGCGGGTGACGACCTGCGGCTTGCCCACGGTCAGCTCGAACCCCTCTCGCCGCATGGTCTCCACCAGTACGGCGAGCTGCAGCTCTCCCCGACCCTGGACCTCCCATGCGTCAGGACGGTCGGTGGGCAGTACGCGTAGCGACACGTTCCCCACGAGCTCGGAGTCGAGCCTGCTCTTGATGAGCCGGGCCGTGACCTTGGTGCCGTCGGACCCCGACAACGGTGACGTGTTGATCCCGATGGTCATGGCCAAGCTGGGCTCGTCCACGAGGATCGCAGGCAGCGGTCGGGGGTCGTCGGGGTCGGCGAGGGTCTCTCCGATGGTCACGTCCGCGAAGCCCGCCACCGCCACGATCTCGCCCGGTCCCGCCTCTTCGGTCTCGACGCGTTCGAGGGCCTTGGACGAATAGAGCTCTGTGACCTTGCCACGTTGTACGGAGCCGTCGATCCGGCACCACGCCACGCTCTCGCCGCGCCGCAGCGTGCCGTTGTGCACACGGCAGATTGCCAGCCGACCCAGGTACGGAGACGCATCGAGGTTGGTGACGAGAGCCTGGAGGGGCGCGTTTGGGTCGTAGTGTGGTGGCGGCACGCTGTCGACGATCGCGTCGAACAACGGGACGAGGTCGGGGCCGATGGCATCGGGCGACGTCCCGGCCCGTCCGGCGCGGGCGTTGGCGTACAGCACCGGGAACCCGACTTGATCCTCGTCGGCATCGAGATCGAGGAAGAGCTCTTCGATCTCGTGGACGACCTCTGTCACCCTGGCATCGGCGCGGTCCACCTTGTTCACCACCACCACCACCGGGAGACGCGCTTCGAGCGTCTTGCGCAGCACGAAGCGCGTTTGAGGCAGCGGGCCCTCCGAGGCGTCCACGAGGAGGAGCACGCCATCGACCATTGCCAGTGCCCGCTCCACCTCGCCGCCGAAATCAGCGTGCCCGGGGGTGTCGACGATGGTGATCTTCACCGAGCCGTATGGCACAGCGGTGTGCTTGGCCAGGATGGTGATGCCCTTCTCACGCTCGAGATCGCCCGAATCGAGCACCCGGTCCGTGAGCTCCTGGTTGGCCCGGAAGGCCCCGGTCTGCCGGAGCATGGCGTCGACCAGCGTGGTCTTGCCGTGATCGACGTGTGCCACGATGGCTACATTGCGAAGGTCGTCACGGACGGACATGGGCCGACCAGGCTAGTGGCCCGGGTGGACCCCGAAGTCCCCGAAGGCTAGAATGCGTGAGATTGGGTTTGCCGCTCGCGCCGACCCTGATCCTCGGTTTCCGATCCGGCACCTCGGACTCCTGAAGTCATGTGCGCGACGCTCCAGGAGAACCGGACATGCCATCTTCTCGCAAGCAACGCTCCCGACCGCGACCGACCGACGCGAAGAGCCGGATCCGACGCGGGCGTCCCAAGGTCTGCATGCTGTGCAAGGACCGGGTCGTCCATGTCGACTACAAAGACAGCAGTCTCCTCCGTCGCTTCATGAGTGAGCGAGGGAAGATCAAGTCGCGCAGCAGCACGGGCACCTGTACACAGCACCAAGCCGCCGTGGCACTGGCCATCAAGAACGCCCGGGAGATGGCGCTGCTCCCCTATGTCGTGCGGACCCTGGCCGGTGACAAGGGCGGGCGGCGTCGCGGTGGCCCTGGTGGTGGCCGTCCGGATCGTCCCGATGGTCCCCGGCCCGACGGTCCCCGGCCGGATCGGGCGGCGCCGGTGACCGACACCGTCAGCGAGCCGCCCGACGCCTCCACCGAGACGGCCGACCTGATCGACGACGAATCCGTGAGTGTGGGTGCGGCCGATGATGGCGCCGACGAGCCGGTGGTATAGCCCATGGCCGCCCAACGAAGCAGCGCGTCCAAGCGCCAGCGGGACATCGACAAGCGCTCGCGCGCGGCCGAGAAGCGGGATCGTCGGCAGCGCAAGAGTGACCCTTCGACCGACGATCCGTCGGCGACCGACGCCGCAGCGGAGGACGCCCCGGTCCCCACCGACAGTGGCGCCATCTTGGAGCGGATCGAGCAGTTGCAGCGCGAATTCGACGCAGACATCATCGACTTCGAGACCTATGACGCCCGCAAGGCGGAGCTGCTGAGCCACATACAGATCTGATCTGTCGCGATCGGACAGCCGACGCGGCGCCGGTGAGGGCAGATGCCCTCCCGCCTCCGGGTGGGCCGGGCTACAGCGCAGCCAGCACGGCGTCAGCCGAGCTGACCTTCAACCCGCGCTCGGGCTCGACGAAGAGCCCGGTCACGATGCCGTCTTCGACGATGGCGGCGTACCGTTGCGAACGCGTCCCGAGCCCTGCCCCGCTCATGTCGGATTCGAGACCCATGGCCCGGGTGAACTCGCCGTTGCCGTCGGCCAGCATGAGGACCTTGTCCTCCACCTTCTGGTCGCGTCCCCATGCTCCCATGACGAAGGGATCGTTGACCGAGATGCACGCGATGGTGTCGACGTTCTTTGCGAAGAACTCGTCGGCCCGGTGTACGAACCCGGGCAAGTGGTAATCCGAACATGTCGGCGTGAACGCGCCGGGAACGGCGAACAACACGACCTTGCCCTTTCCGAGCGCATCGCGGCTGCGAAGGACCTCGGGGCTCTTGCGTACCATCGTCCGCAGCTCGACGTCGGGGATCTGATCACCGATTGCCACGGTCATGCTCTGTTCCTTTCGGCCCGCTCGACGGGGGATGCCGCCGCCAATCTACAACCCCGGATTGACCTGCCTGACCGAGATCGGGTGGCAGCGACGCCGGCTGTTTGAACCCACGGCGTAGGCTCAGCCCATCCTCTTGAGGCGACCAGTCTTCTTCGCCCAGCGCTCTGCCGTCGAGAACGCGGCCAATGAACCCGGGATCATGACCAGGCCGAAGATCCCAAGAGCCGCCAACGTCCCGATCTGGCCGCCAACCCCGACACCGTTGATGACCGCCGAACGGAGGCCTCTGAGCAAGTACGTGGTGGGAGCAAGGCGCGAACACGCTTGAAGCCACTCCGGGAGGACGTCGACTCCGTAGTAGACGCCCGAGATCAAGAGGACCAGCGCCTGGACCATGAACGACATCTGCTCGCCGCGCTCGGGGTAGAGCATGGGGAGGATTCCGGTGAAGATGCCCAGGCCGACCAGGCTCAGGCTGCCGACCGCGATCACCAACGCGGCAGCTGTCCACGATGCTCGGGGAAAGCCGAGGGAGAAGAATGGCAACGCGCACGCCAGGATGAGAAGGGTCCGGATGGTGGCATGGACGACCCCGAACACCGACATTCCGATCAGGTGTATAACGCGCGAGACCGGAGTCATGAAGGTCCCACCGCTCCCACATGATCACGAGGCTCATGTCGTCGAGCACGGCGGACACGTACGCCCATGTCAGGGTGCCGATCATCAGGAACAACACGAGCTTGGGCACCTCCGATGGGCGGGCCAGCCCACTGCGGCCCGCCTCCTTCGCGATGAAGGTGATCGCCAAGGTGTTGACCACCCCGTAGACGAGCCACACGGCTTCCCAGGCCCAGTACCGCTTCCACAGGTTCGTCTGCCGCTCGAAGAATGCCCACCCGAGGGCCACGCGTCTCGGCGTGCGCCATGCGACGACGTCGTTGACCGTCTTCATTGATCCTCCTCGTCGTCTTCGATCCGGCGGCCGGTCAGGGCCATGAACACCGCCTCCATGTCGACGTCGTCGACCAGACGATCCCTGCCGGCGACCGCGGTCCTCAGCTCCAGTGGTGTTCCTTCGGCGACGTCCTTCCTCCGGCGAGAAATGCGATGCGATCGCAGAGCAGGTCGGCTTCCTCCATGTCGTGGGTGGTCAAAAGGATCGCCACCCCCTCGTGTCGTCGGGCCTCGACGACGAAGCTCTGCACGTCGCGCTTGCTCCGAGGGTCGAGCCCCGTCGTGGGTTCGTCGAGCAGCATGAGCCGCGGCGACGTCAAGAACGCTCGGGCCACGGCCACCTTCCGCTGCTATCCCCGCGACAGGTGCAGCATCGGTTCACGGATCCGTCCTGCCTCGAGACCCAGACGTTCGAGGATCTCCGCGCTCCGGCTCCGCACGGCCGCTCCCGGAAGCCCGTAGGCGCGCCCGTAGAAGAGCAGGTTCTCCATGGGGGACATGGCCCGGAAGAACGATGGATCTGCCGATACCCGATTGAGAAGCGGACGGACCGACAGCGGCTCTCGCAGCGCGTCGCGTCCGAAGATCGAAACCGCTCCGGAATCCGGCACGAGCAAGGTGGAAAGTACCCGGATGAGCGTGGACTTCCCCGAGCCATTGGCACCGATCAATCCGAAGATCTCGCCCGGAGCCACGCGGAACGACACCCGCTCGATGGCGGTGTGGAATTCCTTGTCACGACGAATCCCTCGCGAAAGGGCGCGCCGCCTTTTCCGCCGGAATGTCTTCGTCACTTCTTGCACGTGCAGAGGACTGACCCGATCGGCGGGCCTGCCCGCACGTGCCTCGGTCAAACTCATGCCCATCTCCTCATTCGAAGTTCGTCTGCGAGGGACGCGACTGCATCAGCGGTGCGTCAGGAATGACGCGGCCGCTCGCCGAATGAGGGGGGCCGCGTACCTAGTGGTGCAAGAAGCCAGCCATGGCCAACACGATAGCAAGCATGATCACAGGCGGGAGCGGAAAGTGGCGACACCGTCACCGGTGAGCTCGGCGAAGCCTGCGTCACGTCCCGTCATGGCGAGCAACAGCGACAGGGCCGGTCCACTCACCTCGGGCCCGGTGCCGTGAGACCAGTCGAGGTCCGAAGCGACGAGATGCAGGCCGGTGATCCGCTTCTTGGCCGCTACCGGGAAGGTGGCCCCCTTGAACATCTCGAGACACGCCACGGTGGCATCGGGCGCCGTCTTGGAGCTCAACCCGAGCGGACGACGGATGTCCTCCCCATGGACGACGACCTCTCCGAGCATCGCCATCACCGGGGCAGGTGGGTGGTTCGTCGTCGTCGTCCTGGCACGCAACCGTGCCACGATCTCTCGGGGCGCGAGAGCCCCCAATCGCTTGGCGTCGCGGTTCATCATGGCGTTGAACCGGAACCCGTTCACCGCCATGCCACCGAGGAACCCGAGCGCGGTCTGTTCGGCACCGGCGAGTACGTGCCCGGAGATGAGCTGGATCGACCACCCCGAACACAGCGACGGGGAGCTCCACTGCTCCGATGTCAGATCCTCGAGCGAGTCGGCCAGAGCGGAGCGCTCTGAGTGGATGAGCTTCCACGTTGTCGCGTTGTCGGGCACGGTCGTCTCCTTGGGATGTCGTTGCAGGTTCTGCCCCTATCCTCCCACGGCCACCCGCTGCGCCGGCCCACGATGAGCCCACCCACGCCGACGAGGCGCAGGGGGCACGGGCGGAGCAGAACCTGGTTCCTTCGGCATGGGAAGATGGCTGCGTGACCAGCGCATCGGCGGGATCAGACACCCTCGGCCACATCCGAGCGCAGCTCGATGACGTCGATCGGCGCCTGGTGCAACTCCTCGCGCAGCGGGGGGCGCTCATCGGTCAAGTGATCGATTTCAAGCGCGCCCACGGGATGAGCGTCGTGGACCGGAAGCGGGAGGACGAGATGCTCACGAGGATCGAAGCCATGGCGACCGACGAGGGACTCGACCCTCGCATCGCCCGGCAGGTCCTGCGGGCCGTGATCGACGCCTTCACGCTCATGGAGGTGGAACAGCTCGGGGACCGGTGAGCTGTCGTGACATTCGGAATCCCGGCCGTCCGGACCGGGAGTACTCGCTGCTAAACCCCGGGGGACCGATCGTCGAGGCCTCGTTGGCAGCTCCCGGTTCTTCAGCTGCCGCTTCCGGGGTCCAGCATGGCAGGGTGCTGCTCGAGCGAGGAGTGGGAGACCCAGAGCTCCCGGTAGGGCCGGAGCCACTCATCCACGTCGCGCAGGGGCTCGGGGCGGACTCGATAGATGCGGCGCTGCCCTTCGGTCCGGAACTCCACCAAACCGGCCTGGCGCAACACCCGAAGGTGTCTGGAGACGGCGGGCTGGCTCGCACCCATGGCGTCGACGAGGGTGCCGACGGGGCGTTCGTGCCCGAGGAGCAGATCGAGGATCCGGCGCCGGTTCGGTTCCGACAGGACTTCGAATGTGGTGGTCACCCAGCTAATATGCCTCTATCTGTATATGACTGCCAAGGTATTTGGACTTCCCCCGATCCGCCCGGACCGCCCAGTCGCGGCGCGGTATCGTGCCTGCGAAGCCCAACGTCTGGGGCCGTGGGGGGAATGAGGGTGTCAGACCTCGGCCCAGTCCCTGCCGAGGATCCCCTTTGCGGATCTGGGTACGTGCCGATGCGACCGCGACGACCGGGTCCATCTCTCGGCCGTCCCGCGCCGCCGCACTCTTCGGCGCCGGCCGTCGATCTGCGATCGGTCGGTCGGGCCGACAGACGTGAAGGGCACGTCCACCGCATTTCGCGCCGGCCGCGCCTCGCATGAATTGACACCGGCGACGCGTCGACGTTCTTGGCGGAGCCCGTCGATCGAATTCCGAACCGCTGATGCCGGGATCGCTCTGGGCCCAATTACGCTGGTCTCATGGAAGTAGGCGCAGTGGGGCCCCTGCGACTTCCGATGCAATCTGCTCGGGTGGGTCCGCACGCGGGTCGACGGTGAACTTCGACGCCGCTCGACACCGCATGACGCCGTCGGGCGTGGTTGATCCCCCCTCGTCATGCTGACAGCCCCCTCGGATGCCGGTGCCTCGGACACAGACCAGTCCGGTTCCGTCGCGACGGTGGAGCTCGCGTTGGAGGGCATGCATTGCAACGCGTGTGCCACGCGTATCGAGCGGGCGCTCGCCGACCGACCGGCGGTGTTGAGTGCCTCGGTGAACCTGGCGACCAATCGGGCCTTCGTAACCTACGACGCGACCGAGGTCACCACCGACGACCTCTGTGCGACGGTCGGCACCGCTGGGTACTCGGCGTCCGAGGCGCGCGACGACCAGATATCGGGTCCACGGGGCGACACCGACCATTGGAGCATGCGGGCAGCGATCTCGTGGCCCCTGGCATTGCTGGCCCTCGGGATTGCCTTATCGGCCCCCGAGAACGCCTTGTTCGGTTGGGTCGTTCTGGGCCTCGCCATCGCGGTCGAACTGGCCGGAGGATGGCCGTTCCTGCGCGTCAGTGCGCGCCTTCTGCGTCACGGCGCCACCAGCATGGACACGCTCATCGCCGTGGCGACCTTGGCCGCCCTAACGGTCAGCGCAGTCGAGGCGATCGCTCTCGGTGGTCGCCACGTGCATCTGGGAGGGGGTGGCGAATTCGCGGCGCGCCTGCACGGCGTCATGGCCCCGCTCATCGTCGCCATCCTCGTGACGGGCCGATCCGTCGAAGCACGGGCCCGCGCCCGAGCGGCCGGGGCGATGCATTCGCTCATGGCGCTACGACCCCCGACCGCCCGGGTGGTGTCGGACCCCGAAGACCTCGAAGGCAGACTGGTCGCGCCCGAGAGTGTGCCGGTCGGGGCGTTGGTGCGGGTACGCCCGAACGAGGCCATCCCTCTCGATGGAACAGTCGTGCAAGGCTGGTCCGCCGTCGACGAATCGATGCTCACCGGCGAACCGCTGCCCGTTGACCACGGTCCCCACAGCAAGGTGACGGGGGGCACCCGGAACGGTTCTGGTGCGCTGGTCGTAAGAGTCGAGACGATAGCGGCGGAGTCTGTGCTGGCCCGGATGCAACGTCTCGTCGAAGATGCCCAGAGGGACAAGCCTCCGATGCAGAAGCGTGCGGATCGCGTCAGTGGCGTCTTCGTTCCCCTGGTTCTCGGCGCCGCCGCGCTGACCTTCCTCGCGTGGTGGCTGCTCGACGGGAATTTCGGGACAGCGGTGCTCAGCGGGGTCGCCGTGTTGCTGGTGGCATGCCCCTGCGCCATGGGACTGGCGACCCCGGTGGCCATGATGGTGGGGACAGGGCGCGCGTCGGCGATGGGAATCCTGGTCCGCAGTGGCGACGCGCTCGAGCGCCTGGCCCGGGCCGACACCGTGGTGTTCGACAAGACCGGGACGCTGACCGAGCGATTCGCCAGCGTCACGGGCGTGGCGTCGGTTCCGGACGTGCCAGACAGTCGACTGTTGGCCCTTGCCGCTGAGGTGGAGGCCGAGAGCGACCATCCCATCGCGCTGTCCATCCGGCACGTCGCGTTGTCATTGGAACGAGCACCCAAGCCATGGGGACGAGCAACCGATGTCGTGGTGATCCCAGGTTCGGGAGTGGTGGGGACCGTCGACGGTCGACGCGTCATGGTCGGCCGACTCGACGGCGCGGACGTGCCCTCGTCCCTGCGCGCCGCGATCTCCTCGTATCAGGACCGGGGCGACACCGTGGTCTCGGTCACCTGTGACGATCGGGTCGTCGGTGTCATCGCCGTGGCCACGCCCGTCCGGCCTGACGCCAGCCCGGCGATCGCAACCCTGCACCACATGGGCCTCAAGACCGCGATCTTGAGCGGGGACGCGGCCCCCGCGGTGACGACCGTGGCCCGCAGTCTCGGCATCGACTGGGTCCGCAGCGGGTTGAGTCCGGCACAGAAGTTGGAAGCCCTGCAGGCCATGCAGGCCGATCACCACCGTGTGGTGATGGTCGGTGACGGCGTCAACGACGCGCCGGCCCTGGCCGCCGCGGACGTCGGCTGCTCCGTCGGCAGCGGTTCCGAGGCGGCGTTCGCCAACAGCGATGTCGCTCTCATCGGCAGTGACCTCGAAGGGGTCCCCGCCGCGGTGGGGATCGCCGCGTCGACCTCGGCCGTCATCGTCCAGAACTTCGGCTGGGCCATGGGGTACAACGTCTCCGCCCTCCCCCTCGCTGCAGCCGGCCTGCTCGACCCGCTGATCGCGGCCGTGGCCATGGGCCTGTCCAGTCTCATCGTCGTCCTCAACAGTCTTCGTCTGGCGCGACTAGGGCGCCGTGGCGTCGAGCGGATCCGGGTCCCTGCCGTGATGCGAGGGTCGCGAGGGTTCGTGCTCGCGGTGGCGGTGCCGGTAATGCTCTTCGCCGGGGCCACCGTGGTCGCTCAAGCTGTCTCCCCGGCTCGTGGGCAGCCGCTCCTGCCCAGCCTGCCGAGCATCACGGACGTATCGCTGCCACACGGTCTCGCCGCCGAGGTGTACCTCCAGACGTCGAGGGCCGGGGTGAACCAGTTCCACTTGATCTTCACCGCATCCGGTGGATCGGCGTCGATCCGGACCACGCCGCGCGTCATCGCGGTGCGTCGAGGCCGGGCTGCGATGCCGCTCCGAGTGGTCGAGCTCAGCAGAGGGCACTACACCGCCTACGCCGTCTTCGATTCCGGGACCTGGCGATTCACGACGGCCGTCTCAGTCGAAGGTCGATCGCGTTCGTTCTCGGTCGAGCGCGTCCTGTCCTGATTCGCCGCGTCGCGACCGAGCGGTCACTGATGCGTCCGTTACCCTTGGCGGGATGTGGCGTCGTGGTCGTGGGTTCGGGGTGGGACTCGCAGCTCTGGTCGCCTCCGTGGCCGCCGGATGCGGATCCACACCGGCCGGCACCGCTCAGACAACAGGTTCGCGCCCGGGAACCACGACCTCACAAGTTCCCCTACCGGCCGGCAAGTACCCATCGACCATCTCCAAGATGATCTGCCGTCCCGAGGCTCAGCGCGAGATCGCCGCAGCCCTCGGTGTGACGCCGGTGCAGGTTTCGACGCCTACCTGGGTCGACGATCTGTATTCGTGTCGCTATCAGTACACCAACGGGGCGATCGCGTTGTCGGTGAAGGAGCTGTCGAGCTGGGCCGAGACCCTCGACTACTTCCACGCCCAGAGAGGCCGGTTCGGGAACACCGGATCCTTGGCGAACCTGGGGCAAGGCGCCTTCAGTGAGACCGACGGCTCGGTGGTGGTGCGCAAGGACTGGAAGGTGTTGGTCGTCGACATCACGGGTCTTCCCGATCAGTTCGGAGTCCCACCCACCAGTTCGGGTGACATCGCCGTGACAGTGGCGGATGTGATCCTTGGATGCTGGTCCGGCGATTGAAGCAGACGGCGACGATCGCCCTCACCCGTGACAACGAGCACGCCGATCCTCATGGGTTTGGAGCCGACGCCACCACCGGCAGGTTCGCGTCGAAGGTCACGGGCCTGAGGAACAGGAAACGGCTGTTGGGATAGCCCACCGCCGTCGGGAGCCACCCGTGAAAGGCGATCCACAGCTCACCCTGCGAATCCGTGAACAACGAAGGACCGCCGGGACCGGAAAACGCCCCCTGCGATGCCACCAGCGCGTGATCGAGAAGTTTGGAGCATGGGCCGGTCGGACCCTGGCAGATCGCCACGCCGATGGCATAGTCCGGGCTGTTCCAGTTGTTGGCCGAGTAGAAGACGTAGTACCGGCCCGACCACGGCACGACGAAGGGGCCTTCGACGATGCCACCCTCCCACGACTGGGTGGGTTGCACGAGGATTCGGGGGCTTTGGCCCGCCAGAGCCGTGCCATCGGCCGTGAGCTGCTGGGACCAGATGGCCGGCACCTGACCGCGAACTCCCTGCGACTTCCAGACCAGGTACGGAGTCCCCGTGGCGTCGAGAAACGGGCTCGGGTCCAAGGAGCCGCCCAGATCGAGCTGGCACACGAGGGGTGCGACCGACCCGTCCACGAAGGGTCCCTGGGGATCGGGGGCAACCGCGACCGAGACGCACTCCTTGCCTGATGCTGCATCGACTGCGGCGTAGTAGAGGAGGAACCTGCCCCCGAGCCCGAAGACGCCCGGAGCCCACGTGTCACCTGCCCGGGCCCACTGCGGCAAGCGGGGTAGGGCGTTCCCGACCAGCGTCCAATGCGTGAGGTCGGTGGACTGGACCGTCTGGATGTTGCCGCCGGCTGAGTTCGTGGCGTACCCGTAGTACGTACCCCCGACCCGGATCACATCCGGGTCGGGAAAGTCAAAAGGGAAGACCGGTCCCCCCTTTCCCTCGGCCTGCAATGCATGACAACTCGTCGACACGCCGGAGATCGAATTCACGGCGCCGGTGTTGTCCCCCACCGCGATCTGGTTCAAAGCCTGCTCGACTCCGGCCAGACACGTGTTGAGGATGGCGATGTCGATGCCCTGGGACGCGAGGCTGTTCTGTGCGGCTGATAGTCCCGCCTTCGACGTCGAGAGACTGGCCTCGGCCGACGCGAGCTCGTCGGACGTGGTCGTGAGCTCGGACTGCAGCGTGTCGCGCTGACCGGTAGTCCTCTTCAGCTCCTTGACGTCAGTAGAGAGACTTCTCAACGTGAGCTGCAACTTCGACCGGGCGGAGCTCAGGGATGCCTGAGCTTGACGCAATTGAGACCTGGTGTGCATGTCCGAGTTGATCCCCAACCCCAGCGCGACGATTCCCACGAGGGCCGCCACCGACAGCACGATCCGCCTGGGTCCATGCGGGCGCATTGGCCCGGCCTTGGTGTCGCGCCCCCGAAGGGGTCTGCTCCGATGGCCGTCGACACCCTCGGGTGCCACCCAGGAGGGAGACACTCGCCCGTTGACGACGACCTGCCCCATTCTGCGCCGCCCCCCACATCAGTCCCGAGATCCGGTCCGGACGGCTCGTGCTGCGCTCACGGCGACCGAGGGCCACGCCTGGACAGGACACCCCAGCTGAGCCCGCTCCATCGGCGGGCTCGTAAATACAAACTCTCACTCACACAGTACCCGCAAACTGCTTGGAAAGACTTGGCTCGTGGGGCCGAAATGCGATGAATTCGGGGCGCCGCTATGCCGGACCGGGGACGGATCGTGGATCCGCTTAGGGCGTGGGCTTCCACGCTCGCAGCCAATCGGTATCGGGCCAACCTTCCACCGCCGCCATGAGCTCGTACATCTTGGCGCCGTCGATCGACTCTCGGATTAGATCCGCGTGCCCGGCGTGACGCGCCGTCTCCTCGACGAGGTGGAGCAGGACCCACCGGACCGACCATGCCTCCACGTCGTCGGGGAACCAAGGCACACCTTTCGGAACCGGCACAGCGTGGCCCAGGTCGCCGATACCGGTCACGACTGCCTCGGTCTCGGCCGCGACGTCGAGGTAGCGCCCGAGTGCGTCTGCGACGGTTTCGTCCGGTCCGAGCCGGAAGTTGTCCTCATAGGCCGACTGACGATCCGCAGCCGAACCGGGGTCGCGTTGCAGGACCACGTCGATCCAACCGCTCTCGGTTTCGGTCAAGTGTTTGATCAGGCCCCCGATACTGAGAGCGCTCGGCAGAGGCGTGAGCCGCGCCTCTTCGTCGGTGAGGCCATACGCGGCGTTGCGGACTCCGTGTCGCTGTTGGTCCAGGTACGCGAGCAGCATCGCTCGCTCGTCGGTGAAGTGAGGGGCTAGTCCGGCCACGTGGGTCTCCTTCAGTGGTGTGAGACCATCGTGGCATCCAAAGTGGCCACCTTATGACCAGTTACGGGAAAAGGTCGATTGCGATCGGGTGAAACGCAAGGGAAGGCAGGAAGCGATCGGGTGGCCGCAACGATCTGACAGGGCGTCAGTCCACGGCCATATGCGCCTCGCGAGCTTGCTGCGCGACAGCGTCCCACTTCGCTTCGATCCGCCCGAACCTCCAAATCAACAGGGCCGCGGCCCACGTGACCACGAACACCCCGACGATGAAGAATCCTGCAGTGTTGAGATTGAAGTTCTGGAAGAAATGCCAGAACGACCCTCCGAGCTTCTCCTCCTGCCCGATCAGGCCCAGGATCTCGATGGTCCCGATGAAGAAGGCCACGAAGACCGACAAGCCAGTGATGGTGAGGTTGTAATAGACCTTGCGGATCGGCTTGGCGAAGGCCCAGTCGTAGGCGAAGTTCATGAAACAACCGTCGACGGTGTCGAAGAGGCTCATCCCGGCCGCGAAGAGGATGGGCATCGACAAGATGGCGTAGAAGGGCAGTCCTCCCACCACGGCGCTCCCGGCCAAGACGAGCAGGGCGACCTCGGTGGCGGTGTCGAAGCCGAGGCCGAAGAGCACGCCGATGGGATACATCTTCCACGGGGTGTCGATCCTCCGGGCCAGGGGACCGAAGAACCTGTTCATGAGGCCACGGCTGTTGAGCTGCCGTTCTAGCTCTTCGTCGTCGTACTGTCCTTGGCGCATCTCGCGAAAGACCTTCACGATGGACAGCAACACCACCACGTTCAGCGCCGCAATGAGGTACAGGAAGGTGCCGGATATAGAGGTGCCGATGATCCCAGTCGTCCTGTGCAATGCCGAACTGTTGTTGCTCACCGCGCTGTCGAGCGATCGAATGCCGAAATTCAGAGCCACGGCGAGGAAGAACACAACCGAGGAATGGCCCAAGGAGAAGAAGAAACCGACGCTGAGTGGGCGCTTGTTCTCGTTCACCAATTTGCGTGTGGTGTTGTCGATCGCCGCGATGTGATCCGCGTCGAAGGCGTGGCGCATGCCGAGCGTATAGGCAAGGATCCCGGTACCGACCCCGAAGACCTCGGTCTTGCTGATGCGATAGTGGTGGCCCAGTGCCAAGGCCAACATGCTCCACCCGATCACGTGAAGGCCCACGACGGTGATGGCCATGCCGCTCACCCGCACCCACTCGCTGGGGTTGAGGCTGTTGCGAATCGTCACGAGCCTGGCCCGGGGGTTGGGCATCGGTTCGGTGCTCCTCGTCGCTCGGGGTGGTGACCGATACCCTAGAAACTATGCGACCAGCTCGCAACAGCGTCTTGTTCGCTACTGCATTCTCCGAATATCATGAGGCTGTGAGCAGGAGTTCCACCCAGGTCGGCCCGAACAGCGCCGGTGTCGATTCGGTCGAGGGAGCGCTGGCCCTCCTGCGTGCCCAGGGGGGACGGGTGACCAGCTCGCGGG
>Ga0209415_10006630_pt1 | contig 20468 bp, 10 predicted proteins | sample PeaSoiSIISIP2007_FD_187696 | JGI IMG/M metagenome (GOLD analysis project Ga0209415, IMG submission 187696) | Peat soil microbial communities from Weissenstadt, Germany - SII-SIP-2007 (SPAdes) (version 2) | ecosystem: Environmental > Terrestrial > Soil > Wetlands > Peat | place: Germany...
AGTAATCACCAGCAACGGGAGCTTCGCGAGGCCCGGTGCCGCATTGCCGATGCTGAACGCCTTCGCATTGGCCGTGAGCTCATCCGCCATGGCCTGGGGCGTGACCCCGGCTAAGGATTCCATGTTGTCTGCCATAAAGGCGACCAGTTGCTCCCGTGTTCCCGGCATCTGGCCCAGGTCCCCTGCCGAGATCAGGATAACCCCGGAGAGAGCGGGGTCCTTCGAGGCCGTCATGGCTGTCACCCAACCGCCCATGCTATGGCCCGCCAGGACGATCCGGCGCGTGTCGATTCCCAGAGCGGCTGCGTTGGACGGCGTGCGCAGATATTCAAGGACCGCCGCTGCGTCTTCAGGGTTTTGAGCATAGCGGAAGTTGCCGGGACTGCCCCACGAGCCCCGGTAGTTGAACGTTACCGCGTTCCAGCCCGCGCGCCGCGCCGCCTGGGCGAGATCGAGATTCTTCTCGTTGCCCGGCTGGCCGTGGCAGATCACGATGGTCGGGTGAAGTCCGGCTCCCGATGCCTGGTAGACCACGCCGTTGATCAGCAGGCCGTGGGTCGGAATATGCACCACGGTCATCTTTGCCGGGTGCGCTTTGTCGGGTGCAGGATCTGTGAAGATGGCTGCGGGAATGGACTGCGCGAGGGCGGCCCCTTGAGGGAAGACCAGGAACCCGGCGAGGACAGCGCTCGAATTCAACTTGCCGAGGGCGAGTGTCATGACGTCCAGTCTAGGTGATCTCAGGACGCTCTGCCGTTATTGACATCGCCGGGGTACTGCGTGGAGTTGCTGATGCGTGATCGGCTAAGGGCATTGCCGAGGTTGTTGAAAATGAACTGCGGATGCCGGGTTGCGCCTGGATGACGCGCAACCCGTACATTACTCTTTCAGATTCTGCGTTTCGACAGATCCGAGACGCTGCAAAAAGCCAACCCCGTCTACCTGACAATACGGAAGCTTTCGCCCCGCCGCCCTCGCCGAGGCGCATGGCAGCGGGCGGGCGGCCTCTAGCTCTCAGTGAGACTGTGCTGACGGCGTTTTGGACGATACGGGATTGTCCGCTTTGCTGCTTGCATTCGGCGAGCCGATATGGTCAGCAAGCTGATCACCCGTGAAGCTGACGATGAAGCTTTCATCAATCTCCGGCAGCATGGTTGCGTTCCACGCGTACCATTCCCCCGCTATTCGGTCATAAATGTCTTTTCGCCGCTCCTTCAGATTCGCGCGTTCCATCGGGTCCTCAACGACATTGAAGAGGAACGTGTTGTCGAGGATCTTCAGGTATTTGTAATCGCCGTCTCTCGCCGCACGCTGTGCATTCGCCTTATAACGCCAGAACAGCTTGCGCACGGTCGGCGCCGCGTTCTGCGTGAGTATCGGCAATAGGCTCATGCCATCGGGCGGGAATGCAGGATCGGATGAGACGCCTGCGGACGCAAGTAGAGTCGGCAACCAATCCATGGTGATACCCACTTGATCGGTCGTTCGACCTTGCGGAATGCGCGCCGGCCAAGAGACGATTGCCGGTATCCTCAGTCCACCCTCGAGAAGTTCGGTCTTCCGGCCAGTGAAAGGCCAGGTATCAGCAAATCGTTCCCCGCCGTTGTCGCTGGTGAAAATTACTATCGTGTTCTCTGCCAGACCATTCGCATTCAGTGCTTCAACAACGCGGCCTACCTGAAGATCCATGGCCTGAATCATGCCCTGATAGGTCTTCTGCGAACCGCCGTCGAAATCGAGATCAATCAAGCCTCTCGGGCTTCTGCTCGTTAAGCGTTTTGACTCGGCCTGGTCGCCCGGCGCTTCCCACGGCCAGTGCGGCGCGTTGAAGTGCAGACTGATCAGAAACGGACGGCCGGATTTCGCGTATCCATTGACGACGTCCACGGCTCGACTGCCGAGCATATCGGTCAGATAGCCCATCTCGTGCACTTGCACGTCGTCCTCCCACAGATTTGAATCGTGCGCATAGTAATCGGAACTGCCCTCGCGGAATCCGTAGAAATGGTCGTATCCGCTTTGCAAAGGGCCAAATTTCGGGAGCGCGCCCAGATGCCACTTTCCAACAAGAGTCGTTCCGTAGCCGGCCTGCTTCAGCAAGGATGGCAAGGTGGGATGGTCCGGCGGGAGGCCGACATCGCGTCCCATCAGCGGCTCCTCCAATCCGAGTGATAGACGGTATTGGTAGCCCCCAGTGATCAGCGCCGTTCGCGTTGCCGAACAGACCGCTGAGTTTGCGTACGCCTGCAGGAAGCGCACGCCCCGGCCAGCCAAGCCATCGATGTTTGGCGTGCTTATATCGGGTCGCCCGTAGCACGATAGGTCGGCGTAACCGAGATCGTCAGCCATGATGAAGACGATATTCGGAGGTCTTGATACCCCCTGCGCAAATATATTGTCAACGCCAGACGCAAGCGCGACGGTCCCGAGGGCAGCGTTGCGCAGCAGCCTACGACGGGTCACGTCATTGGGGATTTCCATCTACGCTCCTTATTGCAAACGCTGAAATGATTCCGGACAGTCTCTTTGCTCGGAGTGGAACGTGAATGCTTCAGCCAAGTCTACCTCAATGAAGATTCGGATAGTGCCTGAATTACGCGCAACCCGGACAGTACTTTTTTCAAATTCGAGGACTGGGGTTCAATCGCGGCCTCATCAAAGGTAGCGGAAGGAAGCCCAACTAACGGAGCGGTTACCGTCTCACCGGACAACTATTTTCCGCCGGGCACGGCTTCCGTCAACAGCGCGAGTGTATTTCTTAGACCCTTCATCGCCAGTGCTTCGCCTTTAAAGTGTCCCAGGCGGACGACAACCAGATCATGCGACGGAATGATTACTGTTCTTTGGCCCCCTGCTCCGTTCATATAGTACACGTCCTTGGAAACCGGAAACGTCCCGTCGCCATTGATCCAGAAGAAACCGCCGTAAACGGGACGCTGGTCGGCCTGCCATGCGGGAGCTAGCGTGCTCACAAACTTGACAAAATCCTCCGGCAGAATTCGTTCTCCGTTCCACATGCCCCGCTGAAGATAAAGATTACCCAGGCGCGCCCAATCCCTTGCTGAGGCCAGCTCGTAACCTTGGCCCAGGAAGTTCCCGAACGGATCCGTCTCCATCACCATCGTTCGGACGCCGATCTTGTCGAACAGGGCCTTCCGTGGGAACGACAGGTAATCTTCGCCGCGCTTCTCGACCGCAAGACGAATCAGATAGCTGGCGAGTACCGGGTCGCTGTTGTGGTAACGTCCCACCTTACCGGGCGGCCATTGGAGTGGCCGCGTGGCGGCATAGTGAAACGAGTCAACACTACCCGTGTACAGATACAGATGATCCGGATACGGTCCAGCCGGGTCGTAGTCGGGATCCTGCGGAGCTTTGATCCTCAAGCCGCTCGACATGTTCAGTATGTCCGCGATGCGAATTTTGGCCCGCGGGTCGCCAGGCGTATTCCACTCAGGGATAGGCGCCGGCTGGGTCAAGGTGTATACGCCTTGTTGCATGAGGACGCCCAGCAGCGTGGCCGTCAGGCTCTTGCCCATCGACCAGCCTTCCAGACGTGTCTGTGCGGTTATGCCTTGGCCGTACCGTTCACCGATCAACCGCCCCTTCCACGTCACAGCTACGGCAGCCGTCATCGCTTCGGCGGGCTCGAATGCAGCGTCAATCGCCCGCTTCACTTTGGCCATGTCGAGCCCAGGTGGAAGCGGGTCTTTCGATAGGACGTCGCCCATCGGCCACGGCTGCTTCGAGGCATCGGGCAGGTCGCTCTTGACGCTGTGCGGTGTGAAGTTGACGGAATCCTTGCCCACCGGCAGCGTTACGCAGCCCTGATCGCCAAGATACTTTGCCGTGCGGGTTACGCCGTTGGGAAGTGTGATTTGAACGGTCTTTTTTTGGCGGTCCATGACCGGTTTGCCCACCTTCGCCCGCTCCGCGTATGGGCTTGTGAAGTAGCCGACGTTTTCGGCGGCAAATTCGGGATCGAGCCCAGTGATGAATACCGCGGAGCACATGATCTTGGCATAGCCGGCAGTGTGGTGCGACAGAGGATCGCCGGGCGGCGGAACATAGGGCGTGTCCAGCTCGAACGACTTGGCGCGGGAGATGAGTGCGGCTCGTGCATCTTGTGCCACGGCCGGCCAGGCGGCCAACGTCGCCACCGCGATGGCCATCATCCAGTTACTGTTCATACTTTGCCCCCTCGTCACCGCCATCGCCCGAACGGCGGAGCGGACCTAAAAGCAATTCCACCATCCTTGATGGCAGGACTAGTTTACTTCAACAGGAAGCCGATAGTGCCTGGTTAACGCGCAACCCGGACATTATATTTCCTTCGGCGTAGGGCCGGGCGGATCAAAAGCGTTTATGTGCGGCTTGCCGACTATCGTGGCGCTATCCGGCCAGCGCAGCCATGCGTTACGCCTAGAGGCTCCTAACGCACATCCGTTGAAAGGTGAAGACGATGAAAAAGATGGTCGCGATTTCGATGCTCCTGGTATTCGGCCTGCTGAACAGCATGTCGTATGCTCAATCCCTAGATGACATCGCCAAGCAGTTTGTGGGCACGTGGCGGCTTTCCTCCTATACAGACCGTCTCGCTGACGGAACGACGAGACCAAATCGAGTTAGCGTCGCCTACCTGATTTACTCGGACGCCGGTCACATGTGCTCTGTCGGCATGGATCCGCGTAGGCCTCGGTGGAAGTCGGCCACACCCACGCCGGAAGAAGCTCTGGCCAGCTTCCAAGGCTCGTACGGCTACTGTTCCTCCGTGGAGGTCCACGCGAAGGAAGGATTTGTGATCCATCACGTTGAGATCGACAAAAGCCCCAACGCTGTCAGCAGGGATCGCAAGCGATGGTTCACGTTCCAAGGGCCGAATCGAGTCGCTCTGCGTATCGATCCTCCCGAACTCACCGCGCCCGTCGTCGAATCGACGCTGATCTGGGAGCGGGTTGTGAAATAACCCACCCGAAAAAGCATAGCTACTGGTTTACGGTGCAACACTACTCTCAGTACGCCGCCCCATCGCGCAGACGATTCATTCAACGACAGCTACACAAAGCGGACAGAGAAGGAGAAACGACCTTCGAATGGGCCACTCTTAATATGCCGATCAATGCGAAACGACTCCTGTGGTAGACTCCCGGCATGCGACTTTCTAGCTACTGGGTGAGCATTTTCATTGGCGGTGCAATGGGATTGGTTGCTGCGGCCCTAGCGTTGGGACAAACTACTGCGCCGCAAGCCGCTGGTGAAGCAGTTTACAAACAACGTTGTGCCGGATGCCACGAGCAAACAAATCCGCGGATCCCGCCTCGCACCGCGCTTAACCAGATGCCGGCAGAGCGCATCATGCGGGCGCTCGATTTCGGTGCAATGATGACCGTCGCATACCCAATGAGCCGGGACGAGCGCCAAGCAGTCGCCGGCTATCTTGGCACGAGCGCCTCCGCGGTTGCATTTCCACCGAGCGCGTACTGTGCTGATCGCCGAGCCATCGTCTCCAGCCGGCCTAAATCGTCCTGGAATGGCTGGAGTCCAGGCTCGAACAACGCTCGTTACCAATCGGCGGAAGCGGCTGGATTGAGCATCGACCAAGTGCGGGGACTGAAGTTCAAATGGGCCTTCGGGTTCGATGGCGATGTGACCGCGTTCTCTCAGCCCACCGTCATTGATGGGCAAGTCTTCGTCGGCAGCGCGGGCGGCGTCATTCATGCGTTGCGCGCTGAGACCGGTTGCCTACAATGGACGTTCCAGGCCAACGGACCGGTGCGTTCTTCCGTTGTCTCGGTTCCCGATGGGAACCGACACGCTTTGCTGTTCGGCGACCAGACGGGCTGGTTCTACTCCGCCGAAGCCGAGACCGGCGAACTGCTGTGGAAAAAGAAAATCGAGGAGCACGATGCGGCACGCTTGACCGGCACGCCGATCGTATACAACGGAAACGTCTTCGTTCCGGTCGCATCGTGGGAAGAAACTCGGTCGCTTGACCCAGCCTATCCCTGCTGCACGTTCCGCGGCAGCATCGTGGCCCTGCGCATTCGCGACGGCCAGCAAGTCTGGAAAACGTCCCTGGTGCCGCAACCGAAGCGAACCGGCCAAACCAAGCGAGGCACGCCTCAATATGGGCCTTCCGGAGTGGGCGTATGGGCGTCGCCGACTTTGGATGCCAAGCGTGGTGTGATGTACATCGCTACCGGCGACAACTATTCGTCGCCCGCGACGCCACTCAGCGACGCGATTGTGGCGCTCGAAATTAAGACAGGCCGCGTAGTGTGGTCCAGGCAGACTACACTACACGACGCGTTTAACTCCTCCTGCGTCACTGATAAGCAAAATTGCCCGGAGGAAGACGGACCGGATTATGATTTTGGCTCCTCGGCGATCCTGACGCAGCTTCCTGATGGCCGCGACATTCTTCTCGCCGGGCAGAAATCCGGCATGGTTTACGCGCTTGATCCTGAAAGGAAGGGCGAGATTGTTTGGCAGGTGCGCATCGCGAGTCCTGGTCCCAATGTCGCCACCAGCGTCGGGGTGCTGTGGGGAATGGCGAGCGATGGCCAGAAGGTCTATGCTGCCACTGCTTCGTCCGGCAGGATGCACCCAAGTGACCCACTCGATACCCGCCTAACCATTCTAGACCCGAAGCAGGGCGGGGGCCTCACTGCGTTGCGCGTCGCGGATGGCGGCAAGGCCTGGTACGCCCCGCCGATCGTTTGCGCCGACAGCGCAACCCCGGGATGCAGTCCGACTCAATCCGCTGCCGTATCCGCAATCCCGGGTATGGTGTTCTCTGGCGCCAATGATGGCCATCTGCGGGGCTATAGCACTGAAGATGGAAAAATCCTGTGGGATTTTGATACCGTACGTGAATTCCAGACCGTCAACGGCATTAAGGCCAAGGGTGGGTCGATAGACGGACCCGGTGCGGTGATCGTAAATGGAATGGTATTCGTCAATTCCGGCTACTCGCGTTTCGGCGGTATGCCCGGGAATGTACTGCTTGCATTCGCGCCGTGACAGCGAGACAAAACTAACTTTAGCCGATCAACGAGCGATCAAGTCCTGAATGACGCGCTATCCGGAAGTTGGCGCCCACGACGATCGCCAGAAAACCAATCTGGTTGGACAGTGCGGTCGAGCCGTGTGTCGCCGGCCTTGCCCACTCCACCCATGCCGCCCGAGGCAATCGCCGCGACGACCTCATGAGGGCCGCCGCGCGCTTCAATGCCTTGGTCGGGAGTTCAGATCGTGCGACACCATGAGCTGAACGTCAACTTATCGGAAGCGGCCGTTAACCCAATACCAACACCCGATTCGACACTAAAGATCTTGCCGTTGTGATTCATCACGGCTGCAATGGCTCAATCCGGGTGCCTTCGCGTCCGCCGTCGATCCCAGCACCGGCGCATACTCCGGCGGAGACAGTCCCGCGGAAATGTCAATTCGGGAACCTCGGCCGCAACGCTCTGCGCGGCCCGGATTTCCTGTGGAGCGACTTCTACATCACGAAGTGGTTCACTTTGAAAGAACACCTCAAACTTCGCCTCGAAGGCCAGTTTTTCAACCTGTTCAATCACCCCAACTTTGCCCTTCCGACGATCGTGTATGCCGGCATACCGGGCCGGCCCTCCACCCAGGTTGGATTTGGAGCGTTGACGTACGACATCTCCCCCCACGGGGTTGCTGGGCGTTGGGCCGGGTGGCGACAGCTCGCCGCGTATGGTTGCCTTTCAGGCCCGCGTCGAGTTCTAACGCCATAGGTCTTGTGTCGACAGCAGCGACGGAAGGCTGTCAGCCCGTCGAGCCCCGACGCAGTACAATGACCGCATGGCTGAACCGTCCGCCACTGCCGCATCGCCGCGCGTGACGGTGATCATCCCCACTTACAACTGGAGCACAGTGCTGCCCTATTCAATCGGCAGCGTGTTGCGGCAAACTTTCACCGATTTCGAACTATTGGTTGTCGGCGACGGCTGCACCGACGATTCCGAGCAAGTCGTGACCGCATTTACCGATCCGCGTCTGCGATGGATCAACCTGCCGGTCAACGATGGCCACCAATCCGCGCCCAGCAACGAGGGACTCCTCCAGGCGCGCGGTTCGATCATCGCCTACCTCGGCCACGACGATTTGTGGCTACCGCATCATCTGGAGGTGATGGTCGCCGCAATTGACGCCGGCGCTGACGTAGCCCACTCGATCGTCCACATGATCGGCGCAGAAGCGAAAATCCTGCCGCCCGCCGGGGAAATGCCGCGGTTCCAGCCCGGCCAATGGATGCCGCCCACCGGCGTGGTGCATCGGCGGATCGCCGCCGAGAAGGTCGGCCGCTGGGGGAACTACCGCAATCTTTCGCTGGATCCGGAATCGGATCTCTGGCTCCGCATGCAACAGGCGGGATTCGCATTCCAATGCGTGCCCCGGCTCACGGCCGTGAAATTCCCGGCGATCTACCGCAAGGACATCTACAAAAAGCGATCGAGCCACGAACAGCAGCAGTGGACCAACCGCATCCTCGAGGAAAAGGACCTGGAAGCTGTGGAGTTAGGAAAACTGCTGATCGCAAAGCGGCGCAAGCTCACCTTCAGGGCCGGCGTCCGCGCGTTTCTGGGACGGGCCAGCACCGAGATCCGACGTCGCCTGCCGTTAGCGCGAGGGGCCTGGGTACGTCGGCGACGGAAATTCAAAGGACTGCAAGAGCCACCTCTTTTGGAATGACTTGCAGCCCTGCGGGTTGTCTTGCTTTGCTCGCGGTCCATCACAGACTACACTGGAGATGCAAAATGATCAAGACAGCCAAGAAGGATCCGCAGATCATTTCCGAAGACTGGCATCTGCTCAAGGAAACCATCCTCGGCGTGCACATCAAGGAGGTACTCCATGTGCCGCGCGATCATGGCGTGATCACCGAAGTCTTCCGTCCTGAGTGGGATCCGACCGGCATGCCCGTCGTGCACGTCTACCAATCCCGCCTCTTTCCCGGCGCGATCGGCGCCTGGAGCTGCCACACACGCACGGTCGATCGCCTCTTCGTCAGTCAGGGCCACCTCAAGGCCGTGCTGTACGACGGTCGTGAAGACAGCCCCACCTACCGCATGATCAACGAAGTCCATCTCGGCGACAACCGCCCCGCCCTGGTGGTCATCCCTATCGGGGTCTGGCACGGCCTGCAAAACCTGGGCACCTGCGACGCTCTAGTCCTCAACCTCCCCACCGAGGCCTACAACTACAAGGATCCCGACCACTGGCGCCTCCCCTACGACACTGACGAGATTCCCTACAAATGGGTCAGCCGCGGCACCGCGACCCGCCTCCGCGCGGACGTCCGATAGAACGTATCGAATCGGGCCGAAACGGGCCCGCGGCTCTATGGCTCACACACCTCGGGGATCTCGTGCGTCGGGGAATAGGACAAACTCCTGGATGACGGCGCATCGGAAGCGATCTTTTTCAAATTTGGGTTTGGCCCAGAGCCGAGGACCCCAAAAATCTCAACTTCCAGATATCCGACCACTCGGGCGCTATCCAGACATCACATTTCTAATAAAATGCTTACAAGGGAGTCCTGCCATTAAACGGCGTGTGACGCTATTCCCCGACCCACCCCTTCAAAGAAGGAACTTGGGATTGTTGTTGATATGAACGTCCTTTATCATTCACTATTTCGGTTGGCAAACGGCGACAGGTTTGGGGCGAGCTTTGTGCGAGTGGCCGACGATTCGATCGGAGAGGAGGCGAACGACCTCCCTATCAGTTCTGTCGAAGGAAATCGCTGATGGAACGGGCAACGGTCTCGGGATCGTCAAACCAGTTTTGATGTCCGGCACCCTTGATGAGCAGCAGCTTTGCATGGGGCAGCCGCTCGGTCCACGCGCGAGCGGCTTCCAACAGCACATTGGTCTTTTCGCCTTCGATGATGAGCACGGGCGTTGACCCCGGCCAACAAGGAACGCCAATTCCAATTTCCGGGCATTGCCATCACCGAATCGCTGCTTTTCCACGCCGGCGCGTATTGCACTCGGGGAATACGAGCAAGAATCGCCGCATGCCCGGCTTAAGTCGTTTACCGCGGCTTCCCAATCGTTTACGTACTACACGTGCGCCCGCAGAGGATCCGACATCCGGCGGCCGTGCTCGAGCCACATCAGCACGATGTCAGACGTCACGGGTGCCCGGCGGAAAGCGTCCATGCCGATCGCGTCGGCAATCGCATTCATCACGGCGCTATAGGCGGCGCCGACCGGCGGCTCGCCCACGCCCCGCGCGCCGACCGGCGTCTCAGGGTCCGGAAGTTCGACCGCGCCCTTCTGCATGTCTAGGGGGATATCGAGGATGGTGAGCGGCTTGTTGTGATGAAACCGCTTGGCCAGCGGCAGGCCGTAGTGCGGGTCGTACACCCATTTCTGGCACAGAGCGTGTCCGATCCCAAGGCAGCTCCCGCCAGCGACCTGTGCGTTCATGCTGCGCGGGTTGATCACGGTACCAATGTCCGCCATCGCGAGATAGTCGATGAGTGTTGGCTTCCCGGTCTCGAGATCGACTTCGACCTCCGCGAAACCCGCGACGAACGAGTAGGTCGCGCCATCTCGTGGATATGTGTCCTTCGCCACGCCCATGAGCCCCAAGCCGGCGAGCGCAGCAGCAGCTTTCTTCGTGCTGGGATGAATGTCCTCGGGCAGCGTGTGCCCGTCGTACTGTCCGCCCAGCTCGATGGCCCGTTTCGCTGCCTGTTGGTAGCTCAGGCCACGACTCGGATTGCCAAGCCGGAACACGCGCTCCCCGCCGAGGTCGTAGTCCTGAGGTGAGCCACCGAGATCGTGCGCGGCGATCTCCAGCAGCTTCCGCCGCGCGTCCATCGCGCCCGCATGATTCGCCCGCGTCATTGCATGGGTGGTCTGGCTGCCGACCGACAAACATGAGTACGGCAGGCTTTTGCTGGTGTCGCCCCACGTGATCTCTACCTTTTCCCAGGGGACCGCCAGCAGCTCGGCCGCAACGCGCGCAAGATCGAAAAGCGAATGCGTGCCGAGATTGCCGACGCCACTCTGCACGTACAATTTTCCGTCGGGCCGAATGGTCATGAGCCCATCGTGACCGACGGAGCCCGAGCTGTGCGTGCTTACGGCGACTCCGACGCCGCGGACTTTGGAACCGCTGCGCTGTCCGGAGCGGGCCACGCGATCGCTCCAGCCGAAGCGCTCGGCACCGCGATCGAGAGCTTCTTTCACGAAGGCACTCGTGGTGTGCCCACGTTTCCCATTTTCCTGCGGCGGGCCGAAGAGCGCCTTGCCCGCAGGCGCATTGATCTTGCGGACTTCAACCTGATCGAGGCCGAGTTGTTTCGCCGCCTTCGCGACCGCCCGCTCCACGATGGCAACGCCCTGCATCTCCCCCGGCGATCGCTGGAACAGGCGCGTCGGGGTGTTGGTGATAACGTTGACGGCGCGCCAGCGCATCGCCATCGGCTGGTATAGGAGGGATGTAGCCACCCCGGCCGCACGGTGATCGCCGCGCAGTCCTCGAGCGCCGTTGTCTTGGACAATGAACAGGTCGAGGGCGGTGATGCGGCCATCGGCACGGAAGCCGACCCTGGCGCGCCCGGTCATATTCGTGCGAGCGTGCCCGATGTAGTGTTCTTCCTCGCGGCTGATACGCATCATGACTGGCCGGTTGGTCTTCCGGGCGAGCAGGGCCGGGATGGCCATCGACACAGCCCCTCCGCCTTTGCTGCCGAAGCCGCCGCCCGTGTACTCGGAGATGAACACAACATTGGAAGGATCGACATCCACCCAGCTCGCAACCAAATCGAGCGTGCGCATCGCACTCTGGGTCGAGCCATGCAGATACAACTTGCCGTTCTGCCAGTACGCCATGGCGCTGCGCGTTTCCAAAGTCTGATGGCTGGTCGCCTGCACCACGAATGTTTCGTCGACCACCAGCTTGGCCTGCCGGAAGCCCGCTTCCAAATCGCCGTAGGCCCACTGTTCCGGCGCCTCGCCCGCCGGTAGTTGGCCTTCGCCGGCGGCCGCGAAATCCCGCTCGTTCCACTTCAGGGTGCGAATCTTCATCGCGCTCTGCGCCACCCCCTCCGCGTCCCGCCCGCCGGCGCCGCCAGACGGCGCCCACACATTGCCATCCGGATGGGCATTCGGGCCATTCGGCCTCAGGCTCTCGAGGGGATCGGTCACAAACGGGAGCGGCTCGAGGGACATCTCGATGCGTCCCACCGCTTCGGCGGCCGTCAGTTCGTCATCCGCGGCCACAGCCAGAATCGGCTCGCCTTCGAAGAGCGGCTCATTGGTCAGCGCTGGAATGCCTGTGAGCGCCCCCTTGGGCAGGTCGTCGGCGGTGAGAATTGCTCGGACACCGGGCATGGCAAGCGCGGCCCTCGCGTCGATCTTCCTGACGCGCGCGTGCGGCATCCGGCTAAGCAGCAGCTTGCAGAACAGCATGCCATCGGCGCGGAAGTCCTCTGCATATTTCGCACGGCCCGTCACCTTAGCAATAAGGTCCGGCGTTGTGTAATTCCCGCCGATGAGCTTCTGTACTGTCATGTCACGCCTCCGCGTGGACTCGGTGCCACGCATCATCGTTCCAAGAATAATCTATCGCCTGACTGGAATGCGCTAGGGCAGGCACATCTACCTTAACCGCCTGAAGAGGCATATTCGGATTTAGCCAAGTTTATCCGATCAACAAGTGGTTGGGAATGGATGACGCGCCACTCTGAGAAAGGCGATCCTGAGCGCCCAGTACGGGATCAGGAACGAGAAACGCGCCAAGTCTGGGAATCTTTTGGGGCGCATTTCGCAGCGGCAATCCACTTGAGCGAATGGTTGCCAACCCTCTTGCCGGTTGCCGACCCAAGTAGTGAATGAAAAAGGACGCTATCGCCTACAATCCATCGGGATGTCCAGCGCCTCGGCCGCGGGGAGGCGTTCTGGCCCATCGCCATTTTTCAGGCGCCGAAGTACGCCCCTTGCGATCCGGGGGTAATGAACGTTCTATCCTTCAAAAAAATTGCGCCAAGTCCTGAGTCACGCGCTATCCTTCCACTACTTGTCCTGTAAAACTGCCCATCGGTCGGCTTTCTGCCTATTTCTTTAACCCCGCGGTCCAATTCGTCACCACCGTCAGCGGCGGCGAGGACGACACCGTGGAGGTGTTCGTAGCCACCAGGAACCGCTTCCCATCCGCAGTAACGTCATACTGGAAAGCGAACGTGCCAGTAGCCGCTGTAATGTGTGAGTCGAACAGCGGCGTGGGTGCGCCAAAATCCAGGACCGGTTTTGGTCCCGCCGCCGCTCGGACCGGCGTCGCCATCATCCTGCCGTCCGCGGCGACAAAGAACAACTCCTTGCCGTCGCCGCGCCAGCGCGGCTGGCCGCCCACAGTGGTCGAAACCCTCCACTCGCCCTCGGCGGGTGGAAACGGCCGCACATACACCTCGTTCTGGCCCGAAACGTCCGATGCGTACGCCATCCAGTGGCCATCCGGCGAGATCTGACCTTGTCCCTCCTGGAAAGGCGTCAGAAGAAACTTAACCGGCTTGCGGTCCGGCCCCTCTCCGACTGGAAGGAACCAGAGGTCTAGCCCGTCTTTCCCGGAATTGTCGGTAATAACGATGAACCGGCCATCCCGGGACCATTGACTGGCGAACTTATTGTTGTCGGTGGTGGGCAGCAGTTCCTCCCGCCCCGTCCCGCTGGCAGCCTTTTGGTAAAGCTGTTGCTGACCGCTGCGAGTGGAGCGGAACACAATGCGGTCGCCCTTGGGAGACCAAACCGGCGTATTGTTTTGAGAAGCATCGGCGGTGAAGCGGCGCTCCACATGATGGATCAGATCGTGCAGCCAGATGTCGGAGTTTGAGCCGACGGCGTCGCGCGCATAGGCGACCGTCGTTGCGTCCGGAGATATAGCCGGTTCCCACACGGCTCCGGGCGATCCCACGGAGCCAAGGAGCTTACCGCTGCGGTCGTACCAGACGAGCTGGTTATGGGCGCCGCCGGCGACGTTCTGAAACAGCCGCACGCCGTTGTCTGAGACCGTGGCCGGCACATAATCGGTGTTACTTGTCAGGGAGACACCCTCGGCCACCGGAAATACATCTCCTGAAGGCTGTGCCCTGGTGGCATCGAAGGGCGCCGCCATCAAAGTGTTTTCGCGGACGAACAGAATATGTCCGTTTCGGTCCCTCCCTGCGGGCGGCGCAAACACCGCGCGCGACCTGTCGGCCAACAGGCGCCGGTTCTCTTTTCCATCGAGCGAGCCGACATAGATGCCGCCCTGTTCGGCCACTGTTGCTGCGGATGTCATGGTGTACAGGAAATGGCGGCCGTCGGCAAGAAATGCCGGATGCCTTCCGTCCTTGATCTTCAAGTCAACGGGAGCGCCTCCCGCCGCGGCGACCCGCTGGATCGTCCCGCCGCTTGCCGGAGTAAACACGATGACATCGTCACGATTCCATGATCCTCCGCGTCCGTCGGGCGCGCCGCACAGCGATTGCGCGGGGCCTCCGCTGGCGGCGATCTTCTTCAACTTGCCCTGCGCGAAGAATCCGATTTGGCGGCTATCGGGCGACCAGAATGGATAGGTGGCGTCCTCAGTGAACGCCATGGGCTGGGCGTGTAGCGCGTCCATGGGCCGCAACCAGAGCTGCAGCTTTCCGCTCACGCTTGCCGCGATGACCAGAGTGCGGCCATCGGGAGAAATGGCGAAGCTGTGAACCTGGCTGCTTTCCGGCGCGGTGACGGTGTAGCGCAGCGTCTGCTCCGGCGGCGGAGTCTCGCGGAAGTGGATGAAGGACACAGCACCGAGAGCGAGCGCGAGTACTGCGGCTGCGGCGGGCCAAATTCTACCGAGCCGTGCCCGTGAAGGAGCGGTACTCGATGCTGGCGCGGCTTCCTCCAAAGGACCACTGAGCACAATGCGCGCCTCGCCGATGTCGCGCAGACGTTTTTTCACGTCGCGGTCCAGGCAGCGCTTTACCAAGTCGCGGACGGCACGAGGGGTTTCCTTCGAAAGCTGGTCAAAATCAATCGGAGCCCGCAAAACATCCGCCAGCGTGTGCGAAATGGTCTCGCCGCCGAACAATTGTTTGCCCACCAGCATTTCGTACAGCACCACGCCATACGACCAGATGTCCGCACGCCGGTCCACGGGCTTTCCCGCCGCCTGCTCGGGACTCATATAAGCCGCCGTCCCCATGATCATCCCGGTTTGCGTCGCGGCCATGGTCAACGTCGGCGAGTTTTGCGGAGAAGATGTGCCGGCGGTGGACGGCTGCGCTACCGCCGCCAATCCGAAGTCGAGCACCTTCACCATGCCTGCCGGCGTGACCATAATGTTGGCCGGTTTCAGATCGCGATGGATAATGCCCTGGTCGTGCGCGGCTTCGACCGCGTCGGCGATCTGCCTGGCGTAATCGAGTGCGGTCTCAAGCGGGAGCGGGCCTTGGAGCGGCGCCCCAGGCACCAACTCCATCACCAACGCCCGAACGCCGTTCGACTCCTCGATGCCGTAAATCGTGGCGATGTTGGGGTGATTCAGCGACGCCAGAACTTTGGCTTCGCGCTCAAATCGTGCGAGGCGCTCCGGGTCCTGCGCCAGAGCAGCGGGTAGAACCTTGATCGCCACTTCGCGATTCAACTTGGTGTCGCGAGCTTTGTAGACCTCTCCCATACCGCCGGCACCGATGGGCGCGAGGATCTCGTGCGGTCCGATTTTGTCGCCGGGCTGGAGCGGCATTTGAGGGGTGCAGTTAAGTTTAGCCGATCAGGAAGCGGATTGTGCCTGAGTCACGGGCCATCCGGAAATTATCCCACTCGGAACCGTCTTGGCCCACCTTAGAGAATTGGCGGCCGATAATGACCCACAACGGGCGGATGAGCCGCCCTTTACGTGGAGCAGCCACTATGGGGCAATCATTAAGTCCCGGGACGGGACGTCACCGTGCGGTCACGTTGCTAGACCCCGAGGACCGTCCCAGTCAGTGAAAATGCCATAACGGCCGTAAGCGCGCTTATCGTTTCCGATCGGACCAGACCGCCCAGAATCGCGCCGGTGCGCCGTCATCCGGCAGTTAGCCTGATCGACGGCGTTGGTCACCTTCCAAATGTTGTAGCATCTGCGGGTTCCAGCCCTTTGAGGGAGGTCGTCGAATAGCAAGTGGAGAATTAGGTTACGCTTATCACACATGCGTGTTCAGCAGAGTCTCTTTTCCCTCCTCGTGCTCGCCGGTTCTGTCTTTGGCCAGGACGTCAAACCGGTTGCCGACCGCCTCGCCGCCCAGAACGCCCTTTTTGAAGAACAGTACGAGTCAGACCTCCGCATCTTCCCCGAGCGCGCAACTGCCTTCGGCGACTACCTCTACAACGACAAGCTCGGCGACTACTCACTCGACGCTGTGGTCCAGCACCACAGGACGGACCAGGCATTCCTCGGTCGCCTTGAGGCCATCGGCACCACTGAATTCTCCGACCAAGACCAACTCTCCCACGACCTCCTCGTTCGTGTTCTCCAGCAGCGCGTCGCAGATTTCGACCTCAAAGAATACGAAATGCCGATCAATCAGCAGAACGGCATCCACACCGCGGTCGCGGATCTACCGTTGTCGGTCCCCCTCGACTCCCTCAAGCACTACGAGGACTATGTCGCTCGTCTTCACCAGATCCCCCGCGTACTCAGCCAAACCACTGAGGTTCTCCGCGCTGGCATGAAGGACAAACTCATGCCAGTCCGTTTTCTTCTCGAGAAACTCCCCATCCAGTGTCAGGGCATCATCGAGGCCGACCCCTTCCTCATCCCGACAAAGAAGTACCCTCCCAGCATCTCCCTAGAGGAGCAGAAGCGTCTCACGCAGCAGATCACCGATGCCATCAACACCGACGTCATCCCCGCCTATAAGATCTTTGCCGCCTTCCTTCGAACAGAATATGCCCCGCACGGCCGCACTGCCCTCGCAGTTACCTCTCTGCCGGACGGTCAGAGGCGCTACCAAAACGACATTTACGGACGCACTACCACCCGCATGACACCGGACGAGATCCACCAACTCGGTCTCCGCGAAATCGAGCGCATCGAGGCCGAGATGACAGGAATCGCCAAACAGGAGGGCTTCGCCGACCTCGCGTCCTTCCGCGCGTCCCTTAAAAACAATTCCAAATACATCCCAACCTCTTCGGAGCAGATCCTCGACGACTTTCGCCGGCACATCGCCCAGATGGAGCCGAAACTCCCGGAACTCTTCACCTTGCTTCCCAAGTCGTCTGTTACCGTTGAAGCCATCCCCGCCTTTCAGGCCGCTGCCGCAACTCACTACGTCACAGGCACTCCAGACGGTAAGCGTCCCGGTCGCGTCGTTGTCGCCACCTCCAACTTCGCGGAGCGATCGCTGATCGACGACGAGGCGACGGCCTACCATGAAGGCATCCCGGGACACCACATGCAGCTATCCGTGCAGCAACAGCTCACCGGGCTGCCTAAGTTCCGGCTCCACTCCCTAGGTTTCAATGCCTACGTTGAAGGCTGGGCTCTGTACGCAGAGCAGCTGGGCAAGGAGGTCGGGTTTTACCAGGACCCCGTCTCGGACTACGGCCGCCTTTCCTCCGAGCTCTTCCGAGCCGTACGCCTTGTCGTCGACACCGGAATCCACTCCCAAGACTGGACGCGTGATCGGGTGGTGGATTTCTTTCGCAAATCGGGTACCGTCGACGAGCCTACAATCCAGTCCGAAACCGACCGCTATATCGCGTGGCCCGCGCAGGCCCTCAGCTATAAGCTCGGACAGATGAAGTTCCGGGAACTCCGCGACCGTGCCCAGAAACAATTGGGATCTAAGTTCGACATTCGCGCCTTTCACGACGAGATGCTTGATGGCGGAACTCTGCCCCTCGACCTGCTCGACGCCCGAACCGACAAATGGATCGCCCAACAGAAATCAAAATGACGCCTTTAAATCACGGTGTGGAACGACGCTCCCAGGTCCTCAATCGGATGGCCAGCGCCTGGCGGCCATCCCTGGCCGACGATTTGTCGGCCGGGGGCGCAAAGCTGCCGTCGGGGTGAGCGTTCGTGGCGAAAGATTCTATTGCCCAGACGTTTTGGATTAATTCGGTGGTCAAGGAGCCCGGAACCCAGCACCGGAAGGTTGCCAGCCAGTGACGTGACCCGACGGTGGCGTCACTTGCAGCCCCTGGGCGGCAACGCTCGAAAACGGCGTCCTCGCCACGGCGATCCTCAGCGAACGAACCAGCCACGAAATCGAGATCGAGGTCTGCGGCAGCGCCGGGCGTCTGCGCGTCGGATGCTTGAGCTTCGAGGGACTGGAGTTCTTGGCGGTGAATGAGCCCCCAGGCGCCCCCACGCCACGCGTGCGCCGCTCCGCCCATTTTCTCCGGGAGTTGCCTCGGGGACTCGTTTCGATGGCTCGGGGCGGAGAGTACCAGGAGTCTTACCGTGCAGCGTGGGAGAGCTTCGCGAGCGCGGCGCAAGGTCGCGAAGCGCTGGCATGTACGGTGGTGGATGGGCCAGTCGGAGGCGTTCTCGTGGAGGTACTTCACCACCCAGCAGGAACATCTTGCGGGACGGCACCTCTCTCTCCTTCGGTAAAGTGCTGGGAGGAAGCTCTTCGATCAACGCGATGCTGTATTGCCGCGGCAGTGCGCGCAGCTTTGACCGATGGAGCGATGCCGGCAATCCGGGATGGTCCTACCGCGATGTGCTTCCCTTTTTCCTGAAGTCGGAAAACCAGCAGCACGGCCTTTCCGCGGCTCACGGAGTCGGAGGTCCCCTCGACGTGGCGGACCCGCGCCACCGCGCGCCGTTTTCAGACGCTTTCGTCGAAGCGTGTCTTGAAAATGCCATCCCGGCATGTGGCGATTTCAATCGTCCCGCGGCCGAGGGCGCGGGTTTCTTTCAGGTCGCCAAAAAACACGGGGAAAGGGTCACCACCGCCCGCGCTTATCTGGAACCGGCCCGCCGGAGCCCTGGCGTGCACGTCGCGACGCAGGCGCTGGTTTCGCGCCTGATCCTCGAAGGCACGCGGGCTGTCGGCGTGGAATACTCTTCCGGCGATTCCACGGCAAAGGCTCCAAGTCCGACCTGGCTCGATTTGCGAAACCGAAAAGCTTCTACCTAGCATTGAGGTCAGGCGCCGTGGATGCCATTTGTCATTTACTGCGTAGCGCTTTCCCCTGCCCCTCTAGGCAAATCCTGGGCGTACGCGCATGTGACGATGGTCAGCGTGGAAATTGCCGCAAGCGAGGCAAGACAGGAGCGCCTCATTGATCTAACTCCGAGCGTGAGACGTCGATCGCACTGCGGACTCATCAATCGGGTGAAGCTGCGGCTGCCGCGCTGCCGGCTGCGGCGCCTGCCGGTTCAAGCCGCAGCAACATGCCATCCGTGTCCTTGGGTCCCCGCAGCCGGCCTTCGGTAAGGACATAGATGTCCCCGTCCGGGCCCTGTCGAGCATCGCGGAAGCGCACGTTCAGCTCCTGCAGCATCGAATCGCCCTGCGACACGAAGTCGTCGTCGCGAATCCTCATCTGGAGGAGTCTTTTTGAAGCGCCCGCGACGATCAGACTGCCCTTCAAACGCGGAAACTTGTCTCCGGTGTAGAAGAACATGTTCTCGGGATTGAAGGTCGGGTTCCAGAAGTACGCCGGATCGTCCATCCCGTCGCGATGGAATGGTTGGTCCGAGACGAGATGGCCAGAGTAATTGCGGCCCATGGATACGACCGGCCATCCATAATTGTGCCCGGCGATCTCGCGATTGATTTCGTCTCCGCCTGCGGGGCCGAACTCGGACGTCCACATCTTCCCGGTCTTCGGGTCCCACGTGATGCCGTACACATTGCGGTGCCCCAGGGTGTAGATCTCGCCTTTCGCTTTCGGGTCTTTCACGAAGGGATTGTCGGGCGGGATTGAACCATCGTCCCGCACGCGAAGAATCTTGCCGATATGGCTGGCAAGGCTTTGCGCCTGCGGGCGAGCGCTGGATATGTCGTTTGACGTGGTGCCGTCGCGATCGCCGACGCTGATATAGAGCATTCCGTCGGGCCCGAAGATCATCCGCCCGCCATAGGTGCCGAGCGGGCTCTCCCACGCTTCCGTGACGAGAATCTCCTTCACGTCGGTCAATTGGCCTTGATCATACCGGGCGCGCGCGATCGCAAGGGTCGTGCCCAATTGCGGTTCCCGGTTCTTTGAATAAGAGAGGTACAGAAGATGGTTCTTCGCGAAGTCGGGATGCAGAGCGATATCCTGCAAGCCGCCCAGCGCGACGTGATCCATGGCCGGCACGCCGGCGACGGGATTCGGGTCGAGCACGCCATCCTTGACCACGCGCAGGCGGCCGGCCCGCTCCGTTATCAGCATGGTCTGCCCGTCCGGGAGGAACACCAGGCCATCCGGATGAGACAGGCCTTCCGCCAGCTTGACGACCCGAATGGACATGCC
>Ga0209415_10006631_pt1 | contig 20468 bp, 17 predicted proteins | sample PeaSoiSIISIP2007_FD_187696 | JGI IMG/M metagenome (GOLD analysis project Ga0209415, IMG submission 187696) | Peat soil microbial communities from Weissenstadt, Germany - SII-SIP-2007 (SPAdes) (version 2) | ecosystem: Environmental > Terrestrial > Soil > Wetlands > Peat | place: Germany...
ACCTACGTGGTGTCGAAGGACGGGCCCCGCCTCCTGCATGCCCGCGTGGGCACGCAGCTCTTCGAGATCGTGCGCGGGCCCGACGGCGAGGACCAGCGGATCGAGCTCGACGCCGTCGAGGGCGGCCGCCGGGTGCTCTCCGACCAGGAGGTCATCGAGGTGGCGCGCATCGGCCTCGCCGCCGAGGCCCACTACGGCTCGCCGCAGGACACGGAATGGGCCATGGCCAGCGGCCACACGTACCTGGTGCAGTCCAGGCCCGTCACCGCGGTGGGCGGTGTCGCCGCGTCCGTGTCGGCCGAGCTGGGCACGTTGCTCGTGCAGGGCCTGGCGGCTTCCGCGGGCCGGGCTTCCGGGGTCGTGCGCGTGCTGCAGACCCCCGACCAGGGCGATCGCCTGCAGGCCGGAGAGGTCCTGGTGGCGCCCATGACGAGTCCGGACTGGGTGCCCACCATGCGGCGTGCCGCGGCGATCGTGACCGACGGCGGCGGCATGACCTGCCACGCCGCCATCGTTTCGCGCGAGCTCGGCGTCCCCGCCGTCGTGGGTGCCCGCAACGCCACGACGGTGCTGCGTGACGGCGAGCTCGTCACCGTCGACGGCGCCCAGGGGACGGTGACCGAGGGTGCAGTGGCCCCGTCGGTCACGGTCTCGGCTCCGGCCGCAGCTCCGCAGCAGACGGGCCTCAGCGGACCGGGCGCACTCGCCACGAGGATCTACGCCAACCTGGCCTTCGCGGAGCACGCCGAGGAGGTGGCGGCGATGCCGGTCGATGGCGTGGGGCTGCTGCGCGCCGAGTTCATGGTGACCGACGCGCTGAAGGGGGTCCACCCGCGCAAGCTCCTCGAGCGCGGCGACGAGAAGACGTTCGTCGACGACATGGCCAAGTCGGTGCTGCGCATCACGAGGGCCTTCGAGCCGCGGCCCGTCGTTTATCGCAGCATCGACTTCCGCTCCAACGAGTTCTCCAACCTCGAAGGCGGTGACCAATTCGAGCCGCACGAGGAGAACCCGATGATCGGATACCGGGGCTGCTACCGCTATGTCCGGGAGCCCGACCTGTTCCGGCTCGAGCTCGACGTACTGGCCCGCGTGCTGCAGGAGACGGAGAACATCGTGCTGATGATCCCGTTCGTGCGCACGGCCTGGGAGCTCGAAGCCTGCCTCGAGGTGGTCGACGCCAGCCCGGTGGCCGGCTCCCTCCCGGTATGGGTCATGGCCGAGGTGCCGTCGGTTGCCTACTGGATCCCGACCTACGCCACCATGGGGATCCAGGGAGTGTCGATCGGCAGCAACGACCTGACCCAGCTGATGCTCGGGGTGGACCGCGACTCGCAGATCTGCGCCGACGTCTTCGACGAGGCCGACCCCGCCGTGCTCGACGCGATCGGGCGCATCATCTACGGGAGCCAGTCCTCGGGCATCACCTCCTCGTTGTGCGGCCAGGCGCCGTCCAACCGGCCCGCCTTCGCCGAGCACCTCGTCCGCATCGGCATCACGTCGATCTCGGTGAACCCCGATGCCGTGGCCGCGGTGCGCAAGACGGTGGCGGCCGCCGAGTGGCGGATGCTGCTGGAGGCCGCCGTTCCGGACCGGCCCGTGATGTCGGGCGGTGTGGCGCCCCGCCATCCCTTCGGCCACCGTCGCTGAGCGCGGCTCAGTCGTTCGCGTTTTCCGGTCCCGTCGGCGCGAGCGCTGGCGCCGTCACGAGAACGGTCAACGGCGCCCGCGAACTGTAAACAGCAATCGTTACAGTCTGCGGAGACACCCCAGGAGGCGCCACCGCGCCGGGGCAGGCCCTCAGGTCTCCTCGGGCATCATCTCGATCGCGCCGCACGGGCACTCCTGCACGCATAGGCCGCACCCCTTGCAGAAGTCGTAATTGAATCGGTAGCCGTGCGCCTCGTCGACCTTCATCACGGCATTGTCGGGGCACACGCCGAAGCAGTTGTCGCACTGGAAGCAGTTGCCGCACGACATGCATCGCCGCGCCTCGAAGAGAGCAGTGGACTCGTCGAGGCCGCCGACGACCTCGTCGAAGGTGGACGTGCGGCGCGCCGCGTCGAGGCGGGGACGGACCGCATGGGGCGCGTCGGCGTAGTACCAGGTGTTGAGGTGCTCAAGGGTGGCCAGCTCGTGGCGGGCCGGGCGCTCGAGGCTGCGGCCCGCCATCCAGGTGTCCATGGCCCGTGCGGCGCGCTTGCCGTGCCCGATGGCGTCGGTCAGTGTGCGGGCGCCCGCCACGATGTCGCCGCCCGCGAAGATGCCCGGCCGACCCGTCATCATGTCGGCCCCGACGGGGACGACCCCGTCGGCCACCGTGACCTCGGGAATCCCGCCCAGGAGCGAGAGGTCCGCCTCCTGCCCGAGCGCCAGGACCACCGAGTCCGCCCGCAGCTCCTCGATTTCCCCCGTGGGCTGCGGGAAGCCATCGTCATCGAGCTCCATCCGCTCGATGGTGAGGACGTCGCCGTCCGTGCCGACGATGGTCGAGAGCCACTTGAGCCGAACGCCCTCGTCGACGGCGTCCTGCACCTCCTCGAGGTTGGCCGGCATGCGCTCCCGGGTGCGACGGTAGACCACGACGGCATCCTCGGCGCCGAGCCGGCGTGCCGTGCGGGCGGCATCCATGGCGGTGTCGCCACCGCCGTAGATCACGACGCGGCGACCGAGAGCCGGCGGCTCGCGGTCCTCGGTGTCATGCAGCAGCGTGACGGCGTCGAGGATGCGCGCCGAGTCACCGGCGGGGATGTCGGCGTGCTTGCCCCGTTGCGCCCCCACGGCGAGGAACGCGGCATCGAAGCGCTCGTCCCTCATGGTCGCCTCGAGGTCGTCGACCGTGCGCCCGCACACGATCTCGACGCCCATCGACTGAATCCGTGCGACCTCGCCCTCCACGATGTCGCGGGGCAGCCGGTAGGAGGGGATGCCGTAGTGCATCATGCCCCCGGGCAGCGGTGACGACTCGTACACGACGACCTCGTGCCCGAGGAGCCGCAGGTGGTAGGCGGCCGAGAGACCCCCCGGCCCGGAGCCGACGACCAGGACCCGCTTCCCCGTGGCCGGTCCCGCCGGGTCGGGCGACCAGCCCTCCCTCAGCGCACGGTCGCCCAGGAAGCGTTCCATCGCGTTGATCCCCACCGTCTCGTCCACCTCGGCCCGGTTACAGGCCGTCTGGCACGGGTGGAAGCAGGCGCGCCCCATGACGGCGGGCAGCGGGTTGTCGCGCATGATCTGGCGCCAGGCCGCCTCGTAGGACCCGTCCTCGGCCAGGTAGAGCCACTGCTGGATGTTCTCGCCGGCCGGGCACGCGTTGCTGCACGGGGGGAGGCGGTCGACGTACACGGGCCGCTCGGCCCGCCAGGAGCCCGTCTTGTTGGCCAGGCTGGAGCCGACCTCGAGGGTGATGGCGAAAGGCTTCTCCGTCACGGGGTCGGCAGCTCCTCGCGCTCGAGCAGGCCGTAGCGCGCGATGTTGCGGTCGGCTATCGCCTGTAGGGCGGCGATCACGTCCGGCCGGGCCGGATTCCCCTCGGCGTCGAAGAGGTGGGCGTAGCGGCCCTGCAGCCGGAGGTACTCCTCGACCGGTGCCGGCCAGCGGATCGCAGACGTGCGCACCACCTCGCCGTGCTCGGCCTCGAAGACGGGGAACAGCCCCGTCTGGGTGGCCAGCCGCGCCACCTTCACCGTGTCACTCGGGGCCGATCCCCACCCGAGCGGGCACGTCACCAGGATGTGGATGTAGCGCGCACCGTGGATCTCCATGGCCCGTGTGACCTTGTCCTCCAGGTCGTGCAGGTCGGCCACCGTGGCGGTCGCCACGTAGGGGATGCCGTGCGCCATCGCCAGCTCGGGGAGGTTCTTGCCCTGACCGAAGGGGTTCCCCGGATTGGGGCCGACCGCCTCGGTCGTCGCCGTGCGCGCCGCCGGCGGTGTCGCCCCCGACCGCTGGACGCCGGTGTTCATGTAGGCCTCGTTGTCGTAGCAGATGAACAGGACGTCGTCGTTGCGCTCGAACATCCCCGAGAGGCACCCGAAGCCAATGTCCACCGTGCCACCGTCGCCGGCCTGCCCGATGACCCTGGTGTCGCCGCGACCCTTGACGCGCAGTGCCGCAGCGACCCCGGTGGCCACCGCGGGGGCGTTTCCGAACAGGGAGTGCAACCACGCGATCTGCCACGACGTCTCGGGGTAGGGCGTCGAGAACACCTCGAGGCAGCCGGTGGCGTTGACGGCCACCATCTGGCCCCCGGTGGCTCGCATGGCGGCGTCAATGGCGTAGCGGGCGCCGAGTGCCTCGCCGCAGCCCTGGCAGGCGCGGTGCCCCGACGTCAGCGAGTTCGGGCGTTCCGCGTCGGACTGCACGGTGCGGTCGGAGTGGTTCACCAACCGGTTGCCGACGGCGAAGCTCCCCACCTGATAGAAGCGGACGGCCACGGCTCAGCCGATCCCCGAGGCGACCACGCCGAGGTCGCGCAGCATGTTCTCGGCGGTCGGCCCAGAGCGGCGATGCTTGGCCATGCGCTCGAGCTCGCGTTCGACCAGGCCCATGTTGAGGTCGAGGAACGTCAGACGCCCAAGCTCGCCCCGTACTGCGGCCTCGAAGACGCCGCCGAGTGAGGTCTTGGTGATCGAACGGCCGCCCAGGCCCGCCACCACGGTGGCGACCGACGCGGGCAACCCGCTGAGCGTCATCGCCACGTCGGTCGAGAGCACCCCGCCGAAGCCCACGCTGATGGCTTTCTCGACGACGACGACCTGCCGCGCGTTCTCGAGCGCCTTCCGGACGGCGTCGATCGGAAAGGGCCGGAAGGAGGTGATGCCGAGCGCGCCGATCCTGTGCCCGGCGGCGCGTTGTGTATCGACGACGTCCTTGATCGTCCCGAGCACCGACCCCATGGCCACGACCACCACGTCGGCGTCGGCACTGCGGTACGGGTGGACCAGGCCGCCCGAGTCGCGCCCGAAGGCCTCGGCGAACTCCGCGCCCAGCTCCCCGATGCGGCCCAGCGCGGTCAGCTGGCGGGCGTGCGCCAGGTAGCGCACCTCCTCGAACGCCTCGGGGCCGACCATGGCGCCGATGGAGTACGGCTCCGCGGGGTCGAGGACCTGGCGTGGCTCGTAGGGCGGCAGGAAGGCGTCCACCTGCTCCTGGGTTGGGAGGTCCACCCGCTCGGTGGCGTGGGTGAGGATGAACCCGTCCATGCAGACCATGACCGGGACGGACACCTCCTCGGCCAGGCGGAAGGCCTGGATGTGCAGGTCGGCGGCCTCCTGGACCGTCTCGGCGAACAGTTGGACCCAGCCGGCGTCGCGCGCCGCCATGGCGTCGCTGTGGTCGTTCCAGATGTTGATGGGAGCGCCGACGGCGCGGTTGGCCAGCGTCATGACGATGGGGAACCCGAGCCCACTGGCGTTGTAGACGGCCTCCATCATGAACAGGAGACCCTGGCTGGCCGTGGCGGTGAAGGCTCGGGCTCCGGCGGCGGAGGCCCCGATGGCGACCGACATCGCGGCGAACTCGGACTCCACGTTGATGAACTCGCAGGGTGACAGCTCGCCCGTCTTCACCATCTCGCCCAGCGCCTCGATGATGTGGGTCTGCGGTGAGATCGGGTAGGCGCACACGACTTCGGGCCGGCACAGCGCCACGGTCTCCGCAACGGCCCGAGAGCCCTCAACTTGGCGGAGCACTGAGTACCGCCCTTCCGTTGGCCGTCATGACCTGGCGCGCCTGCTGGAACAGCTCGGCCGCCGCAGCGACGTTGCGCTCGGCGACCGACGGGATGCGGCTGAACCGCTCCCGGATGGCCGAGCTGACCGCGCCGATGGTGACCTGCGCCGTCAGGGCGGCGAAGCTTCCGAGCAGCGCGGCGTTGGGGAGCGGCCGGCCGATCTGGCGCAGAGCCGTCTCGGTGGCGGGCACCGTGAGCAGGCGCTCGGGCCGGAACCGGGCCGCCAGGGACCCCAGCCCGAGCTCGTCGAGGGTGTGCGAGGAGTTGACGAGCACGTAGCCGTCCGGGCCCAGTCCGGCGAAGAGGTCGACCTGGTGGATCAGGGTGGGGTCGATGACGATCAGGCAGTCCGGTGCCACGACCGGTTCGCGGGTCCGGATCTCCCGCTCCCCGAGCCGGCAGTAGGCGACCACCGGTGCCCCCATGCGCTCGGACCCGAAGCTCGGGAACGATTGCGCGTGCCGTCCTTCCTCGAACGCCGCGAGTGCGAGGAGGTCGGCGGCGGTCACGGCGCCCTGTCCGCCTCGCCCGTGGAAACGCACTTCGAACACTGCTCCAGCGTGCCTGCACCCCTCTGAGGCGAATAGAGCCAAAGGTCCCCGCTGCCCACCTCGTGCTGGTGACATAAGTCCCTGGTGCCCGGGACGCGGACGGGCATCAATTGCCGTGACGGACGGCCGGGCCCCTTTGCCCGCTGCAACGGGAGGAGCACATGATGAAGATCGAACTGAATGACGAGCAGGTGGAGGACCTGGGCCAGCTCCTTCGGGGGGCTCTCGGTGACCTCAGCTCGGAGATCGCGGCGACCGACAACGCTGCCTATCGCGACGGCCTGCGCTCCCGGCGTGTCTCGCTCGAGGGTGTGCTCGCACAGCTCGGGTCGGAGGTCGGCGCGTAAGGGGCTCCTGATCGGGGACCTTTGGCACTACTGCGCATGCCGTGCCGATGGGACCATCGAATTACGAGGGACCCCGTGGTCCCCATGGACAAACGGAGACGTCGACGATGGCAGTGAGAGTCGCAATCAACGGGTTCGGCCGGACGGGGCGCGCCTTTCTCCGTGCCGCCATCAAGTCGCCCCATGACGTCGAAGTGGCCGCCGTGAACGACCTGGGCGATCCCGAGGCACTGGCACGCTTGCTGGCCCGGGACTCGGTCCACGGGCACTTCCCGGTGCCGGTGTCCGTCGAGCACGACACGATGATGGTCGGCTCCTCACCCGTCACCATGCTCATGGAGCCCCACCCCGGCGAGCTGCCGTGGAGGGAACTGGGCATCGACGTCGTGATCGAGAGCACGGGCCGGCTCACCAGCCGGGAGAAGGCGGCGGCCCACATCGAAGCGGGCGCGCGGCGGGTGATCGTCTCCGCCCCGGTCAAGGACGCCGACGCCACTTTCGTGGTCGGTGTCAACGAGGACTCGTTCGACCCGGGGCGTGACTTCGTGGTCTCCAATGCGTCGTGCACGACGAACTGCCTGGCCGTTCTGGCCAAGGTGCTCGACGACGCGTTCGGCATGGAGCAGGGGTTCATGACGACGGTGCACGCCTACACGGACGACCAGCACCTCGTCGATGCCCTGCACAAGGATCCGCGCCGCTCGCGGGGTGCGGCGATCAACATCGTGCCCACGACGACCGGCGCCGCCCGGGCGACCGGTCTCGTCCTGCCCGACGTGGCGGGGCGGCTCGACGGCCTGTCGCTTCGCGTCCCGGTGCCCGACGGGTCCATCACTGATCTGGTGGCCACCCTCCGGGCGACGCCGACGGTCGACGAGATCTGTGACGCCTACCGGTCGGCTGCCGAGGTGGGCCGTCTGGCGGGCCTGCTCGAGTACTCCGAGGACGACCTCGTGTCGACCGACATCATCGGCTCCCCGGCCTCGTGCATCTTCGACTCGAAGCTGACGATGGCCAGCGGCAACCTGGTCAAGGTGCTCGGTTGGTACGACAACGAGACCGGGTATTCGAGCCGCCTCGTCGATCTGGCCACGGTCGTCGGCGGCCCGGTGGAGCACTGAGCAAGATCCTGGACGGCGACGTGGGCGCATGGCGTCGTGGGCGCCGCTCCGGCCGGCCCGCGGCGTAGGTTGGGCACCGTGCGCTCCGGAGACGATGCGGTCATCGACTTGGGCGGACTCGACCGTTTGATCGTGCTTCTCGGCGAGCGCGGCTACCGGACGATCGGGCCCGTCGCCCGCGACGGCGCGATCTTGCACGGTGAGGTGGGCGGCGCCGGTGACCTGCCGGCCGGCTGGCACGACGTCCAGGCTCCCGGCCGCTACCGGCTGGAGCAGGAGGGCGACGTCGAGCTCTTCGGCTGGGCCGTCGGCCCAGCCTCGTGGAAATCCGAGTTCTTCCAGCCCGAGGAGACGTTGTGGCGGGCGTCGGTGACCGACGGTGCCGTCTCCATACAGGTGCCGCCTCCACCGGAGCGGCCGCTGGCCATCGTGGGTGCTCGCCCTTGCGAGCTGGCAGCGCTCGACGTGCTGGACCGGGTCCTCGCCGGCGGCGAGGTCCCCGACGACCGCTACACGGCCCGGCGCGCCGGGTCGCTGGTCATCGCCGTGGAGTGCGGGAAGCCCTCGTCCACCTGCTTCTGCACGTCCATGGGCACCGGCCCCGACGCAGGGCCGGGGTACGACCTCGCCCTGACCGAGCTGCTCACGGGGACGCATCGCTTCTACGTGAAGGTGGGGACCGAGACGGGGGTGGATCTCCTCGAGGGTGTCGGCTGGACCACGGCGACCGAGGAGGACCGCAGGGCACGCCAGGACGTGGTCGACGGGGCGCGCGCCGGCATGGGGCGCTCGCTCCAGACGGACGGGCTGGCTGCGCTCCTCGCCCGCAACCTCGAGCACCCGAGGTGGGACGAGGTGGCCGAGCGGTGCCTCTCCTGCGGAAACTGCACCCTGGTCTGCCCGACCTGCTTCTGCTCCGACGTCAAGGACCTGAGCGAGGTCGACGGTACGATCGAGCGCCGGCGGACGTGGGCCTCGTGTTTCGACATCGACCACTCCTACCTGCACGGCGGGGCCGTCCGGCCCACCACCTCCTCTCGCTATCGCCAGTGGCTCACCCACAAGCTGTCGACGTGGTGGGACCAGTTCGACACGTCCGGTTGCGTCGGCTGCGGGCGCTGTATCGCCTGGTGCCCGGTCGGCATCGACATCACCGAGGAGGCGGCCGCCATCAGAGCGACCGACGGTCCGGTCGCGGACGTGGACGTCCCGTGAACGAGGCGGCGAGCAGCCTCCTGTCGGGTCATGCGTTCCTGGCGGGCTTCCCGCCCGAGGCCGTCGAGCTCGTGGCCGATCAGGCGGAGCTGGTCTCGTTCCGCCCAGGAGCGCTGCTGTTCCGTGAGGGGAGCCCGGCGGACGTCGCGTATCTCGTGACAACGGGGCACGTGGCCATTGAGATCCATGCGCCCAGCCGGGGGCCCCTCGTCATCGAGACGATCGGGGCGGGCCATGTGGTCGGGCTGTCCTGGGCCGCCCCTCCGTTCCGCTACCAATTCGACGCCCGTGCCATCGACCACGTGGAGGCGGTTGCGGTCGACACCGCGTCGCTGCGAGTCGCCCTGGCGGAGAACCCGGTGCTCGGGTTCCTCTTCCTGGACCGGCTCACGGCGGTCATGCTCGAGCGTCTCCAGGCCACCCGCATCAGGCTGCTCGACCTCTACGGCGCGACCGATGCTCGCTGAGACCGTCTCCCACGTCGACCCCACCGGGTCGCTCGTCCCCGCGCCGTACGTGGTGGTGGGACGGAGGGAGGAGGCTGCCGACGTGGTCACGCTCTCGCTCGAGCCGGTCCAGGGGTCGTCGCCGACCTTCAGGCACGGCCAGTTCAACATGGTCACGTCCTTCGGCAGGGGAGAGATCGCGGTGTCCATGTCCAGTGCCCCGGGCGCCCCGGGGCCGATGGAGCACTCCATCCGCCGGGTCGGTGCGGTCAGTGCCGGGCTCTGCGCGGCACCGGTGGGGTCGCTGGTCGGGATCCGCGGGCCCTTCGGCTCCTCGTGGGGGACCGACGAGGTCGAGGACGGCGCCGACGTGGTGGTCATGGCGGGCGGTATTGGCCTGGCCCCGCTGCGGGGCGCGGTTCGGGACCTCGTGGCGCGACAGCAGTGCGGCCGCGGCCGTGTCTTCGTGCTGGCGGGGTCCCGATCACCGGACCAGATCCTCTTCCACGAGGAACTCCAGGCCTGGGAGCGGGCGGGGGTCCACGTGGGCGTCTCCGTCGACGTGGGGGCACCGGGTTGGGTCGGGGTGGTGGGCGTGGTCACGGCGTTGCTGCCGGGGGCGCCGTTCGAGGCGTCGGGTGCGTTGGCTCTGCTCTGCGGCCCCGAGATCATGATGCGCTTCGGTGGCCGAGCGTTGGTGGATCGGGGCGTCGACGCCCGGCGCGTCCGCGTCTCGTTGGAGCGGAACATGCAGTGTGGCATCGGCCTGTGCGGCCACTGTCAGCTCGGGCCGCTGCTGGTCTGCCGCGACGGCCCGGTCGTGCGCTACGGCGGGCTGGCGGACGAGCTGTTCATGGAGCGCAACCGGTGACCCCGGACGCCACCCCCACCCTGGCCGTATGGAAGTTCGCCTCCTGCGACGGGTGCCAGTTGAGCCTGCTCGACTGCGAGGACGAGCTGCTGGCCCTCGCCGGTGCGGTGCGGATCGCCCACTTCACCGAGATGACCCGCGCCCACGTCGACGGCCCCTACGACGTCTCGCTCGTCGAAGGCTCCATCACGACCGCCGAGGATGCCGAGCGGATTCTGGCCATCCGCGCCGCGTCGCGCCGCCTGATCACCATCGGCGCCTGTGCGACGTCGGGGGGCGTGCAGGCACTGCGGAACCTCGCCGAGGAGGGTGAGTTCGTGGGCGTCGTCTACGCCCATCCCGAGTACGTGTCGTCGCTCTCGACCTCGACGCCGATTTCCGCTCACGTGCCCGTCGACTTCGAGCTGAACGGCTGCCCGATCGACCGCCGCCAGCTGCTCGAGGTCATCACCGCCTCGCTGATCGGGCGTCGCCCGGTCATCCCCGACCACACGGTGTGCCAGGAGTGCAAGGGCCGGGGCACGGTGTGCGTGCTGGTCGCGCACGGGACCCCCTGCCTGGGCCCGGTCACCCGGGCGGGATGCGGCGCGCTGTGCCCATCCGTGAGCCGCGGCTGCTACGGCTGCTTCGGGCCGGTCGGAGGGGCGAACACCGGCGCGTTGGCAGAGGAACTGCTGAGCCAGGGCATGGCGCCCGTGGACGCGTCGCGTCTGTTCTCCACGTTCTATTCGGGCAACGAGGTGTTCGGGCGCCAGTCCGTCACCCTGCGCGCACGCGCCGGTGGAGCCACGACCCGGGAGGCACGGTGACACCGCCCGACGAGCGCCGGCGCACGGTTTCGGTCCAAGGTCTGGCGCGCGTCGAGGGCGAGGGTTCGCTGCGCGTCGAGGTGCGTGACGGCCGGGTGGAGGACGTCGAGCTGCGGATCTTCGAGCCGCCCCGGTTCTTCGAGGCCTTCCTACGCGGCCGCCGGGCCACCGAGGCACCGGACCTTACTGCCCGCATCTGCGGTATTTGCCCGGTCGCCTACCAGATGAGCGCGTGCGCTGCGGTGGAGGATGCCCTGGGGATCAGCGTCGATCGTGGCATCGCGGACCTGCGACGCCTCCTCTACTGCGGTGAATGGATGCAGAGCCACTCCCTTCACGTCCACCTGCTCCATGCCCCCGACTTCCTCGGGTGCCAGGACGCGGTGGAGATGGCGCAAAAACACCGGCCCGCCTTCGAGCGCGGGCTCGCCATGAAGAAGATGGGCAACCGCATCATGGAGACGATCGGAGGGCGGGCTATCCATCCGGTCAACGTCAAGGTCGGCGGGTTCTACCGCGCCCCCGGCCGGGCGGAGGTGGCGACCCTGGCGGGCCCGCTCACCGAGATCCTCGACCTTGCGCTGGCCACGGTGGAATGGGTCGCCGGGTTCGAGTTCCCCGACGTACAGGGCGACTACCGCTTCGTGGCCCTGCGCGACCCGGGCCGCTACCCGCTCGAGGCGGGCCGCGTCGCCTCGTCCGACGGGTTGGACACGACCCCCGCCGGTTTTGCCGACCTCGTCGTCGAGGAGCACGTGGCCCGATCGACGGCGCTACAGGCCCGCTTGGAGAACCGCTTGGAGTACCTGACGGGGCCGCTGGCCCGCTATGCCCTGAACTCGGCGGAGCTGCCCGAAGTGGCCGCCCGGGCGGCGGCACGGGCGGGCCTGGGCCCGACGTGCACGAACCCCTTCCAGAGCATCATCGTGCGGGCTGTCGAGATCGTGTTCGCCTGCCACGAGGCGCTGGCCCTGGTGGAGCGCTACGAGCCGCCCGACCCGCCGAGCGCCGCCGTCCCGCCGGGTGGCGGCATGGGTACCGGGGCCACCGAGGCGCCGCGGGGCCTCCTCTTTCACCGCTACCGCATCGACCCGGAGGGATCCATTACCGCGGCGCAGATCGTGCCCCCGACCTCCCAGAACCAGATCACCATCGAGTCCGACATCCGCCGGACCGTCCAGGCGTCGCTGGACCTCAGCGACGACGAGCTCACCTGGAGGAGCGAGCAAGCGGTCCGCAACCACGACCCGTGCATCTCGTGCGCCACACATTTTCTCGACCTCACGATCAACCGGCGATGAGCGTGACGGGTGCCCGTCACGTCGTGATCGCGGCCGTCGGCAGCGAGTTCCGGCGGGACGACGGCGCCGGACCCGCCGTGCTGGACCGTTTGCGCGGCGGGGCCGGGGGCGCCGAGGTGCTCGGCACACTGGCCTCGCCGCTCGATCTGCTCGGGGCATGGGACGGCGCCGAGCTCGCCATCGTCGTCGACGCGGTTGCCGGCGCGGCGGAGCCCGGGGAGCTGCACGTCGTCGAGGTGGACCTGGACGCCTCGTCTGACGCGTACACCCTCCCGGCGTCACGGGCGAGCAGCCACGGGCTCGGCGTGATAGAGGCCCTCCGCCTCGCCCGCGCCCTGGGCTCGGCTCCGGCGCGCGTAGTGCTCGTCGGCATTGGGGGCGAGGACTTCAGCGAGGGAGTCGGGCTGAGCCCGTGTGTGTCGGGCGCGGTGGAGCGGACGGCCCGGATCGTGGCCGAGCTCGCCGGGGCGGGCCCGGCTGGCGCCCGCTACGGCAGGGGCTGCGCCGCGACGCTCACCACCGGCTGACCCGCGATCGCCCGCTGCAGCACGGGCTCGACGGCGGGCGCCAGGAAGGAGGCATAGGCCTGGGTCAGGTGGTTGTCGTCGCGGTACACGGCAAGGTTGTCCACCATCACGGCACAGGTGGAGAGGGTGCAGAACCAGGGTTGGGTGTCGACGTAGGTGCCGCCGTTCTTGGTGACGGCCAGCAACACAGCTGCCATCCCGGGAACGTCGAGCCCGAGGTCGACCGGCACCGTGCACGCCGTGGCGTCGGTGAGATGTGCCGAGAGGCACCCCGGGACGTCGAAGGGGGGCTTGGGGACGGGCCCGAAGACCATCACCTCGGGGCCGAGGCTGCGGATGTCGCTGACCTCCTGCCCGAGACCGGAGAGCCAGACAGGACTGTAGGGGGTGAAGTTGTATATGTCGGTGTAGTGGCGCGCGACGCCGAGAACGACGAGTGCGGGATGGATGGCCGCGATCTGGCTGAGCACGTCGGCGCGCCACTCGTCACACTCGGTGAACGTCCGCCCGAGCTCGGGGCTGAAGATGGGCAGCGGGAAGGGCGGGCAGGTGGCTTTCGTCCAGGTGATCAGCCGCCAGCCGAACTTTTCCGCTGCCTGTTCCACCGCGGGGAACCACATTGCCGCGTGCGAGTCGCCGAAGAGCACCACCGTGGTGCTCGCGGTGGCGTCGCCGAAGACGCAGGGTCGCAGTGACGTGTCGGTGTAGCTGTCGAGGCAGCCGTCGACGAAGACGGGCGGTTCGTCGCCGTTGGCGTCCGGGAGGCTCGGTTCCAGGTTGGCCGGCACGTCCTGGACCGTGAGGGAGCGGGCCACCTGTGCGTTGATCGCAGCCGTTTGCTGATACAGCTGCGACAGCACCGGGTCGGCCGTCACCACCACCTGCGCCTTGGTCCCCGCGCGGAGTGCAGCCGACGCCACGGGCGCGTGCCCGCTTCCGGTGTCGCTTGGCAGCGACAGCACGGACAGCACACAGGCGCCGACGGCGGCGACCGTCAAGGCCGCACCGAGCCTGAGGCTGCGGCCTGCGGTTGACAGCCAGCTGGACAGACGCACGGGGCGCTCGACAAGTACGAAGGTGGCCGTCGCGACGACGAAGCTGATCGCGGCGACCGAGAGGTTCTGTGCGAGCGAGAGCGCGTGGCCCAGCGCGACGGGCACGAGGATCAGCATCGGCCAGTGCCACAGGTACCAGGAGTAGGAGATCCGGCCGACGACCTGCATGGGCGAGGTCCGCAGGATCTGCACCGGTCCGTGCAGGGGGCGCGGACCGGTGCCGGCAGCGATGATGGCTGCCGCCCCGAGGACCGGCACGAGCGCCGCGGTCCCGGGGAACGGCGTGCTCGACGTGAAGGCCGTGACGGACCACACCACGAGGCCGAGGCCGATCCACCCCAGCAGCGGCCGGCCCCGCATCCGACCGATGAGCGGGGCGCCGAGCGCGATCAGGCCACCGACCGCCAACTCCCAGGCACGAGTCGGCAGCGAGAAGAAGGCCCATGGCTCGGAGGCGTTGGTCAGCCAGATGGAGAAGGCACACGAGGTGACGGCGATGACGCCGAGGACGGCGGCCGCGGCGGCGCGCGAGGGCGGGCGCTCGTGACGCGCGGAGCGGCGGCGCCAGGCGAGCGAGGCAAAGAGGAGCACCGCCGGCCAGATCAGGTAGAACTGCTCCTCCACGCCGAGCGACCAGTAGTTCTGGAACGGTGAGGGTGCGGCGGACGCCGTGAGGTAGTTGGTCTGGAGCAGGGCGAACCGGTAGTTGCCGACATAGAGCGCGCAGGCGACGCCGTCCTTGAGCGCCGAGCGGGCCGTCAGCGGCGGGAGGATGGCGGCCGAGGCCACCGCCGTCACCGCCAGGACCAGGAACGAGGCCGGCAGCAGGCGGCGGATGCGCCGCCCGTAGAACCCGCTGAAGGAGAGGCGCCGGCGGTCGTGGACCTCGCGCCAGAGGTGGTCCGTGATCAGGTAGCCCGAGATCACGAAGAAGACGTCCACCCCGACGTAGCCGCCGGGCAACGCGCCGACGTGGGCGTGGTAGAGGACCACGGCGAGGATGGCCACGGCCCGGAGGCCCTCGATGTCCTTGCGGAACACACGCCGCGGCCGGCGCGCCACGAGGTCAGCCTGCGGCCGCACCTCCTGATCGACCCCGATCGGCACTCCCCGGGGAACGTAGCACCGGGCCGATACAGCCGGGGAGGAGCGACCCCAAGGGACCATCGGCTCTAGTCCGGAACGTGGGTACGGGAGACACTGCAGTTGGCATCGAGGAGGTGATCATGAGGTTCCGCGATCGGGTGGATGCGGGTCGCCGCCTGGCTGACGTGGTGGAGCGGGCCGCCGTGGGGGACGGCGATGTCGTCGTGCTCGGGCTGCCCCGTGGCGGGGTGCCTGTCGCCTTCGAGGTGGCCCAGGCCCTCGGAGCGCCGCTCGACGTCATCGTCGTGCGGAAGCTGGGGGTGCCCTTCCAGCCCGAACTCGCGATGGGAGCCATCGGCGAGGGGGGGGTGCGGGTCGTGAACGAAGAGGTGATGCACTCCTCGGCCCTCGACATCGGCGACATGGAGGCGGTCGAGCGGCGGGAGCGCGTCGAGCTGGAGCGGCGGGCCCGACAGTACCGGGGCGACCGACCGCGGCTGGATCTCCGCGGTCGATGCGCTGTCATCGTCGACGATGGCATCGCCACGGGATCAACGGCGCGCGCCGCCTGCCAGGTGGCACGCGCTCATGGGGCAGCCCGCGTCGTCCTCGCGGTCCCCGTCGCCTCGCGCCTCGCCGCTCTGGCGCTCAGGGACGTGTGCGACGACATGCTGTGCGTCGATCTCCCCGATCCCTTCTACGCCGTGGGGGAGTGGTACCGGGACTTCTCACAGACTACGGACGAGCAGGTCGTCGAGCTCCTTCGGCTCGCGGCCAACCGTGATGACGACTCGGCCGCGCCGGACCCACCTGACGGCGACGCTCTGACCCGTGACGAGGAGGTCGGCATCCCGTCCGGTGATGTGACGCTCACCGGTCGTCTCACGGTCCCCGCCCGTGCGACCGGAACCGTGATCTTTGCGCACGGGAGCGGTAGCAGCCGTCACAGCCCGCGCAACATCTACGTCGCGGGCGTCCTGAACAAGGCCGGTCTGGCCACGCTGATCATCGACCTCCTCACCGTGGAGGAGGAATCGGATCGCTCCTGCGTCTTCGACGTCCGGATGCTGGCCGACCGGCTGGGTGATGCCACCCGCTGGGCAAGGAGGCAGCCTCAGGTGGCATCGGGGGCGGTGGGCTTCTTCGGAGCCAGCACTGGCGCGGCCGCCGCACTCTGGGCGGCCGCGCAGCCCGACTGCAACGTCTCGGCCGTCGTCTCCCGGGGTGGACGCCCCGACCTCGCAGGTCCACTGCTGCCGGCGGTGACCGCACCTACGCTGCTGATCGTGGGTGGATGCGACGACACAGTGCTCGAGCTGAACCGAAAGGCCCAGGCAGATCTGCGCTGCGCGAACCACCTCACCATCGTCCCGGGGGCGACCCATCTCTTCGAGGAAGCGGGTGCCCTGGAGTCCGTCGCCCGACTGGCCCGCGATTGGTTCGTGACGAGCTTCGGGGAACTATCGCCCGTCGCACCGACGACGTCATAGGGAGCAGGGCACTGCAACGACAAAAGGCGCCCGTCCCACGTACCCACACGGGGATCGAGCGCCTTACTTCAGTTGTTCTCCGGATGGACGACATCGGGAGGAATGGACCTCAATGAGCCGTAAGGGCCCTCTTCCTTTGCATCGCTTGCCTAATTCCAAGCCGCCTGCCTATGAGCTTGAGTCCGCGCCGGTTCTGTTCGACGAATCCTCGTCTGTCATCCCCCGGATGGGAGGTCTTCGTTTGGTTTCTCCACTTCGTACCTCCTTCCGAACCGATCCTCACGGTCCACTTGGTACAACCGTCGGCAGTGCGGATTTGTTCCCGTCACGAATGCCCCCCAGGCGACGTAAGTGGCATCGCTGATTCCCGACGGGTCGCGCGACGCGATCAGCGGCCTGCGGCTGCACCGCTGGTCGGATCGTGCGGTCGTCGCTGTCGCGATCACCGCGCTCGCGTCCGGGTTCGGGCAGTTCGGGGTCGTTGCGGCACTCGGTGACGTCTCGACGCAGCTCGGCCACGTGGCACCGGGCGGGACCATCGCCGACAAGGTCGGTCTGTCCGGGACCAGCCTGGGGATCGGCTTGGCCATCATCCGCCTGGCCTCTCTCGGCAGCCTCCCACTGATCGGCATCGCGGACCGACTGGGGCGCCGGCGGATGATCCTCGCGGTGACGATCCTCGGGTTGGCGTTGACCGTGGTCGCCGCGGCCAGCCCCGACTACTGGTGGTTCGTCGCCATCTTCGCGTTCGGACGCCCGCTCCTCAGCGCCACCAACGCCCTGGCCGAGGTGATGGCCGCCGAGGAGACGAGCTCACGCGACAGGGCGGCCGCGGTGGCGCTCATCGCAGCCGGCTATGGGGTGGGCGCCGGGCTCTCCGCCATCGTCCACAGCCTCGCCTCGGGGGCGCTCGGCTTCCGCGGGATCTTCGCGCTGGCGATCCTCCCGCTCGCTCTCGTCTTCGCAGTGCGCGGGTGGATCGAGGAGCCGAGCAGGTTCATGGTGGCCGAGGCAGCAGCGGATCACCCCACACCCGTACTGGGCGCAATCGGTCCCCGCTACCGGAAACGGGTGTTCGTCCTGGCCTTGATCGCGTTCGCGATCTCCATCATCACGGGCCCGGCGAACAGCTTCCTGTTCCTCTTCGCGCAGGACGTCGTGCACCAGGCCGGCTACGTGACCGCTCTCATGGTTGCGGCGGCGGGTGTCGTCGGACTCGTGGGCCTGCTGTGCGGGCGATGGTTGGCGGACCGAATCGGCCGTCGGCCGACCAGCACGGGTGCGATGGTCGCCATCGGGTTCAGCGGCGCCCTCGCCTACTCGGGCTCACGGCCTGCCCTCGTGGCCGGGTACATTCTCGGGGTTCTGAGCGGCTCTCTGCTGGCGCCGGCCGTGGGGTCCCTCCTGACGGAGCTGTTCCCGACGTCGGTGCGGGCGTCGGCGACCGGGTGGTGGGTCACGGCCGGAGTCCTCGGTGCCGTCGGCGGGCTGGTCGCGTTCGGAGCCGTCGCCGACGTGGGCAACCGGTTCGCCGCTGCAGCGGACATCACGTTCCTCCCCGTCACAGCCGCGGCCGCGCTCTTCTGGCTCCTGCCCGAGACCAAGGGGCGGGAGCCCGAGTCGCTGTGGCCGGAGGAGGCTTCTCAACCGTAGGTGAACGTGACCGCGTTCGACGTACCGCTGGCGGTGGTGATCGTGACCTGGGCGGACTGGGATCCCGGGGGCGGGGGCGGCACGGTGATGGTGCAGGTGTTCTGAGCCGGGCAGCTCGTCGGCGCCACCTGGCCGTTGAACGTCGCCACGATCTGGCCGTCGGAGCTCATGAAGTTGGACCCGGCGACCTGTATGCCCTGTCCCGCGGTCCCACTCGACGGGGTGAGTGAGGAGATCACGGGCGCAGCCCCGGGGGTGGACGGGACCGTGGTCGTGGTCGTTGTCGAGGTCGGTCTCGACGTCGAGGTCGAGTGAGACGGCCCGGTCGTGCCGGCAGCTCCCTCACGGCCGGCGATCGTGGTCGGTGCCCGGGCCGCCTTCGATGGAGGCGCGGTGTTCCGGGGGCTGTTGCCGAGCGGAACGGCGAGGGCGATCGCCCCGACCACCACCAGCGCGGCGACGACGGCCACGGCGGCGATGAGCCAGCGATCGGGCCGTCGGACGAGGTCGGGGTCAGATGTCGGATCCGCCGCCGTCGGCGGGCGCTCCCGAGCGGGGGGAGCGGGCAACGGGGTACCGCTCGCGGATTCACGGGCGCGCCGCACGGCGCTCTCCATGGCGCCCAAGGCGCGCCGACCCGGTGTGCCTTGGGCGGCTCGTTCGCTTGCCCGTCCGTCATCCGATCCTCCGGCCAATTCTTCCCCAATCGGCGGCTTCCACACCTGCGGCCTGCAGCGGGACCGCGGGACCGCGGGACCGCTGATCCCGCTCGTCCGCACCGGGCGCAACAGTCGGGTTCGGCCGTACAATTGCCCTACTCAAGAGGAGGCACCCATGCGATCCGACTTGATGTCAGGGCTCCGACCGCCCCGGGACGACGAAGGGGGACATGCCCCTGCGCAGGCCGCCGGCCGGATGGGCCGTGGCGCCGCCGTGGCGCTCGAACCGCTGCTGGTCCATTTCTTCGGGGCCGTGCCACCGGTCCGGTTCGAGTTCTGGGACGGAACCTCGCTGGGGTCGGCAGGCGGGCACGTGCTCGAGTTGCGCTCGCCCGACGCGGTGCGTCGGCTGCTGTGAGCACCGGGCGAGCTCGGCCTCGCTCGGGCCTTCGTGGAGGGACCTCTCCTTCGGGGGCGACATCTTCGAGATCCTGGCGCTGCTGCGGGTGGGGCTGAGCGACCGGCGTCAGCCCGACGGCGCCGTGGCGGTGTTGGCATGAGGCGGTGATCCGTGCGACCCTGAACCCCGTGTCCCCTGGCCGCCAGATCGTCGTGTGCGACGGCGACGAGACCGGCCAGGAGCTGCTTGGGGAAGCCCTGCGGGTGTTCGCTCCCGATGTGCTCGGGTTCGACCTCGAGCTGGTTCATTTCGACCTGTCCCTCGAGAACCGCCGCGCGACCACCAACACCGTGGTGCGCGACGCCGCGGCCGCGATGCGCGAGACCGGGCTTGGGCTCAAGGCCGCCACGATCACCCCGGAGACGACGGGGGACGTCGGGAGCCCGAACCGCATCCTGCGGGAGGGCATCGGGGGATCCGTCATCGTCCGGACGGGACGGCGGATCCCGGGTGTCGCCCCGCCGGCCCCGGTCGTGCACCCGATCGTCGTGGTCCGCATGGCCGTCGGCGACGCGTACGGAGCGGAGGAGCGCCGGACGGGGGATCCCGGTAGTGCGGCCGAACAGGCCTGGCGGACCGAGCGGATCGATCGCTCGGTGTGCCGCTCCGTGGCGGAATACTCGTTCCGCACGGCGTCCCAGGTGGGGGCATGTGTCTACGGAGGCCCGAAGTGGACCGTCTCGACGGTCTACGAGGGGATGCTGAAGGAGGAGATGGACGACGCCGCGGCCCGGTATCCCGAAATCCCCTACCGCCCAACCCTGATCGACGCCGCTTACGCCGGGCTCCTCACCGAATCCAGCGGGAGCCCACTCGTGGTCCCGGCGCTCAATCGGGACGGTGACTGCCTGTCAGACCTCGTGCTTGCCCTGTTCGGCTCCATCGCCGGCGCCGAGTCGGTGTTGCTGGCGCTGGACGACGACATGCACCCCGTGGTGGCCATGGCCGAGGCCCCGCACGGGACCGCGCCATCGCTGATGGGGAAGAACGTCGCCAACCCGATGGCCATGCTGCTGGCCTGTGCGGCCGTGCTCGACCACGCGGCCCAGGGCGACGCCGTCGTGGCCGCGACGGGCGCCGCCATCCGCCGGGCCACGCTCGGCGCGGCGGCCGACGGGATCCGTACCTTCGACCTCGGCGGGG
>Ga0209415_10006632_pt1 | contig 20467 bp, 17 predicted proteins | sample PeaSoiSIISIP2007_FD_187696 | JGI IMG/M metagenome (GOLD analysis project Ga0209415, IMG submission 187696) | Peat soil microbial communities from Weissenstadt, Germany - SII-SIP-2007 (SPAdes) (version 2) | ecosystem: Environmental > Terrestrial > Soil > Wetlands > Peat | place: Germany...
GCATTAAGGACGGCTTCGACCTCAGCCGGATAGACGTTGAGGCCGAAGCGAATGATGAGTTCTTTCGTTCGCCCCACGATGAATAGATGTCGATCCTCAAGCCGGGCGAGATCGCGCGTGTTGAACCACCCGTCGGCATCAATCGCGGCAGCCGTTTCCTCCGGGGCGTGATAATAACCTTTCATAACGTTCGGGCCACGCACGTGCAATTCCCCCACTTCTCCGTTGGAGACCGGCTTACCGTCGAGACCCATTAACCTAAGTTCCACTCCTGGAAGTGCGCGGCCCACAGAGGTGTCACTGCGAGTTTCTCCGACTACGGCTTGCGAGATGTTGGGAGAGCATTCGGTCACGCCATACCCGTTGTGGAGCGCCATGCCGAACAGGGTTTCCACATGTGACTTGACTGCGGGCTGAAGTGGGGCGCCGGAGGAGGAAATGATGCGAAGCGAAGGAATGTTCAGTGACTTCAGTCCCTTCAATTTTGCGTAGTCGACCAGCAGGGAAAACATGGCGGGCGTGCCTAGCACTACCGTCAATCGATCTTTCTCCAGGGCGGAGAGCGCAGCCACAGGATCGAAACGGTGCGACAAGTAAAGCGTTGCGCCGCTCAGCAACGTGCCCAAAAGGACAACGGAAAGGCCGACGGCGTGGGACATCGGCAAAACGCCATAGGGGCGGTCTTCCGAGGTTAGGCTTCGAATCTTGGCTGACTCTGCCGCAACGAACAGGAGACTCCGGTGCGTCAGCATGACCCCCTTGGGAAGACCTGTCGTACCAGACGTATAAATCAACGCGGCGACGCGTTGAACAACTTCGTTGTCGATTGGCTCAGGTTCGACTCTTTCGTTCAGCGGTCCGATCGCGAGCTGACCTATACCCGCGGGCTCGCAGATAGTCGCTCCATTTCGTTTCGCGTGCTCCCTGGCGTGTGGCGAGACGCTCGTGGTGTAGATGACGCGACGAGCTCCGCAGTGGTCCCGGATCGCGTCGACTTCACCGGCTGCAAGACGAGCGTTCACTAGGACCGGCCAGGCATCCATGGCAGCTGTGGCCAGCAGAATCGCGACGAACGCGCGGCAGTTCTCGCAGACGATCATGACACGATCGCCGGTTCGTACGCCGGATTCAGCCAGCCAAGTCTGAGTTTCAGCGATTCTCTGGGCGAGCTGCCCGTAAGTCCAGCTGCCGCTGGCCTCTACCAAGGCAGGATGGTCAGGCGAGGAATCCGCCCACGGCTTGATAACATCGCTGATGCGCTGAGGTAAGCTCATCGAAGACGCTATGAGTCCTTCTTGGCACTTACTTGAAAGGACAGGCTGCCTAAGCTGCATCCTTGCGTGCCTTTTTGTCTGGTGTCGCTTTTATGACATCTTGCCCGTGCTTGCGGATGCGGTCCATGGGTTCTGCAACACTAGGCGAACGGGCAATGAGCCAAATGATCGCTCGATTGACCAGCGAGAGTGGAAACACAAGAGGCCGCTCCACGTCGACGAACAACACCACGCGATGAGAATCACAATCGTTCCAAACCTCGTGCGGGTGGCTGTCGTCGAAGATCATGCTCTTCCCTTCCTCCCATGACCTCACGTCCTTACCAACGCGAATCCTAGAACTACCCGCAGGCTTGGGAACAATCAATCCCAGGTGAAAGCGAAGCACACCTTTCCACAGACCCCGATGCTCAGGAATGTGCTTCTTCGGTGCCAGAATCGAAAACATCGCCGACTTCATGCCGGGAATCTGGTGCAAAACACGAACGGTCTCCGGACATCGCGCACAGTTCTCGTCTGCTCTTTCCCCGTAAGCGTAAAACCAAAAGGTCTTCCACTGATCACCCTCGGTCAATTCTTTCTGCGCTTCGGAAAGATCCTGGAAATTCGGGATCTCTTCCCGGCGCACCAAAAGTGAGTCCAACTCCTTGCGAACGACCACCCATTCCGCCTCGACGGGAGCGACCCAAGGAAACGACTCAGGATCGAAAAATGTCTTCTTTCGGTCCGGGAAAAACATCACTTTTTCTGCCAGTCTGCATATGATTCTGAACATTCTGAGTTCCCCCTGGGGAAGGATGCCGTGATCTTAGTGAAGAAACCCTGTGACCGACTTAGTCGAAACCGTTATCTCCAGCCTTCTGATGCAGGTTACTCGTCAAATGGGACGTATCAGCCCGGCGAAGCCAAATTTCTCGCCAATAGGAAAATTCATTGCGCGGGCACCCGCCCAAAGCGTATACACATCCGCAGTGAGATCCCTCAAGGAACACGGTGTTGTGGAGCTGCCGCATCTCGCCGGTCCCATCCACGATAATCTTCTCGATCCGTCGCTCAACCCGCTGCCGCTTTCCGCACAAGACCCTCATGTCTGGCATGAAGACAAGCCCGCGGTTACATGCAGCCTCATTTAAGGTTTCCTTGATGTTCTTTATGGACTTGACCTCAACCCATTCATCGGCTTGCAGGTTCAGGCTTTCCATCGGCATGGATTTGTTTTTCCCACGTCCATACGGTCCTAAGAGCTTCCAACGGATCTTCCAGAACAACCATCTCCCAATGCGCTGCCCCATTTCCAGGGCACTGCAGTTGCCCACTCGGACTTCGCCCAAGCATCCCTTAATCCGATCCCACCGCGACAAGGGCTCGGTGGCCTTCAGCAATTCGCTAGCTTGGCAAAAGTAGGTCGCGGGAGCAGTGGAGGTCTTAAGGCGTGCTCGCAATCGTTCGCTATCCGCGAAAGCGGGCTCCGACTCAACAGTGGTTGCGTCAACTTTTCGGAGCCAGGCTTCGCGCCAGAAAATCATGCACGCCTTCTGACAGCCATCGTGACAGGCGCCGGAACAACGCACGCCGTCCAGCAGGATCACGTCGTCGGTTCTAAACTTCCGGAAGCCTGCGACACCTAATTTAGTGTAGTAGCAGGTTTTGAGAACTCGTTTGGAAACTCGGAACCTCCGTCCACAAAACTCGACCATTTCCGGCATGAATGGCAGTTGATCTAACGTCCCGTCGGTACCTAGAGTCTGGAGGATTTCGTCGGGAGACTTCACCTCCACCAGGTCGCCGGGTCGAAGTTTAGAGTTCGTGTGTCTCATTTCAGGTCGATGAGGATGAAACGCGAGGAGAGACACCTCCAAGACAACCTAGCTAGCCGGTTGGTCAACAACAGCTCGTTGATCAACAAGCACCAATGACCGTCTACGTATGAAGCCAGCCATTTGCAGAAAACGGTTCCATGCTCTCACGACATATGCCAGCGGCCGCCACATCGGATCCTGTGTGACGGCTACCTTTCTGAAGGGACCGGGCACGCGCCACGTGCAGGTAGTACCGGCAGGAAAGAATCCAACGTCGCCAGCGCCAAACCTAATTTCCTCTCCGTCTGGCTTGATCAGGAAAGCTTCTCCAGAGATGACAATGACCGATTCGTCCTTGCTGTAATACCACTTAAAATGACCCGCCGTGCACTCCCAGATAACAATCTGCGAGATGCTGTCGTGGCTCCTTGATACTTCCTTGTTCCAGGCCTTAGGCGCGCCGCTCAGAATCCAGTCCGCTGGAATGGATGAAGGATTCAAGTCCACGGTGGCAGGCGCCGCCATTACAACCGACTTCGACATAGCATTCTCCGAATGATTGATTGCCCTTATCTGTGACACGTTGGGATCGAACGAACGGCGATGCAGCGTAGTCACGGCATTGCAGACCGTTTTCTCTGGGTGTTGCCATAGGAGGCTGCCATAACAGGAAACGCCACCTCCTCCGCTTTTCTCGAGACGACGTACTTCAGCCAATTGCGATAGATGCATGTAGCCGTCGAGTACCATGCGCTGTGCAATGCGGCATCAATCGTGGTCCCAGGAAATGCGGCCATCGACTCTTCTCGCGGATCGGACACAACGGCGTCCCGAAACTCGGCCAGAGCTTTAGTCGCCGCCGCATCGAAATACCCTTTCGGCGTCGAGGGATAGGTTTCCCTCTCCCCCCTGATAAATCTCTTGATGTCCCGACGATATTCTTTCAGCAACGTCTGCGGGCCGTACTCGGGATGACCCTGAAAGTGCACAAACAAACTTCTCTTTTTCATTTTCACAAACGAATCGACCCCAGCGTCGGCAGCCTGCGCAAGAACGACATAACCACACGAGGTCAGGGCGTCCGCCCGCACTTCATTCCATCGAGAATGTGGAAAACGGACAAGCTCCGCCGTGCCCCTGGTCAGCGGGTGTTCGCAGACTTTGTGGAAATCGAAGACTCCGAATTGCTTGTCGCTCAGCCGATGTCTCCCAATCCCATCGCTATGGAGCACACTTGCGTGCGCCGCGAGACAAGACAAAACCGCCGACACTGTATTCTGCTCCGCCCAGTCAAGAAGCTTGACCAAACTTGGCCAATACGGTTCATTTCGGAGGTCAGGATGATGGGGCTCGGTACCGGTAATGATTACCGCATCGAACTGACTATCCCACAAATCGTTAATATCGGAGTAGAACTTGTTCAGGTGCGGCTGTCCGCGATCACCGCGGGGAACTCCAGTGAGCGAGTAGAGCTTCAATAGCAGCGGAAGGTCGTCGGAGGATGCATCAAGAAGTTCGAAGAATTGCAACTCTGTATCTTCGAGCGCAGCGTCAGGCATGTTATTGATGAACGCAACTCTGATGAACTGTTCACACCCAGCCTGGCCATTGACTGGCGCTGCAAGACACGAACTCTGTCTCTCCAGCCAGTGAGGCGGAACCCGACCGCCATCGACGATCAATGGCATCACACGCCTCCCGAGCCGATCGAGACGGCTTCTGCTGTTCCCTGTTTCGCCTTGTCCAAGGCTTGCGAGAGATCCTCAAGAATATCGTCGATGTGTTCGATGCCTACGCTAAGGCGAAGCATCTCCGGCGTGACGCCCACTTTCACCTGTTCCTCGGGTGTGAGTTGACGATGCGTAGTTGACGCAGGATGACAAGCAAGCGATTTGGCATCGCCCATGTTAACCATTCGTTTGAATAATTGAAGCGCATTGAAGCACTTCGTGCCCGCTTCGAAGCCACCTTTCACTCCAAAGGTCAGTAGCGAACAACGCTTCGAACCGAGGTACCGTTGCGCCATTGGGTACAGAGGGTTATCCGGGAATCCAGCGTAGTTAACCCACTCCACTGCGGAGTGTTCGCGCAGATACTCGGCCACTTTTCTGGCGTTCTCGACGTGGCGTTCGACGCGGAGCGCGAGGGTTTCTACGCCCTGAAGCAACAAAAATCCGTTGAAGGGCGATAGGGTGGCTCCCGTATTTCGCTGGCACACCGTCCGGCACCGTGCGACGTAAGCGGCGGCGCCATAATGTTCGACGTAGACTACCCCGTGATACGCGACTTCCGGACGGTTCAGCATGTAAAAGCGTTCCGGATAGTCACGCCACGGAAACTTCCCGCTATCAACGATTATTCCGCCCAGCGTCGTGCCGTGTCCCCCCATGAATTTCGTCATGGAATGCACCACGACGTCGGCGCCGTATTCGATTGGTCTCAGCAGGATCGGCGTCGCAATCGTGTTATCGACGATCAAGGGAACGCCGTGCTTGTGCGCGACGCGCGCGAGCCCCTCAATATCAGCAACGTTCCCCGCCGGATTTCCGACGCTTTCACAGAAGATTGCCCTGGTGTTTTCGTCAATCAGCTTTTCAATGTCATCGGGATGGTCGCTCGCCGCGAACCGCCCGCCAATTCCCCGCTTCGGGAAGATGTGCGCCAACAGGGTGTAAGTGGCGCCGTAAAGCTGTGGAGTAGAAACGATATTGTTGCCCGACTCTGCAATGTTGATGAGGGCGTATTCGATCGCCGCCATGCCCGAGCTGACGCTAAGCGCCTCGACTCCACCCTCAAGCGCGGCTACACGTTTCTCCAGCACCGCGTTGGTTGGATTTCCAATCCGGGTGTAGATGTTTCCCTCGACTTCGAGATTGAACAGCGCCGCTCCGTGTTCCGCACTGTCGAATTCAAATGCGATCGTCTGATAAATGGGAACGGCGACGGCCTTGGTTGTAGGATCGCCGTCCCAACCACCGTGAATTGCTATGGTCTCTCTTTTCATCTGCTTACCTGTGTCGCCGCGACGAGACAACCTGCCACGTGTTTTGTGCTCGTTCATTTCGCCGTGGTCGCGACGCTGCGGACGGGTATAACCGCCGACTCTCGCGAGGCTGATCGCACCATGGTTTTCGTCAGAGTGCTGGCGGCAAAGCCAGCACCGAAGGCAAACCGCATGACCGGTCCGAAGCTGTTGGCAGCGGCAACTCCCACGAAGTAAAGGCCCGGTACGGACGACTCAAACGACGAAGACAGCACTGGTGAGCCGCCCACAGTCTTGACCTCCGAACGAATTCCCGCATCCAGGAATTTCAAACGTCCCAGATCTACTCTGTAGCCGGTCGCCGCAATGATGTGCTCGGTCGGAATTTCCCGTTCGGTACCGTCAGCAGCGCGAACACGCAGGTGCACGCTGCCGTTCCGGACCTCCGCCCCTAGCGGCGCGCATCCGAGCTGCAAAGGAACCTTCCCGATGACTTTGTCTCTGACGAACCATCCCCCCGAGGGCCCAAGGCTTCTTCGGACGACCTCCAAACGAAGACGCTCGGGCAAATGGTGAAACGCTGCTGGTGCATTGGCAAAGAAGCGCGAGCGCATGCCAGGACCGAGCCCGGACTGTGGATGTCTGATCTGCTGCCAGCGAGTGCGCGGCTTGCCCGTCGGCTGGCTATGAAACTTCAATTCTTCCCTGCGACTGACAAGCTGCACATGGGCGCCAGACTCGTGGAGCAATCCGGCCAAATCCAAGGCCGAAGCTCCGCCGCCAATCACTACTACATTCCGCCCTCGGAAAGGCTCGACTTCATGATGGCGAGCGCTGTGAGAAAGAAATTCCGCCGGCAGGTGCGCCAGGTTCTCGGGAACATATTCAAAATGGGTGATGCCGACCGCCAGCACGATCGTGCGAGCTTGAACCGTCTCACCATCTTCGAGTCGCAACAGGAATCCGCCGGGCAAACGATCCACGCTGACCACGAGTTTGTCTTCGAGTTCGGGCACTACTCGGTCTCTGAAAGCAAGCCCGTAAGCAGCGAAGGTTTCTAGGCGCACCGGGACACCCGTGTCGGCATACTCGATGCCCTGTTCGGCGCAAAACTGTCCTAAGGTGAACGCGTTTTCTGGATCGTAGATGTTCGACGCAAAGCCGTCCGACTTAAGCATCATGCCTTTCGGCATGTGCTTCAGCCAGCTGTCCATCGGACGGCCGAAAATGCGAAACGGGATACCACTACGACGAAAATACGCAGCGACTGAAAGTCCGTACGGACCCGCGCCAACGATCGCGGTTTCTAGCATAGTTATGTGAAAGACTTTCCGGGGCCAGCGCCCATGAATAACCGCTGGTACAGGCTAGGGGGAATGCTTAATCATACCACGCATCCGCGTGATTTCGGTTACCAAAAGTGCATCGACAAAAAGACGGTAGAACAATATAAACCTCGATATTTCAATGGGATATATACATCCCCTGGGGCGGGCTTGGTCCCGGTCCGTGCTGCGGTTTGTGAGCTCGGACTGCCGTTGTGGAGGCACCCGAAAAGGCGTTACAGTGGTGGCTAGCCCGCTCATGACCAAGACGACGCAGCAAACAGACTTCCCTCTTCCTGCCGACCTCCCACGTCCCGAGGATGATGGAAAGGCGGACCACCTCAGGGGTGTTGCTATGCCCCACATATCTCTTCGCTCAACCGGGGGCAGAACGGTTGATCTCTGGCAACTGGGCGCAGCCAGAACAGTCATTTATTGCTATCCCATGACTGGAGTGCCGGGACAACCGCTCCCTGAGGGATGGGACCTGATCCCGGGTGCGCGTGGCTGCACTCCACAAACTTGCAGCTTCCGGGATCATCATGAGGAACTAGCGGAACTGAGGACCGGAGTCTTTGGCCTCAGCACCCAGACCACCGAGTATCAACAGGAAATGGCCAACCGGCTGCATCTTCCCTTCGAAATCCTGAGCGATGCTGAATTCAAATTGTGCCACGCGCTCCACTTGCCGACCTTCGAAGTTGAGGGCGTGCGCCTCCTGAAACGCTTGACGCTGGTCGTCCGGCGCGGGCACATCGAGCACGTCTTCTATCCAGTCTTCCCGCCAAACGAAAGCGCCTCGCAAGTAATTGGTTGGCTGAAGGCTCATCCAATCGCATCCGAGCCGTAGTCGAATCTCAGTCACGAATTCTCCAAGAAGCGTTAGCGCTTCCTGAGCAAACACACTCCGGTCCACGGATAGTTTGCCGACATGACCTTGGGCTCCGGCAACAACGAGAGTAGCTCTACCGGCGCCCGCTTAAACTGCGCCGCGGTGTTTAGCAATCCCCGTACATCCTTCGGTATCCAGCCATACTGGACAAAGAAATCTGGTCCCTCGGGAGGGCCGAACTGGAACGGCGCACCCGCCTCACTGAGTCGCTTCCCCGTGGTGCGTTGCATCAACTTGAGTTGCCCCGGCGACGCAAGATCGGTGATCCAACTCTGAAAATGAGCTTTGTCGGCCAGATCACTTGCCAGGGAAGCGACTTCTTCCGCAGAAAAGTAGAGGAGAAGTCCCTCCGTTATGATGACGACCTTTGTCGCTCGGCCATCCAGCTCAGAAAACAATGCGCGGCGTGCTCTGACGTCCGACAAATCCAGACAGATTCTTTCCAGCTGACATCTCGGCTTCTCCTGCGCAAGAATCTCTTTCTTGTGAGAAATGATTTCCGGCAGGTCCACCTCTACCCACTGTAGCGTGCTTGGCAGATCCATGCGATACGGACGAGCGTCGAGTCCTGCAGCGAGATTCACAACCATGTCGGCGCCCTGTTGAATCTCTCCGAGAACAAACTTGTCGAAAAGACATGTTCGTGTGACCCACGCCCATTCGTGTTTGGTGCCATCGGGTAAAGTATTGGCAATTTCGAAACCGCGCTCGCCCGCCAAACGTTCCGCGTATGGATCGCGGAACAGTGCGTCCGGACGCTGCGATTCCCGTGCGCGGAAATATGCTACCCAGCGGGCCGTATCGGCGATGCCAGAAACTGTGGAACTGGACTTAGTCATGGTCGTGTGGAGTGGGTTTGAAAAGCGATACGGGTTCCGACGGCTTGGATAGCTTCCCGACTTCTTACTGCTTAAGCTATATCAAGCAATGATTTATTGAGTCGTCTTCGTCCGTAAACGATTGGTTGAGGTCCAGTACCTGCGCACTACGATCACCGACGCGCAGCGCAACGAATTCGGCCAATTGGTTGCTGACTCCATCCAGCGGATCGAATCCGCCCAATTCTTACCGCACAGTGGGATTCGTTTCCCGCAGAACCCTTGCAGCACCTGCCCATATATCGGGCTGTGCCTGGGGAAGCAGGACATGGTCGAAATTGATCTGGTGCGACGCCCCGGAGCCGAAAACCTTGGTTGGCTTGACGAGCTTGCTGGCTAGGAATCCGCCTGTGCTGCCTAAGCTTAATCGCCGACGAGCGCTTTTCGTGCTCACGAAGATCGACGAAATTCTAGCTTGGGAAAGGCGCAAAGAAGCAGAGCGGGACACCCGGTTCGTGGAGCTCGGGCGCTATCTGTGCGAAGTCCGCGCGGGACAGTACTGGCGAGTCGAGAGGCTGGCTTCATTCGATGATTTCCTCGCGCGACGCGCCTCAATCCCGAGTTGTACGACCATCTCCGCGCTCACGTGCTCCGCCGCGACGGCTGGAGATGCCAATCCTGCGGCACGATGTCCAATCTCGAGGTTCACCACAAACAGTTTCGCAGCCAATCCGGGCCCGATTCCGAGGAGAATCTGATTACGCTTTGTACGACATGCCATGCTCGGATCCACAGCTAATCCGCACTCAGACTGTGTACAGTTCCTTTGATTCGCGGACGCTGTGTCGGGCCGTTGCACGAACGTCGGGTCCCGCAGTAACCGACTCGTCCGCGTTCGTAATGTAAACTGCGACCCTAGTCAACAAAGTCTGGACTGCTTTATGCTTGTACACCATCAGACCGATACCAGTCCCGAGGGTATTGGTGATGAGGTCTGTTGTACCCGAGTTTCGCGTCGGCAAGAATCCCTGCGAAACCTCGATGGTCAGACTGACAGCAAATCCAAAAGCGATGACACCTGCCGCTGGATGGTCGAACCCTCGCACCAGCGAGAAATAAGCATAAAACAAGAAACCGAGTGGAATGAACCCCGCAACGTTGATACCGATGTCCTTCCAATAGCTCCACCCCGAATGGAATTCTTCCCAGAACGGTTCCAGAAACTGTTTACGCAAAACGAAGAAGCGCTCCGGGATGAGGAGGTCAGTCTCTGAATCCGCCTGATTATGAACAGCGTGTCCGCTACCTTCATTGAAGATATACAACGCAACCGCTCCCTCGGGCGCAGAAACGCCCGGTTTCCCACTCCCCACCCAACTCTGGTAGTGTTGCGTAACCTGACTGGCCGTGAGTTCTCGATTGTAGATTGCAAGTCCTTTCAACTGCCCTGACCAGGGATCGGTGGTGACGGAGGAGTTGCCGATAATGAGTTGGCCGGCCAAATCCTCATTCGAAAATCGGAAGTCTCGTGACATTCTAGCCAGCGTGCCATTTAAGTAGATTGAGGTGCCTCGCCCGCCCGAGGTAATAGTTAAGAACACTGGCTTCCCATAGCCAAAAACATGGTCCGTATAGATCGTTGCGACCCTGGCACTACGTTTTTCGCCCAGGTTGTTCCGCAGCAGCGCGAGGCCTCCCCCCGATTTGCGCAACGCGAACGAAGTGGCACGGCCTTCGGGCGGGTAAAAGGAAAGGATCGTGCCCGAGTCACCCATCGCGCTCGGTTGTACCCAGATTTCCAGGCATACACCATCATTCGAGCTGCTCGTCTTGAACGCACCAGCGCTCAACAAGCTGCCATAGCGCCCGACAAGAAGACCGTTTCCATTACTCAACCAGCTGATCTGGTTCTTGGGTGCATTGAATGGCCACAATCCCGCTACCAGAATGCCACACAGAACAAAGGCACACAGTACCTTCAGGAGCGTTGCTTGATCTGCGGGGCCGAAGCCGAGCGGTGTACCGTCTTGAGGAGTGATCTGCAACGCGGGTCTTCTCTTCTGACAGCAGAAAGTCGCCAGCCGGTTCACGGTTTACTCATCCAGCACCATCAAACCGTTTGCTTCGATTCGTCGACAGCCTGCCGGCAGGTCACGTCGGTTTCCAGTTCGGTCGATGGCAGGCGTTCGGCTGCCAGGCCGCTATGCCTAACACACCCTGGACCGCTGTGTCTGCTTCAGAAACCTCTCTTGATGGCCAAATACGGGATCAGAACCACTTCGGCCAGACCGGGCATGGGGTCTCGAGGGCTGAACACTGCCTCCACATTGCAGTTTCTCAACGAGCGGAGATAGCTCTTCAAGCTAGTTTCGCCGCTGAAAATTGCTGTCAATGCAGCAGGAAGATCTGTGGTCGTGCGTACCCACGCCACTCCAGGTCGGCCTTTACTGACTGACACGGGCAGGCCAACTTGATCCGAGTAGAGCATGTAGCTGAAGTCCACACCGGCTCGGGCTCCAATACTATGATAGCCCCACGTCCTGGCATTTACGTCGAGAAGTTTGTATTGGGAATCACGCGGATCGAGCTTATACTCCAGTTCGACCAAACCATAGTAGTCGATCGCACGCAAGAATCGCTCGGACAATTCTTCCAGAATTGGGATGTCTATCGTCTCGACATAGGTGCTGGCTCTTCCGAACTGAAGAGGGTGTTGACGCGTGCGACGTACGACCATCTTACCCACTGCTTCCCCGTCACGGAAAAACGCGCAGTACGAGAACTGCTGGCTACCACCGCCAGGAATTAACTCTTGCACCATAATCTCTCCGCGACCGGCTAGCTCAGATGCTCTTTGAAACAGGGTTTCTAACTCAGCGTGGCTGTTCGCACACCATGCTTTGGCTTTGGTGGCGTAGAAGAAGTGCTCCTTGATTGCGGGCTTGATCGCAAACGGCGGTGTGAGGCTGTCGAGCTGAGATAATTCGCCAATATTGTCGGGATAGTGTGTGAAGGGTATTGGAATATCGAGTTTCTGTGCAAGACGATAAGTATTCCTTTTATCCCAAGCCCACTTCACGCTTTCCCATTCAGGTGTGGGGACTCGAAACACTTCGCTGAGTTCTGACCGATGGCGTGACAAGGCAGCAACCAGTTCCTCCCGGGTTGGGTAGAGGACCCAACCATTTAGGCCTAGCCGCTTCCCGAGCTCGAGCAGGCTGTCTACTGCAACACGCTCATTGCGCAGATTCGCGACCTTCACGAACTTTGTGGAGTAACGCGAATACCGAGAGATTGAAAGTTCGTCATCTACGACGCACACTGGTACGCCCTGGCGACCGAGGCTGCGAACGATTCCCAACCCCTGGTAGTCGCCGCCGATCACAACTGCCCCTTCGGTACCATTCACTGGGTGCACAGTGCTGGGCCTTGGGACGGGTTGGCTTAAGGCATTCATCGCGTCAGTTGTTCCCATTTCTCCGAGTAATGGAGCGAACCAGTTCATTCGAGGCAAACTCCGCTCCCGAAACAAAGCCGAGGAGCGGCCCGAAACTCCAAGCAGCAGGTTTACCCAGGAAATGTAATCCTGGAATCGAAGACTCCAGTCCGCGCTTGAGCACGGGGAAGCCGGCCACTGTTTCCAGTTGTCTCAATAATGACTGAGACAGGAACGGATAGCGTGAAACGTCGACTCGGAACCCTGTTGCGAGAAGAGCATGATCGACGATGCGCTCCGTCCCGTCGTCAAGTCGAAGGCGGAGTTGGCTGCCTGCGACAACACAGGAGACCACCTTGCGCCCCAGCGTGATGGGCACTCCTGCAATGCGTGGTCGCAGCCAGCCGGAGCCGGCCGGCCGGATCGCGCGGTAGGCAGTCCGATCTTGAATCCTGCGAGGAAGAGTACGAAATAGGATCGGCATCGCTACCAGACGGCTGATTCCAGCTGGACCAACGTCCCGCGTCGAATATAGCATCTTGGAAATCACGCCCAGATGATGCAGTTTCGGATGCAACCCTACCCAGGTGAGAGTCTTCTTGCGCGCAATCACCTCGACCTGAACGCCAGCCTCTTTCAATAGAGCAGCGGACTCCAGAGCGCTTTGCCCGGCGCCGATGACGACCACCCGCTGGCCCTTGAACTCGCGGAGATCATTGTGCTCGCTCGTATGCGAAGCCAGGGCAGAAGGAACAGCGGCGAACTCTGCAGGGCGAGCGGCAAATGGGCTGATTCCACCTGCGACGACGACACGTCGTGATGTGAATTCCTCACCATCCGCCATGACCACCTTAAACCCGCGCGGGTCGAGATCAATGTTAAGTACATTGCGTCTTTCCAGATCTCGTACTGCCCGGCTCTGATACCATCGACCGTAATCGATGAAGCACTCGAGCGGAATCGGCTTGGGTACACGATTGCCGTTTTGGCGACAATAAGCGTCGAGCGTCAGCTCTTGATTAGGGTCGGCAATGTGCGAGGCCGACGGATGCGACCGCAGATACATGCCGGCGGGCATCTGCTTCTCCCAGAACGCCATCGGTTCGCCAAACACCCGAGTTTCCACGCCTGCCGCTCGCAAGTATGTTGCTGAAGAGAGTCCGTAGGGACCTGCCCCAACAACAGCTACGTAACAATCTGATGATTTCCCCTTCACGACCGTTGCCCTCACTGATTCTTGCCCAGATATTGCAGGCCCTTCCTGGCGATGCGCCGCAAACAAATCTCTACACTTCCCCTGCGGCCATACTCAACCTTCTGATCCAAAAGCTTTAGCTCTTCCGGGGACAACCGAAAATCAGATGCCGCACAGTTCTCTCTAACATGCTCCACAGAATTCGCTTTGGGGATGGTTACTACATCCTTTTTCGAGATACACCAGTTTAGCGCGACTTGCGCCGCAGTTTTGGACCTGGCCTGTGCGATTTTGGCGATGACTCGCTCAGGGTCTTTGGCTCCAATGCTTGAAAACTCAGTGGCAAGAGGACTGTGGGCGATGACGGTGATGTTGTGCTCCCGGCAATAGTCCAAAAGACCAAACTCGACGGTTCGGTCAATCAAGTTATAGCGAACCTGGTTCGAGACGATCTTGCATTTGCTCATTGCCTTCTGCGCACTCCTGAGATCGCGTACGAAGAAATTACTGACGCCAACGAACCGGACTTTGCCGCTGTCGACTAACTGTTCCATTGCTCCCATGGTTTCTTCAATGGGAACTGTGTAATTGGGCCAGTGCAACTGATAGAGGTCAACATAATCTGTTTTCAACCGTTTCAGACTCGCATCGGCCGCTGCAATAACGCCAGCCCGCCGGAAATGCCTTGGGGATACCTTTGTCGCAAGAAAGATGTCTTTGCGAACTCCCTGAATCGCCTGACCTACGACCTCCTCGGTGCCGTAGGATTCGGCCGTATCGATAAAACACGCTCCCAGTGCGATGCCCGCCCGAAGCGGTTCAATCCCCCCTCGATATTGCCAGGTTCCAAGACCCACCGCCGGCAACCGAACGCCAGTCCCTGCCAAGTCTCTGTGGTCCATTAGACCGAGGGTTCGCTTAGCGCAACCTGCAGCGTCTTGCGGACTATCGCGTTCTGGGGGACACCTAGCCCCATCCTGAGGAGTCTCTTTCCGCTATTCCGGTGCCCGAATTCACTCTGTAGGCCCGCCGTCGTCGGAAGTCTGTACGCTTACTGGACTGAACTCGCCTGACGTCCGGCTGTACGTGTAGCAAATGCGCCCGTCCTTCTCACTTGCGTAAGCCACGACGGCTCTCTCACTGCCTGGACCCACAATGCGCCAACCGAGAGCATCTTTGACGAGTTTCATCTCCGCTCTTTGCCTCCACCAACGGTCGACCTCACCGGGGGTCGTAATCCAAATTCCTTTCTCTTCCCTCAAATTTGCTAGATAAGCGAGCAGAGCTTTGTAAGCACTTCGTTCCCGAGACTCGCCAACGTAATCGGGATGCACAATGAAACTGATCAGGCCGTGCTTTTCCAATATCAGATTGATCTGCCGCTTCCATAGATCGATTGAATAGTCATTGAAAATGTTGAACAGTGTATAGTCCTGGGTGGTCGTCACGGGCAACTCTAGGATCTTTCCCACGAAATACGGCATGACTGTGCAGCACCCTCCGCGTTGTGGGTCCAAATGTGCCACATTGGGTACCGACATGTCGTAAGAGAAGTCTAAGGCGTCAAACCACTCCTGCTTTCGATATAGGACCGCAGCCCGAAACCCGGAGGCACTAAAGCGCCTTCCATAAGAATTGATTCTTTGGGCTCGACGAAGAAACTCCGCTTTCTCCTTGAATAGACGCCCGTCATGATTCAGATCGTGCACAACTACTTCACAACCTCTTTCCCGAATGGAGTTCAGGAAATCGGCGGTCACCTCGTAGCGATGTTCCGGAACAATCTGAAATGACGCTTTAATCCCGAACGAATCCTCAACATCCATAAGGTAAGGACATAAGCGCACGCCCACCGCAGTTTCTACATCGTGGGTCATGATTGCGCAACTGGTCGTCCCTTCTGGCCAGAACCACACGAACGGAATCTGACTTACAGACTGCGCTCTGAGGGACAAGAGCATTGCCTGCTCGAACATCTGATCTACCGTCCGATCAACAGGCCAGTGTGGAAATGGCAAGCGATCCCAATCTCTGAAGTGCCATCTTTGAATATGCTTTCTAACAGACACCGAAAGGAGCGGGCGGACTAGATAGTAGGCCCAGGCCATCCCAGTTTCTGCTACGCTGCTAGCTTCCTGGGAATACAACTCATGACGCAGATTATCAACAACCTGCTTCAAATCGAACGGGAGGCGCACGGTTCCGCCGTCGATAGTTGCATCGGCCAGTACGTCATGTAGTGTATCCTCCGGAAAGTGCGACGGAGAATGTCCATCGCAGCTCCCGTAGCACGTTGTGCCGGCACCGAACTTAAAATACCCGCTGCTTTCCGAGAGGGGCCCTGTGAGGCTCAGGCGCACGTAGCTTTCGGGACAACGATAATACTCAACCAGACAGTCATTCATTCAGATTCAGCTCCCCTAGTTAGACAGTGCCCTGGGACTAAGGCTTCTAATTCACGTCTATTAAAACTGGGGGAAACAGTTCTCACATTCGACACGATGTCAGATTGGTTACGATGCGACCTACATAAACCATCCTCGCGCATGGCCGAGGGGTTTCGGTCCGGGGGAGTCATTTCAGCCGATGTGTCTGTACAAAATGGTTCCGACGGCTTCTAGTGCTAAATCTGGTGCAGCCTGAACTAAACGGCGAGCTAGGCTTTTTCGCCAGGCGCTTCGCGCCACTTGGGGCCTCGGCGGATACGTCCAATAACTGAGCTCAGTTCCAGTTGCCCGCCAGTGTTCCTTGAAAGCAATGAGACCCAGATTATCAGTGTCGGAGCGGCCCATATCGAGTTCTTCGAGCCCCTTCTCCTTCGCTTCCTGAATCGTCTTCCAAAACAAGAACGGCATTCCTCCAAATTTGTTGAGTGACGCGACGCTGCCACCGTACTTATATACCATGCTCTTCTTGTGGGAGAGCGTTAGAATGCTGGCAACCGGTAAGTCTCCCTTGGAGGCAACACGAATCTTGATGTCGTTGCCAAATGCAGAAACTAACCCCCGAAACCAAGCCAACGGTTGAGGCGGCAAGTACTGCCGCCGGCGAGTCGTCACCATAAGCCTGTAGAACTTCTGAAGGAGATCTTCCGAGTTTCCAACTTCATATTTCAGCCCTTCATGTTCCGCACGTCGAATCTTTCTCTGAACACAGTCTTTGTGGAAGTCATGAAACAGCTCTTGTGTGCTTCTACGCAGATCAAGGCGATGAAATAGATAGGTGAGACTCTCTGCCAGTCCGATATGACTAGCCGGTCGATGCAATATCGGCCTGATCTCGATGTACTGCCATTTTCTTTCGTCCAGATCTCGCTTCATATGCAGAAGCATCACGTCCAGCTCGTTTGGACTATCTATTAATGCCTCGCAATGGTCAGCGAACGGCAATGACACAAAGCGCCGGCCTGTCAACCAGCTCTCGACGCGGCAGAATACAAGGCCGTTAGTCAAACTCGACCCTGGCGGACAAGTGGTAACGGCAAAGGGTTTATAACCGTAGACTGTCCGTAAGGCTCTCAGCCAGCTCGTGCTGTGGAAAACCGAAGATCGAGGGTGGGACTCAACCAGGGCCGCCCAGCGCGGATCGCACAGAGGGTCAATTTCGTATACCGCACGCGCAGAACATTCCATCTTTAATGAATGCGACACGTCTTCAGATGCCGCTGCGATGCTCCTTACTCCCGCGCCAGAACTCCACCGGGTCCGGGTCTCAATCGTCATTTGTCCACGTACAATTCTCAGGGTCTGGCACCGTCGGGCTGCCAAACGCGCTTGCCCCGCATCTTGCTGAAAGCTCTCTCATAAGCGGCGAGGAGGTTCTGCACTGAGTATTCCCAGGCCAGCTCTTTCTCGATCCGCCTGCGCCCGAACTGGCCCATCCGTTCCCTTTCCTCCGGATGGTCCAACAGCCACAGAATCTTATCCGCAAAATCAGCCACTCGATCGGCGCCATCGCTGTACAACGACGCTTCCTGAGCGCTGAACCGGCCCTCGGTCCCGTCGAATTGTACGATGGGCTTGCCCAAGGCCATGTATTCCATGATTTTGATCATGGTGGACATACTGTTCATATCGCAGGGCCTGTCCGGGTTGACACACACGTCCGCGGTCGAAAGGATCTCCACGAGGTCTGCGTCTGGGACATACCCGGTGAACGTCACCATGTCTTCAAGTTGGTTTTCCTGGGTCATCTTTCGGAGGCTTTGCAGTTCAGGCCCTCCTCCGACACAGGTGAAATGAATATCGCGGCGTCCCAGGTCCTTGATTCGCAATGCCACGTCGAGGAGAATGTCCAATCCATCCTGACTGTTCATCACCCCAACGTACCCGACGAGGTGGCGCTTGCCGTGCTTCCGGGTCGGATTCGGCGGAACAGCCCTAAACGTCTCCGGACTGGGACCGTTGCGCACAACAAAGACGTTGTCCGCGCTTACCCCTCCGCGGGTCATAGCGATCTCTCGATAACTGTTGTTGGTCGATATCACAACATCGCTGCAGCGAAACGTGCTCTTTTCCAACCACACCTGCACCTTGTAAAAAAGATCCTTCTTCCCGTACTTGGACAAATACAACTCAGGGTTCACATCGTGGTGATCGAAGATGTACTTCACGCCGAACAGTTTAAAGGGAAGCGCCACGAAGAAAATGTCGTCCGGAGGATTGCAACCCTGAATCACATGAAAGCCACGCCGAAGGTAAATCCACCACGAGTAGAGAAACTCCCAAAACAAGGCGTAGGTGTATTCGCGAACGTATCCACTCGAACCATTTCCTTCTTTGGCGCCCGGATGCCGATAAATGTGCACTCCATCCAGGAATTCGTAGCCCTCTTGTGCACCCTTAGCCCGGGGACACAAGACAACGACCTCATATCCGGCGTCGCGCAGGGAGCGGGCTTCCTTCCACACTCGGAAGTCCATAGGAACCGGCAGGTTCTCCACAATAATCAGAACTTTCTTCCTCACAGAAAAACCTCTCTCCTAAAGCGACTGATAGAGGCCAGCTAAGGCGCAGAGCATGGTTGCTTGTCCCCAGTGAAGGGTTGGGGTCTTATTCACCAGCGATCGCGAATACCGGCGGTAATAAAAGTAACCCGTCCTGTCCTGCATGTTCTCAATCGTCCATTGAGCGACTCTCATCGCGAGAGATAAGCTTTCGGGATCGCGGTCGCTGAAAAAGACCAAGGTGTCAATGGCTTGCGAGCAACATTGAATGTCAATCGGGAGTGTTTTGTGGTTGTAATATCGCGGAGTTCCATCCGGCAAGAAAAATGTCTCTTTCCAATATTCATACCCTGCATCCATCGTCGCCGTAAAGCGATCATCTCCGGTAATGTCGATGAAGCGCTTGAAACAATCGAGAACATAGCCGGTATGAAAGTTATCGACCCAGCGGGAGTTTGGATATTCGGCGTAATACCAGGATCCGTCCGACCGCTGGTGTTGAGCCGTATATAGCAGAGCCTTCTGAGCCAACTCCGTGTAAGCTCGACGATGAATGTGGGAGTCCGTACGTACCAATAAACTCGCGCCCAGCGTGTTCGCATTGTGAACCTGGCTGTTCAAGCCCGGCACGTAAGTGATGCAGAGTCCTTCTCCGTAAGGGTATGTATCATAATCGCGCAGAATATGTTCGCAAGCGCTCACAGCAATCTGCAAATATTGGTCCTTCTTAAAATGCTCATACGCATCCAGAAATGCATGGCCGATCAAAGATGTCCAAACGATGGTAGGGATTCCTTTCGGGAGGTAAAAACCCCTCGATTGGTAATCGAAGTGGTTGCCCCAGCAGGCTCCACTGTACCCCTTGGACTGGTTATCGATGAGCCACTGCAGAGTCATCTCTGCTTTAACCGCCCATACCGGGTCGCCGGTCGCCTGGTGAAGGCGCGTGAAGGCACGCGCTAGGAACCCCATGCCTTTGCTCGAGTGTTCCATAGTAATACCCAACACAGGCCGTAAATTCACTGGGAATCGTCTTACACTCTGCTGGAGTACGATACGCAGCAACTTCGTCTCGAAGGTGAATGGCCTCAAAAAGCGTGCACTGAGGCCATCGAAAGTATCGTAGCCGCGGTAATCGTTCTGTTCCAACCAGTTTGAGAGTCGCTCAATCGACTCATAAACGTATGCCCTTGAAGCGGTGTTCGAGTCGCGGCCCATTCGCTGCTCACCAACAGATGCCGTCATACTTGCCATTATTGCTCCTTCCATCGATGATTCGTACAAAATCTACCAGGAATTGATCCTCGTGTAGCCGCTCGGGCACTTTATTAAAGTCCGGATCCTTATTGCCAATCACGACAGTCTGAGCGTGGTTTAGGACTGCGTCAATGTCGCCGACCATAAGTTTGGATATATGCGGAATGTGGTTGAGGATGAAGTCCCGGTTCGCTCCGACCAAACTCGCAATATTTACGTTCTTGTCATAGATGCGCAAATCATACCCCTTCCCTAGCAAGCGTTCGATGACTTCAATCAAGGGGCTTTCTCGCAGATCGTCGGTTCCCGCCTTGAAGCTGAAGCCCAAAATACCGACGCGTGTGTGCCCCTTTCCGGTAATGAGCTGCAGGCCCCGTGCAATCTGCATTTCGTTGCTGGGCAGAATGGAAGTGAGAATCGGCAGTTGCAAATCGTGTATTTTCGCTTGATAAGACAGGGCTCGAAGATCCTTAGGTAAACACGAACCTCCAAAGGCAAAACCAGGCACCAGGTAAGCAGACGAAATATTGAGCTTTCGGTCCT
>Ga0209415_10006634_pt1 | contig 20466 bp, 16 predicted proteins | sample PeaSoiSIISIP2007_FD_187696 | JGI IMG/M metagenome (GOLD analysis project Ga0209415, IMG submission 187696) | Peat soil microbial communities from Weissenstadt, Germany - SII-SIP-2007 (SPAdes) (version 2) | ecosystem: Environmental > Terrestrial > Soil > Wetlands > Peat | place: Germany...
ACCATGGGAACCGACTTGCCGCGCATCGACCGGATGCGGCTGGAAATATCGGCTGGGCTGGCGATCTTCGCGTCGTCGACTCGCGTGATCACATCGCCCGCCTTGATTCCCGCGCGCTCCGCCGGCGATCCCTTGGCGACCGCGCGCACCAGCACGCCTTCCTGCACTCCGAAGTACTGAGCGAGCTGTCCTTCCAGCGTTTCGCACTCGATCCCCAGCGCGGAGCTGCGCCATGCCATGAAACTGCGCGGAACGTCGGGCATCCGCATTTCGAGCCGTCCCATCGGCGCGGGAGGAGCTCCGGGCGCGATCAGGAATGGTGTGACCGCGCGCCGCACGCCGACTTTCACCATTACCGTTTGCGGTGCGCCGGCCCGCACGATCTCGATCTTCACGTCGCGGCCCGGCGGCGTTTCGCGCACCAGCCGCGAGAATTGTTCCATGCCTTCCACGCGCTGCCCGTTGTATTGAAGGATCGCGTCGCCGTTTTTCAACCCGGCCTTTTCGGCGGGACTATCGGGCTCGACGCGCGTGATCTCGACGCCGGCCTCTTCGTGTAGCTTCAGGGCCTTGGCGCGCTCGCCGTCGATTTCCTGCACCATCACGCCCAGGTAACTGGCTCCGCTGGCGGCGACTCGCATGGCCTTGGGAGCCGGTGGCGCTGCCGGCGCGGGCGTCTGCCCAGCCGCCGTGGAAACTAATCCCGCGATTCCCATGAACACGATGAGCGCAGTTTTCATAAAACCCTACTTCAACTTCCTCACGTAAATAATACCGCCCGCCGTATCGATCGACAGCAGCGGACCACCTCCGTTAATCGAGCCTTCAAATACCAGCGGCGGACGACCCGCTACGGCGTTTCTGGCGCGGACCTCCGAAAAATCGGAAAGAATCCGCGGCGTTCCGCCTGATTCGTTTCTCGCCACCACCGACAACGCCAGATTAGACGGAATCAGAACCGTAATGTCACCCGACCCAGCCACCAGCGACGAATTCTCCAGGCGCGCGCCCGACAGCAGCTCCGCCAGAATGCTTCCCATCGCGGTCTGAATGTGCAGCGGACCCGACGACGTCTTTACGCGCACCGTTCCGGCGGCCGACTGGCAACTGGCGCCGCGCGAGGAACCGACTTCAATCGAGCCTCCACGCGTATCGGCCGACACCGAGCCGCCCGCTTGCAGAATCTGAATCACGCCCGCGCCGGTGTGCGCCTGAACCGAACTCGCGGCGTGGTCTACCTGGATGTTTCCGCCTTCGGTCGAGAGCGCCAGAGGACCGTTCGCCTCGCGAATCTGAATCTCTCCGCCTGCGGTCTGACAGGTGGCCTCGCCACCCGCGTTGTCGACGAAAATCGAGCCCGCGGCTGAAATGCATCGCGACGATCCGCCGATCTTGCCCAGGCGAATTTCGCCGCCCCCAGTGGTCGCTTCCACCCCGCCGCGGATCCGGTCGCAGCGGATCAACCCCGCCGTCGTATCCACATGCAAGCTGCCGTCAAAATCGTAAGCCTCGACGTCGCCCATCTGGCTGTCGACCACCACGGCGGTCATTCGCCGGGGAACATTCACTTCCCACTGCGCGTTGACATCTTCGCGGATCACCGGCATCAGCGTGACGACAGTGACCCCGCCGCGCACCGACATGTTGGCGATCGCGCTTCCGAAGCGGCGATGCGCGTCTTCCTCGGAATGCGCCCGCACATGCTCCGTCAGCTTGTAGGTGATCAGCTCGCCCTGCGTCCCGCGCAGAATCACATGACCGCGCGTGGCGACGCGCAGCATCCGCGTCGGTGGAGCGTTGAACGTGCCGCTATCGGTCCTCTTCCAATACGCGCCTTCCCGCACCATCTGAGCATCCTGCGCAAGCAGGGCCGAGAGGAGCGCGGGGATGAAGGCAATCACCATCAATAGGTCTCCGCCGAAGCGTTCATCGATTCCAGCACCCGCCGGCAGCGCTCCCGCACATAGCCCAACTGCTCACCGCGCAGCATCAGCTCCTGCAAAGTCCCGATCAGTTGCCGGTCCACCTCCCGGTTTATCTGCTGTCCGCCACCCGTCAGCAAATCGATCGCCTGCGTGCGCAGTCCCGGATTCGCATCCGAAAGCAGCACCTGCGTCAACGCCGTGCGCACTTCCGGCTGCGCCGCGAACGGCTTCAGGCCTTCCAGCGCCCGCATCCTTACGCCCGCATTTGCATCGTGCTGCACCGCGAACATCAGCGCGTCGCGCACGTCCGCCGATTGCGCGCGTGTATTCAAAATCTCAACCGTTTCGGCGCGCAACCCAGGATCCGACGGATCCTTCGCCGCCGCCAGCAGCAAGCCGCGGATCTGCTGGTCGTCCAGGCCACCGGAAACAATACGCTGCCGCGTTTCATCGAGCACGATCTGCACTCGTCCATTCGCGGCCGGCTCGACATAGCGAACTCGCGACGCACCCGGCGTCATGCTGGCCGCGCCAAATTGGGGACTCAAATTGGCCGTAGGAATCATCCGTGCCGCCGCGAATCCCAACGCGACCAGCGTCAACGCGCCCGCGGGACGCAGCAATCCCGCAGAAGGACGAAGCGTCAGCGCATCCACGAACTTTTCCCACCATCCGGCGCGAGCCGGCGCGGGAGCCGCTTCATCCGCCAGCAGCGCGAACAAATCCTCGCGGCATTCGCGTAATAACGCTGGCGACGGTGCGACTTCGACGTTGTCGAACGCGGCATGCATCGCCTTTTCGCGAGCCAGCCCGGCGCGGCACTCCGCGCACCCATCCAGGTGCGACTCGACGCGCTCCTCTTCGTCGAACCCCAGCTCGCCATACAGCAGCAGCGCGAACCGCTCGCGCGCCGCCGCGCAATTCAAATCCTGCTTCATACGAAATCTCCCAAAGCTGCCCGCATTTTCTGCGTGGCTCGAAACAGGCAGTTTTTCGCCGCCTCTTCCGTGGTCCCTAAGACTTCGCCGATCTTACGCAACCGCAATCCCTGATAATGCCGCAGCTCGAACACCATTCTTTCGCGCGGCGTCAACTGGCCCAGCACCGCCTTGATCCTCTGCCGCACCTGTCCGCTGAACAGGTGCCGCTGTGGATCGCCATCCACGCGATCTTCCGGCACCGCATCCATGCGATCCATCGGCCCCTCCGCCGTCGCCAGCACCGTTGGCTCTTCCTTCCGCACCTTTCGTTTGCGCATATGATCCAGGCACAAATTGGTCACGATCCGGTACAGCCAGGTATGAAAACTGCAATCGAACCGGAAGGAATGCAGGTTCCGGTACACCCGCAGGAACGCTTCCTGATACACGTCATGCGCATCCTCCGGCGACCTCAACAAATTCATCGCGAGCCGAAGCACACTTTGGTCGTAGGCGCGCACGAGCTGCTCAAACGCGGCGTGATCCCCGTCCTGAGCGGCCCGGATCAGCGCCGTTTCGTCCATCTGTAAGCCCGCTTTCAGGGCCACTATGGCGGCTCCACTCTTCCGGTGCAACACTATCTAGGACGAGGACGAACGGGAAATGTAACGGATGGCGGCCACGGGCCGTCAGACCATTTCCAGATCGATCTTCTTCTGCGCCGGATCTATCGCTACGATCTTGAAGCTGCGGACCTGCCCCGCGCGTGGAGCTTCGGCGGCCGGCTCCGGTCCGCCGCCCGATTTCCACTTCGCGCTGAGCATCGCCGTTAACGACGAAACATCCGCTTTTGAGGAACTTACGGTAGTCTCGGCAGCTTTTTTTTCGGGCAGCTTCGCGCTGGCGGTCACGCCCTCGCCCAGCTCGACCTTGGCCCGATTCGCAGAAACGTCGACGATTCTTCCGCTCACGGTGTCGCCGACTTTGCGCTCGGCCAGGTACTCATCGATGCTGGTTGGTTCGAGCTGTTTGATCCCCAAACGCAGCCTCCGCCGTTCCTTGTCGGCCTCCAGGACCTGCGCCCGCACCTTCTCGCCGACCTTCAAAGCGTCGCTCGGATGATTCAGCCGCTTCTCCCGGCTGATATCGCCGATGTGGATCATGCCTTCAACGCCGTCGCCCAGATCGACGAACGCGCCGAACTTCGCGAGGCTGGTGACCGGAGCTTCCACCACCGCGCCCACAGGATATTTTTTCAGGGCCTCTTCCCAAGGGTCGCCCAGGGCCTGCTTCAATCCCAGCGCGATTCGCTTCTCGCCCGGATTCACGCCGAGCACGACCACCTCAACCATATCGCCGACCTTCACGATATCCGCCGGACGCGCATTTCTCTTGGTCCACGACATTTCCGAAACGTGAATCAATCCCTCAATGCCGGCTTCCAGTTCGACGAATGCGCCGAAGTCCGCGACGCGCGCGACCTTCCCTTTTACGCGCGAGCCGGCCTGATACTTTTCGGCAACTCCAGTCCACGGATCGGGCGCGAGCTGCTTGATTCCCAGCGCGATCTTCCGCGTCTCGCGATTGATCTTGAGAATCTTGACTTCGATCGATTCGCCCGCAGATACAACATCACTTGGCTTAATGCCGCGCGCGTAGGACATGTCTGAGACATGCAGCAGCCCGTCGATTCCGCCAATATCGACGAAGGCGCCGAAATCGGTAAGGCTGCGCACGGTTCCGCGCACAACGGATCCCTCTTCCAGCCGCGCAAACGTCTCTTCTTTCGTCTGGCGCTCGCGTTCTTCAAGAACGACACGCCGGTCGACCACGACATCCTCGGATTCCGTATCGAGCTTGGTGATCCGGCACTCGATCTGCTGCCCGACCAGTTTTTCCATCTCAGCTTGTTCGCGCACGCCGCTGCGGGAAGCGGGCATGAACGCGCGCACGCCGACATCGACTCGCAACCCGCCCTTCACCACTTCAAGCACGGTTCCACCGATGGTCCGTTTATCGCGGAACGCCGCTTCGAGGGCGCTCCAGTCGCGTGGGGTTTCGACTTTGATGGTTGAAAGCAGGTAACAGCCCTGCTCGTCGCGCCCCCGGATGGAAACCAGAACCTTATCGCCGCGTTTGATCGGATGCGCCGGATCGGGGACGATAATGCCGTCCATTTTGCGCCCGATGTCGACGAATACGGCGTCGGCCGTGATGGAGACGACGGTGCCCTCCACCGTCTCGCCACGGGATTTATGGCCCTGCTCGAATTCAGAAAGTATATCGCCGAAGGACGTATCGGGGGCCACGGACTCGGGCGAATCGGTAAGTTTGGGATGGGTCATGCAAGAAAAACCGCGTGTTTAATATTGTGTCATATTGTGAGGGGCGCAAAAAGCCAGGGAGCCTCGGATGTGGTATGTTTTGTGAAAACGTGAGCAGATCGATAAGGTCCCGCAAGCGCCTGAGAAGCGATGAGGCTCCGGTGCTTTTCCCCGAGATGACGGAGAATCCCTGGCAGACGAAGAAGAGCAGCAGGGCGTCGGGCGGGCGAATAACAACGTTGGAGCTTTGCGCCGGTGCCGGAGGGCAGGCGCTCGGATACGAAGACGCTGGAATCGAACATGCCGGTCTTGTCGAAATCGACGAGCATGCATGCTCGACATTGCGCCTGAACCGCCCAGACTGGAACGTCGTCGAAGCGGACTTACTCTCTTTTGACGGTGCTCCTTACAAAGGTGTCGACATCATATCTGGCGGCCTGCCCTGTCCGCCGTTCTCGGTTGCTGGAAAACAGCTTGGAAAAAACGATGAACGGAACCTTTTTCCTAGAATGCTTGACTTGGTCGATCAGATCGCGCCTCGCGCCGTTATGATCGAGAATGTTCGCGGCATACTGGATGCTGTGTTCGAAGACTACCGCCTCTACATCGCCGGGGAGCTCAAGAAGCTCGGATACCAGACTGGCTGGAGGCTAATGAACGCGTCGGACTTTGGCGTTCCTCAGCTCCGCCCACGAGTCGTATTCGTCGCGGTTAGACGAGAGTACGAGGACCAGTTCTCGTGGCCGCAACCGTCGGCCGCTCTGCCTAAGACCGTTGGCGAAATTCTATACGACCTAATGGCTGCCTACGGATGGAGGGACGCCAAAAATTGGCGCGCTCTGGCAAGCGAGATCGCGCCGACGATTGTCGGCGGTTCCAAGAAGCACGGTGGGCCGGACCTCGGTCCGACGCGGGCAAGGAAGGCTTGGGCGGCCCTCGGCGTAGATGGACTGGGGCTGGCAGACGAGCCTCCTGGCAGGGATTTCGTCGGCTTGCCGCGTCTTACCATTCGCATGGTGGCGCGCCTTCAAGGCTTTCCGGACGACTGGAAATTCGCCGGGAAGAAAACACAAAGCTACCGGCAGGTTGGCAACGCGTTTCCACCGCCGTTTGCGCGAGCGGTCGCGGAGAGCATAAGAACATGCTTGTCCGCGCCACGATTAGTGCGGGTCGCAGGCTAGCATGGCGTCCAAGAGGGCGATGGGCTCACGGGCGAAACTCCGCGCTTACATCCTCGAAAATTCTGGCAAGGTTTTGGAATCGGAAGAGTTGCGCAAGGTATCGGGGAACGCAAGCGAGTGGGGAAGGCGAGTCCGCGAGCTTCGAACCGAAGAAGGCTATCAGATTCTGACACACAACGACCGCAGCGACCTGAAGCCAGGCCAGTATTTACTTCTTGATCCCAAGCCGATTCCGGCATTCGCACGTGGTATTTCAAAGGAGACCCGCGCTTTGGTTTTGGACCGAAACGGATTCACCTGCCAAATGTGCGGAGCTGTCGCGGGCGAGCCGCATCCATATGATCCTACGCGAAAAGCGCGCCTTCAGATAGGCCACACGGTTGACAAGTCCATGGGTGGCTCTGATGACGCGACTAATCTGCGTGCTATTTGCTCTGTCTGCAACGAGGGCGCGAAGAACCTAACCCTAGACCGGCCTTCCGCTCAGAAACTGCTGATTCAGGTGAGACGTGCGACAGGCGCCGACCAGGTTGAGGTCTTGCGATGGCTCGCCCGCAAATTTCCGGCGCAGACCGCAAAAGCCCTTTCAGACGCCGGGCAGAAGTAGGCAGGGCCGATGGACACAATTCGCCCTGAGCGTCGCTCGTGGAACATGAGCCGGATCCGAAGTCGTAACACCTCCCCCGAGATGCAGGTACGCCGCCTCGTCCACGGGATGGGATTTCGTTACAGGCTTCACGTCGCGAGCCTTCCTGGAAAACCCGATATGGTATTTCCGAGTCTCAGGAAGATCATCGAGGTCCGTGGCTGTTTTTGGCATCAGCATAAGGGATGCCAGGACTCGCACGTCCCGAAATCACGGACGGAGTATTGGCGCCCAAAGCTATCGCGGAATAAACGGCGCGATGCGAGCAATGAGCGGAGGCTTGAAGCTGAGGGATGGACGTTGTTAACCCTATGGGAGTGCGAAATTCGTAATCCGAAGGACCTTCAGAAACGGCTTTCAGCATTCCTTCAATCATCAGGATCGAAACGGGGGCGGAAGTAATTTGGGTCCGTGTGGAATGTGCTACGGATCGCGTTTGAGGTCGCCCTCGGATCGCTGTTGAGCGCCATTCGTTAGCAGTCACTCAAGGTGCTACGCTTTGCCAGCGAGGTGCCCGAACCCGAAATAATTGTACGTCGGAATAAATGAAAACGATTGCAGGAATGTTCCGAGCAGGCCTAAGCTACGGACACGATCACGATTCCACGGCTTCGTGTTCCGCTATGATGGACCTCTAGTGCCCCCCGCCTGGCGCAGGTATGTTCGACTTCAGGACCTAGTTTGGCTCCTCCTGTTTGCCGCGATCGCTGCCTTCAGTCCGGTTCGTAACCCGATTCTCATCACCCTGCTGGTAGCCGTAGGATTCGTGCAGGTGCTCGAATCGCGGATCGGCCCTAAGGCCGCCATCGCAGTGAATCTGCTGCTGTGCTATCCGCTCATGTACTTCAGCGAGCCGTGGCCGGAGGCGATCAATACCAGTTACTGGTACATCCTGTTCCTCCCGGTCATCTCCGCGTCCAGCAGTTTCGGTCTCCTCGGTAGCGCGAGCATCGCCCTCCTCAGCGCCGCCGAATATGCGTCTCTTCTGGTCTATGTCTGGTCGTACGATCGTCAAAATGAGATCCCCGTCGAGTTCGCCCCAGACGAAAGACTTCTGCTGGCACTGCGGATCCTGTCTATGTTTCTGGTGAGCTATGCCACCTACCAGCTCGCCAAAGCCAAGCGGGAGGAGGCCACCAAGTATCAGCGCGCCGCCGAGCAGCTTACCGAGGCCAACGAAAATTTAAAGGAAGCGGAAGCCGAAGTGCGCCGCGCGGAGCGGCTGGCCGCGCTCGGGCAGCTTACCGCGGGCCTGGCGCATGAGCTGCGCAATCCCATGGGCACCATGAAGACTTCAGCCGAGATGTTGGCTCGCAACGTTGAAAAAGAAAACGCGATCGCGCGCGAGATGGCGGGTTACATCCAGGAAGAAGTGGACCGCACCAACTCGCTGATCACGCGGTTCCTCGATTTCGCGCGGCCGCAGCACCTGAAGCTGGAGACGAACGATCTGGCCGCGATGCTCGACCGCGTGATCGCGCGCCTGGAACGCGAAAAACCGGCGAACGTTTCCATCTATAAGAATTATTCGCCCGATATCCCGCCGCTTGAGTTCGACGCCGAGCTGATGGAGCGCGTGGTTTCGAACCTGGTGATGAACGCCGCTCAGGCCAGCCCTTCCGGCGGAGTCGTGACGGTGAAGACCCGCATGGCGGACGGCATGGTGGAGATCGCCGTCATCGACCGCGGCACCGGGATCGACGCGAAGAATCTCGAAAGCATTTTCAACCCGTTCTTCACCACCAAAGCGGAAGGCGTGGGACTCGGCCTGGCGATCTGCTCCAAAATCGTCGACGAGCACGGCGGCCAGATCACGGTGGAAAGCACGCGCGGCGAAGGCAGCGTGTTTCACGTTTTTCTTCCGCTTCACCGACAATAAAAAGTGATGACTCGCCCAGCGATCCTGGTGATCGAAGACGAAGAGAAACACCGGCGCGTGATCGGCCTGCATCTCTCTTCGGCCGGTTATGAGGTGAAGGCTGCCGGCACGGCCGAAGAGGGAATCAAATACGCCGGCGACGTCGATCTGGTGCTGACGGACCTGAAGCTGCCCGGTATGGACGGGCTGGAACTGCTCGCCAAGCTGAATGAGCAGAACCAACATGCGCCGGTGATCGTGATGTCGGCGTTCGGCACCGTGGAAATCGCGGTTCAGGCGATGAAACAGGGCGCGGTCGATTTTCTGCCCAAGCCGTTTTCGCTGGATCATCTGAGCGTCGTTGTCGAAAAAGCCCTGGAAGTGCGCAAACTGCGCGACGAAAATCGCGAGCTGCGGGAAGCCCTGGGGCAGCGCTATCAGTTCGAAAATATCATCGGGCACAGTCCCGCGATGCAGGAAATTTTCGCAACCATCACGCGCGTCGCGGCTACGCGAGCCACCGTGCTGCTGGCCGGCGAGAGCGGCGTCGGCAAAGATATGATCGCGCGCGCGATTCATCAGCATTCCCCGCGCCGCGACCGTCCGTTTGTCAAGATCAACTGCACGGCGATTCCCGAAAACCTGATGGAGAGTGAGCTGTTCGGCTACGAAAAGGGCGCATTTACCGGCGCCAACATCAGCAAGCCCGGGAAGTTCGAAACGGCCGACACCGGCACCGTTTTTCTCGACGAGATCGGCGACGTTCCGCCGGGAATTCAGGTGAAGCTGCTTCGCGTCCTGCAAGACCGCGAGTTTGAGCGTCTGGGCAGCAACAAAGTGATGCACACCGACGTCCGCGTCATCGCGGCGACGAACGTCGATCTGCGCGCGGCGCTCGAACAGGGCACGTTTCGCGAGGATCTGTATTACCGCCTGAACGTGGTGCCGCTGGATATTCCTCCTCTGCGCGAGCGCAAAGAGGATATTCCGTATCTGGTCGAACATTTCGCTAAAAAGTTCAACGGCCATATCAGCGAAAGCGCTATGGAAAGGCTGATGAGTTACCACTGGCCCGGCAACGTGCGCGAGCTTGAAAACGTGGTTGAGCGAAGCGTCTTATTGGCTCGCGGTCCGATGGTGGAAGCCGAGGACATCCGCATCGACACCACGGCGGCTCGATCCCGCCCTATGGCCGCGACGGATAATTTTCTGCCGGAAGGCATGACGCTGGACGATTACGAGCAGTCGATCATTCGCGAAGCGCTGAAGCGAGCGAACGGCAATAAGAGCCAGGCTGCTCGTCTGCTGGGGCTGACGCGGAATGCGCTGCGGTACCGGCTCGACCAGATGGGAGTGGAATAGTCAACTGACCCCTGCAGGAGGGGGCGTCCGCGGGGCAAAAACACGGATAAAAATAGACAGATGGATCGAAAAGATCTTGTTAGCCTGGCGGTACTGCTAGAGATATCGGATGACTACGAGGAGCCTTCACACATATATGATCGCGTTGCGGAACGACTCGGTATCTGCCAAGTTGGTGTCAATCCAGACGACGTCAAGAAATCTCTAGTCGCCCTCATCGAGTCAGGCTTGGCCAAAGGATACTGGCTCCGTGGAACAGGGCCGGTCACGGACGTCCAGGGCGTACCGCCGCTCGGTAGCTTTCAGGACTATCACTTTTGGATCACGGACGAGGGCCGCCGTGCGCTGACCAAACGGCGCCATGAGTGGCCGTTGGACGATGAGGATCGGCTCACTGCTGGATGGTCGCCGCCAAGGACATGAGTGCATTCGGGCAAAAGCGGGCAGACCGCTGAGCTAACTCATCTTCGGCTTGATCACGTCGATCAACTCCTGCACCGACGCGGCGCTCTTCGCGAGCATCGCCTTCTCGTCATCGGCCAGCTTGATCTCGTAAATCTTCTCGATCCCGCGTGCCCCAAGCTTCACCGGCACGCCCACAAAAAGCCCGTTGATGCCGTATTCCCCTTCCAGCAGAACCGCGCACGGCAGGACCTTCTTCTTATCCTTCAGAATCGACTCGACCATCTCGGCCGCGGCCGCCGCGGGGGCATAGTACGCGCTGCCGGTCTTCAAATATTTCACGATCTCCGCGCCGCCGGTACGGGTCCGGTCGACGATCTTGTCGAGCGTTTCCTTGTCCATCAGCTCGCTGAGCGGAATTCCTGACACGCTGGACAGCCGCACGATCGGAACCATGGTGTCGCCATGCCCGCCGAGCACCACAGCAGTTACGTTCTCGACAGACACATTCAGCTCCGCGGCGATGAACGTGCGGAACCGCGCCGAATCGAGCACGCCCGCCATTCCGATCACGCGGTTCTTCGAAAATTTCGAAATCTTGTGCGCCACCCAGCACATCGCATCCAGTGGGTTCGTCACCAGCACCAGGATCGCGTTGGGTGAATGCTTCACCACCTGCTCCGTGACGGCCTTCACTACTTCATAATTCGCCAGCAGCAAATCGTCGCGGCTCATGCCCGGTTTCCGCGCCAGGCCGGCCGTGATCACCACCACATCCGAATTCGCGGTCGGCTCATAATCGTTCGCGCCGGTGACGCGCACGTCGTAGCCTTCAATCGGGCCGGTTTGCAGCATGTCCAGCCCTTTTCCGATCGGCACTCCTTCCACCACGTCCACCAGCACGACGTCCGCAAGCTCTTTGAAGGCGATATTCAGGGCGCAGCTTGCGCCGACATTTCCGCCGCCTACCACGGTCACTTTATTGCGCATAGAAATGCGATTATAGCCTACTTGAGGTGACTCACCGTGTACTTTGAAGACTACGTGGTCGATCGCGTCGCGACCTCGCGCGGCCGCACCATCACCGAATGCGACATCGTGAACTTCGCCGGGCTCTCCGGCGATTTCGTTGAGCTGCACATGAATGAGGAGTACGCCAAACGCGGCCCCTTCGGCCGCCGCATCGCCCACGGCGCCCTGATCTTCAGCATCTCCACCGGATTGATGATGCAGATGACCACGGACCATGAGGCCATCATCGCGTTCTACGGCGTCGACAAACTGCGCTTCGTCGCGCCGGTTTTCATCGGCGACACGATTCATGTTTCTACACGCGTCCTTGAAAAAAAGTTGAAAGATCGCAGGCGCGGAGTGATCGCCTCCGAAACCACCGTGCTCAATCAGGACGAAAAGCCGGTGATCGTTTACACCACGCGCCTGATGGTGAAGACGCGCGCATGAAGGCGCTCGACGGAATCACGGTTCTCGATTTGACACGGCTGCTTCCGGGAGCTGTCGCTACGCAGTGGCTCACCGATTTCGGAGCCGAGGTCATCAAGATTGAGCAGCCCGGCATCGGTGACGGCGCACGCTACACGTTCGCGAGCGGAAGCAAGTCCGAAAACCCCATCTTCGCGCTGACGAATCGCGGGAAGAAGAGCGTCGAGATCGATCTGAAGAAACCCGCGGGCAAGGCTGCGTTTCTCAAACTTGCTGCGAAAGCTGATGTCGTCATCGAAGGCTTCCGGCCCGACGTGATGGATCGCCTCGGCGTTGGCTGGGATGTACTTCACGCGCAGAATCCGCGTCTGATCTATGCGGCTCTCACCGGATACGGACGCGAAGGAAAATTTTCGGCGCTTGCAGGTCATGACATTAACTATCTGGCGCTGTCGGGAGTGCTCGATTTAGTCGGCCCGAAGGATGGTCCGCCGGCGCTGGCCGGGATCCAGATTGCCGATCTGGCAGGTGGATCGATGCTGGCGGTGATCGGAATTCTGTTGGCGCTCGAAGCCCGGCATCGCACCGGGCGCGGCCAGCGCGTTGATGTTTCCATGTTCGATGGTTCCGCGGCTCTTTTGCCCGTGCCGGTTTCATCGATGCAGGGAACCGGCCGCCCGCCCGAGCGCGGCAACGATCTGCTCAGCGGCCGCTATGCGTGTTATCAAGTCTACGCCGCAGCCGGAGGATCATTCGTGTCCGTGGGTGCGCTAGAGCCGAAGTTCTGGCAGAATCTCTGCCGCGAGCTGGGGTGCGAGGATCTGATCGCCGACCAGTACGCCAAGGAGCCACGTCAATCCGAAATCAAACGCAAGCTCGCCGGGAAATTTCTGGACGCGACCGCCGAAGAGTGGTTCACTCGGCTCGGCGGTAAAGACTGCTGCGTCGCCCCTGTGCGCAATTTGAAGGACGCGATTCAGGATCATCCGGCCGCGCCCGTTCCGGCCCTCAGCGGCACACCCGGCGTTAAAGAAGGCCGCGCGCCTCGATTGGGCGAGCACAATAAGGACTTTCTATGAATCTGATGTTCTGCCTCCGCCGTGCGAAGCAGTTTCACGGAGCGAAGGTCGCCTCCATCACCGCCGACGGCCCCATCACGTGGAATGAACTGTATCAGCGCGCCCACCGAGCCGCGGCGTTTCTCTATGACCTTGGCATTCGTAAAGGCGACCGCATCGCTGTCTGGATGCTGAACTCACACGAATATCTGGAGCTGTATTACGCGACCATGATCGCCGGCATCATCATCGTTCCGCTAAACACGCGCTGGAATGAGAGCGACGTCGCGTTTACGCTGGTCGATTCCGACTCGGTAGCGGTGGTCGTCGACGATCGTTTTGCGCCCATGGTTGCCGGAGTTCCGCGGCCGCAGTACGTCATTTACGCTGGCAAAGGCGCATGTCCGGAAGGCATGATTTCGTATGGCCACAGCAACACCCCGTACACTTTCGACGAGCCGCAGGAGGAAGACGTAGCCGGGCTTTTTTATACCAGCGGCACCACCGGCGGACCGAAAGGCGTGATGCTGACGCATCGAAACCTGTGGGCGAACATGCGGCACACGTTGCAAGTCACTCCGAACCTCACGGTATGGCTGCACGCCGCGCCCATGTTTCATCTGGCCGATCTGGGCACTCTGTACGTCGTCACCGCGCTGGGCGGAACGCACGCGTTTATCCCGTCATACGATCCAGAAGCCTTCATGCAGGCCGTGGAACAATGCTGCGTCAGCGATACGGTTCTGGTGCCGACCATGGTGAGCATGCTGATTGAGCATCCGGCATTCAGCAAGTACGATCTTTCGAGCTTTCAGAATTTCGTCTATGGCGCTTCCCCGATGCCGCTTCCGCTGCTGAAGGAAACCATGGCGAAATTGCCCCACACGCGATTTCGCCAGGGCTACGGCATGACGGAAGCCAGCCCTCTATTGACGGTACTCGAACATGAGGATCATTTCGGTCCCGCGGTGACCTCGGCGGGCAAGCCGGTGTTGGGCACTGAGGTTCGCGTGGTGGACGAGCTCGACCGCGACGCGCCCGTCGGCGAGAGCGGAGAAGTTATCGCGCGCGGTCCCAACATCATGAAGGGCTACTGGAAGCGTCCCGAGATCACCGCGGAAGTCCTGCGCGGCGGCTGGCTGCACACTGGCGACATCGGGCGCTTCGACGAAAACGGCTTCCTGTATATCCTGGACCGAAAGAAAGACATGATCAAGCCCGGCGGCGAGAATGTGTACACGCCGGAAGTCGAGTCGATGATCGCCGCGCATCCCGCGGTGCTCGAGGTCGCCGTAATCGGCGTCGCGGATCCGAAGTGGGGCGAAGCGATTCGCGCGGTGGTAGCCTGCCGCAACGGCACGAAGTTGAGCGAACAAGATCTGATGGAATGGTGCCGCGGGCGCATGACGCACTTCAAATGTCCGAGCTCGATTGTCTTCGTGGAATCGCTTCCGAAGGGCGGCACCGGCAAGGTGCAAAAAGGCGTTCTGCGAGAGCGCTACGGCGCTACTTAACGCGCTACTTAACTACAGTCTTCGCGACCGCCTGATTCTCGAACTCATCGGCGACGCGCACCGCGATGGTGGTTTCGCCCGCGGCTCGATCGATCATCACCCGGTAATCTTCCTCCATGGAATCGGTCAGCCGCGTCACCGGTTCCACCAGCACCCAATCGCCCCCGTTGACCGAATATTCGGCTTTCCCGATCACGCTGAGAGCGTCCTTGGCGTGGAATCGAATTTCGATCTGATTGCCTGACGGAGCACCGCGTAAGCCCGTGATTTCGGGCGGAGTGTTATCCACCAGAAACGGATCGCTTTCAAGCGACGCATGCAGCGCCTGGTCCGGCGGATTCGACGGCGCATCGGACGCGGTCACGCGTAGCACATATTTGCCGTCGGGAAACGCCGTCGAATCCCAACTGTAATAGCGGTCGCGCAGATTGTCCTTCAACAGCTTCCACCCGGTCTCGTTCTCGCCACGAATTTCCAACTTGAACGTGAGAGTATCGCCATTGTCGTCGTTGGCCAGCCATCGCGCACCGATCTGCCCCTTCGACCACGTAAGCGTCGGCGACGATCCGGAATCGCCGGAGGAAGAAAGCCCGGGCGACGACGGGTGGTTCCGCCCCAGTGGAGGCAAAGACAGCGGCGGATTCGCTGGAGACGAAGCGCTGGACGGGGCAGGGAACTTGTAATTCGCCGGAGTGATCTCCACTTCCTCCACCACCGGCGCGACGTTCTTCATCTGATACGCGACGTCCACTTCATCCAGCTCCGCCGGGCCGCGCAGCGATGCACGGTATTGCAGGAATCGCGCGGAAGGAGAAGCCACGCGTCCATTCGCGAGAGCCGCCCATTCGCTCCAGTTTTTCTGCGGCCGATTGACGTTGCCGCTCCGCGTCTCAAACGCGATCGACCCGCCGCCCTTGGCTTCGTTACTCAAGCGGCCCCAGTACGTGAACGCTCCCGCGTCGAACACGTCGCTCTCGAACGTACCCGAAGCAGCCAGGTCCGCGCCGATGGAAACGATGGTCCCGATGTTGCCCGTCACCGCGTAGATACGCCCATCCGGAGCCGAGCAGAATCCCGTGACTTGCGCCGGTGCCGCGTCCAGCAGCCGTGTGTATGCATGGTCTGAATCGACGCGATAGATCGATCCGTGATTTCCTGTTCCCATTAGCAGCCGGGCATGCGAATCGAAAGCCAGCGCGTAGACCACATCCTGCGCGTGGCTCCAGATTTTCCGCGGATACCCGTCGGACTGAATGCGATAAACCTCGGAACCCCCGCTCAGAGCCGCGGTTCCCAGAGTCGGCGGAAGAGTTGGAGGCCGCGCGCCGACCGTCAACGCCGTCGCGCCCGGCGCAGCGCCCGGAATGGGCGACGGCGTCGGAACCGGAGCCGGCGGAACCGCCAGCGTGGAAGCAGCCTGCTTGTTTCCTGTTCCCGCCGCGTAAATCGATCCATCCGGCGCGACCGCAACCGCCGTAATCTCGCGCTTCGGAGCCTGGTACAACACGAACCCCTGCCCCGCGGGTATGATGCGCACGATCAGTCCGCTCGGGTCTGTTCCGATGATCAGATTGTCATTCGCGTCGATGGCCAGCGATCGCGCGTGAGTCTCTTCCGTCTTGAAGAAAACCGATCCCGTGCCAGCGGGCGTCACGCGATGAATTTCTCCCTGATCGCCGGTCGCCACGAACAGATCCCCCGACTTTGAAAACGCCAGCGCCCAAATATACTTGGCTTTCGGATCGTAAAACTCTTCGGCTTTCCCCGCCGCGTCCACCCGATAAACCTTGCCGTCCGGCGACGTCGCCGCGTATACGCGATCTTGCCGGTCGATGGCGATCGCCTGAACCGACATGGCATCGAACTCGGCCAGCGTCTTGGTTTTTCCCGACGCGTCCACTTCTACCAACTTGGCCTTCGATCCTCCCAATCCGCCGCCGCCCGCGAACAGATTCCCCTTCGAATCCCGCGCCACTGCCCACAGGAACGTCACCGACGGGTCGAAAATTTCCTTCAGCACGGGAGCCAGCGTGATCCGGCCGTCGCTCGAAAGCGACAGATGCGTCAGGCTGCCTTTTTCGAAGTCGGCCATCTCGGCCTGCTGCCACGTCTTGGTGTCGACGGCATGGAGCCACAGAGCGGCGCAGCAGAACGCCGCAAGAACACGCGAAATTTTCATGAAGTTTTTGTGCTACTTTACCGTGATTTTCAGCGAATAGCTGCCGCTGACCACCTGGTCGAACGGGACCGCGAACTGTTCCGTGGCGCTTTCCGGCGACCCGATCAGCGCCCGGCTGGTGTTCCGCTCCGTTTGCAGCACGTTCATGATGGAAGCCGGCAGGGCCGGGAGCGTTTTGTCGCTCGAATAATACGTCGGCCGCGCCTCCACCAGCGAAACATACAACTGGTTGTTTCCGCGCTCCTGATTCAGCAAGGAAACCGTCTGCGGCATATCCATGTAACGATCGCCCGCGGCGGCCGCATGCTGCATGCGATTCATGGTATCGGCGTCCGAGAACACGATACGATGATCGCCCCTCGGCATCCCCGCGGGAATCTTGACCGTGAGCGATTTTTCGATCCGCTCTCCGCGATACGGCCGCAGAAAAACTTTAACCGGAATTTCCGTGCCCGCTTCCACTTCGCTCGATGGGGTCCACGCGTTCTCGATGGTCGCGACCCGGCGCTCCGGCAACAGGTCGACCGTCACGTCTACGTTTTTCAGCTTCGGCGTCGCCACCGGATTCAGGAACAGACGGTTGAATTTATCGCCCCACCACCCCGCGAGCACCATCGGCGGCGGCACCGGCATCTCTCCCGGCGCGAGCATGGTCGACACGTGAATATCCGGCGTGCCATCCATCGCGACGTTCCCGCTCATCCGGTAGGTCACTTCGTCCGCATATTCGTTCATCTGCTGCAGCGAATTGAACAGCGTCAGCATCATCAGGAACGGCGTCCACTTCTGATGCACGAATACGTTGAAGTGAAGATCTTTTTCCTTGAATACGGACCCGTCCGCGCCCTGGGACCGCAGCTTCACATGCACCGGAATCGAAGGAGCCTCCGCGCCCAGCTCGCCCATGATCCCGCTGTACCGGTCCTGCCGCAGCGCGCCGACTACTTCGGTCGCATTGCCGAACTTGGTCGGCTGGAACGAGGAGCTTAGCACCATCAGGATGTCGCTCTTCGCCATCGGCATATCGAGCGGACCCAGATCGAAGAACTGGTGTCCGAACGCGAGCACGCGCTTCCCATCGTTGTAAGTGACGGTACCCATCCCGGTGGCCGACATATCGCCCGACACCAGAATGCCCGCCACTGATTCACCCGGGTTCAGCGAATGCTGCCATCCCGCCGCCGGTTTCGCGGTCAGCTCGGCCGCGCTGGCGCCGCCCTGCACCGCGGTGATTCCCATCTGCTGAAACAGCGGCTGAAAAGCATCCACTGCAGCCGTTGTGAATCCGGAAAGCACCAGCGGAGTGTCGATCTCCGTCAGCGTAGGAACATGTTGCGGGAACGATCCATCGGCTCCGGCCGATACCAATCGTCCCAGCATCTCGCCTGGAATCTCAATCGATGCTGCCCGCTGCCCCGCATTACGTTCCGGCGTTCGCGCATCCGAAGGCCGCGACTTATCGAAATCCTGAATCTCCAGCATCCGCTCGATCGGAGTGATCCCGCAGATTGCATCCGGCGAAAACACGCTGAACCGCAGCGCCACGGCGCCCACCAGCTTCCCGTCGATATATACCGGACTGCCGCTCATGCCCGCCGCGACATTCGTCTCCTTAGCCTTCCCGCCCATCTTGGCGAGAATTACATCCTGCTGCGGTCCCAGTTGCCCCTTCCACGTCCCAATGATGTCGATCGGCACGGGCTCAGGCTCGGTGCCCGAGAACACCGTCCAAGCGATCCCGTGCATGCCAGGCTTCACGTCCTTGAGACGCAGGATTTCGACTTTGCCCGCTTTTGGGCGCTCCAATTCGGCGGCACGCGCTACAACCAGTGTCGCAAGCGCGGCGACCAGCAACCGCATATTCATATTCTTCACTGTACCAATAGACGCCGCCGGCGGGATTTTAGACTCATCCGCCGTCGGCCAAAGCCTTCAGGGGAGCGAATCGGCCCACCTGGTCCACCTCCAGCACGATTTGGCCCTCGCCGTCGATGTGAAACGCCGGGCCGAATTTCGCATCCCATACGAATTCGTCATAGCGATACGAATACCGCGCATTCACCGTCTGGCTGAACGTGTCGTCGAACGCTTTGATCAAAATCAGCACTTCGGCTTGCACTCGTTCCAGTTCCGCCGCGGTTTTGCCGAACAGCGGGCTCGATTCGTCGATCGGATGCACAATGGTCCAGGTCAGCGGGAAAAAATAAATGTTGGACCGTTCCAGTGTGAGCGCTTTATATTGCCGCATGAGCTTGCCGGGGGGGCCTTCCACCGTCATCAGCATTACGCTCGCATCCAGGTCGATCAGCGTGTTCGAGCGCAGATTCACAATGCGGAATTGCAGGCTGGACACCTCTTGAAACGGCGCCACCAGGAGGTTTCGACTGAACCCGATTCTCGCCGACGGCCTGGACACGCGCCCGAACAGCAATCCCGTCGCCAGCGCGAATCCCATCAGACCCACCATCGCCTCGAATGCCGCGACCGCGTTCGCCGTGATTCCACTGGGCGCCAGATTTCCGTATCCCACTGTGCTCAGCGTGTGCGCGCTGAAGAAAAAATCGTTCAGGAACCGGATCCACTCGGTCTGCGCGACCACGCCTTGGATCTGGTTAGGACTGAGCGTAAAATAAATCAGCGCGAAGATCAAATTGACGACCACATACATCGCGAACACGACTCCGAAAAATCCCGCCCAGGACATGTTGATCAGGTGCAGGTAGGGATGAATGTCCTTCCAGCTGGTCCCTTTCCGATTAACGTTGAAGCTGCCGTCTTTATTGATCGCGCGGGTCAGCGTGCCCGCGTATTGCTGGGTTAAGCCGGGGTCGAAGGTGGCTTTGGTCATACACAAGATCTTAGCCAACGGGATAAACTGAAGCGCATGCGGTTCAGCAACGTTCATCGCTCTTTCGGCGTTCCTTTTCGTGTCGTTTGCGGCGCGCACCCAATCCCCCAATCAGCCTCCGCTCCAGGGCAGCGTCAGCAGCAATCAGAATTTCTTCTCGAGCGGCGCCTATTGCTACACCCCCGCGCGCGACACCAAGTGCTCTCCGGTGCGTTTCGGGTGGGCGAATTGCCCCGGGAGCCGCCAGGCGTGCGACACCTGCTATGGACCCAGCGGCATTTTCGCGTACGCGCCGCGGTCGCAAGTTTACACGCTCAATTCGGGATGCAACCAGCTCGGATCCAACGCGACATGGAATACGAAGAATTCGCAAGTCAAACAGTGGATGCAGTCGGCGGGCGGGAACTGCGCAGCGGATGGACACGGCGGCTTCAATTGCACCGGGGTCGATCCGAAAAAGTTCACGGCCGCGGCTAAAGGGAACTAACAATCCCGCGCCACGATTCCTCGCGGCGGCGAAGAGTAGCCATAGGCTACTCGTAACGCAGGGCGCGAATAGGGTCCACGCGGCTCGCTCGCAGAGCGGGAACGTAACCCGCCAGGCACGCGACCAGCCCAAGTCCTACACTCGCGGCCGCGATCGTCAGCGGGTCATGCGCAGTCAAACCGAAAAGCTGAGCCTTAACCAGCCTGGTCAGCCCCAAAGCCGCCGGCACGCCCACCGCGACTCCAATCGCGACCAGCGCCAGCACTTCCCGCATCACCATCCAGATCACGTTGCCCTGTACCGCTCCCAGCGCCATGCGAAT